>Ga0182015_10000045_pt1 | contig 155023 bp, 133 predicted proteins | sample 712P3MmetaG_FD_120478 | JGI IMG/M metagenome (GOLD analysis project Ga0182015, IMG submission 120478) | Permafrost microbial communities from Stordalen Mire, Sweden - 712P3M metaG | ecosystem: Environmental > Terrestrial > Soil > Wetlands > Permafrost | place: Sweden: Stordalen | collected...
CCGGCACAGCGCCTGGTAGCTCGCGATCGGCCAGGCGCCCCTTTGGCGCCGGATGGCGTTCAGTTCCAGCACACAGGCCCAGACGTCGCCACCGGCGGCCAGCAGGGCAAAGCAGCGCTCCCGCTTTATAGGCGAGACTCGCAGATCGCAACGAGCGGAGCGGTGAACGACCTTCCCCGCACCGGCGGGACGCTGGCGTGGCACGACCGACAATGTGCCAGGGGGTTGTATCACTCAGCGCGATCGTCTGTTTGGAGCGATCGCTGTCTCCGGCTCGCGGACGGCCACGCAAGGACGAAACCTGCGTGAGCCGGCAAAAGGCGCAGACGTTACCTGCTGGGGCACTAGCCGTCGCGGAGCGGTCCCAGACCCGGCGTCAGTCTTCGATCGACGCGTAGGCACCGCTTCGAAAGTCGAGAGCGATGTTCGGTGGACTGGGAGAGGTCCACGCCGCATTCGTAAGCAGGGTGATCGCCATCTGCTCAGCGGGGTCGTTACGCCAAATGGTCCCCATCCCGCCATCCCAGCCGTATTGACCGACGGGCGCGGACGGGTGCTCACGACGGGTCACGAGTCCTACGCAAAAGCCCCATCCCCGCGCATCGAAGTCGCCTGGAAAGAAGCCCGACAGCGCCTTCTGCTCATCGGTCAGCTGGTCGGTGATCATCGTCTCGACCGACGGTCGCGACAAGATGGGAGCACCGCGACGCAGCAGCATCTCGGCAAAGGCGAGGAAGTCGGTGGCGGTCGAGACCAGTCCCGCGCCGCCGGACGGAAAGGCCGGCGGTTCACTCCATTGGCCGCTCTGCTCGTCGTAGAGCTGAAGCGCTCCCGTCTCTGGATTTGTGGTGTAGCTCGTGGTGAACCGCTCGAGATCAGCGGCCGGCACACAAAAGCCCGTGTCCTTCATCCCGAGGGGCTCGAAGATGCGCTCACGTAAGAAGGCTTCGAACGGTTGACCCGATGCGCGGGCTATGAGCACTCCGAGCACGTCGGCGCCAGTGTGGTAGAGCCATCGCTCGCCAGGCTGGCACATCAACGGCAGCGTCGAGAAGCGCCGCATCCACTCGTCAGGCTCGGGTGGCAGCGACGGCTGAGGCGGTCCGACGCTCAGCTGCAGCGGCGCAGCGGCGTCGTTTACCGGGCACGGCCCGAAGTACCCACCGAAGCCCATCCGGAAGGTGAGCAAGTCTCGTACGGTGATCGAGCGGACCGCCGGGATCGTGTCGTCCACTGGGCCATCGATGCGCCGAACCACGCGCCGGCCGGCAAGCTCGGGCAGAAATCGTTCGACCGGTTCATCGAGCCTGAGGACGCACTCTTCGAGAAGTATGAGGGTTGCCACCGCCGTAACGGGCTTGGTCATCGAGGAAATGCGAAAGATCGTGTCCGCCGCCATCGCCGGCCCGCCCCCGAGGGCTACCGTGCCGATCGGATCGATATGGGACTCTCCCCGTCGGGCAACGACAGAAACGAGCCCAGGCGCAGCGCCCTTTTCAACATGAAGGCTCATCACCTCGTGGAGCCGGTTGAGGCGGGCTTCGGAGAGCCCGGAGTGCGTAATCACCGACTACTGGGACGTGATGCCAGGACGCGATTCATCGGTCGAAGATCACACCGACGCCGATGACAGCAAGGCGTCGATCTGACCGATCGCCTGCGTCATGCCTTCCTGCATTCCCATGCCGAGCATAGTCTCCATCTGGGCGGTGTCGACAAATTGGGTCACCGCGGTCATCCGGGTACCACCATCGATCGCCTCGAAAGTGACGTAGCCGGACATCGGCTCCACGCCCGGCACCGGCTCGCCGTCTTCGCCGGCAAGACCGTTCGCGAATTCGAGCCGACGCGGCTTATCGATGGCGTCGATCCGCCACCAGCCGCGCGGAGTCTCACCGGCTGGACCCGTCATGAAGTAGCGGGACTCGCCTCCGATGACAAAATCGTGACGAGTGAACGTGGCGGGAAATATAGGTGGTCCCCACCAGCGCTCGAGCTTGCGCGCGTCCTCCCATACCTCCCAGACTCGATCTGGGACGGCGTCGAAGTCGGCGACAAGGGTAAGACTCAGGTTGTCCACGTCCTTGTCGGTGCTGATCACGGTCATGTCGCTTCTCCTTAGTCGTCGGTGAGGATGTCAGTGATCTGGAATGCGCGTTCGACCCAAAGCTGCTCGTAGGCGTCGAGGAGGGTGGTCGTCCGGCGCAGCGTGGCCGAGTTGCCGTGCACGATCTGTTCGCGGCCGCGTCGCTCCTTTGTGACCAGCAGAGCCCGCTCAAGCACCGCGACGTGCTTCTGTACCGCGGCAAAGCTCATCTCGTAGTGGCGAGCGAGGGACGACACCGACTGTCCTTGCTGGATCGCGCGCACAAGGATGTCGCGTCGAGTCGCATCCGCCAAGGCCTGGAAGATGCGGTCGACGTCGTCCTTGGCTAGCTCATCTACAACCATTAGGTTGTACGTTAGACGAGTGATCCGACTCGTGCAAGGGCCAGCAACGAGGACATGTTCCGATTCGGCCCGGTGCTACGGCGAAGCTCGATCTGGTCCGATCGATCGGCGCCGACCACATCATCGACTACACGAACAACGACCCGAGCACTCGGCCCGCCCGTACCACCGTCCGGACGAGGTCGACGCCGGGACGGTAGGCGAGGTGCGCTGCGGTCGGCGCGTCCAGCACGACCAGGTCGCCGCGCAACCCCGGGGCGAGCGCGCCCAGGTCGTCGCGGCGCAGGGCGCGTGCGCCGCCGGCGGTGGCGGCGAAGAGCGCCTCGTCGGGCGTCATACGCATCTCCCGCACTGCGAGCGCGATGACGAACGGCATGCTCGTCGTATAGCTGGATCCAGGATTGCAGTCGGTCGCGAGGGCGACCGCCACCCCGGAGTCCAGCAGACGGCGAGCATCGGGATACGGCGAACGGGTGGAGAACTCGGCGCCCGGAAGCAGGGTCGCCACCGTGTCCGACCCGGCGAGCGCATCGACGTCGGCCCCATCGAGATAGGTGCAATGGTCGGCCGAAGCGGCCCCCATCTCGACGGCGAGGCGAACGCCGGGGCCGGCCGAGAGCTGGTTCGCGTGCACCCGAAGGCCGAGCCCGTGGGCCCGTCCGGCCGCCAGGATCTCCCGGGAGGCGTCGACACCGAACGCACCCTCCTCGCAGAAGACGTCGCACCAGCGGGCATTCGGCGCGCAGGCCTCGAGCATCGGGCCGGTGACGAGAGCGACGTAGTCGGCCTCCTTGCCGCGGTACTCCGGCGGAACGACGTGAGCGCCGAGATATGTGACCTCCTCGACGATGCCCGCTGCCACCTCGAGGCACCGCGACTCGTCCACGACGGTCAGGCCGTAGCCCGATTTGGTCTCGAGCGTCGTCGTGCCCTGGCGCTCGGCCTCGCGTACGAGCGCGGCTGCCCGCTGCCTGAGCTCTGATCCCGGAGCGCCACGGGTCGCGGCGACGGTGGTCGAGATCCCACCCGCGTCGTAGCGGGTTCCCGCCATGCGGGCCGTGAACTCCTCGACACGATCGCCGGCGAAGACGAGATGGGTGTGCGAGTCCACGAATCCGGGAACCACGCATCGCCCGGCCGCGTCCAGCATCGAATCGGTCGCGGGCGACGCTCCCGCTTCGCCGATCCAGGCCACCACGCCGTCGTCGATGACGAGGTCGACGTCACGCAGCTCGCCGAGCGCTCCTTGCCCGAGCTCGGGCCGGTTGGTGACAAGCGTCCCGATGCCGCGGACGAGCAGTGAGCCGACAGGTGGCCTCACGGCTCTCCTGCCCGGTCGTGCAGGCTCGTCAAGGCATCGCGCATCGAACGGACGGGATCCTCGACCAGCTGGTGGCGGCCGGCTGCCACAATCCGCCGGCCGGCGACGACGACGTCGGTCACGTCCGCAGCCGTCGCCGCGAAGACGAGCGAGGCGACGACGGCGTCCGGCCTCGTCCCCGCCAGACGGGGCGAGTCGAGCCCGACGGTCACGAAATCGGCGAGGGCGCCCGGAGCGAGGCGACCCGCATCGGACCAGCCGAGGGCCCGATGCCCGGCCTGCGTGGCGGCGTCGAGGAGGGCCTCGGGCGTGTGGATACCCCGGCGGAGTCGCACGAGACGCTCGTCGAGCTCGATGCCGCGCGCCTCCTCGAACAGGTCCATGACCGAGTGGCTGTCGGAGCCTACGCAGAGCGGGCTGCCGGCGTCGGCGAGGGCGCGCGCCGGGCCGACGCCGTCGGCGAGGTCGCGCTCAGTGGTCGGGCACAGGCAGATCGCGGTCCGCGCCGATCCGAGCAACCGAACGTCTCCCGGTTCGAGATGTGTCGCGTGCACCGCTGTCGTCAGCGACCCGAGCGCGCCCTCGTCGCCGAGGAGCCGGACGGGCGTGCGGCCGTGGGCGGCCAGACAGCCCTCGTTCTCGGCCGGCTGCTCGGAGACGTGCACGTGCAGCGGTGCCCCGCGGGCCGAAGCCCAGGCCGCAACCGGTCCGATGGAGACCGGGTCGACGGCACGGACGCTGTGCACGGCCGCTCCGATCAACGCGAGCGGACCGGCGCGCAGTGCATCGGCGCGCTCGGCCCACGCCTCGGCGGAGCCGTCGCCGAAGCGTCGCTGCACCCCTTCGAGCTCCCGGTCGAAGCCTCCCTTGAGGTAGCACGTGTCGAGCAGCGTGATCCGAATGCCGGCGGCGCCGGCGGCCGAGATGAGCGCGTGACCCATTGCATTGGCGTCGCTGTAGGGCCTGCCGCCGGGACCGTGGTGGAGATAGTGGAACTCCCCCACCGCCGTGACCCCGCTGAGCGCCATCTCGGCGAACAACGCCCGGGCGAGCTCAGAGTAGCTCTCCGGATCGAGGCGGTCGGCGACGGCGTACATCTGCTCGCGCCAGGTCCAGAAGTCTCCCGGGCCGGCTTCCGACCTGCCGCGAAGCGCGCGGTGGAAGGCATGAGAATGGACGTTGGCGAGGCCCGGGAGGGTCACACCGGGCAGAACCACGGCGCCGTCGGGCAGATCGCTGCCGGGCGTCACCCCGACGAGGCGGTCCCCCTCGACCTCGAGCAGCACCGAGGCCGCCACCTCGCCCCGGCCCGGGTCCCCGACGACGCCGAGCTCGCAGAAGTAGAAGGTCAAGGCCCGCCCATCGGAATCGTCACCCCGTGGCTCTCGGCATGGCGGCGGGCCTGTTCATACCCGGCGTCGACGTGCCTCAGCACGCCGGTCAGCGGATCGTTCGAGAGCACGCGTTCGAGCTTTGCCTCGGCGAGCAGGCTGCCGTCCGCAACGCTCACCTGCCCCGCATGGATGGACCGGCCGATCCCGACGCCTCCACCGTGGTGGATGGACACCCAGGAGGCGCCGGACGAGGCGTTGACGAGGGCGTTCAAGAGCGGCCAGTCGGCGATGGCGTCCGACCCGTCGGCCATCGCCTCGGTCTCACGGTAAGGCGACGCGACGGAACCGGCATCGAGGTGGTCCCTGCCGATCACGACGGGTGCGGCAAGCTCACCCGAGGCGACCATGGCGTTGAACTCGAGACCCGCCCGGTCGCGCTCGCCGTGGCCGAGCCAGCAGATACGGGCCGGGAGCCCCTGGAATGCCACGCGCTCGGAGGCCATGCGGATCCAGCGCGACATGGACTCGTTCTCGGGAAACATCCGCAGCATCGCGTGGTCTGTCGCCTCGATGTCGCGGGGATCGCCCGAGAGGGCCACCCAACGAAACGGGCCCTTGCCCTCGCAGAACATCGGCCGGATATAGGCGGGGACGAACCCGGGGAAGTCGAACGCCCGCTCGTAGCCGCCCAGCAGCGCCTCGCCCCGAATGGAGTTCCCGTAGTCGAAGACCTCGGCGCCGGCGTCGAGGAAGCCCACCATCGCCTCGACGTGGGCGACCATCGATGCTCTGGCGCGGGCGGTGAACGCCCGCGGGTCTCGCTCTCGCTCGGACACCCACTCCGCGAACGGGACGCCGAGCGGCAGGTAGGCGAGCGGGTCGTGCGCCGAAGTCTGGTCGGTCACGATGTCGACCTCCAGCCCCGTCGACAGCAACCGTGGCACGACTTCGGCAGCGTTGCCCTCGAGCCCGATCGACAACGGCCGCCGGGCGCCCCTGGCCTCGGTCGCCTGGCGAACGGCATCGGTGAGGTCGCTCGCCATGACGTCGAGATAGCGGGTCTCGATGCGACGCTTGATCCGTGACGCGTCGCACTCGATGCAGAGCGCGACGCCGCCGTTCATCGTGACGGCGAGCGGCTGCGCCCCGCCCATCCCGCCGAGCCCGGCGGTGAGGGTCAATGTGCCGAGGAGCGAACCGCCGAACCGCTTGTGGGCGATGGCGGCGAAGGTCTCATAAGTGCCCTGGAGAATGCCCTGGCTCCCGATGTAGATCCACGAGCCGGCCGTCATCTGGCCGTACATCGTGAGCCCGAGGGCCTCGAGGCGGCGGAACTCCTCCCAGGTGGCCCATTGCGGCACGAGGTTCGAGTTCGCGATCAACACCCGCGGCGCCCACTCGTGTGTCCGAACGACCCCGACCGGCTTGCCGGACTGCACGAGCAGCGTCTCGTCGTCGGCGAGCTCGCGAAGCTCCCGGGTGATCGCGTCGAACGCGTCCCACGACCGGACGGCACGGCCGGTGCCGCCGTAGACAACCAGGTTGTCCGGGTGCTCGGCCACCTCCGGGTCGAGATTGTTCATGAGCATCCGCAGCGCCGCTTCCTGCGGCCAGCCCTTGCAGGAGCGCTCCGTGCCCCGCGGTGCCCGGACGACGCGCGGGCCCGCGGTCACGACCGCACCAGCAGCGCTCGGAGCGCCTCATGGATGCGCCCGTTCGTGGCGAGACCATCGCCACCGTCGGCCCTCGGCGCGCCCGACAGGTCCGTGAATCGACCACCGGACTCCTCGATGATCACTGGCATCGGAGCAAGATCGTAAAGCTCGGCTCGCGTGTCGACCATCGCGTCCGCCCTTCCGGTTGCGACGAGGGCATAACCGTAGCCGTCGCCCCAGGTGCGAAGCTCGAGGCCGGCGCGCTTCACGCCGAGCAAGGCGGCCTCGTCCCAGTCGCTGAAGCTGCACGTGGTGAGGTAGCTCCCGGCCAGCTCATCGCGCGTGCTCACCCGGGCGCGGGCGCCGTTGTGGTAGCAGCCGAGTCCTCTCGCCGCGTAGACCGTCTCGCCGAGGGCCGGCATGTTGATCACCCCGAGCGCGATACCTCTTTCGTCCTCGAGGGCAAGCAGGTTGGAATAGAGCGCCACGCCGTGGGTGAAGGCCTTCGTCCCGTCGATCGGATCGATGATCCACCGCCGGCCGGTCCGGCTCGGCTTCTCGCTCTCCTCCTCACCGAGAATGCCGTCGCCGGGGTGCCGCGACTCGAGCTCGGCGCGGATGAGCCGCTCCGCGCGCCGGTCGGCTTGGGTCACCGGCGTGCCATCCTCCTTCCAGTCGACGGCGAGCGCGGCCGATCGGAAATAGCCGAGGGTCAGCTCGCCGGCCCGGCGGGTGAGCTCCACCGCCTCCTCCAGCAGGGGGGCGAGGGGGTCGGGTGTCGCCTCGGCTTGTTTCTCGACTTCGTCCATCGGGGATTCCTCCTCGAGGGCGACCGTAGGCTCGCCGCAGCGGCGTCGCAAGAATGGCTCAAGGGCCCCACGCCGGCGGTCGATACACCGAAGGTGGACCAGACTCGGCAATCTCGCCCAGTTCGTCGCGCCGGGCGGCTCGCCGCGCTGGTCTGTCTGCCGTTGCTGCTCGCGAGCATCCCGGTCGCCGTCACGGCGACCGGGGCGGCAGCGGTCCCCCGTGCCACGGCAGCCAAGGGCCCACCGGTGCCGGGCGCACCCAAGTGCCAGATGTTCCCGGCGGACAACGTCTGGAACACCGACATCTCCAAGCTGCCGGTCAACAAGCACAGCGCCACCTGGATGGCGCACATGGGCTCGTCCACCACTCTCCTGCATCCCGACTTCGGGCCGAACGAGGGCGGCTACCCCTACGGGATCCCCTGGACGGTCATCAACCCGAAAACTCAGGTCTTCATCCATCTGACGTTCCAGTACGGGAGCGAGAGCAACAAAGGGCCGTACCCGTTCGGCCCGAAGACGCCGATCGAGGGCGGCCCGAATGCGTCCGGCGACCGTCACGCGCTCATGATCGATCCAAAGACCTGCGTGCTCTACGAGTTGTACGACGCTCATTACGTCTCCAAGACGCGTTCCACGGCCGGTTCGGGCGCAACCTGGAGCCTGAACTCGAACGCCCTCCGTCCCCCCACCTGGACCTCCGCCGACGCGGCGGGCCTCCCGATCCTGCCCGGCCTCCTGCTGTACCAGGAGGTGCGCTCGGGCAAGGTGGACCACGCGATCCGTTTCACCGCCGAGTGCACCGACGAGGCCTATATCTGGCCCGCCCGTCACGAAGCGGGATCCTGTGGTGCCGACTATCCGCCCATGGGAGCGCGCTTCCGCTTGAGTTCCCGCTTCAACGCCTCGAGGATCTGCAAGGCGGGATCGCCCTACTGCAGCCAGTTGGCTGTGGTGATCCGGGCCATGCAGCACTACGGCCTGATCCTCGCCGACAACGGCAGCAACTGGTACTTCCAGGGCGCTGCCCTGCCGCAGTGGCCGATCACGCTCGTCAACTTGATGAAGGAGATCCCGGCCAAGGACTTCGTCGCCGTGAACGAGTCGTGCCTGCAGGTGAGCGCGAACTCGGGGCAGGCCTCGACCGCGCGCTGCCCGAAGGGCTGACTCCGGCAGGCTGCGATTCGCGCCGGCGGGGGAAGGACGCCCTTCCCAAAGCTATTGACGGCCGGCGTCCCGCTCGCGGCGCACCACCGAGAGCCGGTGGAGTAGGAAGGCCGCGAAGGCGACGACAACGATGGCCGCGAGCACGTAGCCGGCAGCGCTGAAGCCCTTCGTGATCCTGGTCCACTGCCCGCCGAGCTCGTAACCGGTGAGGGCGATCGCCGTGCACCAGATGGCACTGCCGGCGAGGGTCGCCACGCCGAAGCGCACAAGGCTCATCTCCGCCATCCCGGCGGGGATCGAGACGAACGTTCGGACCACGGGCAGGATGCGCCCGAAGAACACCGCCGGCTCGCCCCGCCTGCGGAACCAGCGCTCAGCTCGGTCGAGGTCCGAGTTCGTGAGCAGAACGTAGCGACCGAGCTTGTCCACGAGCGGCCGGCCGCCGAAGCGGCCGATCGACCAACCCACGAACGAGCCCGCGAATTCGCCGAGCGTGGCGAGGACGATCACCAGCGCGATCTCGAGACGGCCGGTCGAAGCCAGGTACCCGGCATAGCCGAGCGTCACCTCGGACGGGATGGGAACGCAGGCCGCCTCGGCAAAGGTGAGCAGCACGAGCGCGAGGTAGCCCCACGAGGAGAGGAGGTGTTGCATGCAGCACTTTCTAGTCCGGCCATGACCCTCCCCGGGACCTGGCAGAAGTTGTGCCGGTTAGGGTGCCCGGACGATGCTCCCGATCCGAGCCACGACTCCCGACGGAGTCGCTCTCGCTCTGCACGATCTCGGGGGAGACGGCCCTCCCGCCCTCCTCGTCCATGCGACGGGGTTCCACGGCCGGGTCTTCGGTCCGCTCGCCCAAAGCCTCGGGCACCGGTTCCATCTCCTGGCGCCCGATCTCCGCGGGCACGGGGAGTCCGGGGTGCCGGCGGACCTCAAGTTCGACTGGGCCGGTTTCGCGACCGATGTGCTGACGGCGGTCGATGTGCTCGAGCTGGAGCGACCGGTCGGAATCGGCCATTCCTGCGGTGGGGCGGCGCTGCTGCTTGCCGAGGAGGCCCGGCCGGGCACGTTCTCGGCGCTCTACTGCTTCGAGCCGGTGGTGAGCGCCTCGGACGGCTCGCCGACGCCGGAGCTGTTGAGCTCGCTCGCCAGGGCGGCCCGTCAGCGGAGGGAGGTCTTCGGCTCGCGGGACGAGGCCTACGACAACTATGCCTCGAAGCCCCCGCTCAGCGTGCTCGATCCTCGCGCCCTGGCGGCCTACGTGGAATGGGGCGTCGAGGATCTGCCCGACGGCACGGTCCGTCTCCGCTGCCGGGGCGAGAACGAGGCGCTCATCTACGAACGAAGCTTCAGCCACCCGGCCTTCGCGAATCTCACCGAGGTCAGGTGCCCGACCGTGATCGCGTGTGGGAGCGACTCCGACAGCTTCAGCACGGCCGCGCTGGCGCCGGTGGCGGCGCGCATTCCGGGCGGGCGCCTCGAAGTGCTCCCCGGGCTCGGGCATTTCGGCCCTCTCGAACAGCCGGCCACCGTGTCGGCGTCGGTGATCCGGGCCATTGACCCACCCCCGGCGTAGCCTGGCTGCAATGACTCCCCCGGTGATCGACCTTCCTCTTCCGAGCACCCTCTCGCCCTCGAAGATCACGGCCTTTACGAACTGCCCGCTCGCGTTCCGGTTCTCGGTCGTCGAGCATCTCCCCGAACCGCCGTCACCGGCGGCCTTGAAGGGCACGCTCGTCCATCGGGCGCTCGAGCTGCTGTTCACCGAACACGACCGTGGAGCGCGGAGCCGGCTAGCGGCCCAACAGGCCCTCGAAGCCGCCTGGCAGGAGCTGCTCGGCACCGAGGAGCTGGAAGGGCTCGCGCTCGACCAGGCCGCGACGGCCGCCTTCATGGCCGACGCCGGCGTCCTCGTGGACCGGTACTTCGAGCTCGAGAACCCGGACGGAGTCCGCGCGGTCGGGCTCGAGCTGAAGCTGAGCACCGAGCTCAACGGCGTGACCGTGCGCGGGATCATCGACCGCCTCGACGAGCGCGACGACGGCAGTCTGGCCGTCGTCGACTACAAGACCGGGCGGGCGCCCCGCCTCGAGCAGTCGAGATCGCGTCTCAGCGGCGTCCAGATGTACGCCCTCATGTGCGAAGCCGAGATGGGAAGACGTCCGGCGGTCGTTCGCCTGCTCTACCTCCGGGACCGGGTCGTCATCTCGGCGGCACCGACGGACCAGGCCATGCGTGGCACCCGCCAGCGGGCGCTCGGGGTGTGGTCCGCCATCGAGCGGGCGTGCCAGAAGGACGACTTCCGACCCAATCCGTCGAGCCTCTGCCGCTACTGCGCCTTCCAGGCCTACTGCCCGTCCTTCGGCGGCGACCCCGCGCTTGCCGCCTTGGCACTGGGCGCCCCCCCGCTCGCCGCATCGCCAGCCGCGGGGCAAGAGCTCGCCTTGGCGGCTTCGGGCTCGGGAGCCGTAGCCGCCGGCTCGGGAGGCTCGCACGCCTGATGCGCGCGATCATCGGGACGCTCGACGCTCGCGTCGACGACCTCTTCGCTTCGCTTCGCGGCAACCGGTTCGCTGACCGTCTCTTCTACACCGCCTCGGCGCTCGGCGATTTCGGGTTGATCTGGCTCGCGCTCGGGCTCCTGCGCATCCTCCGGAGCCGCCCTGGAGACACACGAGCGGGCGTGCGTGCGGTTGTCGCGACCGGGATCGAGTCGGTCGTGGTCAATGCGGGGATGAAGTCGCTCTTCCAGCGGGGACGACCGAGGCCCGTCGAGGCGCACCCGCTGCCGTTCCGCCAGCCGCTCACCTCGAGCTTCCCGAGCGGCCACGCGACGGCGGCCTTCTGCGCTGCGACGCTGCTGGCAGAGGGCGAGAGGAGAGCGCCTGGCTACTATGCGCTCGCGACGGTGGTGGCGCTCAGCCGCATCCACACGAAGATCCACCATGGGTCCGACGTCGCGGGAGGAGTGGTGATCGGCGTCGCCCTCGGTCATCTGGCGCGACGTATGGTCCCCCTCGTAAGACCGAGGGCCGCACGGACAGGACACGGAGGATTGCTGAGGTGAGAGTCGCCATCGTCATGGGGAGCGATTCGGACGAGCCCGTCATGCGGGGCGCCGCCGAGGCGCTCGACGAGCTCGAGATCGGTTGGGAGATGCGCGTGCTGTCTGCGCACCGCACGCCTGACGACACCATGGCCTATGCGCGGGAAGCCGCGAACCGCGGGCTGGGCGTCATCATCGCGGGCGCCGGCGGCGCGGCGCACCTCGCCGGCGTCATTGCCGCCACGACGACCTTGCCCGTCATCGGCGTGCCGATCGCGCTCGCCAAGCTCGACGGGCTCGACTCGCTGCTCTCGATGGTCCAAATGCCCCGGGGAATCCCGGTCGCAACCGTCGCCATCGACGGCGCTCGCAACGCCGGGCTGCTGGCCGGGCGGATTCTCGGCCTCGGCGACGAGCGCGTCCGGAACGCGCTGGTCGCCCACGCAGAGCGGCTCGCGCAGGACGTCCGTGCCCGAGACCGGGCGCTGCAGGAACGGCTCGGCTCGACCTGAGCTCTGCCGGGTTCCTCAGGCGGGCGGTGCCTCGGGCTCGGCACCGTCTCCGGACGGCGCCGGCGGCGTGTCGAGCTCGGCGGCGGCACCGGCGACGGGCGAGACCGGCGCTGGGCCGGAAGGCGGCGCCTCCACCGCCCTGCTCGGCGGTGGCACCGCGAACGGGGCGCTGGCATCCGCCGCGCCGGGGCGCCTCAGGAACTCGAGCAGCTCGATCGGGATGGGAAAGATCAGCGTCGAGTTGTGCTCGGTAGCGACTTCGGCCAACGTCTGCAACGACCGCAGCTGCATCGAGCCGGGTGCAGAGGCGAGCATCGTCGCCGCCTCGGAAAGCTCTCTCGAGGCCTCGAGCTCACCCTTGGCGGCGATCACCTTCGCCCGGCGCTCCCGTTCGGCCTCCGCCTGGCGGGCCATCGCCCGCATGAGCTCGGTCGGAAGGGTGATGTCGCGGATCTGGACCTCATGCACCTCGACGCCGAAGCCCTGGGTCGACAATGCGATCTGCGCTTTCAGCTCGTTGTTGATGTCGTCACGGTGAGCGAGAAGATTGTCGAGCTCGTGGCGCCCGATGATCGAGCGCAGGCTCGTCATCGCGATTCGCTGGCTCGCGAGCCGGAAGTTGTCCACGCCGACGATGGCGCGGACCGGATCCACGACGCGGAAGTAGACGACCGCGTCGACCTGCAAGGTGACATTGTCAGCGGTGATCGCCGACTGTGGCGGGATGTCGACCACCTCGACGCGGAGATTCACCTTGACGACCCGGTCGACGCCGGGGATGCGAAGGATGAGGCCGGGGCCCTTTGCCTCCGCACGGATTCGCCCGAAACGGAAGAACACCGCCCGCTGGTACTCGGTCACCACCGTCATGATCGAACGAAGGACGATCATCGCCACGACGGCGAGTACGACGAGGCCTCCGACGATCCCGCCGATCAGCGCGTCCGAAGCCAGAATGCCTGCTAGCACCCTTTCATTCTGACATGTTCCGCGTCGGGGCAAGCAGGCGGACCGCTTGACGGGCGGTGACACCGGCGAAGGGGAGAGGCATCAGGACGGGCGTCGTAACCCCGTTGGCCACATAGCGCTGGATGTGCGCCGAGCACTCGGTCGGCGACCCGTGGACGACGAGCTCGTCGACGACGTCGTCGTCGATCGCCTCCAGAGCCCGCTTGCGATCGCCGGACCGCCACAGGTCCCACATCGCCTGCAGCTTCGGCCCCCGACCGATCCACTCTTGGAATGCCGCGTACACCTGGACGTTGAGATACGCGGCGATCAGCATCTTGGCCTGAGCCCGTACTGCCGCCGCGTCCTCGGAAGGGCAGACGTAGATTCGGCAGACCACCTCCTTGCCGGGCCCGACCTCGGGGACGACCTTCTTGACGTCCTCGGCGGACAGCCAGTTGATGACCGTGCCCTCCGCGGCTCTTCCCGCCAGGCGCAGCATGCCCGGGCGCAGCGCCGCGACGAGGATCGGGGGGATGACGGCGGGCGGTCGCTCCAGGCGGAAGCCCTTGACCTTGAACGTGTCGTACTCGCGGTCGACCTTCTCGCCCGTGAGCGCCTCCTTCAAGAAGCGCACCATGTCGCGATTGCGCTTGTAGGGCTCCGCGAAGACCATGCCGTTCCACCGCTCGACAATCACGTCGGACGAGGTTCCGAGCCCGAACACGAAGCGGCCGGGCGCCGCCTCGGCCATGGTCGCCACGCACATCGCGAGCGTCGCCGGGCCTCGCGTGAACGAGGGGACGATCGCCGTGCCGAGTCGCAGCGAGGGCGCCCACGCGGCCGCCATCGCTAGCGGCGCGAAGCCGTCCGTCGCGCTCGCCTCGGCGGACCAGACGTCGCTGTAGCCGAGATCGACCAGCTCCTCGATGATCTCCCGGTGCTCGGCGAGCGGCGTGCGATCGAAGGGAAGTGTGATGCCGTAGGTGGACATCGCCGCATCCTACGGCGGCGCGGCGGAGCGGTCGGGTGCCTGCACGCACCGGCTACCGTCGGTCCGATGACGACACTGGCCGAGCGGCTCGGTTACGGTCCCGACGACCGCTTGCTCGTGGTGAGCTGCGCCGAGCTCGGGGTGTTCCACGCCGGCAACGTCGCCATCTACGAAGCGCTCCGCAACGGGGCCGCCACGTCGGCGACCTTGATGGTGCCCGCCCCGTGGGCGCGGGGGGCGGCGGCGCAATACCGGGGTGAGGATGTCGGTGTCGGCCTGACCCTCAACGCCGAGCACGACCTGTACCGATGGGGCCCGATCACTCAGGCGCCGTCCCTGCTCGACGGCGACGGCGGCTTCCCGCGGACCGCAGTGGACCTGTGGGACCACGCTGATCTCGACGAGGTGCGCCGGGAGTGCCGTGCCCAGCTCGAGCGTGCGATCTACTGGGGATTCGATGTGAGCCACCTCGACACACACCTCGACGCCGTCCAACTCAAGCCCGAGTTCTTCGACGTCTTCCTCGACCTCGCGGACGAGTTCCACCTGCCGCTGCGCCTGCCGGATGCCGCAGCGCAGCGGCTCGCCGGTTTCCCGTTTCGGGAGCTCGCGGCCGAGCGGGGCGTCGTGTCACCGGACCGGGTCATCCTGACCGGTGCTGCGGCCGGCATCCTGGGCCCGGCGTCTGGCGCGGCCGACCTCGGGAACGGACAGGCACACCTCGCGGCGCTGCTCGCCGGCCTCGAACCCGGCGTCACCGAGATCTGCTTTCGTCCCGCCCTCGACACTCTCGAGCTCCGGGCGGCGGCTCCGGACTGGCCCGAGCGCACGGCCGACCGCGGGCTCCTCGAAGGCGGGACGGCCCTGGCCGAGGCCGTCGACACCGCCGCGGTGGAGCTCCTCGGCTACCGCCCCCTCCGGGACCTGATGCTCAGTACTCGGTGATCGCCTGGATCTCGGTCTGCAGCTGCTTGTACTCCGCCGAGTTCGTGATCGGCAGCAGCGCCATCAGCTTCGCCATGTTGCCGGTGACCTTCACCCGTCCTTGCATGAACGCAGCGTTGGCGTCGAGCTCGCCCTTCTGGATCCGCATGGCGTCCTCGTAACTCTGGGTCAGCGTCACCTCGGCCTCGGGGAGGTCGCCGAGCTGTGACTCGAGGAGCTTGCCGTTCTCGAGCACCCAGTAGTAGTGGACGTCGCCCTCGGGTCCGCCCGTGACGAAGTACTGCATCTTGGCGGTCGCTCCCGGACGCTCCGGCTGTCCCTCGGCGAGGGTCCTGCCCTCGTCAAGCCACTCCTGGCTCAGCCACTTGGCCATGTCGTTCCTCCTCGGTGCACCGGTGGCATCTCCCCCGGCGCCGCACGTGCCTCCAACCTTGGCCGCGGCCGGATGTTATCGGCTCGCCGCGAGGCGCACCCCGGCGAAGACGTCGTCCTCGGGCAGGGCGGAGTCGACGAGGCTGCGCGCCAGGATGTAGTCGTCGTAGGGATGGATCGTCTTCTGGACCTCGGGGGGCAATCCGAACCAGAACTTCGACGTCGGGTCGACCTGGGTCGCGTGCGCCAGCAGTGCGAGCCGGCGAATGTCCTCGAATCCCGTCAGGTCGATCGAGGTCGTGATCTTGTCGTCTTCGCTCGGCCGGTCCAGCCAACGGTCGTCGAACGGGGACTCGAGGCCGAGCTCGAGAAACTTCGCATGCGTCGCCACGATCCGCGCCCGCGACCAGACCGAGTAGTACATCTTCGACGGGCGGTAGGGCTCCCCGGCGCTCGGGAAGGCCGCCGGATCGCCCGCGGCGTCGAACGCCGCCACCGAGATGTCGTGCACCCGGATATGGTCGGGATGGGGGTAGTGCTGCTGATCGTCGCCGTAGGTGATGATCACCTGCGGGCGCACGCGGCGAATCTCGGCCACGAGGCGCTCGACGGTCTCCTCGAGCGGATGAGCGGCGAACGAGCGCGGGTCGGAGTTCGCCTCCGTGCCCGGCATGCCCGAGTCCCGGTAGCCCAACAGCACGACCTCGTCGTAGCCGATGATCTCGGCGGCTCGGCTGAGCTCGCCGCGACGGACATGGGCGAGGTCGGCGCGGACCTCCGCAGTGTCCATGGCAGGGTTGAGGATCTCGCCTTCCTCGCCGCCGGTGCAGGTCACGAGGACGGTGTGGACACCTGCGGCGTGATACTTGGCGACGGTGCCCGCTCCTTTGGACGCCTCGTCGTCGGGATGCGCGTGCACGGTCAGGAGGCAGAGCCGCTCGTCCATGGCTGGCCAGGCTATCGGGGCGGGGAGGCGACGGGCGCCGACCCGCCTATGCTGGCGGTAGGCCGGCAAGGGAGCACTACATGGGTGTGATGAAGCGCCTGACGAACATCGTCCAGGCTAAGGCAAACAAGGTCCTCGACAAGGCGGAGGATCCGCGCGAGACCCTCGATCTCTCCTATGAGAAGCAGATCGAGCAGCTGCAGCAGGTCAAGCGGGGGCTCGCCGATGTCGCGACCGCGAAGAAGCGCATCGAGCTGCAGGCTCAGCAGTTGCAGCAGGCGGCCAACAAGCTGCAGAACCAGGCGCGCCAGGCGCTCGCTCAAAATCGCGAGGATCTGGCCACCGAGGCCCTCACCCGCCGTTCAGGGATCGCGTCGCAGCTCGAAGGGCTGAAGACCCAGCACGATCAGTTGGCACAGCAGCAGGAGCGGCTCGAGGCGACGACTCAGCAGCTCCAGGCGCGCGTCGAAGCCTTCCGCACCCAGAAGGAGACCTTGAAGGCCTCGTACACCGCCGCCCAGGCGCAGACGCGGATCGGCGAGGCAGTCTCCGGCATCTCGGAGTCCATGAGCGACACCGGCATGGCGATGCAACGGGCCCAGGACAAGATCGCCCAGATGCAGGCGCGAGCTGGCGCCGTCGACGAGCTTCTCGCGTCGGGGACGCTGACGGACCTGTCCGGGACCTCCGACCCCATCCAGGCCCAACTCGACAAGACAGCCTCCTCGGGGCAGGTGGAGCTTCAGCTTGCTCAGATGAAGAGCGAGCTGAATCCCCCTGCTGCGGCCCCGAGCGGCGAGCTCGGTGCCGGCACGGCCGGGGCTGCGGCTTCGGACGAGCCGGTCGACGGAGAGATCGTCCCGGACCTTCCGGTGGCAGCGACCGCGGCATCGGGAGCGCCGGCTGCCCCGAAGGACCCGTTCACCCTTGACGATGCGAACGCGTCATGATCGTCCGCATCCTCGGTGAAGGTCAGTTCGAGCTCCAAGATCACGAGGTCGCGGCGCTGGAGGCGCTCGACCAGCAACTCGTGACGGCGCTCGACGCGGGCGACGAGCCGACCTTCAAGGACTTGCTCAACCGGTTGCTCCAGAGCGTGCGGTCGGAGGGAACTCCCGTCCCGACCGACCGTTTCGTGCCGTCCGATCTGACGTTGCCCGACGAGCACGCGTCCCTCTCCGAGGTGCGCGAGCTACTGGCTTCCGAGGACGCCGGGGAATCCTGAGTCACGTGGCTCGCACGCGCTTTCCCGCAGACCGCGGGCTCACGGTCCGCATGCTGACGACCGTCTTCCTGTTGGGGTTGCTCTACGCCCTGTTCGTCACGGTGCTGTTCCTGGTCGGGCTCAAGCTCGTCTTCGTCCTCGTCATCGCGTTCGTCCTGCTGTTCGTCCAGTACTTCTATTCGGACCGGATCGCGCTCTACTCGATGGGCGGCAAGATCGTCACCCGCGAGCAAGCGCCGCAGCTTCACGGCGTGGTCGACCGTCTGTGCGCCATGGCCGACATGCCCAAGCCCCAGGTGGCGATCGCCAACATCGACATGCCGAACGCGTTCGCGACCGGGCGCGACAAGAAGCACGCCGTCGTCTGCGTCACCTCGGGCATCCTGCGCCGTCTCGACGAGCCCGAGCTCGAGGCCGTGCTCGCCCACGAGCTGTCGCACGTCGCCCACCGCGACGTCGCCGTCATGACCATCGCCAGCTTTCTCGGGATCCTGGCCGGCCTGCTCACCCGTGTACTCGCCTACGCCGGGCTGTTCGGCGGCTTCGGAGGCAACAACAGGAATCAGAGCAGCGGAGGCGGCGGTGGCCAGCTGGCGATGGTCGAGCTCGGGATGCTCGCCTTCTCGGCCCTCGTCTACGCGATCAGTTTCCTTCTCATCCGGACTCTCTCGCGCTACCGGGAGCTCGCCGCGGACCGGTCCGGCGCCATCCTGATCGGCCAGCCGCGCCTGCTTGCCCAGGCGCTGGTCAAGGTGACCGGGGAGATGTCGCGCGTCCCGACCCGCGATCTTCGGGCCGCGGAGCATTTCAACGCCTTCTTCTTCGCCCCCGCGTTCGCGAAGGGCGTCAGCCTCTCCAGCCTGTTCTCGACCCACCCGACGCTCGAGCGCCGCCTGCAACAGCTGACCGAGCTCGAGGCGCAGATGGGACGCGCCGCGTGAAGCTGTTCGACGTGCTCCTCGGTCGGACCAAGCCGGTGCAGCCCAACCTCGATCATCTCTTCGGGCTCCCCGGCGCAGAGATCACCCTCGAGGCGTCGGCCGGGCTCCGCCCGACCGGCCAAGCGGGCGTCTGCTTCAAGCCGGCGACGGGACAGCAGTTCGCCGACACCACTTCGGAGGTGGAGCAGCTCCTCGACCTCGGCGACGGTGCGAAGATCCACGAGGAGTCCGACTCCTACGGCTACCGCTGGGTCGTGCTCGCCGACGCCGACTTCGGCGATCTCATCAATCAGGTTCACGTCGTCAACACGACACTCCAGGACCACGGCTGGGGGCCGCAATTGTTGTGCTCCGTCTTCGGATTCGAGCCGATCCCCGGCGGTGCCGCCGATGCCACAGCCGCCACCGGAGCCCAGAAAGTCGCCGGGACCTACCTCGTCTACCTCTACAAGCGGGGCACGTTCTACCCGTTCGTGCCGCTGCCGGCCCATGAGAAACGAGATTCCGATCAGGAGCGCCTCTTGAAGGTGACGCTTGCCACCGATCTCGCGATGGAGCCCGACCTCGAGCGCTGGTTCCCTCTCTGGGGGCTGCCCGTCCACTGAGATGTCCGCCGGCGGCGAACGACGCCGGCAACGTCGGGCGGCGCTACTTCGGGTGCCGGCCCTCGTCGACCGGCACCAGCGCGCCGCCCGGGCGGAACGGGTCCCACGCCGCAGGGGCGCTTTTCAGGTAGGCGACGACGGTGCTGGCCACGACGGCCGCGTCGAGGCCGGTGCGACCCTCCGGCTCGGGGCGCATCCGGGTCACGATGGACCCGACCCCGTCGGCCACCCAGCGGTTGGCGGTCGGCTCGACCGAAGTCAGCGCCTCGCCCAGGAGCGCCAGATCGGGCCGAAGGGGCACCTGCCGGCTCATGTAGCGGACCCAGCCCTCGTAGCGCAGGTAGAGCTCACACCGGCCGTCGTCGAACGTGAGGATCCTCGAAGCCGAGGTCGCGCTGTGAAGCGCGACCTCGTGGATCGGAGTCGCGCGCTCCGCCCGGCCGGCGGCGACCCGGTCCGCCGGCCGGGTGTCCGGTCCGGTGCGGGTGACGACGGCAAGGTCCACCTCGGGCACCTCGTCGATGCGCACCGAGCCGGTTCGCAGCTCCTCCTCCGAGGCGGCGAGCGCCGCATCTTCGTGCTCCCAATATCGCCGGAAGCGCTCCGGATGGCCGAGCAGCTCGACGGTGCGCTCGAGAACGGCCCGGTACCGCGGGCCGGACCAGCTGCCCGGCCGCTCCGCCAGGACTCCGGCCTCGGATGCCTCGGCGGCGGCCTGCTCGCCGAGCGGCCCGATCGCGAAGGCGATCCGGGCAGCCGTCCGGGAGCTCACGACCCCGAAGTCGCCGCAGGAGGCGACGTCGAGCAGCAGCTCCTCGTTGCGCAAGGCGATCTCCGGCTCGGTCATCGCGAACACCGACACGAGGCCGTCTTCGTCGAAATGGTCGTTCGTGACCGCCTCGGCCCGGCCCGCGGCGACGATCGCCGCCCGCACCGCGACGCTCGATCGGCCGGAGCGGCGCGGCAAGCGGCCTTGCGAGGCGTGGAGGAAGGCGAAGACGATCCCTGCCGACAGATCGCGGGCGAGCGCAGCCGGGGTCGGGCTCTGGGGCCAGTGCGAGAGCGTGAGCACCGACCCGGCCCGGGTCGCACCGTCGACGAGCACGTGCGGCCGGTCGTGAAGATCCTCGACCGGCACGTACGGGAGCGCTCGGAGCGCCATTCAGCCCTCGAGTGCCGCCTCGTCCAGCAGGTCGGCGAATTTCGCCATCGCTGCCGCCCGACGAGTTGGGACGTGCTCGGTCGGGACCTCGACGCTGCGGTAGCGCTTCAAGGTGTGGCGCGCCACCGACACGCGGTGGACCTCGTCCGGGCCGTCGTAGATGCGGGCGGCCCGGGCGGCGCGGTACATGTGCTCGAGGGGTAGGTCCGTCGAGTAGCCGAGCGAGCCGTGGACCTGAATCGCCCGGTCGATCACGTCGTAGAGGACCTTCGCCCCGAAGAACTTGATCATCGCGATCTCGTCGCGAGCGGCCGCAGCGCCCTCGCGGTCCATCTTCCAGGCCGCGTGCAAGGTCAGCAGCCGCGCCGCGGTCATCTCCGCCAGGGAGTCCGCCACCCAGTTCTGGACGGTCTGCTTCTCCGCCAGGTACGAGCCGTGCGTGTAACGCGAGACCGCCCGCTCGCACAGCATGTCGAACGCCCGCCGCGATTGCCCGAGCCACCGCATGCAGTGGTGGATCCGTCCCGGCCCGAGCCGCTGTTGAGCAAGCCGGAACCCGTCGCCCTCTTGTCCGACGAGATTGCCGACCGGGACCCGCACGTCGCGGTAGATGATCTCGGAATGGGCGCCGAACTTGGCGAAATGCTCTGTGGGGTCCTCCATCGTCGAGATGTCGCGCACGACATCGACTCCGGGTGTCTTGGCGGGAACGAGGATCATCGACGAACCCTGGTAAGGGTGCACGTCGGGATTAGTCACCGCCATGACGATGAGCACGTCGGCGATCGAGCCGTTGCTCGTGAACCACTTGTGCCCGTTCACGACCCATTCGTCTCCATCGCGCACCGCGGTCGTCGAGATGAGCGTCGGGTCCGCGCCCGCGCCCGGCTCGGTCATGGAAAAGGCGCTGCGGATCTCGCCCGCGAGCAGTGGCTCGAGCCATTGCGAGCGTTGCTCCTCACGCCCGGAAGCCTCGATGCCGATCGCAATCAGCTCGGCGTTGCCGGAATCGGGTGCGTTGTTGCCGAACGTGACCGGCCCATAAGGGCTCTGGCCGAGGATCTCGTGCATCAGCCCGAGCTTGACCTGGCCGAAGCCGCCACCGCCGAGCTCGGGCGGAAGGTGCGAGGCCCACAACCCCTGGCTCTTCACCTCTTCTTGGAGTGGCGCCAGGACACGCTTCAGCTGGCTCTGGTCGAGCGTCAGGGTCTCGATCGGGAAGATCTCTTCGCGCACGAACTCACGCATCCAGGCCAGCTTGTGCTCGAACTCCGCGTCGGTCTCGAAGTCCCAGGCCATCGCGACCCCCTTTCTCAACCCCACCTTATGACAGAGTCCTTGCTGCAACGGGCCAGACGGCCCGAGGCACACAACGGCACCGGCAGCGGGCGCGCCAGAAGAGCCGGCTCGGCGAAGTACTCCGTGCAGCGCTACCGGACGAGTTCCGGGTCTTCCGAGGCGCTCAGCCTGTTAAGTGGGCAGTGGTTTGCAGGTCGCCACAGCTGCAGAAGCTGGAGCCGAGTAACCGGAGTTTCCGCACGTCGTCCAGTCGACGACCGACCACACCGATGCCGTCGCTTGGATGAACGAGGGTGGCACGAGGTACCGCAGTCGTAGGTCGTACGTCAGGTTCAGCAAGTAGCCGTTGGTGAGGCCTCCGCCGCCGAACACTCCGTATTGGCCGGCGTTGTTGACCGCGGTCGAGCCATTGAAGTAGAGCGTGCCGCCGGAGGCGTCGCCTTCCCGCCAGTTCTGCACCTCGAAGAAGCCCTGCAGAGACGCTTCGGCGGCATCGAGGATCGGGTTCTTCTGGTCGCACAGCGTGGGGATCATGTCGTTGAAATCGATCTCGCCGGCGTCCGCCACAACGTCGCCGGCGGCTCGGGCCGGGACAGACGGCGTCGGCGGGGTCCCGCTGAAGGTGTCACCAGGGGCGGGCATGTCGTAGTCGTCAGTGCACGCCGAGAGTTGGCCGCCGGAGGCACTGACCGGATGGGCGAGCCAGGTGTTGTTGTTGGCGACGAGCCCGAGAACGTCGAGGGAACTCGCGCAGCTGCCGAGGGAACTGCTGTACGTGGGCCAGTTGCCGCTACCCGTCAGCCCACAGTCGTAGACGAGGCTATGGCTGATGACGTTGCTCGACTCCGAGTCCACCGTGATCTGGCCACCCGAGGAGGTCCCGTGCCCGAGCGTCCCGCTCAGCATCGTGTCCCCCTCGTCACAAGTCGTCTGGTTGACGCTGCCGGTCGGTCCCGAGTTGACGAACGGGTCGATGCAGCCCGCAACGGTGGCGTTCGTTTCCGCGTTCGGGAGCGTCTGCCAGGCGTTGGGGTCCTGGCTCTGGTAAGTCCCGAGGCTGCTGACCCAGGTCGGCGTGTTCTGTACGTAGATGACGAGTGGCTGGGTGACGGGCACGACTTGGAGCAGTCCTTGTGACGTCTGCACCGTGCCGGGAGCGGCACCTGTCACCTGCGGCGAACCCGGATTGGCAGTACCCGCCGGTTGCGTGGTCGGCCATGAGCCGCAGTTCGCTCCGAGTGACGCGAAGGTGACCTGCGTGAGCGGGCTCCAGACGACCATCTGCTCGGTCGAAGTGCTGGGGTTCCAGTAGAAACGGATCGCGGTCGGGCCGGTGTAGACACAGCCTGCGACGGTGCCCTGTTCGATCTCGGACTTGAGCTCGTTCGCAAGCGGGGGAAGCGACTGGTTGACCGCGAAGCGGGGACTTAAAGGATCATTGAAGGTGGGTGTGTCCGATGAGCCACAGATGCCAAAGGGGTCCTGGACGTACCCGTACGGATTGCTGAAGCCACCGGAGGCAGGCTTGGTTCCCGGCCAGTTGGCAGGGAAATCGAACAGCTTCGAGACCGCCGTCTGGAGCGACGGTGTGCCAGTGAAGGTGGGCTGGCCGCAGGTCGTCAACTCGTCCTGGGAGTACACGGGGCCGTTGAACGAGTCGCCGGTGATCCAGTAGTTGACGTTGCAGGAGCCGAGGCTCGGGTTCCCGGTCAGTCCGAACTGATACCCGGAGCTCAACGGATCGGAGAAGGTGCCGTACCATGGTCCGTAGTACTGGTTAGTGGTTGTGTTGTACGCAGTACTCGAGTTGGGGTAACCCCCGCCCGACGGTGGGTAGATCGGCGATTTGTACTGGCTGTACCAGTCGATGAACTGGTTCGGCTGGTAGGCGTCGTACAGGCAGAGTGCCGTCGATGCCGACTCGGTGGTCGTCGCCACGCTGGGCGTCGGACTCCCCACCGGAGCGTACGAGAGGTTGTCGGTTACCTCGTCGTACGCCTCAGCTGAGCAGCTGCCGTTCGCCGAGCACACCGAACTCTGGTTCGTGCTGCCGGTCGGATAAACGTTCTGGTCCCACTGGTCACTGTCGAGCGTGCCGGGCTGCTCATAGTTCGAGTAGTACACGTCAGTCAGGACTCCGGACAGGCTCAACGCCGCTTGGATCCGCCGGTAGCTGGTCTGGGCTCCCGTGGTGCCTGCCCTTCCGATGACCGTCAACAGGACGTCACCGGACAGCTGTCCTCCGGCCGCCGCGCTCAGCTGGGAGGTGTCGGGCGAGTAGGTGAACGACTCCGTCGGCGAGCTGCGAGGGACCGTCTCCCATCCCGTCAGGGCCTGATTTGCTCCGCCCTCTCCGGCCGGGATGGTGCTGGACGAGTTGTATTGCCAATAAGACGGGTACGCGTTGAGCAGGTTCCGGTACGACTGGATTCCCGCTTGTGTCGCGGCAAGCGCGGCGTCGAAGTTCATCTCCGAGGTAACAACCGGGATCTGCCGTTGCAGGTTGGAGACCATGACCGTCGGGACGAGGATCGCGACGAGCACGACGATGAGTGCGAACACCAGCGCCTGGCCGCGGTCGGCCTCCGGTCCTCTCATCGACTGAAGGCGTTCGCGCAACAGCGCCCGCGCGCCAGTCCGAGATCTGTGGCCGCTCGGCAAGTCGTGTCGCATGATTGGCTCCCGCTATCTCTTGGCGGTTCTCATACTCCGGGGTTCCGGAGGAAGGCAATGGTGTGCACAACGGTGGCAAGCTCGGCTGCGAAGCCCTCCTTGCCCGGTCCCGGAGGGGGAAGAAAGGCAGCGTCGAGACCGATCCCCTGGATGAGCGTGGGGTTCGCATTGGCCCACGTCGCTCCATCGTTAACAAGGGTCGTCCCGTTCGCCCCGCCGAGCGTGTAATACTGGAAAATCTGGGCGGCCGGGGCACGGGAGGTGCCAGGCGGCACTATGTCGAACGACGCTACGACTCGATCGCTACTCGCAACGCCGAATGGGCCGAAAATGACCTCCAGCTCGTCAACGAGTGGCGAGTGCGTGGTGGCGAGCGTGGCTGTGACGTCTTCGTTGCAGATCACTTCGACACCCGCCGCCGGGGCCGACTGTCCCGGACAGGCTGTCGTGTGGCTTCCCGTCCCCACGGTCGCGGTGAACTCGAGCGTGTTGCCGTTCGTGTTGACGACGTTCACGACCGAGACCGACCTGAGGTATTGGGTGAACGACCGGTTCGCCACCGACGCCTGACTGATTCCGAGAAGCGTGTCGTTGACCGCTGTCGAGTTGTTCAACATCGTGGTGACGAGCATCAAGGTGAGGGCAGAAATGATGGAAAAGATGATCATCGAGAAGGAGAGCTCGATGACCGTGAACCCGTCGTCGTTGCGCTCACGAGCGCTTCGATAGCCTCGCACACCCGCTACGGGAGAGGTGCGCCGGCGTCGAGTCACGTGCTGCGGCACCTGCTGTTCATCGGATCGGCTCATCTTCACTCCGTTACCGTGATCTGCGTAGCGACCGGCGACGGGCACGGGGCAGTGAGCTGGGTCGGCGACGAGCACGTCCCGATCGGCGTGATCCACACATAGAGCGCCGCAGTCATCCCCGTCGCGGTGATGTGATATTGACCAAGTGGCATCCCCGTCGAGCTGACGCCGCCGCTCAGTGGTTTGAGCGAATACGGGTAGCCCGCGCCGTCCGTCTCGGTCGCGGTGGGAACTGTGGAACCGCTCACCACCTTCAAGGCAAGCGGGTAGACCGGGATGACCACCGTCGCGCTCGTCGAGGTCCCGATTGGCAACGTGACTGCGGAGTCGGAAGGGTAGACAGGAGTCCCGCTCGGCGCATCTCCGGGGTTGCTCTCTGGCATGTCGCCGGACCACACCGAGTAACCGCTGCTGAATGGATAGAGGAGCATCTGAGCGGTCCCTTGGGTGGCGTTGCCAAACGTGTACTGACCCGTGGGGCCGACACCTGGGTTCGCGACTGTGATCGGCAGGTCTGCGAGAGCTGCGGCCGGGTTGTCACAGGAGGCGGGAGGAATGTTCGGGTGGGTGGGATTGCCGGCCGCCCAGCTCCCGCCCACCGGGTCGCATATGCCGGCTCCAAAGTTGAGCGTCTGGAGAGTCACACCGGTCTGGACGCCCGTCGCGACCTGGAACTGCTGGTTGTAGCGGTTGAGGGCGTAGGAGATCTCTCCCGCGTGCAGCGTGATCGGCCCCGACAGAGGAGGGCCAGCTGCGTTCGCGTCACTTGCCTCCGTGGTCGCGACGTACCCTGGCGCAGGGGTCGTGTTCGGGGTCAACTGGACCGTCCAGGTCCATTGGGGGATCTGAGGGTAGCTCGAAGTCGCGGCCACCGGTAGCGCCGTCACGACACCACATCCCGTTGCCCCCGTATTGCCAGGGATACCCGGCAGATTGCTCGCGTCGCCGTTGGCGCTCAGCCAGGCGCTGAGCCAGGCTGCCGCCCCGGTCCCATTCGGCGTCACGTAGTAATTGATTGCCGTCGAGATCGGGTTGCCGTTGACGTCTTTCACCGGAACGGCGATCTCGCCGTCGGCCAGATCGGCGGCGCCCGACTGTCCAGGGGCGACGTCAGTCGTCTCCGTAACCGGCTTCGTTCCGTGCATCCCGAGCCAGGTCACTGTTGCGGTCACGGACCAGATCTGCAACTGCGTCGCACCACCGTTCGCGCAGACGGTCGTGAACGGCGAGGCGCCCCCGCCCTGGGAGAGCGGGGTGAACTGGGTGACAACCGTGAAGACGGTGAACTGGGATCCGGAGCGCGTTTGATACGCGAAGGTCGTCGTACCGCCGGAAAGAGGCCCGCTAGCCGCCTCTTGCTGCACTTTCTCGAGATTGGCCGTGGCGAGGTTGTCGGCCTCTACCTTTAGTCGCTGGTCGTTGGACGAGAGAATCGCGTGGTTGATGAGAACTGCGGTCGGAAGCAGGACGATGGCGAGTACGAGCACCGCTGCCAGTACCTCGATGATCGACATGCCCTGGTCGCCGCGTCGATCGGACACTTGCCGAACTGACGCGCGGATCGCGTCGAAGCGCCGACGGACCGCCCACTTTTCCCTCGCGCAAATTGACATCGTTGCAGTGCTCCCAGGCTCGCCCTATCTAGGCAGCGGAAAGCATACATGTTTTTCGCGCTCATCGTGGTGAAGCAACCACTTCTGGCGTTCAGCTTCCGATCACCGATCGGGAGTCAGCGAGACGTCTACGACGACCGGTGCATGATCCGATGGCTGCTTGCCTTTCCGGGCGTTGCGGTCGATGAGGGCGAAGGTCACGCGATCAGCCAACACCCTGGTCGCGAGCACGAGATCGATCCGCATGCCGCGGCCGGAGTGAAAGTCGCCGGCGCGGTAGTCCCACCAGCTGAAGAGCCGCGGCGTGTCTGGATAGGACGCCCGGAACACATCGGTCAGCCCGAAACTGACCACTTCCGCCAGGGCGTCCCGCTCCTCTCCGGTGACGTGGGTGGCACCAACGAAGAAGGCCGGGTCGAAGACATCGATGTCGGCCGGCGCGACGTTGAAGTCCCCGCAGAGGACGAGCGGATCGCTCGACTCGCAGCACGCGTCGAGCTGCCGGCGCAGGTCCCCGAGGAAGCGGAGCTTCGCCTCGAAGTGCTCGCTGCCCACCACCCGCCCGTTGGGGACATAGACGCTCATCACCCGCACACCCGCGCAGGTCGCTGCGATCAGGCGGCGCTCAGCGGGAGTTTCCGACTCCGCCGCAGACCGGAAGCCGGCCTCGACGTCGTCGAGCCCGACCCGCGAGGCGATGGCCACGCCGTTCCAGCGGCCGTCCCCGTGGTGGGCCACCTCATAGCCCAGCTTCTCGAACCGGTCCGTCGGGAAGGCGTCGTCAGCGAGCTTGGTCTCCTGGAAGCAGCATACGTCCGGTTCTGCTTGCTCGAGCCACTCCTCGACTCGCTCGAGTCGCGCCCGCATCGAATTGACGTTCCAAGTCGCGATCCGCACGTCCATGACTCCGATCAGGGCGAGGTGGTCGCGAGCACGAAGAGCATGTCCGCGGCGCAGGCGACCTGGCCGTCGACGCGCGCGACCCCGTGACCCCTCCCGGCGCGTGCGGTGAGCTGCTCGATCGAGACCTCGAGATCGAGCGTGTCACCCGGCACCACCTGGCGCCGGAAACGCGCCTTGTCGATGCCGCCGAAGAGCGGCAGACGGTCCTTGTAACGCCCGTCGGCGAGGACCACCGCGGCCGCGAGCTGGGCGAGTGACTCGACCATCAAGACGCCGGGCAGCACGGGATTGCCGGGGAAATGACCGGCGAAGAATGCCTCCTCCCCGGTGAGGCGCCACCGGCCGGTCGCGGAGACCGCCGGGACGAGCTCGACGATCTCGGAGACGAAAAGAAACGGCGGTCGGTGCGGGATCAGGTCCTCGGCGCGCACAGTGGGCTTACCGTAGCGCGGCGGAGGTCGGGGGCCCATCCATCAGATGCGTAACAACGTGGTTGGCATACAGCTGGTGAAGGAGAACACATATCGCAACAAGAATTTCGCTTCGGTGATGTAGGAGGAGCGAGACCTTGTCTCAGTGGATCGTGGGGCAAGAAGCGGACGGGCAGACGACATAATCATTGACTTGCCACAGGGGAACGCTCTGTGGGAGAAGACTCGGGGGTGATATGTACTGCAGCCGCTGATCGTAGCTGAAGTTCTTCTCGTAACCGTCGGAACCCGCAATGCCGAACGGGCCGCGGAATTCGCTGAGGTCGGTCCCGTTGAGGTTCACATAGTTCGAGTACGGCGGATCGTCCCAGTTCTCCACACCGAAGGACCCGTTCAGGGCGAGGACCGCCGCATCGACCGGGAGGTTGGTCGGATCACACAGGGTCGGCCAGACGGCGGCCGGATCGTTCTGCAAGCCCTTGTCTTGGAAGGTGAGCGTCACTGTCACTGTGCTTGTCGCCGTGGCATTGGCTGACAACGTGAGCGAGTTGCCCGAAATATCCACAACGGTCGTGCCGGCCGCGATGCCCGTGCCTGTGACATTCATCCCCGGTTCAACACCAGGGAAGCCTCTGGAGCCGACTGTCACGGAGGCACTCGCGTTGGTCGTGCTCACCCCAGAAATCTGCGTAGCCGCGTATGGCTGCCCGGTCAGCATCGTCGACGTAGGCGTATTGGTCGGCGAGCCGGTCCCGTCGCCGAAGTGGTTAGCAACGCAGTCTTGCGTGCTCGCGTCGCCGTTCGTCGGATCGTTGTGGGAGACGAGAACCTCGTACTTCGCCGACAGCCCGAGGATGTCGGGAGTGTTCTCGCTCGAACACAATGCGACTGACGAGGGATCGGTCGTTGTCGCTCCTCCGGAACCGTCGGCACAGGCGTAGGTCAGGTCCCGAGTAACCATGATGTTGGCGGCGGACGCAACGGTGAGTTGGCCGTGCAGCTCACCTTCGATGTAGACGTCACCTTCGAGGCATTGTGCACTAGTGGCCGACTGGGAGGACTCGTAGGGATTGAAGCACGGAAACGAGCCGTCATTCACGACGGGAGCGGGCGAACCGGTCGGCAGCGTGTAGTTCTGCACGTAGACGACGCCGTCGCTCGGCAACGGGATTCCTGTAATGAGAGGGTTGGTTGTCGAGAATCCGGTACTACTCGAGCAGGCTGGAGTCGTCACGGCAGTGTTACTCGAGAGCGGGCTCCATACATCCATGGTCGTCGTGTTGCCTGATGTGACGAGCTCGATCATGGTTGGCCCGACATAAGTGCAACCAGCAGTTCCCGACCCGCTGGGCGGGGTGTTGGTCCCGTATTCCGCCAGCGAGGTGTTGAGGCTGGGCAGGCTCTGAGTGCCGTTGAGCGCGAAACCGTGAGTGAGACTCGGGTTATCGCCTGAACCGCAGTCCCCGGACACGGGGTCCGTCGTGTAGCCACCGGGAACGTATTGGCCTATGAGGCTCGACGGATAATAAGGGGCGTTGGTACCGGAGTTCGCGGCCGTGACCAGGACCGACCCTGGAACGTTGTAGAGATAGGGAACGTCCGAGGGCGCTCCGGAGACGAGCGATACTGGTGCACCATTGAAGAGGGGCGAACCACAGACGTGAAGCTGGTCGTTCGTGTAAACCGGACCGCTGAATGTCTCACCCGAGATGAAGTCATACGTGACTCCGCAGGGCTGTCCTTGCACGGTCACCGTAGTGTTGCCCGTCGAGCTCACTACGCCGCTCCCGTTGATCTTGAAACTGAACTGGGAGCTGCCGTAGTACGGTCCGTAGTAGGGATGCGATTTCGAATAAGCGGTGAGACCCGCGACCCCCATTGTCCCCAGAGCGTCGATGAAGGTGTTAGGACTGTAGGTGTCGTACTGGCAGGTCGCTTGCCAGACCGACGGGGGTGGGGAGCCGGCTGGCGGCACGTTGATAGTCGTACTTGCGGCATTGACATAGCTATAAGAAATGTCGTACTGAGTCTCGGGGGTCGATACTGCGGCACCGCCCGCAGTCAACGAGGATACGGGGATGGCCTGAATAGTCGCTGAGTTCTGATCCAGCACCTCGAAGTTGGAGTAGTAGGCGTCGTTGAGGACCGAGGACGCGCTGAAGCTCGCTTCTGCGTAGACGTATGAGTAGTTGCCACGCACTCCGCCACGGCCCGTGACCGTAAGCGCAACAGTGCAAACCACCTGTGCATTCGGATTGGAGCATCCGCTCGAGGCTACGGGAGTGTAGCTAAAGGCCTCGGGCGGGTTGGTCCCCCCAAGATCACATGTGGAAGCCAAGCCCGCTCCGCAGAAGCCGGTCAAGGCCGGATCGGGGGTGGAGGGAGGGTTCGCGGCCGTGTAGTTATAGTAAGCAGAATACGTATCGAGGTTGTCGCGGTACCACTGAATCCCGGCTTCGGCTGCCGAAAGCGCTGCGTGCTTGCTTGCGGACGAGTTCAAGAGCGGAGTGTCGCGGATGACCTGCCCTGCCATCACCGGGGCGAGCGTCGCCAGAAGGACGAGGAGCACGACAACGATCACCATCGACTGGCCAGAATCGTCTCGGTGCTCGATGCGACGCCGGAGGCGGTCGTGGCCGACGTGGAGTGAATCGCCGCTGAGATGGCGTCTCGAGGCGGCGGCGATCAGCCTCATGACGTGCTCACGGAGATCGGGGACGCCGACGACGCCGCGTAGTTTGAGTTCCCCAGGTAACTCGCGGTGGCGGTGTAGGTGCAGTTGTTGTGGACGCCTGTGAATGGCCAATTCGTTTGGGTCGGGTAATTGATGGAGGCGGTGTAGGCGTTGGAGCAACCGCGGCCACTGACCAGCTGGAGCTTCAAACTGATCGTGCCGGTGGGCCCTGACGAGGGGGTCAAGGTGGTCGTGATCGTGATCGTGGTCGCCGTGGAGGTACCGCTGATGCTCAATGATGTGGCAATCGGCACGACAACAAGGGTTGGCGCCGACGTCGACGGCTGGAAGTCACTGGTGCCGGAGAACGCGGCGCTCACCGAATAGGCGCCGCCCATCGTCGGAGTGAATTGGCAGGTCGCAGTGCCGGATGACGTGTTGACAGCCACAGGCGCCGTGCATACCGACAATGCACTCCCGCCCTGGGTCACGCTGAAGTTTATGGTCCCTCCGTCCGGTACTGGGCTGACGGTGGCCGTCAGGGTGACCGGCATATTTAGTGTGATCACCCCGTTGGGACCAGTCGCGGAGACCGCGACCGACGTCGTCGGGGCAGGGGCACCCGATGCGTTCTGGAGGTAGATCGTCGTCTTAAACTCGGTCGCCCGAATTGCCTGGTAGCCCAGCTTCGGGGTTTGCGGCCCCGCAAGAAAGGTCACGCTGATCCCGACGGCAACGATCTCACTCAGCTGGGCGTTCGTTGGCGTCGTCGTCGAGGCGAGGACCACTGGAGTGACGTTGTAGTTGTTGTAATAATAAGTGAACACCGGTGATGAATTCTCCGCGTCATAAGTGGCCACGTTCGAGAAGTGCACGCCATCGGGGCTGAGAGATGTCGTGAAGGTTGCGTCGAGCTTGGGATTGCTCGGAGGCGTGAGCACCGACGTGAGAGTCGCAGTCTGCGGAGCTGAACTCGAAACGCCGGCGAGGATGCTCGCGTTCAGGACCGTCGCGCTCGACCCGGGAAGGATCACGATTGTGCCGTGAAGATACTGCAGCAGGGCCTCGCCTGCGGTCTGGTCCTGCTGCACGCCCCTCATGGTGTCGCTGACGTTCGTGCTTTGCTGGACCAGATTGGTCAAAAAGCCGAGAATGAGCGAGAGGATGAGCGACACGACAACCAGCGTGACGAGTGTCTCGACGATGGTGAAGCCACTCTCGCCCTTGCACTCAAGTTGTCTGCGGGCCGGGTGCTTGTCACAAGGGGGCGACGTTCGATCTTGAAGCAGCCGAAACAGCCCAAGGCGAGTTCTCATGCGACGCTCACAGATATGGCAGAGGTGGTCATCGAAGACTGAACGCAGGGGGAGGTGAGAGGAGTCTGGGAGGCGCACACCCCCGTCGGAGTGACCCAGACGTAGAGTCCTGAGGAGCTGGACCCTTGCAAAGTCACCGGTTCGTTCGTATTGCCGTTTGCCGCCTGGATCTGGAATTGCCCGAGTGGAAGTCCAGTCGCAAAGGTTCCGCTGATGCCATTCAGCGCCAAGGTGTCGCCGCCGCCGTAGTCGGACGCTGTGAATGATGTGACCGAACCCGAGGTGACTGTGAGCTTCACCGAATAAACCGGCAGTTGAAGTGTCCCGGTGGTCCCCGACAAAGCCTGGAGGCTCGTCGCGACCGCCCCGTAGGCGCTCGGCTCGCTGTCGGCCTGATCGCCTGCCCAAGCGGAGTAATTCGGGTTCGTCGCCGGACCGGGATAAAGCAGTGCCGTCTGCAGCGGCGAGGTCGAGCTGAAGCCCTCCGGAGCGGTCCCGTTGCCGAGCACACACGTCTCGGCTCCGAGCGTCGAGCACAGCAGGGTAGAGCTCTGCACCGATATCGGGAGGTAGGACGCCGGCGCCACGCCTGCGGAGCCGCTAAACGTAAGCGTCACTGTCCCACTCGCCGTAGCCGTAGCATTTGCCGACAGGGTAAGTGTGTTGCCGGCGATGCTCATGACGGTTGTTCCTGACGCAATGCCCGAGCCCGAGACGCCCATGCGAGCCGCAACGCCAGGGAAGCCCCCAGAGACGACTGTTACCGAAGGGCTCCCCGTGGCGGTGCTCACGCCTGTGACGGCGAATGGCACCGTCTGAAAATTCACGGTCATCGTCGCCCCCAGCGCCAGAATGAGATGGGGATTGGAGACAACAGTCACCTGATTAGCCTGCACCGAGACGTTCGACCAGATCAGCACACCACTTGCCGCGTTATAGAAGAGCTCATTGGGATCTACGTACCCAGCGCCAGGCGATGCGGAGATGTTGTAGGTCCAACCGGCGCCAGCGAATAGATCGGGAAACACGGCGCAGCCAGAGGATCCGGTATTCGCGGTCTCCGTGGTGTTCTCATTGCTCGGGACGGTCTCCCCGGAACACTGCGAGCCCGCACAGGAGCCGACGACCGTGATGCTGATGGGTTGCGTTATCTCCAGCGTCGAGTCGTCCGCACTGAAGACGGGTACAGCGATCTCTGCGGCATTCGTGTCTGCAAGATCAGCCAAACTGGGGGAGACGAGCGTTGTCGCGACGACGTGGCCCTTTTGCCCGCCTGAATTGCCCCAGCTCACGGTTGCCTTCACGGTCCAAATTCGGCTGGAGAGCTGTCCGGGCGGCGCAATGCAGACGCTCGACGACGTTCCAGTGCCTGCGGCAAGCTCCCAGTCGACTGAAACTGAGAAGGGATCCTGCCCAGAGTGCTGTGTACTGGTCGTGATGCCAGCCGTCGGGTTGACTCCATTAGCCGTCTGGTACTCGGCGGTCTCGAGCGCCTGGGTCGCGAGGTCGGAAGCCTCCGCGCGAAGATGCAGGGCGTTCGAGGAACCTTCCGTGGTGATGACGAGATGGGTGATCGGCACAACGATGAGCGCGAGCAGCGCCATCGAGATCACGACCTCGATGAGCCCGAAGCCTGCGTCGTCGCGCCGAAACCGCCTATCCACCTGCCACTTGCGGGTCATCTGTTCGCCACCGAAGGATGGAACGAAGAAGACCACTCCACGACAGGCGTCCTGTGTTGAGATTGGAGAGAATTGGCCATTCCCGTTCACTTTGCTCGCAGGTTTCAACGTCACCTTCACTACCGAGCAAGGACGGGTTCGCTATTCGCTCCTCTCAGCCCAAGCGACCACATAAAAGCTGAGAATCAACGCTTCCCTCGCGTTCCGAACCTTACATGAGCATGCGCCAATGTCAAGCTGGAGCCCAAATGACCTAGCCAGGGGCTGTGGCCTCGCGCGTGCATAACGGTCCGTTGGTCGAAGAGATGTATCGACCGGAATACTCCGCTGCATCTAGGCCTCGCAAGTCCGGATGGCTCGCGCCTCCCGTTGCCGGAGCTGATCGAACTCACCAGCAGACACTTCAGATCAGGCCATACGGGAGTCCCCACCCGTAGAAAGCACCAGAAACAAGGCGTTTCGGCACCCCTGATCGCCGGGACTCCTCGGGATTGCTCACCCTGGCGGCCACGCGCTTGAGCTGTGGCGATGACTTGGCTGGTGACCGAAGATCGGGCAGCTATTGGATCAGGGCCACGCGCTTGCTATTGAGGAGCGCGGCATCGAACGACCGCACGAGGCCCAGTCATAGAGACCACTCTCGGTAGTTGGTCAACCACTCTTTGCACTAATCTCCGCCTACCCGGGGCGCAGCGACACCGATTGGGACGCCGAGATCGGCAATCGACGGCGACACCGGCTGTCCCGGTTGGGGAGACCTACCGGCTCCATTTGACGCTTGCGGCGGCACTTTTGACCGCCCGCGGCGACTTGCGCGCCGATGGGCTCTTCTCGGCCGCAGCCTTGCTCGAACGCGTCGCAACTTCGCCAGCAGGCGCTGGTGCCGATCTCTTTGCCGCCGCCTTCGGCGCGCGGCCGCTGCTTTTCGTCGCCGCCGGCTTCTCCGCGGTACCCGGCCTCTTCGGCGCCGCGCGAACCGGCTCCGCCGTCCGCTTCGCAGCCGCGGACTTCCGGGGCGCCTTCGTTGGGCTCGCCTCAGCGGCCGCCTCCGACGCGGCGGGGTCGGCCGCTGGCGCCGGCCTCTCGCGACGCGCACCTTGCTTGAGCGATGCGGCCTTCTTCGCCGGCGCCCGTTTCGCCGGCGCCTTCTTGGCCGGCAGCTTCGCTGCATCCTTTGCAGGGGCGGTTGCCGGCTCCTCGGCGACGACCGTGCCGGCGACGCCCCTCCGAGGTCGCCGGCCCGGGGGCGGGGTCGCCGCGGTCGGCACCGGTGGCTCGCCCAGCTCGGCCCGCCGCGAACCGGAAGCGCCGGCACGCTGGCGCGGCGGTTTGGCGAGCCGGACCTCGGCTGCGACCGTCTCTTCACGCGGGTGCCCGGACACAAGGGCAATTCCCGGCAATGCCAGCTCCGCGCCCCGTCGCTGCGGGTCGAGCGCCGTGAGGACGAAGATTGCACGTTCGTGACGTTTCAGGACCTCTCGGGCACTTCGAGGTGGAGGATCAGCGAGGTTGGCAAGCGGGACGTAGCAGCGCATGTCACCGACACGAACAACCGCACCGTGGGAGGTGTAGCCCTCGACCTCGGCCTCGAGCTGCTCTCCGAGCCGGTGCTCGGCGATGAACGAGATGAACGCGAGAGGGTCGTTCACCGCCAGTGGGGTGGGTTTCGCTCCGTCCCGAGGCGCCGCTGCAGCCTTCTCACGACTGCTCCCTGCGCCGCTCCTGCGTCGCCGCGAACCTCTGGCGGACGAGCCCGAGCCAGGTGCTTGAACTCCCGGCTCGACGACTTCCTTCGTCGCGACTGCGATGGCCTTCGTGACGCGCTTTTTGGCTTGGGTATTCTCCCGCACGGCTTGACGGCTGCGCGGACCGCGGACCGGTTGGCGAGGGCTGAAGATCCATCCGATCCCCGGGACGGGAGTCCCGCCGAGCAGGCGTCCCCGCTCGAACAGCCAAGGATGCTCGCCGTGAAACTCCTGGAACGAGTCGTTGGACAGCACGGTCCCGTCAACCTTCTCGGCAACGCGCAGCAAGAAGGCGTCGCCGCGCCCGATGGCTCCGGCGGGGGGATGGACGTACTCGCCCCGCAGCACCGCCGCCTCGAAGCTGGGCAGCTCGGACGGATCGATCCGATGGGCGAAGGTCGCGTCGACGATGACGGTGATCTCCCCGTCCGGATGGTCGCGGCGGAGCTCAATGACGGCCTGCTCGAGCTGCTTCAAGCTCGGAAGCGATCGGCCTTCGGTGGCGATGTTCGATCCGTCGACGACGATGTGCTCGATGGACATTCCAAGTAGTCAAGCACTCGGCGGTGGACGAGCGTGACCGTCCCGGGCCACCGCGGCTTGGCGGCCGTCAGCCCCGGAGCGCCCCCACCGATCGCTCGAGCAGATCTTCGTTCTCCAACTGGTGGATGGCGCTCGAGCCGGTCGCCGGGCTCCCGGCCGGGTCACGGCTCACGTGCCGCAGCTTGTACCTGGTGCCGACGAGCCGGTGCAGGCGCCCGTGGACGAACGACCAGGCGCCCATGTTCTCCGGCTCCTCCTGCAGCCAGATGACCTCGGACGCGCCCGGGTAGGCCGCCAGCAGATCGGTGATCTGTTGCTCGGGCCACGGGTAGAGCTGCTCCACGCGCGTCACGGCGATCGGCGCTCCCCCTGCCTCGACGATGCGGTCACGGCGCGCCATCGCGTCGTAGGCGACTTTCCCGCTGCACAGCACGACCCGCTCGACGGCTGCCCGGTCGACGGCGTCGTCGTCGAGCACCTCGCGCCATCGTCCTTCGGCAAGCTGCTCGATCGGTGATCGAGCCTGGCGTGCCCGCAGGAGCGACTTCGGCGTCAGCACGATGAGCGGCCGGCGAGTGCTGCGGAGCGCCTGAGCCCGCAGCAGGTGGAAGTACTGGGCGGCGGTCGTCGGCTGGGCCACGGTCATGTTGCCGTCGGCACACATCGACAGGAAGCGCTCCAGTCGCGCCGACGAGTGCTCCGGCCCTTGACCCTCGTAGCCGTGGGGTAGAAGCAACGTGAGGGCCGATTGCTGCCCCCATTTGTCGCCGGCAGCGGCGAGGAAGTTGTCGATCACGACCTGGGCGCCGTTGGCGAAGTCGCCGAACTGCGCCTCCCACGCCACGAGCGCCTCCGAGCTCTCGACCGAGTACCCGTACTCGAAGCCGAGCACCGCGTACTCCGACAGGAGCGAGTCGTACACCATGAACCGGCCCGGGAGGCGGTCGGACTCGGCACGTCCCGGCGACTCCGGCGCGTGGGCGAGCGGCACGTACTCGGCCCCGGTCTCGTAGTCGAAGAGGACCGAGTGCCGCTGGCTGAAGGTTCCGCGGCGGGTGTCCTGGCCGGCGAGCCGGACGTCGTAGCCGTCGGCGAGCACGGTACCGAACGCGAGCGCCTCGCCGAGCGACCACTCCACCTCTCCCGACGCGTACAGCTCGGCGCGCTGGTGGAACTGGCGGGCGAGCTTGGGATGGACGGTGAAGCCTTCGGGCGGGTCGTGGATGACGGCGGCGAGAGCATCGAGGGCCGTCCGCTCGACGCCCGTGGCGACGAGCGACAGCGGCGGAGGCTCGGCGACCGGTGGCGCCGGCAGGTGGTCGATGCGCGGTGGCGCCGTCGCCCGGGTCTCGTCGAGCGCCGCCTGGAGCCTGGCAGAGAAGTCCTCGAGGGCGCGCTCGGCCTCGTCGATCGTGATGTCGCCCCGCTTCACGAGGGTCTCGGTGTAGAGCTTGCGGACCGAGCGATGCTGCTCGATCTGGCGGTACATGAGCGGTTGGGTGTAGCTCGGGTCATCGCCTTCGTTGTGACCGTGCAGCCGGTAGCAGACCATGTCGATCACGACGTCCTTGTGGAATTGCTGGCGGAACGCGACGGCGAGCCGGCCGACGCGCACACAGGCCTCAGGGTCGTCGCCGTTCACGTGGAAGATGGGCGCCTGCACCATCTTCGCGACATCGGTCGGGTAGACCGACGACCGCGCCGCCGCCACCGGCGTGGTGAATCCCAGCTGATTGTTGATCACGAGGTGAACGGTGCCACCGGTTCGGTAGCCACGCAGCTGTGAGAGCTCGAGCGTCTCGGCGACGACGCCCTGGCCGGCGAAGGCGGCATCGCCGTGCACGAGCACGGCCAGGATCGGGAACGACCCGGGATCGTGCCGCTGGTCCTGCCGGGCGCGTGCGATCCCCTCGACGACAGGGTCGACCGCCTCGAGGTGTGAGGGGTTGGAAGCGAGCGTCACGGGCAGCTCGACGCCGTGGCGAGCGACGAACTTCCCGGCCGCTCCCTTGTGGTACTTGACGTCGCCAGAGCCCTGCACGCTCTCGGGGTCGAGGTTGCCTTCGAACTCGGCGAAGATCTCGCCATAGGACTTGCCCACGATGTTGGCGAGGACGTTGAGCCGACCCCGGTGCGCCATCCCGAGCACCGCCTCCTCGATGCCGCTCTGTGCCGCCTCGTCCAATATGGCGTCGAGCAGCGGGATGGCCGACTCGGCGCCTTCGAGCCCGAAGCGCTTCTGGCCGACGTAGCGGGTGTGCAGGAAGCGCTCGAAGGCCTCGGCCGAGTTCAGGCGTTCGAGGACGTGGTGCTGCTCCTCGGGCGAGAGGTTGCCGGGAACACCCTCGACGTGGTGCTGGATCCACCGTTTCTGCTCGGGATCCTGGATGTGCATGTACTCGATGCCGATGGTGCGGCAGTAGGCGTCGCGCAGCGTGTCGAGGACGTGGCCGAGCTGGAGCTCGGTGTCGTCGCCGAGACCCTCGACGACGAAGCTCCGGTCGAGGTCGAAGATCGTGATGCCGTGGGTCAGCGGGTCGAGCTCGGGGTGCAGCGCGGGCGCGACGGTCCCGAGCGGGTCGAGGTTGGCCATGAGATGACCGCGCACCCGGAACAGGTTGACGAGCTGCTGCACCCGCGCCTGCTTGACGAGCCTGCCGTGAACGGCCTCTCCGGAGCGGACCGGATTGACGTCCTTGTGCCAGCGCGCCGGGTTGTAGGGCACGCCGAGGGAGAAGAACACCTCGTCGTAGAAGTCGTGCTCACCCACGAGGAGCTCGTGCACGCGGGTGAGGAACAGGCCCGACTCGGCCCCTTGGATGATGCGGTGGTCGTAGGTGGAGGTGAGCACCACGACCTTGCCGATCCCCAGCTCGGCAAGCACCTCCGGGTCGGTGGCGGCGTACTCCGCCGGGTAGCCGAGCGCTCCGACGCCGATGATGGCGCCCTGGCCGGACATGAGGCGGGGCACGGACTGCGTCGTCCCGAGCGTGCCGGGATTCGTGATCGTGACCGTGACCCCGGCGAAATCGTCCACCGACAGCTTGCTGGAGCGCACCTTGCGGACGAGGTCCTCATAGGCATGGAGGAATTGGGAGAAATCAAGTGTGTCGGCCGCTCGGACGCAGGGGACGAAGAGCGTCCGGCCACCGCCGGGGCGCTCGTGGTCGACCGCGATGCCGAGCCCGACGTGCTCGTGGCGGATGACGCCGGGCGTGCCGCTCCCGTCGATCTCCGGCACGAACGAGGCGTTCATCGTCGGGACGGCCCCGAGCGCCTTCACGACGGCCCAGGCGATCAGGTGCGTGAAGCTCACCTTGCCTCCGGTCGTGCGCCCGAGCTGATCGTTGATCACGGCTCTGTTGACTTCGAGCAGCTTGGCGGGAACGGGGTGAACGCTGGTGGCCGTCGGCACTGCGAGGCTGGCGCTCATGTTCTCGACGACGCGGGCGGCGGCGCCGCGCAAGGCAACCGCGACCTCCCCCGGCGGCCACGACGCCGGCGCCGTCTCGGGACTGCTGGCCACCGGGGCGGGTCGGGCATCGCTCGGCGGAGTTGCGGGTTCGGCGACCTCGAGGGAAACATTGGCCTCGTCGGGCGCCGCACGGCCCCGGTAGTCGGCGAAGAACTCTCGCCAGCTCTCGCTGACCGACTGCGGATCGGCGAGATAAGACTCGTACATCTCCTCGACGAGCCAGGCGTTCGCCCCGTAGGCGCCCGAGAGCCCGTCACCGCTCGATCGGTCGGCCATCAGCCTGATCCTACCGGCGGCGGCGTCAACTCGACCTCGTCGCCCTGTCGCGGGGGGGCGCGGGACTAGCGTGTGGGCGTGACGAATACCGCACGCCTGACGGCAGCGCCGACACGAGTGCAGGCCGGCGGAGCCCGCTCGTGAGCACGACGCGAGCTGTCGTGCGTGCCGTCGAGCCGGGCAACGACGTGCGTTGTGTCAGCTGCGGCAAGCAGATCAAGTTCGCGGCACGCACCCACCCCCGCCAAGTCATCGCGAACGTCTATCTCGACGACTCGTGGAACCGGGTGGACCACTTCCATGAGGAGTGCTACCTCGAGGCCGACGAGCCCTACGGGCCCATCGACACCCTCGGCGGCCCCTTCAACGGCTGACGGTCGAACGGCGAAGTGGTGACAACTGGGCCCGGGCCCGGCGCCTTGCACGGGCTGTACGTCGAACACTCCCAGTCCGAGACCGGGCCGGGGGCGCCCCTCGTGGCCTGCGTCCACGGCTCCATGGACCGCCATGCAAGCTTCGTGAGGCTCCGTGCCCGCCTCGCGCCGACCTGCGACGTATTGCTCTACGACCGCAGGGGCTACGCCGCATCGCGGGACGCCGTGCCGCCTGCGACCGGTATGGACGATCATGTCGCCGACCTGTTCGGTCTCCTCGAAGGCCGGCGGGCCGTCCTCTTCGGCCACAGCTACGGCGGTGACGTCGCGCTCGCGCTCGCCGAGCGCCATCCGGAGGTCGTCGCCGCGGCGGTGATCTTCGAGGCACCGCTCCCCTGGCTCGATCTCTGGCACGCTCCGGGCACGGCCAGCGACCATCTGTCCTGGGCGGCGGCGACGCCGGAAGAGTCGGCCGAACGCTTCCTCCGTCGCATGATGGGCGACCGCCGCTACGAGCGGATACCAGCTGCCACGCGCACCGAGCTCAGAAAGGACGGGCCGGCGCTCATGACCGAGCTCACCGCCATCCGTCGAGACCCTCCGCCGTTCGATCCGGGACGCATCGACGTGCCGGTCATCGTCTCTTGGGGCGGCGAGACCGTCGAGCGGCATCGGCGCGGCGCCCAATGGCTCGCCGCCTCGCTTCCCCGCGCCCGCAAGCACATGATCGAAGGGGCCGCGCACAACGGGCACCGCACGCATTCGAAGCAGATCGCGGAGCTCGTGCTGAGCGCGGTCGCACTCGCGGCCAGCGAGCCGGCGCAGCCGAGGGTCGCGACGTGAGGATCGCCGTGACCGGCGCCCACGGCTTCATCGGCGACGCGTTGGTGCGGACGCTGCGAGAGCGCGGCGACGAGGTCCATCCGATAGTCCGTCGGTCGCCCGAGCTCGGCGAGATCGGGATCGATCTGGCCCGGCGAAGGCTCGATCCATCGCGTCTCCCCGGCCGAAGCCTGGAAGGGATCGACGCCGCCGTCCACCTCGCCGGCGCCCCCATCGCGACTCGTTGGACGGCAAGACGTCTGGAAGTCATCCGCTCGAGCCGGGTCGCGATCGGCGACGTCCTCGCCCGGTCGCTCGCCTGCCTGGACCGCCCTCCTGCGGTCCTCGTGTCGGGCTCGGCTGTCGGCATCTACGGCGATCGCGGCGACGAGCTGCTCGACGAATCGAGCCTTGGCGGGAGCGGGCTCCTGGCCGATCTCTGCCGCTCGTGGGAAGCCGCCGCGGCACCAGCGGCCGAAGCCGGCATCCGAGTCGTCACGATCCGCAGCGGCATCGTGCTCGGCGGCAACGAAGGCGCCGCCGGCGGGATCCTCGCCGCCGAGCTGCCTTTCTTCAAGCTCGGCCTCGGCGCTCGTCTCGGCAGCGGCAGGCAGTGGACGAGCTGGATCGCGCTCGACGATGAGATCGCGGTCATTCTCCGGGCGATCGACGACGCCGAGCTCTCCGGGGCCGTGAACTCGACCGCTCCGAACCCGGTGCGCAACGCGGAGCTGACCGACGCGATCGCACATGCGGTCGGGCGGCGCAGCAGGCTCGTCGTGCCGGCAGCGGCGCTGCGGCTCGGGCTCGGTCGTGCCGCGGCTAATGAATTTGCGCTCGCCAGCCAACGGGCATTGCCGAAGAAACTGGTCGACGCCGGCTACGTCCACGCCTACCCGCACCTCGGCGACGCTTTGTCGGCCGCCATCTCTCCGCTCGCTCCCCGATGACGGACGGCTGGAATTTCGCCGACATCTGGGAGGTCTGCGCCGAGGAGCGGGGCGATTCACCGGCGCTTTCGCACGGTTCCGTGCGCCGTTCCTGGGCCGAGTTCGACCGCCGGGCGGGCGGGCTGGCGCGCTTTTTAGCCGACGCCGGCCTCGAGCGCCAGGACAAGGTCGCCCAGTACCTCTACAACTGCAACGAGTACCTCGAGTCCGTCTTCGCCTCGATGAAGGCGAGCCTCGTGCCCGTCAACACGAATTACCGCTACGGCGCCGAGGAGCTGATGTTCCTCTGGGACAACGCCGACGCGGCGGCGGTCGTCTTTCACGGCAGCTTCGCCGATCGCGTCGCGCGGCTGCGATCCCACCTCCCGAAGGTGAAGGCGTGGATCCACGTCGACGACGGCTCCGGCCCGTGCCCGGACTTCGCCGTCGACTACGAGACCGCGGCGCGCTCGCCCGGGGCGGCAGCCGATACGAGGGCCGAGCTGCCGGGCGGTCGCAGCGGCGACGACCTGTGCCTGCTCTACACCGGTGGCACGACGGGCACCCCGAAGGGCGTGATGTGGCGCCAGGACGACCTTTTCGCCTTGCTCAACGCGTCCAACATCGTGAGCCACCCCGTCGACGGCGGGTTGCCGGCGATCCGCGAGTCGATCGCATCTCTGAGCGTGCCGCCGGTGCTTCTCCCCGCCTGCCCCCTCATGCACGGGACCGGACTGTTCACCGCCTTCGCCGCCCTCGTCCTCGGAGGCCGCGTCGCGACCTTGCAGAGTCGTCAATTCGACGTCGTCGAGCTGCTCGACACGATCGGACGAGAGGGGGTGAACATCGTCACCATCGTGGGCGACGCGTTCGCAGCGCCGATTCTCATGGCCCTCGATGCCCATCCCGGGCGATGGGACCTCTCCAGCCTGGTGGCGATGATCTCCTCCGGTGTCATGTGGAGCGAGCAGACCAAGCAGGCGCTCTTGGGCCACCAGCCCAACATGACTTTGATCGACGCTTTCTCCTCGTCGGAGGCGCTCGGCATGGGGACCGCGGTCTCGGCCGCGGGGAGCGAGGCGAGGACGGCTCGGTTTCGGATCGGCGAGCGTGCCCGGTTGATCGACGACGAAGGGCGCCAGATCGCCCCGGGAACGGGCCAAGTGGGGCGACTTGCGGTCGGCGGCCGCCTACCCGTCGGCTACCACAAGGACCCGGCCAAGACAGCCAGCACCTTCGTGGTCATCGACGGTGAGCGGTTCTCGGTGCCGGGTGACTACGCGACCGTGGGCGAGGACGGCTCGCTCGTGTTGTTGGGCCGGGGGTCGGTGTGCATCAACACCGGCGGCGAGAAGGTCTTTCCCGAGGAGGTCGAGGAAGTGCTGAAGACCCATTCCGCAGTGATGGACGCGGCGTGCGTCGCGGTCCCGGACGCCCGTTTCGGTGAGGCGATCGCCGCCCTCGTGCAGCTGCGACCGGAGCGGACGGTCGACCCGGCCGACCTCGTAGGGCTCGTGAAAGCCCACCTCGCCCACTTCAAGGCTCCTCGTCATGTCGTCTTCGTCGATACGGTCGGGCGATCGCCGGCCGGCAAGCTCGACTACTCGGCACTCCGAGATCAGGCCAAGTGTCTTCTCGTCCTCTGAGCTGCCGCCGGCCGGCGGCGGCCTCAGTCGAGGTTGGCGCCGTGGCGACGGACATGGTCGTTCACGGCGTAGTAGGCGTCGATCGACTCGCCGGCGTCCCCCCAGAAACCCTCTAGAACGTCGTAGGCGATCATGCCCTCGGCGACGTAGTGGTTGTTGACGTCGGTGATCTCCAGCTCCCCGCGGCCAGAGGGTTGCAGGGTCGCGATCACGTCGAAGACACCCGGGTCGTAGAGGTAGACGCCGGTGACGCAGTAGGTGCTCGGCGGATCCTGCGGCTTCTCGACGATCCGCACGATCTTTCCCGACTCGTCGATCTGCGGCACTCCGAGATGGCGAAGATGAGCGGGATCGGAGACCTCGGCGAGGAGCAGGCGCGCCCCCATTCCCTGCTCACCGAACCGCTTCACCGAAGCGGCGAACGTCCGCCCGAAGAGGTTGTCGGCCAGCATGACGAGGGCAGCCTCGTCGCCCACGAATTGAGCTGCCAGCCCCAGGGCCTCGGCGATCCCACCCGCTCGCTCCTGATACGCGTAGAGGAGGCGTTCGACGCCGAACTCATGCCCGTTCGAGAGAAGCCGCAGGAACTCGCCGGCATGCGTCCCGCCGGTCACGACCATGATCTCGGTGACGCCAGCCTTCACGAGCGCCTCGACCCCGTAGCTGATCATGGGCCGGTCGCCGATCGGCAAAAGGTGCTTGTTGGTGATCCGGGTGAGGGGAAAGAGCCGGCTGCCAGTCCCGCCGGCGAGGATGACGCCCCTCACGGCTTCAGGTACCTCACGGTCGCCGACGCCACGAGCAGGACGCCGTCGGTCAGGTCGGTCGCCCGGTAGATGACCTTCTGAACGGCGGTGTCCCGGACCTCGAAGCTCGCGATGCCCCTGAGATTAGTCAGCGCGGACACCGGGGTGATCCTCGTCGTCGTTCCTGTCCCTACGAGCCTCACCTGCTTGTTCGCGACCGGAAAGCCGAGCGCGGTTCGAAGGTTGATCCTGACGATCGAGAGCGCGGTGCCGTTCGCCTTGACGGCCCTCCGGAGCACTGTGATGAAGGACCTCGTCGGGGAGGCATGGGGCACGCCGCCGCTCTTCGGCAGCGCACACAGCTGATTCACGAGCCCGTTGCCGAGCGGGTTGGCAGCATCAGGCGTCCCCAGGCCCGATGCCAGGTCGTAGCCGACGGTGGCCGGGTACTGGTCTCCCAGGAACAGGTCGTTGTTGCCGTGCCTCACGTCGTTCAAGGCTGAAGCGCTCTCGCTCGATCCGGCGATCGAGTACAAGGCCGGATTCAGGAATCCGACCACGTGCTCGTTGCACGCCGGCCAGGCGTCAGTGAGCGCCACCAGCGCCGCCCAGAGCGGCGCGGCGCCGCTCGTTCCGCCGAGCGCGGTCCAGGCGCCGTTCCAGTAGGCGAGGTAACCGTTCTCTGGATCGGCGTCGGCGGAGACGTCGGGGACCTCCCGGCAGTAGCCAGCCGGCGCAGCGCACGGCTTGGGCGAGGAATACGGCTTGACGACGTGCAGTTTCGCTGCCGCCCCCGACTGGTAGGCAGGCATCGCCCAGTTCGACGAGATGCCACCGCCCCCCGCGCCGCTGACGTCGTTCCAGACGGTTTCCGAGGGAGGTGGGCCGGGCACGTTGAGCGAGGTGCCCCCGACGCTGGTCACATACGGCTGGCTTCCGGGATCATCGACGGCAGGCTTGTCGATCGGGTTGCCGCTGCTGTCCGTGCAGTCCGTCGAACCGTCGTCACCGGCCGCGGCGACGACGGTTTGACCTTGTGCCGCCGCCTGTTCGAACAGGTTCGCCTCGGCGGACGCGACGGCGCGGCCGCCGTCCTGCGCCTCGCAGATGCCCCACGACGTCGAGATCACCTTGGCGAGATCCTGGTTGATGATCGAGCTGAAGACGTCGAGCGGGCCGGTGTTGTCGTTCGGCCCCTGATAGACGTCGATCTTCGCCCTTGGCGCAAAGCCGATGACGTTCTCGATGTCGAGAGTGGCCTCGCCGCTTCCGGGACCGCTGCCGGCTCCGGCGTCGACCTTGATGTAGCTGACGCTCGCCACCGTCTGGTAGCAGAGCTGGTAGGCGGCGATATCGCTCCTCAAGTCCGGTTCGAGCTCGAAGATCGCGACCGTCTCGCCCTGGCCGAGGTCCTTGGCGGCGTAGAGGCCGGGGAAGCGGTAGGCAGAAGCGAGCTTGTCGGCAGTCAGTGCCCCTTGGTCGGCGGCCGCCGCCTGCGCCGCTGGGCAGGGCTGCGGGCCGCCGGTCTCGAGCGTGCCGGCAGCCGGCAGGCTGGCCGAACGGCTGTCGCCAGGACGATTCGGGCGCGCGAGACCCGCAGGACGCGAGCGCGCCAGATCGCTCAGGCCGACGAGCGCCTGGATCCCGCCCACGATCGCCTCCGGGAGCCGGGGAGCGGACGTATTCGCGAAGGCGACGGCTCCGGACTGGAGCCGGTAGCGCACGAGCTTGGTGTCGAAGGCCCGCTCGACGGTGGCAACTGACGCGGAGACCTTGATGATGAGCCGGCTGCTCACCGCCTCGACGTGCAAACCGAGCCTGCTGAGCGCCGTCGTCGTCGCGCGCACCGTTGCGGCTGTCGGTCCGAAGGCGGCGCCGAACGCCCCTGGGCGGAGATAACGGCGGAACTGCGACGAACCGGGAGTCGAGACGGCGGTCACAAATCTTTCCAGCAGCGCCGGATCGCGCGGCCGGAGGGCGACGTCGAGCTGGATGCGGCGCGATCCGGACAGCCGGCCGAGCGCGACGGTGCCGCGCGCTAGCGCCGGCACCGACCCGAGGCGGGCGTAGCGAGCCGGAGCGGGGATCGAACCGGCCGTTGCGGCGGCCGAAGCAGCCGACGCGCCAGCCGAGCCGACCGAGCCGGCAAGGAAGGCGAAAGCTCCGACCGCGGCTCGAAGGCCGCGCCGCCGGCGGGGCCGACGAGCGAGTCCCCGGCCGAGCCGCGACGCCGAGAGGGAGGCCGCCGGTCTTCTCGCTCGTCTCGCTGCGGGCATCGCCAAATCTCTCTCTTGTCGCAGCTCGTGCTCGCGCGAAGCGTAGCGGTGGCCCTCCGAAAGGCGGAACCGGCCTCGGGTCGGGGTAGCTCGAAACCGGCCCAGCAACCGACGAGGCTGCCGTCCGACTTAGGCTGCCGGGATGAACGCGGTCCCGGTCATCGAGGTCACGGGCCTCACGAAGCGGTTCGGGGCCGGCGTGCTCGCCGTCGACGACCTGTCCTTCACGGTGCAACGGGGTCAGATCGTCGGCCTGCTGGGCCCGAACGGAGCGGGCAAGACGACCACGCTCCGCGCCCTCCTCGGCTTGATCCGGCCGACGAGCGGGACCATGACGATCCTGGGGGAAGCCGTCCGTCCGGGCATGGCCGTGCTTTCACGGGTAGGAGCACTCGTGGAGGGCCCCGGGTTCCTGCCCCACCTGTCAGGACGACGCAACCTCGAGCTCTACTGGCGAGCCGGGGGCCGCGAGCTCGGGGAGGCACACCTCGAGGATGCGCTCGAGATCTCCGGTCTCGGACCCGCGGCGCTGCGAAAGGTGAAGACCTACTCCCACGGCATGCGGCAGCGCCTCGGCTTTGCTCAGGCACTTCTCGGGATGCCAGAGCTGCTCATATTGGACGAGCCGGTCAACGGACTCGACCCACGACAGATCGTCGAGGTCCGCGAGTCGCTGCTGCGTATCGGCGCCGGCGGCACGACGATCCTGCTCTCGTCCCACCTGCTGAGCGAGGTGGAGCAGACCTGCAGCCACGTCGTCGTCGTGCATCGGGGCCGGCTGATGCAATCCGGGACGGTGGCGGAGGTGACCGCCTCGGTGGCTTCGGCGTACCTGGAGGTCGACGACACAGCCCGCGCGATCGCGCTCTTGGCGGCGATGCCCGGCGTGCGCAGCGTGGAGGCGTCCGCGCCCGGGATCGTCGTGCTGCTCGACGGCGCTCTCCGGCCCGATCTCGTGGCGGCGCTCGTCGGTGCGGGGGTCCGTGTCGATACCGTCACACCGCGCCGCAGCCTCGAGGACGCCTTCCTCGAGCTCGTCGGGGAGCACTCCGTATGATCGCCGTCGAGTTCTCCAAACAGATCCGTCGTGTGCGCACGTGGGTGGTGGCCGCAGTGTGCATCGTCATCCCGTTTCTCATCGGGCTCGGCTTCGAGCTGAACCACAACTCCAACCAGGGCGGTGGACCCGACGCCGGCGGCGGCTTGAACTTCGCCACGCACCAGTCCGGCATCGTCGTCGGGATCTTCGCGTTGCTGTTCTCGTCGGTGCTGCTCATCCCGATCGTGTTCGCGATCTTCACCGGCGAGCCCATCGCCTCCGAAGCGCGCTGGGGGTCGCTGCGCTACCTGCTGATCCGACCGGTGACACGTCCGAGGGTGCTCGGCACCAAGCTCGGCGTCTCGATCGTGCTCGCCGTCGGCGTTGCGCTGTTGATCCCGATCACCGGGACGATCGTCGGGATCGCCTTTTTCGGGTTACACCCGATCGAGACGCTCGCCATCTCGGGCGGAGCGTCGAGCTCGGGCGGCTTCTCCGCGCCGACGCTCGCGACGTTCTCGATCGGAGAGGCACTCCTTCGCCTGTTGCTCGCGACCGCGTACACGCTCTTCGAGATGCTCAGCGTGGTCGGAGTAGCGACACTCGTCGGCGTGGCGACCGAGAACGTCCTTGCCGCGATGGCCTCGGGGATCGGGCTCTACATCGTCTCGGCCATCCTCGACGCCCTGTCCGGGCTCGCCCGCATCCATCCCCTGCTACCGGTGCACTACCTGCAGGATTGGACGAACCTCTTCATCCCGGGCAGCTCGCTGCAGGGGATGGTGCACGGTGTCATCGCCGCCGCGATCTGGGGAGTGGTGCCCCTTCTCCTCGCGTTCCGGATCTTCCAGCGCAAAGACATTCTGTGCTGAGTGACCGGGCGGGCTGGGCAGCCGGCGTACGGGCCGGCCCGGACGCCGGCCGCTCAGCGGCTCGGCTGCTCGCGGTCACTTAGACGTCGAGGAAGCGCCGCACCGCCACTGCCGAGCCGATCGAGCCGATGATGGCGCCCATGACGACCACGGCGATCTCGGTGATGATCACGTCGTGGCCGGGCACGACAGCCGACGAGAACTCCTTGAAGTGCCGGATGAGGGTGCGGATGCCGAGGTCCCCGAGCAGCACGATCCCGGCAGCCAGGACGGCACCGATCAGCCCCTGGACGAGACCCTCCACCATGAACGGCAGCCGAATAAACCAACTCGTCGCCCCCACGAGGCGCATGACGCTCAGTTCTCTCCGACGGGAGAAGATCGCCATCCGGATGGCATTCAGGATCAATACGAGGGCCGAGACCAGCAGCACGACTGCGACCACGAGCAGCACGATCTGAAGAACGTTGCTGATAGCGGTCAGTTCATGGGCGGCCTGCGAGGGATAGGTGACGTGGAGAACACCCGGCAGGTGCTGGAAAACGCTCGCGACCGTGGCGGCACTGCCCGGATTGGTCAAGATGCATTGAAACAGCGGCGGGGTCTGCGTATTGGTCAGGACGCTACAGATGTTCTGCCCATCGATCCGGCACATCAGCGCATGAGACGCCTCGTGGTCGAGATAGGTCACCTTGCGGATCTGCGGTGTCTGGCTGATCGTGCTGCTCAGGCTCGCGATCTGGGCAGGGGTGCCGCCAGGCTGCACGAAGATCTGCAGATCGACGTTCTGGTTCAGCTGCACAAGCTCGTTGTTCACCGCCTGGCGTAGGAGCAACGCGGTGCCGACGAGGGAGAGGGAGATGGCGACGGTGAGAACCGCCGCGATCGCCATCAAGCGGTTCCGCCACAGATTCGTCGCCGTCTCGCGCGCTACGTAACCGGCCGAGATGGGCATCAGCGCCGGCCCCTCCGCGCCCGAACGGCCTCTTGGCGGCTCGTGACGAGCCCGTCCTCGCCCTCGGTCGGCATCTCGGTCATCCCCGAGCGCCCGGCCGACACGGCCACAGCCGGGACCCCGCGAGACGTCGCGGGGTCGAGACCGTAGATCCCGCGTGCCTGGTCACGTATGACCGAGCCGTGATCGATCTCGATCACCCGCCGGCGCATGTTGTCGACGATCCCGGCGTCGTGCGTCGCCATCACGACCGTGGTCCCGGTGCGATTGATCCGATCCAGCAACGACATCAGGCCTTGGCTCGTCGTCGGGTCGACATTGCCGGTGGGTTCGTCGGCGAGGATGATGAGCGGGCGGTTCACGAAGGCCCGCGCGATCGCGACGCGCTGCTGCTCGCCCCCCGACAGCTGATCCGGCAGGCGGTCGCCCTTCTGGCCGAGTCCCACCAGCTCCAGCACCTGCGGGACCTGCGTCCGGATCACGTGGCGGGGGCGCCCGATGACCTCGAGCGCAAAGGCGACGTTCTCGAACACGGTCTTGTTGGGCAGCAGACGGAAGTCCTGGAAGACACAACCGAGATTGCGCCGGAGATACGGCACTCTCCAGCTCGAGAGCTGGCCGATCTCCTTGCCGGCAACCCAGATGTGGCCGCGGTCGGCGACCTCTTCTCGCAGCAACAGCTTGAGCATCGTGGTCTTGCCCGATCCCGAGGCCCCGACGAGGAAGACGAACTCCCCCTTCAAGATCTCGAACGAAGCATCCCGCAATGCGACGACGGAGCCCTTGTAGGACTTCGTGACGTTCTCGAAGCGGATCACCGGTTCTCTTCTCCTGCCACACCCGGCACGGCACTGCCCCCGAAGGGCAGGCTACCAGCCGGGTCCGTTACAGCGGCGTAACGGCGCCGCTCGCGCTCAGGAACCCTCATGTTCCCTGCGGAATCTCAGAAACGCGATCATGGCGTCATCGAGGTCGCCGTCAAGCACCGACTCGACGTTTCCGGTCTCGTAGCCGCTGCGCAGATCCTTCACGAGCTGATACGGGGCGAGCACATAGGACCGGATCTGGCTCCCCCAGGCGACATCGCTCAACGGCCCGGAGATCGTTTCGAGCTCCTTGCGGCGCTCCTCGCGCTGTCGCTCCGCCAGCTTCGCGGCGAGGATCTGCAGCGCCTTTGCCTTGTTCTGGTGCTGGCTGCGCTCGTTCTGGCAGGAAGTGACGATCCCCGTCGGAAGGTGCGTAATCCGCACGGCCGAGTCGGTCACGTTCACATGCTGGCCACCTGCGCCCGACGAACGGTAGGTGTCGATGCGAAGGTCCTTCTCGTCGATCTCGACCTCCTCGGACAGATCCTCGAGGAACGGCGCCACGTCGAGTGAAGCGAAGCTCGTCTGGCGACGGTGCTGGGAGTCGAACGGTGACATCCTCACCAGGCGGTGGACGCCGCGCTCCGCCGCGAGCAGCCCGTACGCATAGCGCCCGCGGACGATGAAGGTGGCCGACAGGATGCCGGCTTCTCCGCCCTCGGAGACCTCGTCGACCTCCACCTCGAACCCGCGACGCTCGGCCCAGCGCAGGTACATGCGGAGCATCATCTCGGCCCAGTCCTGAGCGTCGGTCCCTCCCGCGCCGGCGTGGATCTCCGCCACCGCATCGAGCTCGTCGTGCTCGCCGGAGAACAGCGTGCGCAGCTCGAGCTCGTCGAGCGCCCTGGCGACGATTGCCGCAGTCTCCTCGAGGCCGCCCTCGAGGTCGGCGAGCTCGCCGCCGCCATCCTCAAGGGCCATGAGAAGCAGGCCCTCGGCATCAGCGAGCTGGGCGTCGAGGGCGACCAGTCGGTCGACGTCGTCACGAGTTCGGCCGTACTCCGATGTCACCTTCCGCGCATGGTCCGGATCCGACCACAGATCCGGCTCCGCGACCTGCTGCTCGAGCGCCCCCAGCCGCTCGATCAGGTCGTCGAGTCGGAGATAACCCTTGGCGGCGTCGAGGCGCGCGCGCAGAGACGCCAGCACCTCGCCGAGATCAGGGCGCGCGCCGTCGGCGGCGTCGGGGGTTCGAGCCATGGTCGTTCAGCTCGCGCCGTGGCAGACCTTGAATTTGCGGCCGCTTCCGCACCAGCACGGCTCGTTGCGGCCGACCTTGGCCGGTGGCCCGGCGCCGAGCGGGGACCCCGTCGGCGAGATCGCGCCGGACACCGGACGCTGAGCGGAGCCGGCCTGAGCCGGGCCGGCCGCGCCGTTTCCGCCCCGGTTCGGCGCGCCCCGGTTCGGCGACCGCACCTGGGCACCAGCAGCGCCGGAACCGCCGGCTGCGGCCGGCGGTGCACCCGTCGGAGCGGCCACCGGAGCCGGTGTCGAGTCGTCGCTCGGCACGCCGGCCGCCCCCTGGGCAAGCTCTCCGAGCCCTGCGGCGGGGTCTTCCGCCGCGACGAACGCCGCCTGGGCGTAGTCGGGCTCCTCGGCCGGCTCGGCGAGGACCTGAACGTGCATGACATAGCGCAGGTAGTCATCGTCGATCGAGTCCATGAGCTTGCCGAACATCTCGAAGCCCTCACGTTGCCAGGCCACGAGCGGGTCGGTCTGGGCGATGCCGCGGAGGTGGATGCCCTCGTTCAGGTAGTCCATCTCGACGAGGTGCTCGCGCCATCGCTGGTCGATGATCTGGATCATGATGTTGCGCTCGATCTCACGCGCCATCTCCTCGCCACCGGGAAAGGTCGTCTCCCGCTCGTCGTAGAGCTCGAGCGCCTCGGTGAGGATGCTCTCGGTGATCTGCTGGACGCTCGTCGCCGCCTCGAGGTCGTCGACGGTGAAGCGGGTCGGGTAGTACTGCGTCAGCTCGACCACGAGACCCTCGAGGTCCCACTCCTCGGGAAAGTCGCTCGGGCAGTTGCCGGCGACGACACGGTCCACCATGCCCGTCAGGAGCTCCTCGGTGTGACTCTTGAGGTCCTCGCCGTCGATGATCTGCAGGCGGCGCTGGTAGACCACCTTGCGCTGCTCGTTGCGCACCTCGTCGTACTTGAGCAGCTCCTTGCGGGCTTCGGCGTTGCGCCCCTCGACGGTGTGCTGGGCCCGCTCGATCGCCTTGGTGACCATGCGGGCCTCGATCGGGACGTCGTCGGGCAGCGCCCGGTCCATCACCCAGCTGACGGCACCGGTCGCGAAGAGGCGCATCAGCTCGTCCTCGAGCGACAAGTAGAAACGGCTCTCGCCCGGGTCGCCCTGACGTCCCGACCGGCCTCGGAGCTGGTTGTCGATCCGCCGGCTCTCGTGGCGCTCGCTTCCGAGCACGTAGAGCCCGCCGAGGGCTCGGACCTCGTCCGCTTCGGCGGCACACTGCTCCTTGAACTTGGGCAGGAGCGACTGGTAGCGCTCCCGGCCCTCGTCGGCGTCGAAGTCGAGTCCCTGGGCGCGGACCTCGTCACGGGCGAGACCTTCGGGGTTGCCCCCGAGCAGGATGTCCACGCCGCGGCCGGCCATGTTCGTCGACACGGTGATGGCATGGAGGCGGCCGGCCTGGGCGACGATCGCCGCCTCCTGGGAGTGGTGCTTGGCGTTCAGCACGTGGTGCGGGATCCCCTGCTTGTCCAAGAGCAGGGACAGCTCCTCGGACTTGGCGACCGAGGCCGTGCCGACGAGGACCGGCTGGCCCAGCTCGTAGCGCTCTTTCAGGTCCTCCACGACCGAGTCGAACTTGACGGACTCGGACTTGAAGATCAGGTCCGGCTCGTCCGCTCGGACCATGGGCCGGTGCGTCGGGATCGGCACGACGTGCAGCTGGTAGGTCGAGGCGAATTCGGCCGCCTCGGTCTCGGCGGTACCGGTCATTCCGGCGAGCTTGTCGTACATCCGGAAGTAGTTCTGGAGGGTGACGGTCCCCCAGGTGTGGTTCTCCTCCTGGATCCGCACGCGCTCTTTCGCCTCGACGGCTTGGTGCAGGCCATCGGACCAGCGGCGGCCTTCCATGATCCGGCCCGTGAACTCGTCGACGATCTTCACCTCGCCATCGGTCACGAGGTAGTCCTTGTCCCGGTGATAGAGCTCCTTGGCCTGGAGGGCCTTCTCGAGCTGGTGGACGTAGTTCACCGCGACCGCGTCGTAGAGGTTCTCGACGCCGAGCTGCCGCTCGACCTTCGCGATCCCGGCCTCGGTCGGCACCGCCGTCCGCTTTTCCTCGTCGACCTCGTAGTCGACATCGCGCCGCAGGGTTCTCACGACGCTCGCGAACTGGTAGTAGAGCTTCGTGGACTCGTTCGAAGGCCCGGAGATGATGAGCGGCGTCCGGGCCTCGTCGATCAGGATCGAGTCGACCTCGTCGACGATCGCGTAGACGTGGTCCCGCTGCACCATGTGCTCGCGGAGGCCGGCCATGTTGTCACGCAGGTAGTCGAAGCCCATCTCGGTGTTGGTGCCGTAGGTCACGTCCGAGTGGTAGGCGGACCGCTTGGTCGCGAAGTCGTCGATCTCGGGAGTGACGAGCCCGACCGTCAGGCCGAGAAACCGGTAGATCTGACCCATCCACTCCGCGTCACGGCGGGCCAGGTAGTTGTTGACGGTGATGACGTGCACTCCGGTGCCGGGGAGGGCGTTCAGGTAGACCGGAAGCGTCGAGACGAGCGTCTTTCCCTCACCGGTCTTCATCTCGGCGATCCACCCGAAATGCAGCGCCATCCCACCCATGAGCTGGACGTCGAAATGGCGCTGACCAATCGTGCGCGGGCCCGCCTCCCGCACGACGGCATAGGCCTCGACGAGGAGATCGTTCATGTCCTCGCCCCGGTCGAGGCGCTCTTTGAACTCGACGGTCTTGGCGGCAAGCGCCTCGTCGGACAGCGCCTGGAGCTCGGGCTCCAACGCGTTGATCGACGGCACGATAGAGGCGAGGCTGCGGACCTTCTTGCTCTCGCCGGCACGAAGGACTTTCCCGAACACACTCACGACACGTCATTGTACGCTGCGACCCCTCCGCCTCCTGTTCGCCGCAGCCCTGCGGCTCCCGGGCCGCACGGCTCAGCCGGCGACGACCGGGATCCGCGCTCGAACCCGGCGCCCCGCGGCGCCTTGCACCGAGGCAAGTGCGCCGACGAGGTGATGCGGTGCGCCGTAGTCGATGCGCACCGTCACGAACGTGCCCGGATCGAGCCTCTCGCCCGCCCGAGGGGTGAAGTGCACGAGCTTGCCCTGGCGGGTGCGGCCCGAGAGCACGTCGGGGTCCTTCCTGGAGGGGCCCTCGACGATGGCTTCCTCGATCCGGCCGACCCGGGCCCGGTTGCGGGCGAGCGCGGAGCGCTCGATCACGACCTTGAGCCGTTCAAAGCGGTCGGCGACCTCGTCTTCGGGCACGAAGAAGTCGGTCAACGAAGCGGCACGGGTTCCGGGCCTCGGGGAGAAGATGAACGTATAGGCGCTGTCGTAGGCGGCTTGCGACGCCACCTCCAAGGTGCGCTCGAAGTCCTCGTCGGTCTCGCCCGGGAAGCCGACGATGATGTCGGTCGTCACCGCGAGGTCCGCGATCGCGGCTCGTGCCCCCTCGAGCCGGGCCAGGTAGCGCTCGGCGGTGTAACCCCTGCGCATCGCCTGGAGAACGCGATCGCTTCCCGACTGCAGTGGCAGATGGAGCTGCTCGCAGACCGCGTCGGTCTCGGCCATCGCGGCGACGGTCTCAGGGCGGAGGTCCTTCGGGTGCGGGCTCGTGAACCGGACGCGCCGGATGCCGGGCACCTCGCCGATCGCCCGCAGCAGGTCCGCGAACAGCGGCCGGGGCTTGGAGGCGCCGGCGCTCACCCAGCGTTCGCCGGCGATCCAGCCCAGATCGACGTCCCCCGCGCCGGTGCCGCGCCACTTCGTCGTCAGGTCTCTGCCGTAGGAGTTCACGTTCTGGCCGAGCAACGTGACCTCGACCGTTCCGCTCGCCGCCAGCGCCTCGACCTCGGCGACGAGCTCACCGAAGGGGCGGCTCGCCTCCGGCCCGCGCACGGACGGGACGATGCAGAAGGCGCAGGAATTGTCACAGCCGACCTGGATGGTGACCCAGGCCGCATACGGTTGGTCGTGGCGCACGGTCATCGCGCTCGGAAAGTCGGTCTCCTCGTCCCGGCCGGGCGCGTCCGGCACCTCGAGCACCGACTCGCCGCTGCCGCGGGCGAGCTCGAGGAGCGCCGCGACCCGCCCGACATTATGGGTGCCGAAGACGGCGTCGACATGGGGGGCGCGCTCCAGCAGCAGCTCGCGGTCCTTCTGCGCAAGGCAGCCCCCGACGGCGATCTGGAGGCCGGGCCGGCGTTCCTGGACCGACTTCAGATGCCCGAGGTGCCCGTACAGCTTGTCGTCGGCGTTCTGGCGGATGCAGCAGGTGTTCAGGACGACGATGTCGGCCTCGTCCAAGTTGTCCGTGCGAGCCATGCCGTCGGCCGCCAGCACCGAGGCGATGCGCTCGGAGTCGTGCTCGTTCATCTGGCACCCGAAGGTGCGGACCAGGAATCGGCGAACCTCGGTCACGACTCGAGGCTAGGCGACGGGCGTGGCCCCGAGGACGCCGCTTCCGAGCGGCACTACTCGGCGGCCTCGGCGAGCGCCTCGGAGAGCGCCGGGTGCACGAAGAGGCTCTCGGCCAGGTCGAGGACCCGCAGGTTAGCGGTGACGGCGAGAGCGATCACGCTCACGAGCTCGGCCGCTCGGTCGCCGACGACCGAACCTCCGAGGACGATCCCGGTGGACGGATCGGAGACGATCTTGACGAAGCCCCGCGCGTCACCGTCGATCAGTGCCCGGGCGTTGGTCGCGAGCGGCACCTTCGTGACCCGAATCTTCCGGCCGAGCGCGAACGCCTCCGCCTCGGCGAGGCCCACGTCGGCGATCTCGGGCTCGGTGAAGATCGCCGACGCCGCTTTGTCGTAGTCGAGGTGGCGGTGCTGGCGACTGTGCAGGCCCATCACGTGTTCGGCCGCCTTGCGGCCCTGCACGGCTGCGACCGATGCAAGCGGCAGGCGCCCGGAGACGTCGCCGGCGGCGTAGATGTGCGCCACGTTCGACTGGCAGTGCTGGTTCACCGCCACGTGGCCGGCGTGGTTCACCTCGACGCCCGCGTGCTCCAGCCCGAACCCGCCAGATGCCGGCACGGAGCCCACCGCCAGCAGCATGTGGCTGCCGTCGACGACGCGCCCGTCCTCGCAGCGGACGACGAGCCGGCCCGAGTCCGTGTGCTCGACAGCCATCGCCCGGGCGCCCTTGCACAACACGACGCCACTCTCCAAGAAGTCGGTCTCGAGCGCGGCGGCCACCTCGGGGTCCTTTTGAGGCAGCACCTGCTGACGGGAGACGAGCAGTGTGACCTTCGAGCCGAGCGATCGGAACATGTGGACGAACTCGACACCGGTGACGCCCGAGCCGACGACGACGAGACGATCCGGTATCTCCGGGGGTGGATACGCCTGGCGGGTCGTGAGCACCCGCTTGCCGTCGACCGGCGCCCAGTCGGGAACCCTCGGGTAGGACCCGGTCGCGATGAGCACGGCGTCCGCATCGAGCGCCCGCAGATCGCCGTCATCGGCCGAGACCTCGACGCGGTGCGGGCCGACGAGCCGGCCCGTCCCGGCCAGGATCTCGACACCTTGGCTGAGCAGCTGCTCTGTCATGGAGGTGGCGAGCTTGTGCTCGATCTCCCGGACTCGGGCACCGAGCAGCTCGAGATCGACCTCGGGCGAGAGCGACTCGAGCCCGCGCACGGTCGCCCGCCGGGCGAGGGCCACCAGGCTCCCCGTGGCGATCATCGCCTTGGACGGCACACAGTCCCAGAGATTGGCGGCACCACCGACGACGTCCCGCTCGACGAGGGTGACCTGAGCCCCGAGCCTCGCGGCCGTCGAGGCAGCTTGGACGCCCGCCGGGCCGCCTCCGATCACGACGAAACATACCGGCACTCACCGAACGCTACCGTCCACCCCCGATGCCTTGAGAATCCGTTGCCTCAAGCGACACCTCCCGGCTCGCCCGCGCCTCAGATCTTCGGTAGTGCCGCTTGCCGCCCGGCGGCCCGGTAGCGGCCGGCACGCGCCTCGAGCTCGGCCGCGAAGGTGTCGAGGCGGCCCTGGCGTTCGCGCACGCGCGCCTGGAGCCGGTCCAAGATGGCCAGCCCCTCGCTCAGGATCGCCTCACGGCGCTCGGGACGCGGCCCGGAGCGGTACTCGTCGCGAAGGGCGTCAAGCCGGTCGAAGGCGTCGAGGTACTCACCGATCTCGTCGAGCTCGAGGCCGAGCAGCGTCTGCAGCTCGCGAACCTGGCCAAGGCGGGCGATCTCGGCCGGGCCGTAGCGACGCTGGGCTCCGAGCGAGCTCCGCGAAGACCGCACGAGGCCGAGCTCCTCGTAGTACCGCAGCGTCCGAGGTGTCACACCGAGGGCTTCGGCCGCTTCTCCGATGGACACGAGCCGGGTCTCGGTCATGGCCGGGGCGGGTTCGGGGTTCACTGGCTCCCGCCCACGCTCACCGAGGCGGACACGTCTGCTTCCTGCGAAGCTGCAGGGACGAGGCCGTCCGCCGGGACGGGCTCTGCCGCCACAGGCTGTTCGCTCACCTTTGCTCCCGACGGCGTCTCCGCCCCCTCCTCATGGACGTAGCGCGCACCGCTCAGCCACGAGGCGACGGCGGCGACCAGGCAGGCGCCGCCGGCGAAGTCGAAGGCCTGGCGCAAGCCGCTCTCGAACGGGACCGAGATCAACGCGGGGAAGAAGCTCCGGCTCGTCAGCAGGCGGGCGTGCGCCGGCGAGAGCTGATGGATCGTCGAGCCGAGGAGAACCCGCATCGGATTGTCCCCGAGGAAGGCCGCGAACAACAGTCCGACGGGCGGAAGATGGGAGATCCTCGTCGCGCCGGCCGCCGACACGCCGGCGGCTGTCAGGCCCGCATAAAGATGTGCCGGCAGCTCGCCAGCAAGACCGAGGACCATCAGGCTGAAGAACACTCCGATGGACAGCACCATGGCCGAGTTCTGGAAAGTCGCCGCCATGCCGCTCCCGACGCCGCGTTGATCCGGCGGAACGCTGTTCATGACCTGGGCCCGGTTCGGCGACGCGAACAGCCCCATCGACAGACCGAGCGCAAGTAGCAACAGCGCGAACCACAGATAGGAGAAGTCGACCGGCAGCACCTCGAGCAGGAAGAAGCTCGTCGCCGCCCACACCATGCCGGCGGTCGCGAACGGCCTCGGCCCGTACCGGTCCGAGAGGAAGCCGGCGATGGGCCCGGACACGAGGAATCCAACCGTCAGGGGCACCATGTAGATCCCCGCCCAAAGCGGCGTGGCCGAGAAGCTGTAGCCGTGCAACGGGAGCCAGATCCCCTGCAGCCAGATGATCAGGATGAACATGAGGCCGCCGCGGCCGAGCGACGACAGCAGGCTGGCGATGTTGCCGGCCGCGAACGCCTTGATCTTGAACAGCGGCAGATGGAACATCGGCTCGGCCACCCTGGTCTCGATCACGCAGAATGCGGCCAGCACAGCGATGCCGCCGAAAAGCTCGGCGAGGACGACGGGATTCGCCCAACCCATCGTGTCGTGCCCGTAGGGCTGGATGCCGTAGGTGATGCCGACGAGCACCGAGATCAATCCGACGGCGAAGGTCACGGTTCCCCACCAGTCGATGCGTGCGGCGCGCCTGACGCCCCGCTCCTCGAGCTTGAAGTAGGCCCAGATCGTGCCGCCGACTCCGAAGGGAACCGAGACCAGGAAGACGAGTCGCCAGTCGACCGGACCGAGCAGGCCGCCCATCACGAGCCCGAGAAACGACCCGGAAATGGCCGCGACATTGTTGATGCCGAGGGCGAGGCCCCGCTGATTGGCGGGGAACGCGTCGGTCAGGATCGCCGCGGAGTTCGCCATCAGCATCGCTGCACCCAGGCCCTGTACGACGCGCATGCCGATCAGATAGGACGCACCGGCCCCGCCCTGCAGCCAGTCGACCGACAACAGCACCGAGCCCAGCGTGAACACCGCAAAGCCCAGTTCGTACATCCGCACTCGGCCGTAGATGTCACCGATGCGGCCGAACGCGACCACGAGGACGGCGGTGACGACGAGAAAGCCCATCAACATCCAGAGCAGGTAGCCCACGTTCCCCGGCGCGAGCGGGTCGAGGCCGATACCGCGGAAGATGTCCGGCAGCGCGATCAGGGTGATGGAGGAGTTGATCGTCGCCATCGTGATGCCGAGCGTCGTGTTCGAGAGCGCGATCCACTTGTAGCCGTCCGTCGGAGCGCCCCGGACCGAGCTGGAGAGTGGCGCGTCAGCGGCTGGGCCGGCCGCCGACGCTCTGCGCTGAGACCCTGCCATTGGCTGCCTTCCTCGCGACGTACAAACAGTAGGGGGCTTACGTCAACGTCAAGTTTAGACGCGCGAATCTCCCGCACCCACCAAAGAGGTGCTCAAGGTTGTCCCGAGCGGCCTGCGGGCGGCCGTCGCCGGATGCAGGCGGGCCGGGGATGATCGGGATCTCGGAGTTGGGGGCGTATCGTTGAGGCAACACGCGGGAGTTGGCGGCGTACGGCCGTGCACGGAACCTGCCCTGGAGATCGCCTTGGAACGAGATGAGGTCATAGCGCTGCTCGAAGCGCGCCGCGACGACCTCGCGGCCGAGCTCGCCGAGCTCGCCGAGCCGGTGCGGGCTCCGGGAGTCCAGATGCAGTTCGGCAAGCGCGCCGGCGACCATACAGCCGACGCCGTGCTGCAGATGACCCGGACCGTGACCGCCGGCGAGCTCCATCAGGTCGCGAACGAGATCGCCCGGGCGCTCGAGAAGCTCGGAGAGGGCACCTACGGCGTCTGCGACGCATGCGGGGAACCGATCGCGCCCGAACGGCTCGAGGCGCTCGTGTGGGCGACCCGATGCGTGAGCTGCCAGTCGCAGAAGACCAAGCCGTGAGCCGGGCCGCCCGAGCGTGGCGTCTCGCCCGGGCTCGCCCCCGCTCCTTGCCGCTCGCAATGCTCCTGGCGGGGATGCTGCTCGCCGCTTGTGCCTCGGCACCGTCTGCAACGCGCCCGGAGAAGAAGGCGACGGGTGGATCGGACCCGACGACGGCGACGACGGCATCGACGGCAACTTCGACCTCGACTTCGACTTCCACGACCACGACGACCCTCCCCGGCAAGCGGGTCCCGGCCGGCCCCCCGGCCGATCAGCGGCACCTGGTGCTCATCCGGACGATCGGTGGCCACATCTCCCCGAAGTCGGTCGACGCCTCCGACACCGGATTCGTCTTTGCGCAGAACATGATGTACACCCACACCGTCACCGTGTACGACAGCGCCGGCGACCTGGTGAAGACCATCCCGGACACCGTCGACATGGCCCTGTTCGGCTACCGCGGCCATCCCGGCGTCACCCACGGGGCGCCCGTCGAAGCAGCCTTCACGCCGGATTCGCGCTATGTGTACGTGTCGAACTACTCCATGTACGGCGTCGGCATGGGCCCGGAGGGCAACGACGACTGCACGCCGGAATCGGCCCAGGCCGCCGGCGACACCAACAGCTACGTCTACCGGATCGACACCAAGACGCTCAAGATCGACCAGGTCATCGAAGTCGGCCTCGTGCCGAAGTTCCTTGCTGTCACCCCGAATGACAAATACCTGCTCGTTTCGAACTGGTGCTCGTACAATTTGAGCGTCGTCGACATCGCAACCGGCAAGCAGGTGGCCGAGTTGCCGATGGGCCCGTATCCGCGCGGGATCGCCATCTCACCCGACTCGGCGACGGCCTATGTGGCGATCATGGGCAGCGACATCATCCAGAAGGTCGACCTCGACAACCTGACGCTCGGCGGTTCGTTCCCTGTGGGATCGAACCCGCGCCACCTCGTCATCGACCCGACCGGCCGTTACCTGTACGTCTCGCTGAATGCACCGGGCGAGGTCGTGAAGGTCGACATCGCGACCCAACGGGTGGTCGCGACGCGCCAGACGGGCGACCAGTGCCGCTCGCTGGCGATCTCGACCGACGGCACCGCGCTCTACGTCGTGAACTACCTGTCGGACACCGTCACGATGTTGCGGGCGTCGGACCTCGGGATCCTGCAGACCGTCCCGACCGGTGTGCGCCCGATCGGGATCACCTACGACGCCATGACCGGCGACGTCTGGGTCGCGGTCTACACCGGGCAGATCCTGGTCTTCGCGACCCGCTGAGCCGGCCCGGCGCGCCGGCGGTCCTCACCGGCGCGCCGGGCGGCCCTCGTGCCAAACGGCCTCTGCGGTCTCGCGCACCGTCCCGTCGGACCGGAAGACGAGGAAACGACCGAACTCACCAGCGAACCAACGGTCATGGGTCACCGCGACGACCGTGCCCGTGTAAATGGCGAGCGCCTGCTCGAGAGCCTCGGCGCTGTCGACGTCCAGGTTGTCGGTCGGCTCGTCCAGCAGCAGCAAGGTGGTGCCCTTCACCTCGAGGAGGAGGATCTGAAACCGCGCCTGCTGGCCTCCCGAAAGGCTCTCGAAGAACTGGTCGCCCTGTCCCTGCAACTCGTAGCGGCGCAGGATCCCCATCGCCTTTCCCCGGTCGAGGTCCTCGGCGCCGAGGATCTCGACGGGCGAGCGATGGTGCCACTCCGGGTGCGAGTGCGTCTGCGCGAAATGGCCCGGGACGACCCGGGCGCCGAGGCGGCAGCTGCCCGAGTGCACGACGCCCGATGGCGGGCGCGCCTCGGTCCCGCCGTCGGCGAGGAGCCGCAGGAAGTGGGACTTCCCGCTGCCGTTGGCACCGAGGACGGCGACTCGATCGCCGTAGAAGATCTCGGCGTCGAACGGCTGCATGAGTCCGGTGATGCCGAGGCCCGTGCAGGTGATGGCACGCACGCCGGTGCGCCCGCCGCCGAGGCGCATCGAGATCTTCTGCCGGCGGGGAGGTTCCTCCGGCGGGCCGGCTTCCTCGTACTTGCGGACCCGGGTCTGCATGGCCCGATAGCGCGCCGCCACGGCCTCGGAGATCGCGGCTTGCTGCTTGAGGGTCGCCAGCAGCTCCCGGAGCCGGTCGCGCTCCTCGGTCCAGCGGCGCAACATCTCCTCGAGACGCTCGTGGCGTGCCTCGCGGGCCTCGCCGTAGGTGGCGAAGGATCCGCCGTGGGTCCAAGCCGAGCGCCCCTCCACCGTGACGACGCGCTCGGCGGTCCGCGCGAGCAGCTCGCGGTCGTGGCTGACATACAGCACCGTCTTCGGCGTGGTCCGCAGGCGCTCCTCGAGCCATTCCTTGGCCGGCACGTCGAGGTAGTTGTCCGGCTCGTCGAGGAGGAGGAGCTCGTCGCGGCCGAGCAGGAGCGCCTCGAGCACGAGGCGCTTCTGCTCCCCGCCCGACAGCGTCGCGGCGTCGCGGTGTCCGACCTGTCGCAATACAGCTCCGAGGGCAGAGGTCGTGCAGACGTCCCACAGCACCTCGGCCTCGTAGCCGCCGGCGTCGCCCCAGTGCACGAGTGCCTCGGCGTAGGCCATCTGGGTCGGCAGGTCGTCGGTCTCCATCATCGCGAGCTCGGCTCGCTCGAGCCGCTCGTGCGCTGCTCGTATCGGCGGCGCGCTGATCGAGACGAGCAGCTCGCGGACCGAGCGGCCGTCACGCACCGAGCCGACGAACTGGGGCATTACGCCGACCGATCCCGAGACCGAGACGGTTCCTTCTGTCGCCTCGAGCGTGCCGGCGAGGATCCTCAGGATTGTGGTCTTCCCCGAGCCGTTGGCGCCGATGAGCGCCGTCTTGGTCCCGTCGCCGACGCGAAACGTGACGTCATCGAGGAGGGGCCGCCCGTCCGGGAGGACGTAGGCGACCTTCGACAGCTGGACGTGACCCACGCGGCGAGTGTTGCAGGCGCAGCAGTTCGCCGTATTGCGCTAGTGCATCCTCGCGTAAATTCCAATGATGTGATTCAATGGGGAATGCGCCTTCCTTGGTTGGTGGTTCGTGACGGTGACCGGGCGGTGTTGGAGTCGTGGGTGCGTTCGGGGACGATAGAGGCCCGCCTCGCCAAGCGGGCCCGGATCGTGTTGTTAGCCTCCGATGGGTTGTCGAATCGACAGATCGGCGAGATCGTCGATCTGCACTACAACCAGGTGGGGGTGTGGCGGAAACGCTATGGCGAGTACGGGCTGGCCGGCCTCGACGACGAAGAGCGCCCAGGGCGTCCGTTCGTCTATGACCACGACGACGTGTTGTTGTTGGTCAAAACGGTGACCGAGCCCCCGCCAGGGGGGGTGACGCGCTGGACGATGGAGATGTTGGCAGAGGCCATGGCCGCACACGGGGTGCCGATCTCGGCGTCGCAGGTGTGGCGCATCTGCAAGGCCCTCGATCTGAAACCGTGGCAGGTGGCGTCGTGGATGACGAGCCACGATCCCGATTTCTGGGAGAAGGCCGGAGATGTGTGCGGCTTGTACCTGAACCCTCCCACGAACGCGGTGGTGTGGTCGGTGGACGAGAAGACCTCGATCCAGGCCAAGTCGAGGATCAACCCGACCAAGCCTGCGGTGCCGGGCAAGCCCGTGCGCCAAGAGTTCGAGTACGAGCGCAACGGGACCGTGGTGCTCTACGCCGGGTTGAAGGTGCACGAGGGCACGGTCGCCGCGTGGGTGACCGACTCGACGTGTTCGGACAACTTCGTCACGTTCTTGTGGGACCTGATGGACCAGACACCGAAGGAGCTGGATTTGCATTGCATTGTCGACAACCTCGCCGCGCACCTTACCGACAAGGTGACCGAGTTGTTGGCGTACAATCCGCGGGTGCACTTGCATTACACGCCGACCCATGCGTCGTGGCTCAATCAGGTCGAGTTGCTCTTTTCCATCTTGGAGCGCCGGCTGTTAAGACGGGGCGAGTTCTCCTCGGTCGAGGATCTGGCGACCCGAATCATCGCGTTTATCAAGGACTACAACCGGCGGGCTGTGCCGTTCCGTTGGACCTACGACGGCCGCCCCCTACAGGTCGCGTAAATCACAATGATTTACGCGCGAGCGCACTAGGGCTTGGGATTGCGCCTTCGTCGGGCCGGACTCTTCTTCGGCGACCGGCCACCGGCCACCGCCTCGCGTTCGGCGGCCGGGGCGAAACCCTGGCGAAGCGTGTTCTCGGTCACGACCCTCGGCCGGACGAACTGGAGGAGGTAGTCCGGGCCGCCCGCCTTGGACCCGATGCCGGACATCCCGTGGCCCCCGAAGGGCTGGCGCCCGACGACCGCCCCGGTGATGGCGCGGTTCACATAGATGTTGCCTCCCCGCAGCTGCGCCGAAGCCTGTTCGATGCGCGAAGGCGAACGCGAGATGACCCCGGCCGTCAACGCGAAATCGGTCTGGTTCGCGAGCTCCAGAGCGTGCTCGAAGTCACGCGCGCGAAGCACCGCAGCGACCGGGCCGAAGATCTCCTCGGTGACGAGGGGCGAGCCCGGCGCGGCGTCGTCGACGATCGTCGGGCCGACGAAGTACCCGCTCGGGGGAAGATCCTCGCGTTGGAGGACCACGCGGCCGAACTGCCCGGCGCGGTCCTGCCAACCGCGGATCCGCTTCACCGAGTCGTCGTCGATGACCGGGCCGAGCTCGGTGCCCATCTCCGAAGGCGGTCCGATCGAGAGCGCGCGGGCCGACTCCACGAACCGCTCCACGAACAAGTCGTGCACGGCACCGACGGTGACGATCCGCGAGGCGGCGGAGCATCGCTGACCGGCGAAGCCGAAGACCGACCGCACCGCGGCCGGGACCGCCTCGTCGAGATCGGCGTCGGAGTCGATGACGATCGCGTTCTTCCCGCCCATCTCGGCGATCACGCGGCGTACCTCGCGTTGGCCGGTGCTGGTGCGGGCGGCCGATTCCACGATGGCGAGCCCCACCTGCTTGGAGCCGGTGAACGCGACGAGGCTGACGCCGGGATGGTTCACGAGGTGGGCGCCGAGCTCTTCCCCGAGACCGGGCAGGAACGAGATGACGCCGTCGGGCAGCCCGCCCTCGCGCAACGCCCGGACGAGAAGCGCCGCCACCGCGGGCGTCTGCTCGGCGGGCTTGAGGACGACGGTGTTGCCGGCGACGAGGGCGGCGCTCGTCATGCCCGTCGGGATCGCGAGCGGGAAGTTCCAGGGCGCGATGACGACGGCCACACCACGCCCGTGATAGCTGAGGCGGTTGGCCTCGCCCGGGGGCGACTGCACCGCTCCGCCGCCGGCGAGGCGCAGCCCCTCTCGGCCGTAGTACTCGAGGTAGTCGATCGCCTCGGCCACGTCCCCGTCGGCGTCGTCCCAACACTTTCCTGCCTCGAACACCTCGAGGGACGCCACCTCGAGCCTGCGCCGGCGCAACCAGTCGGCGGCTCGGAACAGCACCCCGGCGCGCTCGGTGAACCCGGCCCGGCTCCAGCGTTCAAAAGCCGCCCCTGCGATCTCGACAGCCGCGTCGCCTTCCGGCGGCCCACAGCACGCCGAGACGGCCACGACCCGGGCTGGATCGGCCGGGTCGACCGAGACGATCGTCCGGTTCGTGTGCAGGTCCGAGTCGCCGATCAGCCCGGGAATCGCGGCCCCGAGCCCTGCCCGTACCGCGTCGATGGCGGCGCTCATCAAGCTGGGCGCCTCGGGCGCGAACCAGCGGACGAGCGGCTCGGGTTCGTAAGGCCGCGGGTCGCGGGCCTTGGTCGCCGCTCTCCCGACGACCGCAGGGGCGAGCACGCCGGCAGGGACCGCGTCGAGATCGGCTACCGGTGGCACGACGAGCGCCTCGAGATCCTTGTGCTCGGCAAAGCGAAGCCGCACGAAGCCCTCGTTCGAGGTGTTCTCGAGCAAGCGACGGACGAGATAGGCCATCCCCGGTACCAGCTCGCCCATGGGCGCATAGACGCGGAGACGGAACCCGAGGCGCCGGAACGCCTCGTGCACTGGCTCGGCCATGCCCCAGAGCAGCTGGACCTCGTAGCCGTGGTCGGGGATCCCCGCGGCGCGACCCGCGGCGATCGCGTAGGCGAGCGACCTCAGGTTGTGCGAGCCGAAGCCCGCTCGCACCCTGCCGTGATAGGAGTGCAGGAGCCGCACGCAACGCTCGTAGTTCGCGTCCGTCTCTGCCTTGTTCTCGTAGACGGGAACGGGCCAGGAGGCCGCCTGGGCGACCACGGTCTCGGTGTCCCAGTAAGCGCCCTTCACGAGCCGGATCGCGAGGGGCACCTCGCGATCCGCCCCCCACTCGCACAGCGCCATCAGATCCTCGAAGCTGTCGCGCAGGTACGCCTGCACCACGATCCCCGCCTGCAGCCCGACGAGCTCGCGGCGGGCGAGCAGCTCGCGGGCGAGCCGATGCGTGAGGTGCTTGACCTCGTAGCGCTCGAGATCGAACCAGACCTGCGCTCCATCCGCGGCAGCGCCTTCGAGGATGGGGGTGAGCCGTCGTGCTGCCGACGCGACGCCGGCGTCCGCAGTGAGCGAGGAGAAGTCCGGGGCGAGGGCCGTGGGCTTGATCGCAACGGCGACCCGAGCCAGCGTGCCGAGGTCGTCCTGCTCGAGGAGGTCGTTGATCGGCCAAGCACGGCTGGATTCGATCAGGACGGCGATGAGGTCCGCGAGGCGGGCGGCGTACCGATCGGCTTCTGCGTGCGAGTGGGTGTGCTCGCCGAGCAGGTCGACGGTGGCGGCACTCCCCCGCCGCCAGAGGGTCTCGAGCTTGCGGGCCGTGCTCGGCGCGTCGGTGGCGACGATGAACTGCGTCGCCATCCGTGCGACCTCCCGGCGTGCAACGGCGGCAACGACCTTGCGACCGCCGGGCACTCTGCCCGATTGCGCCAGTGCCCGGGACAGGCCACGGGGCAGGACCTCGCCGCCGAAGTACTCCTCGACATGACGATGGAGATCGTCGTCGTCGGCCATGGCCGGCAAGGCATCGACGAAACGGAACAACTGCGTCCGCAGCTCCGCGTTCCCCATCGCCCGCCGCATCAGCCACTCGGCCCCCGGAGTGATCCGGAATGTCCGTGTCTTCGTGCCGCTCCCGAGCTCTGCGATCCGAGCGGCGACCTCCCTCACCTCAGCCTCGGCCGGGGCGATGCCCGGGCCGTCATGAGTTGGACGCTGCGGCACTTTGCCCGACGCTAGCGGCGGCGCACGAGGGCGGAAGCCCTGCGATTCTCACCCGAGCTGGGCGAGTCCTATGATCGGCCCTGATGGCCGCGATGCGCCCTCGAGCCCGACCAGCCCGGTCGTAGCCGGCATGCGCCCGAGCACGACACCCATCCGAGGCGTGCTGTGGGTCACCGCAGCGGTGGTTGCCCCGTTGGCGGCCGCGTTGGCGTGGGTGCCATTCCGTATCCGCCTCTCGAACATCGACGTCGAGGTCGGCTGAGATGGCCGAGCTTGCGCCTTGCGATCTGGCCGTTCGCGGGCTGTTGGTCCTGCCCGACGGCCTGGTCACCCCCGGCGAGATCCGCGTCACGGGCGGCCGCATCGATGCCGTGGTGGCCGGCTCGAGCTCAGAGACCGCGGCGCGAGTCATCGATGCCGGTGACGCCTTCGTCCTCGCCGGGGCAGTCGATGCGCACGTGCACTGCCTCAGCAATCCGGGGGAAGGGATCGAGGCGGCAACGCGAGCAGCCGGCGCCGGAGGAGTCACGACCATCGTCGAGATGCCCTATGACGCGGGCGAGCCGGTGGACAACGTCGGCACGCTCGAGGCGAAGAAGATCCGGGTCGCCGAAGAGGCCGCCGTCGACGTCGCGTTGCTCGCGACCGTCCGCCCGACGGGAGGCGCCGACGAGGTGGGCGCACTCGTCGAGCACGGCGCGTGCGGATTCAAGCTCTCCCTCTTCGACACCGACGCACGGCGCTTCCCCCGCATCCCCGACGACCAGCTGCTCGACGTACTGGCCGCCATTTCCGCGGCCGACAGCCTGGCGTGCTTCCACGCCGAGAACGACGAGATCATCAAGCCGCTGATCGAGCGCTCCCGGGCCGAGGGCCGTACAGATCCCGGAGCCCACAGTCAGTCGCGGCCACCGGTGAGCGAGACCGAGGCGGTCTTGAAGGCCCTGGAATTCTCGTTCGCGACGCACTGCCGGTCGCACCTTTGCCATCTGAGCCTGGCGCGCTCGGTCGAGCTCGCCCGGTGGTTCGCGCTACAGGGTCTTGACGTGACCACCGAGACCTGCCCGCACTACCTGTGCTTCACCGAGGACGACCTGCTCACGGAGAAGGGACGGCTCAAGATCAACCCTCCGCTGCGCACGGCCCGAGATCGCGACGGCCTCTGGGCGGCGGTCGGCGCCGGTGAGGTCGACCTCGTCGCTTCGGATCACGCTCCGTGGGATCTCGCCGACAAGACGCACCCGGCCATCTTCGACAACCACTCGGGGGCGCCCGGCGTGGAGACGCTCGTGCCCCTGGTGCTCTCCGAGGGACTGGCACGGGGCATTCCGATCACGACCCTCTCCAAGGCCCTGTCCGAGGCGCCGGCCCGACGCTTCCGGCTCGCGGGCAAGGGAGCCCTCCTGTCCGGCTTCGATGCCGATCTCGTGATCTTCGACCCGCACGCGAAGGGATCGGTCGACGAGGCCAGGCTTCATTCCAATGCCGGTTGGAGTCCCTATCACGGGCGCCCGCTCGAAGGGCAGCTGACGGCGGTGATCTCACGCGGAGAATTGATCTGGGACGGGGAGCTCAGCGTTCGCCCGGGTCGCGGGCGTCTCGTCGCGCTCGAAGGAGGCAGATGAGGAGCGACTTTCCGCTTCCCGAGCAAGCTCGGCTCGAAGACGAGATCGAGTCGCTCGCCTTGATCCGCGAACCCGACTCGCCCGGATGGACGCGTCGCGCCCTGTCCGAGGAGGAGACAGCGGGCCGCCACGAGGTGGAGCGCCGGATGCGTGCGGCCGGCCTCGAGGTCAACGTCGACGGTGCCGGCAACCTCGTCGGTGTGCTCGAGGGACGCGACGGCGGGCGGGCGCTCGTCACCGGCTCGCACACCGACACCGTGCTCGGAGGCGGCCGTTACGACGGGATCGTCGGAGTGCTCGCCGCGCTCGAGGCGGTGCGCTGCCTTGCCGAGGCAGGGGTCCGCCTTCGCCACGACCTGTGGATCGTCGACTTCTACGGCGAGGAGCCGAACGAGTTCGGCTTGAGCTGCCTCGGGAGCCGCGCCGTGGCCGGCAACCTCTCCCGGGCCCACCTGGAGCGCGCCGACCAGTCCGGCCGCCGCCTCGGGGAGGCCCTGTCGTCCGTCGGGATCGACCCTGACCGAGCCCTCTCGGCCGGCTGGAATCCGAAGGACTTGGCGGCGTTCGTCGAGTGCCACATCGAGCAGGGCCCGCGCCTCGAAGCCGAAGGCGTCGAGATCGGCGTCGTGTCGGCGATCGCCGGCATCGACCGGGCGGTCGTGAACTTCCAAGGTCGCCGAGACCACGCCGGGACGATGCCGGTACCGATGCGCCACGACGCGGCGTGCGCGGCGGCAGAGGTCATCCTCGCGGTCGAGCGACTCGGGCGCGAGGGGGGCGTCGGCACGACCGGTCGGGTCGTCGTCGAGCCGGGCGCCGCCAACATCGTCCCCGAGCACTCCCTCCTCTGGGTCGAGTTCCGCAGCGTCGAGGAGCACTGGCTCGATCGCACCCGCCAGCAGCTCGAGGGCGCCGTCGCCGAGGCGGGGGGGCGCCGTGGCGTGCGTGGCGACGTCGAGTGGACCTCGGCCGAAGCGCCCACGTTGATGGCCGACCTTGTATCGAAGGCGGTCGAGGAGGCGGCGGGCGCCCTCGGTCGATCGGTCGTGAGCCTCCCGAGCGGGGCCGGCCATGACAGCGCCCAGATCGCCGCGCTCACCCCCACCGGGATGGTGTTCATCCCCTCCAAGGGCGGCCGGAGCCACTGTCCGGAGGAATTCACCGAGCCGGCCGATGTCGCGGTCGGGGCACAGGTCCTCGCTGCGACACTGGCGCAGCTGGACGAGACGACGACGTGAGTCGTCCGCTCGTGGTGGCGGGCCGTGGTCCGAAGCTCCGCTGCCGGGGTTGGCGCCAGGAGTCGATCCTGCGCATGCTCGAGAACAACCTCGAGATCGGCGAGCGCCCCGAGGATCTCGTGATCTACGCGGGTCGGGGCAAAGCCGCCAGGGATTGGGAGAGCTATCACAGGATCACCGAGGCGTTGCGCTACCTCGAGGAGGACGAGACGCTCGTGATCCAATCGGGCAAGCCGGTCGGGATCTGGCGGACGCACCCGGCTGCCCCGCTCGTGGTGATGGCGAACGGCAACGTCACCGCCGGCCCGAGCCCGGAGGAGTTCTACGAGCTGCTCGACGCCGGGCTCACGATCTGGCCTGGCATGACCGCCGCCGCCTGGCAGTACATCGGCGCGCAAGGGATCGTCCAAGGCACCTACGAGAGCTTCATGGCCGCCGGCAGGACCTTCTTCGGCGGCTCCCTCGCCGGGCGGACGATCCTGACCGGCGGCTGCGGGGGTATGGGTGGGGCCCAGCCCCTGGCCGGAAAGCTCGCTGGCGCATCGATTCTGGTCGCCGAGGTGCACAGCGAGCGCCTTCGAAGGCGCAAGGACACGGGCTATCTCGATGAGTACACCGCCGACGTGTCCGGCGCGATCGAGCAGTGGCTCACCGCCGCTCGCGGAGGCGTCGCCCGTTCGGTGGGCGTGGTCGCCAACGTCGTCGAGGTGATGGAAGCACTGCTCGAGCGAGGGATCCTGCCCGACATCGTGACCGACCAGACGACGACCGATCCCCGCGACGGCTACTGCCCGGTCGGCCTCAGCGCGCTCGAGACCACCCGCCTGCGCGCCGATGCTCCCGACGAGCTCGTCGCCTTGGCCCGACAGACCCTTGCCCGTCATGCCCGGGCCATGCTCGAGTTCCAACGGCGGGGGTCGATCGTCTTCGAATACGGCAACTGGCTGCGGCGCGAGGCGCTCCGGGCCGGCGTCGAGGAGGCGATGGAGATTCCGAGCTTCGTCACGCTCTTCATCCGGCCGATGTTCTGCGAGGCGATCGGCCCGTTCCGGTGGATCGCGATCTCCGGCAGCGAGGCCACGATCGCGACGATCGACGCTCTTTTCGCCGAGCTCTTCTCCGATGTGCCGCGCGTGACCGAGTGGCTCGAGAAAGCCAAGACCATTGCCTTCACCGGGCTCCCCGCCCGCATCTGCTGGCTCGGGCACCACGAGCGTACGAGGGCCGCGCTGGCCGTCAACGACCTGATCCGCGCAGGGACGCTCGAGGGACCCGTCGCCTTCACGCGCGACCACCTCGACGCGGGCAGCGCATCGATCCCCGAACGCGAGACCGAGGCGATGGCCGACGGGAGTGACGCCATCTCGGATTGGGCGCTCTTGAACGCGCTGTTGAACGGTGCCGCCGGCGCCGACCTCATCGCCCTGCACGGACTTGCCGGACGTTCGCAGAGCGCCGGCGTGACCCTCGTCGCCGACGGGTCTGCGGAGGCCGCCGAGCGGATCGAGCGAGTCCTCGAGGCCGACACCGGCCTCGGTATCCTGCGCTACGCCGACGCGGGCTACGGGGCGGCCGCGGCTGCAGCCGAGCGCAACGACCTCGGGATCGAGCGCCAGCTGGCCGCCCGCCGGCCGCAGGGAGGCGCTCCCGCGCCGAGCTCGCCCGAGTCGCCTCCGCCCGCGCCGCTGCCGGCGGAGGCGAACGAGATGGGCGAGTAGCGATGGAGCTGCTCGACCTCGACGCGGCCCGAGCCGCCGTCATGGGTGGCCTCCTGCTCGGGGCCGGAGGTGGCGGCCTCGAAGAGGGTCTGGCGGCGGCGAAGACCGTGCTTGCGCTCGGGCGTCCCCGGCTCGCTTCGCTCGACGAGCTCGAAGACGAAGCGGGCGTCGTCATCTCGACCTCAGTCGGCGCCCCGTCGGCTGCCCGGCCGGCGCTCGGGCCGACGCACCGGGTGCGGGCGCTGGAGCTTCTCCGCCAGGCCGTTTCGCCTTCCTCTCCCCAGATCCGGGCGACGATGGCCTCCCACCCCGGCGCCTGGATCGCGGAGACGTGGGTCCATGCGGCCCTCGACCCGACACTTTTCGTCGCCGATGCGGCGGCGAACGGCCGCGGGCATCCCACGGTCAAGATGGGGGGGCTCGGCCTCGCCGGGCGGCTTGATGTAGCGGTCCATCAAGCGGCGGTGGGCGGCGACGAGACGAAGGGCTACCTCGAGGTGGTGGCACGAGGGCCGACCCAACTGACGGCGAACGTGATGCGAAGTGCCGCCGTCCAGGCAGGCGGCCTCATCGCCTCCTGCCGGGGCCCGTTCTCGGTGGGCTTCTGCCGGGAGGCGGCGGCAGCCGGCGCCGTCTCGACCTCGATCGCGGTCGGCAGAGCCATGCTCGAGGCACAGGGAAAAGGAGTCGCCGCCATGGCCGAGGCGGTGCTCGGATCGCTCGGGGGGAGGGTCCTCGTCGAGGGTCTCGTGCGACGTCACGAGAGCACGCTCGTCGACGGATTCGACATCGGGCAGCTGGAGATCGACGCCCCCGAAGGCGAGCTCGAGATCGGGATCTGCAACGAGTTCCTCTGCGCTGACCTCGCCGGCGAGCGGGTGGCGAGCTTCCCGGACCTGATCGTCCTGCTGTCGTCGAGCGATGGCATGCCCGTCCCGGCCGCACGCGTGGAGACGGGCAGTCGCGTGGTCGTGCTCGTCGTCGAGCGGGACTATCTTCCCCTCGGGGCGGGAGTGCGCGATCCGAGCGTCTACCCGGAAGTCGAGCGCATGATCGGCCGGGAGCTGGCCCGCTACGCGCTCGCGTGAACAACTTCCCGATGCTGACCGAGGAGCGAGGAACATGACCGACACCAACGACGGCAGGGGCGGAGGGGGCGGCGATCGCCCGACGTTGCGGGTCGTCTCGTCAGGTGATTTGAGCGAAGGCACCGCCCAGACGCCGGGGATGGAGCGTTTCGAGGCGATCTCCGGAGCCGCCTGCGGGTCGACGGCCATCTGGATGGGCCTGACCCGCGTCGCCCGACAGGGGCGCTCGGCCGACCATCACCACGGACACTCGGAGACGGCTATCTATGTCGTCTCCGGACATCCCGTGTTCGTCGTCGCCGACGCCGCAGGCGGCGAGACGAGACTGGAGACCTCGCCTGGCGACTACGTCTACGTGCCCCCGTTCGTCCCCCATCGCGAGGAGAACCCGTCGGTGGACGAGGAGGCGGTCGTCGTCATCGCCCGAACCACCCAGGAGGCGATCGCGGTCAATCTCGAAAGCCTCCAGGACCGGGGCTGAGCGAACTCCTTCACGAGCCGGCGTCGCGCGGGCTCTCCTCTCGCGGTCCGGGACGAACGCGGGCGGCGCCGGGGTGGAGCTGCGCGTGCAGGGCGAGCGAAGGGAACAGCTCCTGCTCGTCGCGAGGGAGAGTGATCTCGACCGCGTAGCCGTGGTGGCCGGACACGGCAAGCCCGACCTTGGTGCGCATCTGGCGGCCTCCGTCTCTCCAGCGGATCGTGACGATGTCTCCATCCAGTCGGCCGCAGACACGACCGGGTGTATGGCGGGCGGGCTCGACCCCGGGCAGCTTCACGAAGGCGGCGAGCTGCTCCTCAGCCCAGGCTTCGGGGGTCAGCGGGCGGCCCGCGCTGCTGCAGGTGACCTTGACCGAATGCGCCGTGCCTGCCCGGCGCAAAACGACCTGTTCGGAGGTCGTCCAGCCGGGCGGATGAGAAGCGGTCCATCCCAGGTCGAACTTTCCCCCGCCGAGCCGGTGACGCCGCCTGGCGACGGAGTCGAGCACCGGTCGGAGCCCCTCGGGCGCGGTGACGATCAACGCCCGGCCATCTCCCAGCAGGCACCGCCCCCTCAAGGCGACTGCGCCCGGGTGGGCCCTCTCCGCGTACAGCAGCTCCCAGCCGTCCTCCTCGCCGGCCACGGGGACCGGTCCCGACCACAGCTCCTCCAAGTCGGGCCGCAGCGACAGATCTCGCTTGAGCTGGACGGCGAGCTGCGCGGTGTCGGCCAGCGGCGCGGGCTCATCCCGGAGCTGCAACGCGACGGCGGAGCCAGGGCCGGGCGCCAGGCTCAAATGGGCGGAGCACTCGGTGGCGCCACTCCAGTCCGAGGTCGTGAGGGCGAGGGCCAATGAGGGCGCGAACGCGACCCCTCCGTCGTCAGCCATCGAGCGGGGGCCGGCGGGGCTCGCACCGCTCCGACGGGGACGCGACACGCCGGCGGGGCTCCGAGTGGGCAATCGGCGAGGGGGCCCGCGATAGGCGCCCGCTCCCTTCGCGACGGCACCACCGGGATCAGGCGAAAGCAAGGGCCGCACCCCGAGGCGACGCCAGATGGCGTCTTGCAACTGGGGCATCCCGCCGGATCCGCCCACCAGGTACACCGAGGCGAGGTCCGTGGCAACCACCCCGGCGCGATCGACCGTCAGCTCGAGCAAGTCGACGGCAGCCTCGCCCACCTCCGCGGTGAGCAATCGGAGCTCGGCGCGGGTGAGCTGGATCTCCGGCGAGATCCCGGGGATGGAAAGCTCGCACGCCTCGCTGTCGTTGAGTGCCTCCCTCGCGCGCCGCACCTCGTCACGGAGCACCCCGGTCCGGCGGCGCCCACGCGCGTCGGACGGTTTGCGAAGCGCCCGCCACTCGTCGGGGTGCTCCTCACCGAGTGACTCGCCGAGATGGGCGATGATGAGCTCGTCGATGTCGTCCCCGCCGAACGGGTCGCGCTCGGCCGGCGGTCCCGCAACCGCAAAACCGGTGTCGGTGCGCCTGAGCACGGTGACCTCGCTGCGGGCGCCGCCGAAGTCGCACACGGCGATGTGCTGTCCCGGCTCGGTGGCCGAAAAGGACGGCTGGGCGGCGGCCTCCGCCTCGGTGACCAGCTCCGGGTCGGGAATGCCCGCCTGCTCGGCGGCCTCCAGAAGGGCCGACTGTCGTGGGTCAGCCCACTGCCCCGGGTAGGTGAGCAGCACTCGGCGGGGAGCGGTGCCGTGGAGACGCGAGGCAGCGCTGAAGGCGCGTCTCAGCACCGCCGCGGCGAGGCCGGTGACCTCCACCAGGGCGCTTGCGAGGAACAGCTCGGCCTGACCGAGCAGGCGGCGCGGCTCGGGCTCGAACCGTTCCGGCAGGAGCGCGGCCAGCCAACAGGCGGCGTTACCGACGAGGATCTCCCCGTCCTCGGCCTGGAACACGCCCGCCGGCATCCACGTGCCGCCTTCGGGTTCCAGCTCGATCAGACTCGTACCGGCGTCATCAGCGACGGCGGCACGGACGCGCGACGTGCCGAAGTCGATTCCCAGCTGCCAGTCAGCCACTGCGGTAGCGAATCCGCCGCGCCGGTCGCCAGGAGAACCGGTGAGAACCGTATTCCGACACGGCGTACCTCCTGCGGCGTGGGCGGCGCGCGGTGGATGGGCCCGTCGCCAAGGATAAGAATCGCGGCGCTCGCCCACAAGATTGCTGCGTCCGCCGCTGCGGGCGTCCCGAGAACCTTGACTTGGGATCCGGTCGCGTCAAGGATGAGCGGCGTCCAGGACCGGAATTCGACCTGTGGATGGCCGAGCCCGGCACTGGCGGTTGGCAATAGGCCCGCGCCTTGCTCGTCCGCTTCGGCGTGGAGGCGCGTCACGAGACGAGGGGGATTGGCCTTGAAACACCGTCCAGTTCGTATCGCCGTGGTTGGGATTGCGATGGTCGCAGCGACCGGGGTGCTGGCAGCACCCGCGATCGCCTCATCGTCTCCCCACAGCACCGCGCGCACCACGTTCTCCGTCCTGCGCGGCAGCCTCCCGAAGACGACCGATCGGGTCATCGGCGCGTTCCGCAGCGCCGCCATGTCGGTCGAGGTCGTCCTCGCACCGAGGCACGCGGCGCAGCTGCAAGGCCTCCTGGCAGCCTCCTACTACCCTCGCAGCCGGAGCTACCGACAGTGGCTGAAAAAGGGGCAGTTCGACTCCCGTTTCGCTCCTAGCCGGGCGCAGGTCTCCGCGGTCACGGCGTACCTGAAGGCGAGCGGGCTCACGATCCGGGCGTCCTCGTCACCCTTCCTGGTCCGTGCGACGGGATCGAGCAGCAGGGTCGCAGCCGCGTTCAAGACCAACCTGCGCAGGTTCCGCGATCCCAAAGGCCGCATGTACTTCTCCAACGCCTCGGCGGTGAAGCTGCCCACCCGCCTCGTCGGCGGCGTCCTCGGTGTGATCGGGCTGTCCAACACGGTGCGCCTGCAGACAATGGTGCAGCGTCCCCTCTCCCACTCGTCCTCCACGACGAGCTGTGAGGCGCCCTACCCGACGACCGCCCAGCTCTTCGCGAATGTCAACGACGGCACGCCGTTCCCGTTCGGGTACGGCGCCGGCCCCGGGTGCAACGGGCTCACGCCTTCGCAGGACAACTCCATTTACGGCGCCCCGAAGGTGGGGCCCCGCGGCAAGGGCGCAGGCGTCAACCTTGCGGTGTTCGAGCTCTCCGCCTATCAGCCGTCGGACATCGCGATCTGGGCGCACACCTTCTACGGGCCGGCCTACAACCCGCCGCTCGAGAACGTCAACGTGGACGGGGGACCCCTGGCCCCGGTCTGCCCGACCGGAGACACCTGCCCACCCGCATTCAACGGCTACGCGGGAGACATCGAGGTCGACGCCGACATCGAGATGCAGTTGGCCATCGCCCCGGACGCTCGTCATCTCATCGTCTACAACGCCCCCAATGACTTCACCGGGCAGACCGAGCTTGACGAATACACCCAGATCGCAAACGCCGACCGAGCCGACGTGATCAGCTCGAGCTGGTCCGTGTGCGAGAACGACGCCGGCGCAGCCATCGTCCAGGCCGAGAATCTGGTCTTCGAGCAGATGGCCCTTCAAGGCCAGAGCATGTTCGGAGCCGAGGGAGACACCGGCGCCTTCTCGTGCATCAGGAGCGACGGCACGACGATCGTCAACGTTCTCGACCCTCCGGCGCAGCCCTGGGTCACGAGCGTCGGCGGCACCTCTTTCGGACAGTTCAACCCCGGTGAGGACCCGAACCCGAAGTACCCGGCAACCGGCACCGAGACGGTCTGGAACGTCGACAACTTGTGCAACACCAGCACCGATGAAGGCGGCCAGACAGGATTCTTCTGGTGCGCGGCGACGGGCGCGGGTGGTGGTGGGAGCAGCCAGTTCTGGGGTCGGCCGGCCTATCAGTTCGGGCCGGGCGTGAACAACCCGTACACCACATTCGGCAACGGCACGACGCAGTGCTCGCTGGCCGCCATCGGCAGGCCGTGCCGGGAGGTCCCGGACATCTCGGCCAACGCGGACGAGTACACGCCGTATGCCGAGTACTGCACCGGCAACGCTGAGACGCCGAACAGCGTGTGCGGCACATTCAGCAACGGCCAGACGCCGCCCGGGTGGTTCGGCATCGGAGGTACCAGCCTCTCGTCGCCGTTCTGGTCAGCGATCATCGCCGACCGCGACAGCTACCAGGGCCACCGGACCGGCAACGTCAACCCACTGCTCTACTTCCTGCTCACCGTTGACCAGAACGGCTTCTTCCACGACATCACGGGATTCGGCCAGACCACCAACAACAACGGCCTGTTCCCGGTCACGCGGGGATACGACCTGGCGACGGGAATCGGCACACCCAAGATGACTCCCCTCATCACGGGCCACATCTGAGCGCAGCGCCAACCGGGGTACTCATGCTCGAGCTTAAGGCGCGCCTGGCGAGGGTCACTCGCCAGGCGCGCCCCCCTTGGGCAGTCGCCACAGCCCGGCTTGCCGGCGTCGAGACGATGCAGCATCGGACGTCGCACAGCTCCGCGTCCGACCCGCGCATGTTGTCCGGCGCGATCGCCGAAGATAAGGTGACGCCGTGTCCGTAGCCGGTGGTCAGGGCCGGCACTCCAGCGCCGCAAGCGTCTGGGCGCGGCCCTAGCGGTGGCCACGCCTCCCGGACTGACCGTCGAGCAGCTTCCTTCGGGCCCGACGGCGAGCTTCGACGGATCCCGACCCGTCAGCATCGGCCGCGACGGCGCCGCCGATGTCGTCGTCGCCCACGAGCGGACGTCGCGTCAGCATGCGACGCTTCGTTTCGACGCCGGGGTGGGCTGGGTGTTCGAGGACCACAGCAGCGGCGGCACCTACGTCGACGGCGCCCGGGTCACGCGGCTGGTGCTGTCCGAGCCCGTCGTGGTCACGCTCGGCAACCCGGTCGAGGGGGCCTCCCTCCGCCTCGTGCCGGTGCCTTCGGCCCCGCCGGAAACGCCAGAGGCTCCCCCAGCCGGTGCGACCTCGCCCCCATTGGTCGCGAACGAAGCGGTGCCCAGCGCTGCGCTGCCTCAATTGGTGGTGAACGAACCGGTGCCCAGCGCTGCCCCGCCCCCGACGGCTCCCCCGATGACGCCTCCGGTGCGCGGCGTTCCACGGGGGGCCGCCAGCCAGGTGAGCATCGGGCAGCTGAGCAACGTGCACGAGATCGCGGGCCGAGTCCGCATCGGCCGGGCCGAGGACAACGACATTGTGCTCCCCGACCTGCTCGTGTCCCACCACCACGCCGAGCTGCGCGTCAGCCCGGGCGGTCTGTACGAGATCGAGGACCTCCAGAGCCACAACGGCACCTTCGTCGACGGCCGCCGAATCCGGCGCCGGGAAGCGCTGTCGGAGGGATCGCTCGTCAGCATCGGCCACCATCTGCTGTGCCTGACCGGAGGAAGGCTGCAGGAGTACGTCGACACCGGGGAAGTGAGCTTCGCCGCGATCGAGCTCTCGGTGCTGGCGGGCACCCGTGCGCTGCTCGATCAGGTCAGCTTCCCGCTCGCGGCCGGCGACTTCCTCGCCGTGCTCGGGCCGACGGGCGCGGGCAAGACGACCTTGCTGCGCGCCCTCACCGGCAATCACCCGGCGGATCGTGGCAGCGTCCTCTACAACGGCCGCGACGTCTACGCCGCCTACGCGGAGCTGCGCAACCGGATCGGCTACGTCCCTCAGGACGACATCCTCCATCCCCAGCTGACCGTGCGCTCCGCCCTCGGCTACGCCGCCCGGCTGCGATTCCCGCCCGATGTCAGTGCGGCTGACCGCCGCCATCGGGTCGACGAGGTGATGGCCGAGCTCGGGTTGACCGAGCGGGCGAACCTCCAGGTGGCCAAGCTGTCCGGCGGTCAGCGCAAGCGCACCAGTGTCGCCATCGAGCTCCTCACCAAGCCGTCCCTGCTCTTCTTGGACGAGCCGACCTCGGGCCTCGACCCTGGCTACGAGAAGTCGGTCATGGAGCTGCTGCGGAACCTGGCGGACGGGGGCCGCACCGTCATCACGGTGACCCACAGCATTCAGAGCCTCGATCTGTGCGACCGGATCCTGTTTCTCGCCCCCGGCGGCCAGACGGCCTATTTCGGGCCTTCCGGCTCCGCATTGCAGTTCTTCGGCCTCGGGCAGTATGCCGAGGTCTTCCAGCACCTCGACCGGGCGGAGCCGAACAGCGCCAAGGAAGCCTTCGCCGGGTCGACCGACTACCTGCAGTACGTGCGCGCCCCGCTCGAAGCGGAGCAGGACCGGCCGATCCGAGCCGCGCCACCCGAAGCGGTCACGGCCAACTCGAGCTGGGGGCACCAGCTCGTGTCCCTCGTGCTCCGCTACCTGGCGGTGATCGCCGGTGACCGGCGCAATAGCCTCCTGCTCTTCCTCCAGGCCCCCATCCTCGGGCTGCTGATGCTGGCGGTGCTCGGCCACGGCGCCCTCGACCCCGGCAACCCCAGAGCGCGCTCGACCGGCGGCAGCGTCCTCGTCGCGCTGATACTGGCAGCGACCTACCTGGGAGCGTCCAACTCGGTCCGCGAGATCGTCAAAGAGCGGCCGATCCTGCAAAGGGAACGGGCCACCGGGCTTTCTGCCTCGGCCTACGTGCTTTCGAAGGCCCTCGTTCTCGGCGTTCTCACCGTCCTCCAGGCCCTCCTTCTCGTCGTCATCGGCGTCGCCCGCCAGGGCGGCCCGGCGCACGGCGCGGTGCTGTCGTCAGGGCGGCTGGAACTGTTCCTGGTCGCAGCCCTGAGCGGGCTGGCCGCGATGGCCCTCGGCCTGGTCATCTCGGCGCTCGTCTCCAACGCCGACAAGGCGCTGACCATCCTCCCGGTCATCTTGTTCGCGCAGTTCCTGCTCACCGGCGCCTTGTTCAACGTCCGCACGACGCCGGGGCTCGAGCAGCTCAGCTATCTGACCTCTGCCCATTGGGGCTACTCGGCGGCAGCGTCCACCGCCGATCTCGACCGCTTGGCGGGACAGGGGTGCAACGGCTCCGGACCGCTCGTGGTCGCCCCGAGCTTCTGTGACCCGACCCACCGCCACGATGCCTCCACCTGGGCTGAGGACATGGCGGCGCTTGCCGGGCTGACGCTGGTCGGCCTCGGCGGGACCTGGGCGAGGGTGAGCCCCATCGGCCAGCCCCGACGCTCTCGGGTCAAGTAGGCGCCTCGCCTCGGCCAGTCGGGACGTGGATGCGTCCGCGACCTGCCGCGAAGTCGATCGCCATCTCACGCACACCAAGTCTTTGACCCGGCGCCACGCTCTTCGGGTCCTCGCCGTCAGGGAACACGGTCCAGGCACGCGAGGACACGTTGCGCAGCACGACCTGCCCGGGCTGGCGCGGGTGGCACTCCACAACGCCGGCCACGGTGCGGTGGTCGCGATCGCGGGTCAGGTGATGACTGGTCACCGCAGCCCCCTCGGAGAGCACGAGATTGTGCCCGTTGATCTCGAGGATCGCGGGCGGCGGCGGCACGCCGTGGCAGTGCCAACAGGGTGTCTCGGGCTCGTCGGGGTCCCAGAACAGGGCCGCGTTGCAGCCGAGGCACATCGAAGCGCTGTCGTGCAGGCGCAGGAGGGTCCGCCGCCAGACCCCCTCGGTCACCCTCCCGGACAGGCTGGCGTCGGAGAGCCCGGTCGTAAAGGCCCGCACGAACACTTCCCGGAAGAAGCGCGGGTACACCGACCACCAGACCAGCATGGGGTCGCCGGGCAGGGGACGGTTGGACGCATCGTCCGGGTCGAAGACGAAGAGGGGGTCCGTCCCGAAATGGCGGACCGACAGCGCGCTCTCCGAGAAGTGGGTGCCCGCTTCCCAGTCGTAGGTCGACTCGACGCGGGCGCCCTCGAGCGGGTGGCCGTGGACGAAGAGGTAGAAGAGGAACACCGCCAGCGAGTGCAGATCGGTCACCATCGAAGGCAGGGCCTCCTCGCGCACGATCTCCGGTGCCATGAATCGAAGCGTTCCGCGGATGAAGACCCGCTCGTTGTCGGTGCCGACGTTGTCGTTGTCGAGGATCGCCACCTCCGCGCTGGCAGAGTCGACGGCCAGGTTGCCGAAGCTGATGTCGCGGTAGGACAGTCCGGAGGAGTGCAGGGCGGCGAAGGCGTCGACCAGCTCGCGGGCGATGGTGGTGATGACCCGGAACGGCGGCTGGGCCGGCTCGCTCAACAGCTGTGCGAACGAAGTGAAACGCTGCTCCAAGAGCGGCATCACGTAGCCGAACCCGGCCAACCCGTCACAGCTCACGAGGTCGATCGGCCAGACGAAGGCAGGGTGGGGCGGTCGGCCGCGCTCGACGAGCTCTTGGATGGCCTTGCGCTGCTCGGCGACCCGCGGCCCGGGACGGTACCACTTCACGGCAAAGGGCGAGCCGTTCATGAGCACCCTGTCCACGACGCCCTGGCCGCCCTCCCCGAGGCGACGTTCGACCGTCAACGTGGTCCCCGCTCGCTCCATCCTGAGCGTCGCCCCGGCGGCGGGCAGCTGGTCCACCGGTTACCGGCTCTCGGTCACGGTTCGAGCCTGACTCGGCGAGACGGACCCCACGGGGGGCGCCGCGCCGCGACGCACCATGAGGACCATGGTCGTATCGTCCCCGCTGCCTTCCGACGAAGCGCAGCGCCGGGCCCATTCGGGCAGGCGCTCTGCCACCCACTCGGGTCCTTCGTGGCGGAGCAGTCGGGCGAGATCGGCGCCAACTGCCGGGTACCACGGATCGGCAGATTGGGCGTTGCTGTAGCCGTCCGAGACCATCAGAACGGCGAGGACCGGCTGAATCTCGAGGTCCTGCACGAACTCCCGGAAGGACTCGAGGGCGTCGGGCTGGCACAAACTGGTCGTGCGCACGCCGTCGAGGGACGGATCGACGGGAATCGGCAGCAAGGCGCTCCCGTCAGGGTGCACGACCACGACGTCGCCATCGCCGATCTGCAGGCAGACCAACCATCTCCCGGCCACCACCGCCGTCAGCAACGTCGCTCCATAAGGGATCTCGACGCTGTCGCCGCCCCATGCCATCTGCGCGAGCTCGTCGGGGGAGAATGGGTCCTTCTCGACCGCTCGGGCGACCGCCTGGAACCAGTCCTGCACGATCTCGGCGGCCACTTCGGCCAGGGCCGCGGCTTGGACGTCGGCGGGCTGCGTCATGGCCGCCAGCCGCTCGGTGTGGCGGAGCGCCACCCGGGTAGCGGCCTCGACCGCGAACTCGGCCCCGGCTTCGCTTCGAAAGTGCCGAGCGGCGCCGTGCCCGTCAGCCAGCGCGACCACCACCGGGTCGCCTGCGACGGAAGGAGCGACGAGCCCGAAGGCGTCCTGGCAGGGCGCCCCCCGGGCGACATGGGCCGCCCCGATCGCCGACGCGCCGGCCACGAACCATTCTTGCTGCGGCAGGTGAGCCTGGTGATCTGTCATCGCGACCCTGACCGGCTCAGACGATCGTGTCGAGATCCAGCGGGGCAGCGGCGGGCACCTGGGGCTGGAGCAACTGGCTGGCAATGGCCTGCTTGTCCGCGCCGACCTCCGACATCCGCGACACCGCCAACGAGGCGACGACGAGGCGCTCGGCGATCTCGTCGGTGTTGTCAGCGACCAGCACCGGCACCGACGGGTCGCCGATGAACCGCGTCAGCGCCTCGGACTTGGCATCCCTGCCGATCGCGACCGCCAGGCGCAGGGCGGCCCGGCCGGCGCGGCCCGACACCAGCGTCTCAAGGGCGCTGTCGAAGCGCTCAGGCGGGTCGGTCGGCAGGCCGTCGGTGACCAGCAGCACCGCAGGTCGCAGGGCGCGTCGCTCGAGTTGCCCGGGCGACAGGGCCTCGGCGACCATCTCGAAGACTGGAGCCATGTTGGTCAGGCCGCGCTCGACTGACGCGAGCGGGCTCCAGCGCAGGCTCGCCGGCGACGTCGGCTCGGCGACGTGCCAGGTCGGCTCGGTCGCGAACGCGATGACCCGAACGAACACGGCGGCCTGCTCCTGGTCGCGCTCCCACGCCGCCAGGTGCGGCAACATGTCGGCGATCGCGAAATTGAGCGCCTGCATCTTCTCGCCCTTCATCGAGCCGGAGCAGTCGGCCAGAATGAAGCAGTGCAGGGGCCGACGGGCGATGCCGCCGCCAGGCATGACCGCGGAGGTGGTGGCGTCGCTCAAGAATCCGGGTCCGCGAACTGCTGGGTCCACCAGTTGTTGACGGTCGAGAAGTCCTCCTGGGTGGTCAACAGGTAGGCGTTCTCCGAGGGCAGCGTCCAAAGGTACGTGAGCCCCGCGGTGTCGATGAAGCACTCGACAACCTGACCGTTCTGAGCGGGGAAATTGTCAAACGAGTAACTCTGTATGCCCTGGTTGCCCGAGCTGGCCGGACATTCGGGCGCCGCATTGCTGGCGTTGAAGTTCTCGCTGGTGTTGAGGCTGGCCAACGAGTTCTCGTAAGCGGCGAAGGTCCGAAACTGAAGGGCGTAGACGTTGCCATTGAGGTCAGGGTCGGCGCAGCGAAGGCTGCTCACCACACCTGCGTCCCCCGAGGTGGCCGTGTTCGTCACGCAGGTGGACGGGTCCTGGTCGTCACCCGGAACCAGCTGACCGAGCGCGGTGAGGGACGAGGGGTTGGAGGTCGGCGGTGTCGTGGTGACCGTGGTCTGGGGTGTGGTGGTGACCGTGGTCTGCGACTTGGCCCTGGTCGTGGTGGTGGAACCGAGCCCGCCCTTGGGTCCGTGGTGGCCGAGGAGGAGGGCGACGGCGACGCCCGCGACCACCACGACGGCGGCAATCGACGGGATGAGAATACGGCGACGGCCGCCGGAGGGGGGAACCTGCTGGTCCCAGCCGTCGGTCCTGCCGGGCGCGCCCGATGCGGAGCCGCCGGCTCCCTGGGTCCGCGTCCGGTCCGGCTCACCGATCCCGCCCGGCGGCGGCATGCCACCACCGGGCGGTGGTGCGGGCTCCGGTGGCGCAGACGTGGGCTCGGCCGGCCATCCCCGGACAGCGCTCAGCTCGTCGCTCTGGACGCCGATGGGGGTGCTGATCGCCGCATCGCTGATGGGGTAGCCGAGCGCACGGGCGAACTCACCGGTCGCCCACAAACAGGCGACACTGTCGAGGGCCCGTAGCTTGACCAGGTCACTGGCAGTGAGCCGGGCGGCGGTGTCCGGATCCATGTGCTTGCCGATCCGGTCCTGCAGCAGGGAGGCGACGTTCGCTTCGGCGGCGGCGACGAGGAGGCTGACCTCCCGTGGGGAGTCGGGCAAAAGATCACGGAAGACGTTCCCGAGCATCTGCGGGTTCGAAAGAATCCGGACTCCGAAGTTGTTTACCGCGGTCGACAAGGCCTCCCGGGCTTGCCCATCGCCGTCATAAGGAGCGCTGCTCACCTCACCCGCACTCCTCGCTGCGGAGCGCGGCCCGAGGCAGCCGGAACATGGTCAGTGCGTCTTGACCCCGATCTTGTCATGTCTGCGACTCTCCCGTTCGGCCCACTCGCCAAGATGGTAGCGATAGATGCAGGTCGGGATCCTACGGGGAAGCGAAGCAGCGGGCGGACGATGCCGCCGACGGCGTCTCCGTAGGTTTGCCGCGGCCGCAGACCACGAAGGCAGAGCGCAGCCGCCGCGGCATAATTGTCACCGCCAAATATCCGGAAGATCCCCGATCTCAGTTGTACGCAACAGCTGCTCAAATGCAGGAGGGACCAAGATGCCACTGCTCGACAATGTCCGCCCCATGCTGGACCCGCACGAGCAGCTCCAATTCGCGATGACGGGCCAAACCGGTGTCAATCCGGCGATGCTGTGGATCCCCACCCTGAACTTCGTCGTGATCACGAACCGCGCCCGCATCGTCGCGATCACCGACCGGCGGATCGCGGTGTTCGCCGCCGGGCAGCTGCACTGGCGGCGCGCCCAGCCGAAGCGTCTCCTCTACTCGGTACCGCGCGGCACCCCGCTCGAGCACGGAACCGGCTCGTATTCAAAAGTGGCGATCGCCAACGAGAAGATTTGGATCTCCCGGCAGGCCTACTCCTACTTGGACGAGGCCAACGCGGGTGCCGGACGCTAAGCGAGGGCGGTGATTCGCCTGGTCTCGGTGGTAGGGCCGTTCCCCGAGACCGGCCTCAGCTGTGTTGTTCCGAGCCGGATGAGCACACGATGGCGATCCCTCCTACGGCCGAGCCTCCAGGACGAGGTTGAAGGGCGTCTCGGTCGCTCGGCGGAATCGAGTCAGCCCCGCTTCCGCCACGACGTCACGCAGGCGACCTTCGCCCGCCTGTGCGCCGAGGCCGCGACCGACCTCCTGCGACAGCGAGGCCGGGGTGCAGACCAGCGTCGAGACCGAATAGAAGACTCGCCCGAGAGGATTGATGTTGTCGGCCACATCGTCGTTCGCGAACGGTTCCACCAACATGATCGTCCCGCCCGGGGACAGGGCGTCCCGAGCGTGTGCCAGAGCCCCGACCGGGTCGCCCATGTCGTGCAGGCAGTCGAAGAAGGCAATGAGGTCGAAGGCCCCGCCCGAGTAGTCCTTTGCTCCCGCTGCCTCGAAACTCGCTCGATCGGACACGCCCGCCTCTCTCGCTCGCATGCGGGCGATGTCGATCAGCCCTGGTGGTAGTCGTAGCCGACGAATGACGAGCGCGGATATGCCTTCGCCATGATGATCGTTGAGGCGCCGTGTCCACACCCCACGTCGGCAGCCCTCCCACCCGCCTCGAGCTTGGCAGCGACCCCCTCCAAGGCTGGTATCCACGAGCTGACCAGATTCGCCCCGTAGCCGGGCCGGAAGAAACGCTCGGTCCCCTCGAACAGGCCGGGGTCGTGCTCGTGCCAACCGACGCCGCCGCCCGAGCGGAATGCATCGATGATCTTGGGTTCTGCCCGCATGGCTGCCGTCATCGCTTGAAACCCGCCCAGTACACACGCAGGGCTCATGTCGTTCGCCAGAGCTTCAGCTTGTTCGTCAGGCAGTCGATAGCGGCCGTCGCCCTCGTAGTTGAGGTAGCCCGACGCGGCCTGGGCGGCGAGCCACTCGGCCACGTAGCGCTCCGTCGTAGCCGTCTCGCCGGCTAGGTCTGACGCCGTCATCGGTCCGGCGCCGGCCATTGCCTTATAGAGCCCCAGTCGGTCCCCGATGTTGACAAGAGTTGCGGTGAGTGCGGACCCGAGGTCCCCGATCGCCTTGCCGACGAAATCGTTCAATACGGCCTCGTCCATCAGCCCTCGATGATGTGGTGAACGGGCGAGACCTGCGGCTCGCCGGGATCAATCCCGAGCTCGGACAGGATCGGCATCAAGGTCGCGCCAAAGGCTTGAAACGCCTCCTCGGAATCCCAAACGTCGAATACCTGGATCAGGCCGTCCGTCTCGAGCGCGACGTGATAGAGCCTTCCGGCCGGCGCTCCCGCACCAGCTGCTGCGAGCTCTCTGATCGTGTCGTCGTAACGCGCCGGCGTGAACGCGCTAGGTGTGAAGTACATGCCGAGTGCCATGGCTACCTCCCTTTCGATCTCGCTACGTAAGAGCCTCAACCCGACAGCGCGGCCTCGGTTTGGGCCGTGTCCTCGGTCCCGCGGTAGTAGTAGACCTTGCCGCCGCGGAACCGGAGGTAGTGGTGGAGGTTCATGTCGATCTCCTTCCCGGTGTCGCGGGACTTGGCCCGGCAGCGCACCACCGCGAGCACCGCGTCATCGTTTCCCGCGATGGTGATCGGAGTGAACTCCTCCACCTCCATCGCCGACCCGAACGCTTGAAAAAAGGAGGCGACGGCATTCTTGGCGTGGCGGGCGGTGCCCGGCTCACTCCGCGGGAGTGGGAGGTGCTCGAGCTCCTGAACGAGGGTCTCGGAACAGCCGAGATCGGCAGAAGGCTCTTTGTCGCGGAGGTCACCATCCGCACTCACCTTCTTGCGATCATGCGCAAGCTCCAGGTGAACGATCGCGCCGGCGCCTTGCGGCTGGTCCGGGGCAAGCGCTGAGCCACCCGGCTCGGCGCGACTCGTCGTCGTCGCGCCGCGGTCAGCCAGCTCGTCGTCGGTATCTAGCCGTTCGTCACCCGAAGTGACCAGGAGCACTCCGAGGTGACCGCCAGGTTGAACTCCCCCTTGTCGACGTAGCCCTGCGTCCCGGAGCCCTTCGCACCAAGTTCATTGACCCGCTTGTCATTGGTATCGGACTTACTCTTGCCCTGCCGGACCGTCACAATGAAGTTGCCGGGGTTGGCGCCGCAGTTGTATGCCCACGTCAGTATCCACGGCGTGCGGTCGACGACGAACGGCGCGCTCGCCGCTATGCCTGATCCCCTTTGAGCCAAGACAACTTTGTGTGCAGGGGGCCCGATCGTCGTAGTGGTCGCGGCCGTCGTGGTCGTGGTCTTGTGACCAGTTGACGAGTGGTGACCCGATTGCGAGGCGACAATCGCGACCACGGCGATGACAATGGCGAGCACGACGACTCCGGCGGCGGCCAGCCGGCCGCGTTGCTTGCCTGACTCAGGCGGCGGCGGAGGCGGTCGTACTCGCGGGGGAGGGGCAACTGCTACCTCGTGCTGCAACTGGGTTCTATATCTGCTCACCATCAGCTCGGTGAGCTCTTCCACCGAGGTCTCGCGAACAAGCCGGTCGATGATGATGCGGCCGCCCTGCATCACGTTCACCCGATCGCAGAGCTGAAAAAGGTGAGCATAGTTGTGGTCGATGATGATGATCGAGACGCTTCTGCTCGAGGCGAGCCCCTTGACGAGGTCGATGATGAGCCGAGACTCGCGTACTCCCATGGAAGCGAGCGGCTCGTCGAGGAGGAGGATCCTGGCGTCCGCCCGCGTCGCCCGCGCGACCGCCACCGCCTGCCGCTGACCACCCGAAAGCTGACCCGTCTCGGTGTCGACATTCGGCACGTAGACGTTGATGTCGTCGAGGTAGTTCTGGGCGAGCTGGCGCATCCTGCGCTTGTCGAGCAGCCGGAGGGGCCCGAAATGGGTGAGCTCGTGATTGAGGAAGAGGTTGAGGTAGACGGGCAGCTCAGGGACCAGCGCGAGGTCCTGGTAGACGGTTTCGATACCATGATCGGTCGTGTCCTCAACCGATCGGAAACGCACCTCATTGCCGTTGACCAGGATACGGCCTGCGTCGGGCGAATAGAGACCGCTCAGGATCTTGACGAGGGTGCTCTTGCCCGCGCCGTTGTCGCCGACCAGGCCGAGCACCTCACCGGCGTGGAGAGTGAGGTCGATGCCACGAAGTACCGAGAGCGGGCCGAAGCTCTTCGTCACGCCCTGAACTTCGAGCACCACTTCGGGATCGCTGTGGCCCTCTCGGGGTTCGGGCTGCTTCGGGACGTCGCTCATCACCGTGCCGTCCGTCAGCTCATCCGCGTGCGAGCGGCGAGGCGGTCCAGCCACACGTTCAACGCCATCGCCACGATCACGACGAGGCCGATGTAGACGTAGAAGTCGTTCGTGCTGATCCCGATGATCGTCAGCCCGGCCTCGAGTACCCCGATCAGTATGGCGCCGACGAACGCACCGATCACGGTTCCCCGACCGCCGCTCAAGGCTGTCCCGCCGATGACGCAGGCGGCGACCGCGTACAGGATGTAGTTGATGCCGGCGTTACCCGGGTCCATGCTGCCGTACTTGATCCCGTCGACAATCCCGACGAGACCGGCCAGGACCGCGGACAGCACGAAGCACCAGACCTTCACGCGCTTGACCGGCACGCCGGCCTCGGCGGCGCCGAGGAGGTTGCCGCCCGTCGCGATCGCCCGCACGCCGAAGCGGGTCCGCCGCAGCATGAACTGGACGATGAGGGCGAGAACGGCCACCCAGATGATCTCGGACCACAGCCAGACTCCGAACACCTGGCCGAACAAGCCCACATGCGGGGCCACGTCCGTCGTCTGAGGCGGTAACGCTCCAGGTACCGGCGACGCCTCGCTGTCGTTCGAGTAGATGAGCACGATGCCGACCAGGATGAAGTTCGTCGCCAGGGTCGTCACGAACGACGGCACGTTCAACAGCACCGTGATCAAGCCGTTGATCACCCCGACCCCGGCGGCAGCGAGGAGCGCGACGAGGATGGCCCATCCCACGGGCAGCCCGAGCTGCCAGGTCCAGTACATGACCCACGGCGCGAAGAGAAAGATCTGCCCCGAGGAGAGGTCGATCTCCCCCACCACCAGCACGAGCACCTCGCCAACGGCGATCGCGCCGACCGGCCCGGCGTAGCCGGCAGCGGAGTTCAGGCTGAGGGAGGTGAAGAACGCAGACGAGTCGACGGTGAAGTAGATGAACAGGGCGATCGTGATGACGATCGGGGTGATCTCGCGCTGAGCGACGAAGATGCGCCAGATATAACGGTGCACGCCCCCTTTAGGCGGCCCAGCCGAGCCCACGGGCTCGGCTGGGCCGGATACAGGGTGGGGATCCGCTGAAGCGACCTCCCCCACAGGTTAGAAGGGGATGGACCCAGGCGGCTTCAGCACACCTTCCTTGGAGGTCGTGCCTTCCCAGCGAGTCTTCCTCTTGTACGGCCCGGCGAGCCCCTTGGTGACGATGGCGGTGCCGCTGTCGGTGTCCGTCGGCTTCATCAGCCCACCGGAGATGTTGTAGAGGAACAGCTGCATGATCGTGTCGAAGCCCTGCAGGTAGGCTTGCTGGTCGACCGTCAGGATGAGGGCGCCGCTGGCGACGGCATCGATCACCGGTACCCCAGTGTCCCAGCCCGAGCCGCTCAGCTTCTTCTGCAGCTTGTTGTTGACGATGAACTCCGCTACCGCGTTGCTGTCGCCACTGTCGACGGTCATCATGAACTTCGCGTCCCGGTTGGCGGCGTACCAAGCAGCGATCTTGTTGTACTCGGGCGATCCCTCCGTGGCCGAGGTTCCGACCTCCACGAAGTGAATTCCTGCCTTCTTGAAGATCGGTTTTGCACCGTCGAGCCGCGGCTGGATGTTGCCGGTACCGGGCGTTGCGATGATGCCACCGATCTTGTCACCCGACTTCACGTGCGGCAAGATGCGCGTGGCCACCGCCGCTCCGGCCGTCAGGTTGGACTGGCCGACGTAGGCCAAGCGGTGGTTCACAAAACCGGGTCCCACGTCGGCGTTGTAGGAGATCACCGGAATGCCGACGTCGAGGGCGGTGTTGGTCGGCCCGTTGAACGCCGTGTTGTTGATGAGCGCTACGCCGATGCCTTTGGCACTCGAGGCGATCGCGCTGTCCATGGCCGAGACCATCTCGGAGACGATCGAGTTGGTCGAACCGGTCCACTGGAAGCTGCTGCCGGTGAGGGCGCAGGCGTCCTGGCATCCGTAGATCGTCGCAGTGAAGAACGAGTTCGTGGTGACGTGGTTGACCATCACGAAGTGGTACTTCGGGTGCTTCGCGAAGAACGGGTGGTCGCTGTTGCGCGCGTAGGTCGACGCACCGGCTCCCTGCTCGCCCAGGATCTCCGCGACGCCGCTCAGCACCGGCAACGAGGCGACAACGCCGACGTTGCGCAAGAAGCGGCGTCTCGACACCTCCCGCTGTGCCGCGCTGATCTCGTCAGGTCGGTCTGTGGTCATGCTCCCCCTCTTTCTTGACATGGACTCATCCGTGCCCCAACGCGAACGTACCGCGTCCAAACGGATTTGCTGCAGAAGTCAAAATGTAACAGCAATGTTTCCCCTGAGGCAAGCACCTCGAAATGTGGGGCTGAGCAGGCCCGACAGCGCCTCGAGCAGGTGCCGGCGATCCCCGGCCGAGGGCGGCTCGCATCCGTCGACGGTGACCATTTCGGGGACCTCGGTCGAGCGGCCCCCGTAGACTTGGTGCCGTTGCCGCGACGATCACGAACATCTTTCCGGGCCTGTCAAAGCGTATCTGCTGCTGCTTCGCTGCAGGGCACCGGAGCTGGCTTGATGACCTCGTGACTCGAGCCGGCAGATGACGCCGTCACGGCGGGCCGCGTGAGGGAGCGCCGGATCGGGCCGATACCGGTCGGCGAGATCGGGCTCGGTGCCTGCCTGATGTCGAACGCGGGTCGCCCGGACGAGGGCCAGGCGATCGCCACGATCCATGCGGCCCTCGACGCTGGTGTCAGCTTGATCGACACCGCGGACGCCTACGCGATCTCCGACGAGGACTTCGGTCACAACGAGTTGCTGGTCCGCCGCGCGCTTGCAACCTACGGCTCCGGGGCTGCCGGGGTCTTGGTGGCCACCAAGGGCGGTCACACGCGCCCCGGCGGAAGCGCCTGGGCGATCGATGGCACCCCCGAGTATCTGAAGGGCGCTTGCCGCGAGTCGCTTCGCCGTCTGGGCACAGCCACGATCGGTCTCTACCAATTGCACTGGCCTGACCCGAGGGTTCCGTACTCGGAAAGTGTCGGAGCCCTGGGCGAACTTTTGGACGAGGGCCTCGTCGAGATGGTGGGGATCTCGAACGTTGACTCCACACTCATCGAAATCGCCCTTGATGCGCTCGGCGGGCGCCTCGCTTCAGTACAGAACGAGTTGTCGATCTCGATGCGCTCGAGCGAGGCCGAAGTGTCGCTCTGTGCCGCACGTGATATCGCATTCCTCGCCTACCAGCCGCTCGGCGGTCGCGGCTCGGCGTCCAATCTCGGCGAGCTCCATCCGGTGCTGCGGCAGATTGCCGACGACCACGACGTGTCTCCTCAACAGGTCGCCCTTGCCTGGCTCCTGACGAAGGGATCGAACGTGATTCCGATTCCCGGCGCGCGCAGGCCCGCCACAATCGTGGACTCCACGCAAGCAGGAATGGTCTGCCTGACGCCAAGCGAGGTGGACCTCCTCAATCGGGGTCACCCGGACTAATACATGACAGCGCCGGCAGCGACGTTGATGTCCTGGCCTGTGAGGTTGTTGGCGGCGGGGGAGCACAGGAACTGCACGACCTCGACGACGTCCGCCTCGCTGACCGTGCGCTTGAAGGCGGTTCCCTCTGTCATCTCTGCTCGGAGCTCGTCAGGAGTGAGGCCACGCTCTTTCGACATCGAGGAGAGAACGCCTTCGAGCCGCTCACCCTCGACGAGCCAAGGCGAGACGAGGTTGACGTTGATGCCTGCCGGTCCCACCTCGTGGGCGAGAGTTCTGGTGAGACCGACCACACCGAGCTTTGCCGCCGCGTACGGAGATCGGTTCGGCAGGGGCTGCTTGCCGGTCACCGATCCGATGTTGACGATCTTTCCGTGCTCGGACTTCTGTAGGTAAGGCAAAGCGGCCTTGCAGGCGAGAAACACCCCGGTGAGGTTGACCGCGATCGTCTCGTTCCACTCCTCGAGGGTGATGTCGACAAGCGGCGCCGTGGGCCCGACGATGCCGGCGTTGTTCACCAGGATGTCGAGCACCCCGCGTGATCCTGAAGCCATTGCCATGAGTTGGTCGAGATGAAGCAAGTCCGTGACGTTGCCAACGCAATACTCTGCCGAGCCGCCCTGAGCTTTGATCGCTCTGCAAACGGACTCCAGTGTGGCGGCACGACGACCGCTCACGACAAGGTGCGCCCCGTTCTTGGCGAGTCCCATGGCGATGGCGGCGCCGATACCCTGGCCGGCACCGGTCACCACGGCGGAGGCACCGACGAAGCAGCCATGCGGGGCGCTACCCACGCCGCACCTCGCCGCCGCCGAGCTGTTGCAGCTCCAAAGTGACGCCGTCGGGATCGTGGAGATAGACGGCCCAACCGCCGACGTTGATGCCCTCGGTGATCTGAACCGGCTCGTTGATCAGCCGAGCGCCGAGGGACCGAAGTCGCTCGGCAGTTTCGAAGATGTCGTCGACGACAAAGGCGAGATGACCCGCACCGAGCGTGCTGCGCTCCGGGTCGGCCTCAGCGCTCGGTGGTTGCTCGTAGCAGATGAGCTCGAGGACGTGACCGGACGGCGGCGGCTCGACATCGCTCAACCGCAGCTGAGCGATCTCGATGGCCGCATCCCGATAACCGACGAGGCTCGCGGTGTAGGCATTGTGCTGCACCTGCCGATGCCGCATTACGAGACCGAGGCCTTCGCAGTAAAATCGAAGGCTCGAATCCAGGTCGCGGACGACGAAACCGATATGGAAAATGGATCGAACGGGCAACGGTCTCCTTGGATTAGTGGTGACAAGAGGAACAGGCACTCGGCGCGCAGTACACGGAGCTACTCCTTCGATAAAACTTGATCGGCGCCGCCAGCTCCTCCGATGGATTGGGAAGAACACTGCTGGCGGGGGCCGTTGCCCATCGCTCACTCCACGCCTGACCCGGCGAGGCCCCTGATGAAGGCGGGCTGTACGGCGAGGAACACGAGAATCATCGGCGCGGTCACCATCACGACGGATGCGAAGATGACGTTCTGTGGCGTTGTCTCTCCCAGGCCCGAGGTGCCGACGGTCGCGAGTGTCTGGGTGAGCACCTGCAGTGACCCTCCCTCCGCGGCGACGAGGGGCCACAGGTACATGTTCCACGCCGTCAGCACCGAGATGGCCAGGTAGGCGGCAGTTGCGGGTCTTGCCAGCGGTATGACCAGTCGCCGCAGGACCATCCACCAGTTCGCGCCGTCGATGCGGGCGGCGTCGAACAGCTCCTCGGGTAGCTGCTTGATGTACTGGCGGAAAAGCAGCGATCCGAACCCGGTCTGCGCCACGATTGGAAGGATCAACCCTGGGTAGGTGTTGATGATCCCCAGCTTGTAGGTGACGACGAAGGTGGGGATGAGCGTCGTGAGGATCGGGACGAAGAGCGAGATTCCGAACAGGATCGTGATCACGCCCCGGCCCCTGAAGCGCATCTTCGCGATCACGAGACCGCCGCTCACACAGAGCATCCACTGCAGGCCGACGACGCAGACTGTGAAGATCGCCGAGTTCAAGAAGCTGCGCGGCTCGATAACCTGCGTCAAGCCGGAGAACGCTTCCGAATAGTTGGCGAAATGCAGTGAGCTCGGGATGAACTGTGGCGGCTGTGCCGAGAGCTGGGCTCCCGACATCAACGAGCCCGCGAACATGTAAAGAAGGGGCGCGGACATCGTCAGCCCGATGACCACTGCGACGAGGATGCGGATCCTCCGGGAGACGCGTGCGGAGATCACCATCGGTTGACCAGAGTGGCCAAGGCGCGAAGAGCGAACAAGATGCCGGCGATGATCGCGATCTGGAGGACCGACAGCGCCGCCGCGTAGCCCCAGTAGCCTAAAGCAAAGGACTGCTCAAAGATGTAGAAGATCAAGGTCTGCGTCGTGTAGAGCGGCTGTCCCTTGGTCAGAATGTTGACCAGGTCAAACGAGCCGTTCGTGAAGGCCAGGAGGGCGATGATCGCCACGAGAGGCGTCATGTAGCGCACGCCCGGCCAGATGACGTAGCGCACCCGGCGAAGCGGGCCGGCGCCGTCGAGCTTGGCCGCTTCAATGACAGAATCTGGGATCCGCTGCATGGCCGCCAGGTACAAGATGGTCGCGATTGGCAGGCTGAGCCAGATTCCGATGATGTCGAGGGCCGGTAGCGTCCAGGTCGTGCTGGCGAGCCAGTCTGGTGGCGTGACGCCGAACTTGGAGATCACATAGTCAACGACCCCGTAGCCTGGGCCGTCCAGGAAGATGAACCGCCAGACGACTGCTGACGCAGCAAACGACATAGCCGCGGGAATGAGGTAGAGCGAGCGCACGACGCTGAAGAGTCGGAAGCGGAAGTTGATCAGCATGGCCAGCCAGAGCGAGATGACGACCGTCGGCAGAACCCCCATGGCGATGAACTTCAGTGTTGTGTTGACGGCCTCCCAGACGAGCGGGTCATGGATCATCTGGCGGTAGTTCGCCAACCCGACCCACTTCGGGAACCCATTGGTGATGTCCCAGGTCGTGAAGCTGAGCAGAAGGCCGCCAACCACGGGGACGATGATGAAGATGGTGAACATCGCCATATTGGGAAAGATCATTACCGCAGCGGCGCGACCATCGCCGCGCTTGTTGCGGCGGCGGGTTTGAGCAGCCGGGGCACCTACTTTCGGGAGCAACTGGTCGGGCAACTGCGTCAAGGACATGAACCCAAACCCTCCAGGATGACAGCGGCTCTCTTTGAAGCGAGAAGACTATTGCATTCGTCCCCGCCGGAAGTGTTGAACGGTCGGCTCAGGTTTCGAGCCGACCGTTCACACGTGCTACTAAGCGTCGAGCGCTGTGGTGGTGCTAGCCGTGTTGAGGACTAACCGGCTTGCGAGTAGGCGGTGTCCATCTCGTTCTGCAGATTGGTGAACGCCGTCTTGATGCTCTGGTGTCCGATGGTCACTGATAGGACCGCGTTCGGGACGTCGATGTTCGAAAGGGTGAACACGTTGCCCGGAGTCTGCGGCGCGATCGTCGCCGTGGCGGCCGCGATGGTGTAGGCCGAAGTATTGGCCGGCCCACCGGACTCAGTCCTCCACAGAGCGTGCGGGCCGTTTAGCGAGGGCTCTGCCGGCACCTCGCCCAATGTCGCCTCGGCGACCGCCTGGCCTGGAGCGGAGAAGTAGTACTTCAAGAAGGCCAACGCGAGTGGGTTGTGCACGGCGTTCGGGGCGAGGGCCCAACCGAGGCTGCCGCCACCAGTTGGGATGACCTTCTTGCCTTTCGCACCGGTGATAGAGGGCATCGGGACTGCGTTGTACTTGAACTTGTTCCCCACCGCAGAGATGATGCCGGGCAGATTCGCCCGCACCTCGATCGACATCGCTGCCTCACCCGACTCGAAGAACGGTTCGCAGCCAGACCCCCCGTTCTTAGCCTGCTGCGCCGCCTCTCCGACCGAATCGCCGTTTTCCAACGGGCTGATCATGAGCTTCCACGCCGCGAGCGCAGCCGGCGTGTCAAGGGTTGCCTTGGTCTCGTTGAAAGATGTAGCCCCGTAGGCCTTGAGGATCGGGTTGTAGAAGGCCTGCCAGTCGGGACGCAGGCAAATGCCGAATTGGCGCTGCGACGAGCCGTGGCCGATCCTGAGCTTCGCGGCGTCAGCGAGCATCTGCTTCCAGGTCCAGCCGTCCTTCGGGAAGGGCACGCCGGCCTTCTCGAACTCGTTCTTGTTGTACATGACTACCGTGGCGTCGGCCCCGGCTGGCAAAGCGAAGACGTGACCGACAGCGAACGGTGCCCCCTTCGGCGGGATGTAGGAGGACAGGAACCCCGAGTACCAGTAGTTCTTGTGGTAGGGCTTTCCGGCCTTGAGGTCCGACGTGAGGTCACCGACGAGGCCGTCGACCTCGAGCGTTGGCGTCAGGACGTCGTAGGTCTCGTCGATCATCGGCTCGGTGCCAGCGAGTCGCTCCGTTTGCAGCAACGGAACGTAGGTCTGATCGTTGGGGACGTTGGCGATCTTGAAGTGCACTCCCGGGTGCAACTTCCTGAAGGCTTTGCTCACCTGCGCAATGATCTGAACGCTGCAACAAGTAGACACGTTCATGGTGATCGTGCCGCTGAGCCCGTCGCTCGTTCTTGTGGACGCGCTGGACGCGCCGGACGCGCCGGCTGCGACCGCCGAGAGACTGGCCAGGAGAACGGAAGCCCCTACAACTGCGGTGACGTTCCTACCCAGCCTTCTCGAGCGTGCGGAACGCCCAGTGAGCGCTGCGCTTCCACGATCCCGGCGGCCTAGGCTGCGAGGACGAAATACGGTCATCGGATCTCCTTTGTTAGCCAAGTGGGACGTAGGTTTGCGCGAGATAAGCCGTCCCGGCGTCGGTGGACGAACTTCGATCCTCCTGCCTCTCGTTCTCGATTCCCGCTGCTCAGCCGTGTACCGGAGCTCAATCGCTACTGCGGTTGGCGCGGTGCAGGTCGAGCTGCGGATATCAATCGATCAGAGCGACGGGCCCCCCCGTCGTCGCGTCCACGTTCAGCACTGGACTCCCCCTGTCCGCGTTGTAATGTTTCAAGGAAACTTAACGTAACGAGCCTCGGTGAACGTGTCAAGGGGTACGCCGATCTTGACAACCTGCGTGACGACAACTCCGTGCTGGTCTTCGAGTACAAGAATCTGTTGGGACTGAAGGGCAGCATCGGCTCGGGACCATGCCGCCTCGGCGTGGCCACGCTCGCGCGGCCGGGAAGGGACGTGACGGTCGTTGCGACCCAGCAGATGCGCCATCGCGCGGCCGAAGCAGCGGATCAGCTCGCCGGCGAGGGCATCGAGGTTGAGATCATCGACCCGCGGACCCTCGTGCCTTTCGACGACGAGGCTGTGGCCGAAAGCCACGCCCGAACGGCCAGGCTGCTCGTCGTGCAGGAGGGCCCACCGAATGGTAGCTGGGGCGGCCCGCTCGTGGCTCGCATGACGATGAAACACTTCGACTGCTTCGACGCACCGCCGAAGCTGCTGGCCGCGGCAGAAACTCCGATCCCGTACCCGGCCTGCCTCGAGGAGGCGTGGATGCCGCAGTGCAAGGACGTGATTGTCGCGGCTCGCGATCTCGTCGCGTTGTGACCGCAAGGAGGCAGCCCGAGTAGCTGCGCCGGCCCGTTCGGCGGGAGTACCGTCTGAAGCAGCGTGGAAAGACCGTGGGGTGACACGTGAAGATCGCATCTGTCGAGGTGCTCGAAGTCGGCTGCGAGCTGACCGGGCGGCACACCTTCGTCCGCGTCACCACCGACAGCGGCGTCAGCGGACTCGGCCAATCGGGAGGGTGGGGCTTCCCGCGAGGAGTTGCAGGTGTGCTCGACGAACTGACCCCCTTGCTCATCGGGGCGGACCCGTTTCGGATCGAGCATCTATGGCACCTGTGTTACCGAGTGCGTCCCTTTCGGGGCAACCTGCTGTCCGCTGCCGTCTCGGCGATCGACCTCGCGCTGTGGGACGTCAAGGGCAAGACGCTCGAGGTGCCGGTCTGGGAGCTGCTCGGCGGCAGGACGAGGGACCGGGTGCGGCTTCACGCGCTCGTCGGAGGTGGCACTCCGGACGAGATCGTCTCTTCGGTGAATTGGGCCGTTGACGAAGGGTTTACGGCCGTGAAGTTCGACCCGCTCGTGCACGGTTACGAGGACCTCTCGATGAGCCAGCTGGTGAGCTCTGCCTGCTCGATGGCTGCAGCAGCGCGGGAGGCCGGTGGCAACGAGATCGATCTGATCTTCGAGCTGCATCGAAAGCTCGACCCGACGAAGGCGATCGTGGTCTGCAACGCTCTGGCGCAGTTCCATCCTCTCTTCATCGAGGACCCCATCCAGATTGACTCGATCGATACCCAGGCGGAGATCTGCAAGCGCATCGACTCACCGATCGCCACTGGCGAGCGGCTCAGCTCGATCTGGGAGTTCAACGAATTGCTCTCCCGCCACGTGGCGATCCTCGTGCGGCCGGACGTCGGCCTTGCCGGCGGTCTATCCGGGTGTCGGAAGATCGCTGCGATCGCCGAGGCACACCACTGCGGGGTCGTGCCCCACAACTTCCTCGGGCCGGCGCTCACGGCCCCGACGCTTCACCTTTGCACCACCATCCCGAACTTAGTGACGATGGAGTACCTGCCCCTCGACGAGGACAAGTCGTCGTCCTCTGCCGCCATCGCCACGACGGTGGCCCGCAACGGCGGCTACTGCGAGATACCGGAGGCGCCGGGCCTCGGCATCAGCCTCGTCGAGGACTATGACGAGGTCGCTCCGGTAGCCGTACGTCCGTTCTCCGACGAGGGACTCCTGCGCGCTGACGGCTCGGTCGCGGCGGCCAACTGAGCCTCTCGGGGACTCGCCGACTCGAACGCACGAAGCCTCATACGACGTCGAACTCCGCCACGCCTTGCGGCCGCTTGCTTTGTCACCGGGACCACTGGCTTGACGGTCCAGCGCCGGCGCCCGATGATGTCGGAGTCCCATTGAAAAGTTTCATCAGCTCTGTGGCTGGAGGCATGCCTGTGCGTCGTCTGTCCATCGGTCTCGTCGGCTGCGGAGGCATGGGACGGCGCCACGTGCACGCATACCAGGCTCTCACCGAGCTCGGAGCCGGGAGCTTCGACCTCACGGCCGTGTGCGACCCGCGCCTCGGCGTTGCCGAGGAGACCGCTGAGATCGTGGAGCGTCTCCTCGGCAAGCGACCGGCGGTGTTCTCCGACTACGAGCAGCTCATCGCAAGCGGTCTCGTCGAGGCGCTCGATGTCGTGACTGACCCCTCGGTTCATCACCTCGTTGCCGTTCCAGCGCTCGCGGGCGGCCTGCACGTCATCTGTGAGAAGCCACTCGGGGTCACCGTCAGGGCTTGCCGGACGATCCTCGACGCTGCTCGCCGCTCCGGCGCCGTCCTGGCGACGGCCGAGAACTACCGGCGGGACAGCCCGAACCGTCTCGCCCGCGCGGTGCTCGAGCAGGGCATACTCGGCGAGGTACACCTCATGATCGAGACGAATATCGGCGGAGACGACGCCGTCGTGATCAGCCCGTGGCGCCACCGTCGCGAGTCCGGTTCGATCGCGCTCGACATGGGCGTGCACTACACCGACATCTTCTCCTACTACCACGGTGCGCTCGAGCGGGTGTTCGGCTCTGCCTTCGTCGCCGAGCCACTGCGGGTACTCCCGCCCGGGGCGGCACAGGTGGCGGGACTCGAGGAGGCCTCGCCGGGCGTCATCCGGGCGACGGGCGAGGACTCCCTCGTCGCCCTCTACGAGACGGTGTCCGGCGTGCTCATCCAGCTGTGCTATCTGCCGTCCGGGCCCGGGCGCCGGTGGGTCCAGCGCAGCGTGCACGGTCGTCGCGGGTCGATGACTGTGCCGCCTGATCGCTCCGGTGGCGCCGTCGTGGTCCAGCTCGGGGATCTCACGCTGAGCGGCACCGAGCTCAGGAAGCAACTCGGCGGCTTCGAGCTCGAAGGAGTGGCCGCAGCTTTTTTCGGCTCCGAAGGGACCGAGTATGACCTGCCGTTTGGCGAGGTGGACGCGGCGACGATCGGTATCGAGCTCGACGACTTCTCCGGCGCCGTCTTGGGACGCCGGCCGCCCGAAGTCGACGGGCTCGCCGGTCTTCGTGCCGTGGCCGGCGTTTGGGCGGTCGCCGAGTCCCGGGCCCGCGGTGGTGCCGTCCGCATCGACGAGGTCGCCGACGGCAGGCTCTCGGTTGCCCAGCAGCCGGTCGATGCGGCCCTCGGCCTCCTCGCCGGCGCGGCAGCATCGCGGCCATGAGACAGAACCCGTCCCCGCTCCTCGCGCCACCCTTCAAGCAGTGCGCGGTGGTCGTCGAAGACCTGGACGAAGCGGTGAGGCGCTGGGCAGAGCACCTCGGGATCGGCCCTTGGACGGCTTACCGGCTCGAAGCGCCCCTGCTGAAGGAGATGCGTTACCACGGCGAGGAGGTGGAGTTCTCCCTCCGCCACGCGCTCGCCTGGCAGGGGGACCTGCAATTCGAGCTCGTGCAGCCTCTCGGTGGGCCGAGCATCTTTGCCGACCACCTCGCGGACCACGGTGAGGGGCTGCACCATGTCGGCAAGTACGTAGCCGACCACGCGGCTGCGGTCGCCGAGGCGCTCGGAGCCGGGTTCGTCCCACTCCAGAGTGCCCGGGGGTTCGGCGCCGAGGGAGACGGTGCCTTCGCCTATTTCCTCCCGCCCGGCGTCGCGATGATCATTGAGCTCATCGAGGCTCCGCGGGTCCGGATCGAGCCGGAGTTCGTCTACTACCCTCCGGCTGCAGGCTAAGTGTCTCTGCCACAACGGCCGGGCAGCCGGGTGCGGCCCTCCAAATCGCGGGAGCGACGAAGATCATGCGCATAGCGTCCGTCGAGGCCATTCCCGCCGGCACTGCCTGCTACGCCCGTGTCGCCGGCGATGACGGGACGACGGGAGTCGGCGAGTCGACCTTCTTCGGTTGGCCAACTGCGGTAGCCGAGATCGTCCGCACGATCGGGGACTACCTAAAAGGTCGCGACGCGTTCGACGTGGAGCATCACTGGCTCGCGTTGTATCGCGCACTCAGCTTTCGGGGCATGGCGGTGACCGGGGCCATCAGCGCCGTCGACCAAGCGCTGTGGGACCTGAAAGGCAAGCACTTCGAAGTGCCCGTCTGGCAGCTGCTGGGCGGCCGCGCTCGCCGGGCGGTTCGCGCCATGAAAGTGCTCGTCGACGACCGCCCAACCGACCAGCTCGTCGATGCGGCGCGCCTCGCCGTCGAACAGGAAGGCTACAGCGCTCTCAAGATCCTCCTCTTCCAGAGCGAACACCACTTGATGCGCCAAGCAGCCCGCATCGACGATCTCGTGGCTCGCTTCGCGGCCATCCGGGAGACCGTGGGATGGAACGTCGACCTCGGAGTGGAGCTGCATCGCAACATGACGGCTGGTGACGCCTTGATGCTCTGCGCCGAGCTCGCCCGCCTCCGGCCGCTCTTCGTGGAGGACCCGATACCACCCGACAGCGTCGCGGCGCTTCGGGCCTTTGCCGCCAAGGTGGCTCTGCCGGTCGCGGCCGGCGAGCGCAACACGACGATCTGGGAGTTCGCCGAGTACCTCGAGCGCCCCGGAGTCGCCTACGTCCGACCCGATGTCGGGATCGCCGGCGGCATCACCCAGGTGAAGAAGATCTGTGCGTTGGCGGAGTCGTTCCACGCCGGCGTCCTCCCCCACGCGGTGCCCTCCGGGCCGGTGGCGGTCGCGGCTCACGTGCAGTTGGGCATGTGCGTCCCGAACTGGGAGCTCCAGGAGCACGTGCCCCAGGACGGGCCCCAGTGGACGGATCTCGTGGATCGCGTGATTGAGGTGCGCGACGGCTACTTGCTCGCGCCTGATCGTCCGGGACTCGGGATCGAACTCGACGACGCCGGCCTTGCCCGGCACCCGCCACAGTCGGCCGACCTCTCCCGCACCCCCTTGCGAGAGGACGGTTCGGTGGCCATCCGATGACCGGCTTCTCGGGGCCCGCCGGCTGGCGCGGCCACGTCGGGCTGGCGTGCAGCAGAGCTGTCCGCGAGGACTACGTCGGTGAAGCGGACGTCGCCCGCTTGGAGGCGGTCGCCGATTTTTCCTACCGCTCCTTCTCCGTTGCCTCCGAGCTCGAAGCCCCGGCTCCCCGCGACCATGAGGCCGAGGCGGAGCTGGCTCGATTCGCCGCCGGCCTCGACGTCCTTGTCGTGTGCCACGGCGCGCCGTTCGTCAGCTCGGCAGTTCTCGCCGGGGCGCCGCGCCTGACCCTGCTTGGTGAGCTCGAAGGGGACCGGTTCGGCTACCGGCTGGATGTCGAGGCAGCGCAGGAAAGGTGCGTGCGAGTGGTCGACACGAGCCACGGGTCGTCGTGGCCCGCCGCTGAGTGGGCGCTCGGCCTCGCCCTGGTCGGCCTGCGCAACGCCGGCGCAACCTTCCGCCGGATGATCGCGCACGAGGATGCTTTCGTGCCGGTGGCCGAGCGTTCGGGCCCGGGATATGAAGGGGCGGAGCTCAGCGACAAGCGGGTGGGGCTGATCGGCTTCGGCCACCTGGGGCGTCGCCTCGTCGAACTGCTGCGGGCCTTTCAGGTCGAGGTGCGGGTCTTCGACCCCTTCGTCCCGAGAGAGCTGGCCGAGCCGTACGGAGTCCAGTTCGGGCCGCTGGGCAAGGTCCTCGAGTGCGATGTCGTCTTTGCCCTGGTGCCACACACAGCGGCGACCGAGGCAATGCTCGGGGCCGCCGAGCTCGATCGACTGCGACCCGGTTGCGTCTTCGTCAACGTCTCCCGCGGCAAAGTGGTGGAGAGCGGCGCACTCCTCGCCCGCCTGCAACGCGGTGACATCGTCGCATGTCTCGATGTGTTCGACCCCGAACCGCTGCCACTCGACTCGCCCCTCCTCGACCTGCCGAATGTCTTCGTGTCCCCGCACATCGGCGGGGTCACCGCGGAGAGCCGGCGCCGCTTCTTCTCGCTCATGGTGGACGAGTGCCTGCGGCATTTCGAGGGCATGGAGCCTATGAGCGAGCTCACCTCCGGGATCGTCCGACTGCACACCGCCCCGCGCTGAGGAGCCTCCCGACGCGGCTCGCGCCAGATGGGAGGTTCCCGCCGCCGCCGCCGCCGGCATGTAACCGCGGGATCCAACCCGGCTCAGCTCGCTCCGGTGCCCGCAAGGACTCCACGCAGCGTGTCGCCCAGCACGAGGCGCAGATCTTCCGGCGAGAAGAATGGACAGTGCGTGCGTACGGCCTCGAGCGATTGGCGGAACGTGCAGAACCGCTTCGAGGCCGGGAAGTCCGAGCCCCAGCAGAGCCGGCTCGGTCCGTAGGCGTCGAAGATCCGGCTCAGTACGGCGACGGCGTCCGGCCAGGGATAGTCCCAGCCCCGCTCGGACGCGTAGTGGAACCCGGATGCCTTCACGTACAGGTTCGGGACGGCGGCGGAGGCGACCACCTCGGCGAGCCCCCCGGCGTTGAGTCCGTCCGAGGCGCGGACGCCGCCGAGATGGTGGCAGAGCACCGGCACCTCCGGGTGCCGGCCGGCGATCAGGCGCAGGTCGGCCTGCCACGCTGGGCCGGCTGCGAGGCTCACGACGAGACGCCGCTCCTCGGCAGCGACGAAGAGCGCCTCCGCTTCGTCGCTCAGCAGCCAGCCATCGTTGCGGTCCTCGACGTAGTGAGTGAAGCCGGCCAGTTGGTAGCGATCGTCGAGCGCACGCAGGCGGTCCGCGCTGCCTGGAACGTGGTACGTGGCGCTCCAGGTGCAATCGAGGTCGGCAACCACGTGCAACCGACCCGGGTGGCGGTCGCGGGCGGAGGCGACGTACTCGGTGTTCTCCGCGTTGGCGTCGATCGCAGCGCAGACCACGAAGGCCTGCGCGACCCCGTTGGTGTCCATCTCGTAGAGGAGCTGGTCGATCGTTCCTCGTCCGTCCTCGTCCGGAACAAGGGGCGGGTAGGGCCAGCGACGCCAGGCATGGCAGTGGCCGTCGATGATCGCCGACCCGAGTGATGACGACCCGTTCGGCGTCACTGCAGCACCCATCGCTCCGTCAGGCTCCGCGTGGGTTGTACCGGTTCAACTTCGACCGGGCCGTCGTCGATTGGCGCTCGATGAGCTCCGGCTTGAAGCGGATGTCACCATGACGATGCAGCGGGTCGACGGTTTCTGCGATGAGCAGCTCGGCCGCGGCTCTGCCGAGCTCGTACTTCGGCTGTCGGATCGAGGTGAGGGTCGGAGAAAGCATCCCCGCGAAGTCGACGTCGCCGTACCCGACGACGCTCATGTCGCGCGGCACCCGTACCCGGCGCTCCGCCAGCGCTCGCAGGACCGTGAAAGCGATCTGATCGTTCACGCAAACCACTGCCGTAGGCCGGTCCGGGATCGCCAGGAACTTGTCTACCGTGAACTCGGCCTGCTCGAACGCGGTGATCGGGTCGATCGTGTACTCGATGATGCTCTCGTCGGGGCTCAGATCCGCGCGCCGGGCTGCCCGGCGCATGCCGCGGCGCCGTTCCGCGCACTGCGACAGCTGGAGCGGTCCGTTGATGAAAGCGATCCGCCGGTGCCCGAGATCGAACAGGTAGCCCGCTGCAAGCTCCCCGCCCCGCTCGTGGTCGACCGAGACCGAGCACAGCTCGCCCTGACGACTCCTCCGGTCGAGGAGCACCACGAGGGTGCCCCGATCGCGCAGTGTCTCGAGGTGCCGGATGCTCCGCGTCGCCGGGGTGATGACGATACCCAGGACCCGCTGCTCCTCGAGCCAACGCAGATAGCGGGCTTCGCGCTCCGGGGAGCCGTCCGTTGAACAGAGGACCACCGCGGACCCCTGCTCGTGCACCGCGTCTTCGAGCCCGCGTACCGTCTCGGTCGAGAACGGATTCGAGGCGTCGAGCACGACGGCGCCGAAGCACGGGCTGTTGCTTCGGCCACGCATCTGGTGGGCCGCCGAGCTCCGGACGAAGCCGAGCCGCTCGATCGCCTCGAGGACGCGCGCGAGGGTGTCGGGAGCGACGCGATCTGGCCGGTTCAACGCGTTCGACGCGGTGCCGAGCGACACGCCGGCGCGCTCGGCCACGTCTCGGATGGTCACTCGGCTCGGACCGGGCATTGGCTGGCGCGCCCTCGGAGCGTCGGTCGTTGTCCCCGCGGGTCGGGATGACGGCTTTGGCGTGTCGTTGCGGCGCAGGGTCAACGGTCTCCTCTGCGGGGCTCGCGTGTCTGGGTGACCGGATCCGGCGGTCGCCGCAGCCCCGGCCGTAGGATAGCGCCGCTCTTGCCGCGGACTTCCGCCCGGGCGGCCGAACTCGTCTCTCGATATCGGGCGAAGGGGCGCCGAAGCGAACCGCGCGGGAGTCGCGCGACACGACGGTCTCACGCGGGGAGTGTCGAAGATGACCGGACCGCCGCCCGAGACTACGCTCCCCGACAGCATGCCGGCATCCACGATGCACTCGGCCTCTTCTCGAAAGGGAGAACTGATGGCGACGATCACCCTCGAAAAGGTGACCAAGGTATACCCCAACGGCGTAGAGGCTATCCACGAGCTCGATTTGGACGTTGCCGATGGTGAGTTCATGGTTCTCGTCGGCCCGTCGGGTTGCGGCAAGACGACGGCGCTGCGCATGGTCGCCGGGCTCGAGGACATCACCGACGGGACGCTTCGCATCGGCGAACGCGTCGTCAACGACGTATCCCCGAAGGACCGCGACATCGCTATGGTCTTCCAGAACTACGCGCTCTACCCCCATATGACGGTCGGTAAGAACATCGGCTTCGCGCTGAAGCTGCGGAAACTGCCTAAGGCCGAGATCAAGCAGAAGGTCGACGACACCGCTGAGCTCCTCGGCCTCACCGAGTGCATCGACCGCAAGCCGGGGCAGCTCTCCGGCGGCCAGCGCCAGCGCGTCGCGATGGGCCGGGCGATCGTGCGCGAGCCCAGCGCATTCTTGATGGACGAGCCTCTGTCCAACCTTGACGCGAAGCTCCGCGTCCGGATGCGGGCCGAGGTCGCCCGCATCCAGCGGCGCTTGGGCGTGGCGACCCTCTACGTCACCCACGATCAGGTCGAGGCCATGACGATGGGAGACCGTGTCGCCGTCATCAACGACGGAGTGCTCCAGCAGTGCGACAGCCCGCAGGTGCTCTACGACCACCCGAAGAACCTCTTCGTGGCGGGCTTCATGGGCTCGCCTGCGATGAACTTCTTCGAGGGCGCGATGGGCGAGGACGCGGGTTCCGTCCTCGTCGGCAGTCAAAGGATCGCGCTCCCCGCAACGGTCCACGAAGCGAAGCCGGCACTGCGCGGCTACGCCAACCGGTCCTTGGTAGTGGGGATTCGGCCAGAGGACCTCCCGATCCTAAGGACCGACGACGTCGCGGCCGACTCAGGCTCGGCAGTGTTCGAAGGCGACGTCGACCTCGTGGAGGCACTCGGCTCCGAGCTGCTCGTCCACTTCACGAGCGACGCCCGCCCGGTGGAGGTCGGAGGTAGCCGGACTGACGATGCGGAGGGGCTCAACGAGGGGGCGCTCGCCAGAGGCGGCGAGGGGGTCGCCCGCGTCGACGCCAGGGCGCAGCTCACCGCCGGGCGACGGGTGCGCTTCCACCTCGACCCGGGCCGGATCCACTTCTTTGACGCCGCGACGGGAGCGGCCATCGCCAGCTGAGCCCGGATCAAACAGACCGACTGTCGTGGCACCAAGGGCGGCCGAGCGCGACGAGGAGGTCGCCGACTCCTGGAACACGTCGAGCGACGGCAGCGATGAACGCGCCTGAGGTATCCGCCGAAGGCTTCCGCCGCGTCTTTGGCCGACCGCCGGAGGGGATCTGGTCGGCTCCCGGGCGCGTGAACCTGATCGGCGAGTTCACGGACTACAACGACGGCTTCGTCTTGCCGCTCGCTCTGCCTTTCGCCGCTCAGGCGTGCGCCGCCCGGCGCGACGACGGCCTCGTGAGAGTTGCGTCCGCCCAACGCTTGGTGAGTGGCGGCTCTTCGGTCATCGCGGTCGGAATTGACCGGCTTCGGCCGGGAACCACGAGCGACTGGGCGTCGTATGTCCTCGGCCTCGTCTGGGCACTGCGCGAGGGATGCGGGGGCGTTGGGGGCCTCGAGATCTACATCGACAGCGATGTGCCCATCGGTGCCGGCCTCTCCTCGTCGGCGGCGATCGAGTGTTCCGTCGCGCTGGCGGTGCGCGACCTCTACGAGCTGCCGCTGACGCGTCAGGAGCTGGCGCTCCTCGCGCAGCGGGCCGAGAACGAGTACGTGGGCGTGCCGACCGGCATCATGGATCAGACTGCCTCGCTGCGCTGCCGGGCGGGCCACGCCCTATTTCTTGACACGCGCACCCTCGAGGTGCGCCAGGTGCCTCTCGATCTCGAATCTGGCGGCTTGGCGTTGCTCGTCGTGAACACCGGGGTGAGGCACGCCCTGGGCGACTCGGCATACGCTGCCCGCCGTCGGGACTGCCTGCGGGCCGCCAAGGAGCTTGGCGTCGCCGCTTTGCGCGACGTCCCTCCGGCGCAGATGGATGCCGCCCTCGCCAGCCTCACCGACGACGTGGTGCGGCGCCGCGCTCGTCACGTGATCAGCGAGGACGCCCGTGTGCTCGAGGTGGTGCGGCTCCTCGAGTCCGGGCGCCGTGCGGAGGTCGGTCCCGTGCTCAGCGCAGGGCACCGCTCGTTGCGCGACGACTTCAACGTCTCCTGCGCCGAGCTCGACGCCGTCGTCGACGTCGCCGTTGCCAACGGCGCCCTCGGTGCCCGGATGACGGGGGGCGGCTTCGGAGGTTCGGCGGTCGTGCTCCTCGAGGCCGCGGCCGTCCGAGCCGTCACGAGGGCCGTGGCGACGGCCTTCGCCGAGCGTGGCTACGGCAGCCCGGAGACCTTCGAGGTCGTCGGCTGCGACGGAGCGTCGCGAATCGCCTGAACCTGCCGTTCCTTCCAGGCGGGTGGAGCAGCTGGAGTATCGGTGCCGGGCGGGGCACAATGACGAGATGCTCCGTCACGCTTTGGACTGGTGGTTCGATGCACCGGGCGAGATCGGTGCGAGCGCCAGCGAAACCTCGAGCGACCCCGCGATGGCGCGTCGAGTGTGAGCGCGTCGGGGTCGCCGCGTGACCGGCGGGTGACGATCGGGGTCGACTTCGGGACCGAGTCGGGCCGTGTGCTCCTTCTCGATCTACGAACCGGTCAGGAGCTCGCGGTCGTGGAGGTTCGCTATGACCATGGCGTCCTCGACCAGAGACTGCCCTCGTCCCGCGAGGAGCTCCCTCCGGATACGGCGTTGCAGGACCCTGGCGACTACCTCGAGGTCCTCTACCGAGGGATTCCTCAGGCGCTCTCGGCCGGCAACGTCTCGGCAGAGGATGTGATCGGCATCGGTATCGACTTCACGTGCTGCACGGTCCTGCCGGTAACCGAGGACGGTACGCCGCTCTGCCGGCTCGACGCGTGGCGGGATCGCCCCGATGCCTGGGTCAAGCTCTGGAAGCACCACTCCGCACAGCCGATCGCGGACCGTCTGAACGCGGTCGCCATCGAACGGCGGGAGAGCTTCCTCGCCCGCTACGGAGGTCGCCTCTCCTCCGAGTGGTACTTCCCGAAGCTCATCGAGACATGGCTCCACGACCGCGCCGTCTACGACGCGATGAGCGCGTTCGTCGAGGCAACGGACTGGATCGTGTGGCATCTCACGGGCACGCTCGCGCGCGCCAGCTGCTCGGCGGGTTACAAAGCGTGCTGGTCGGCAACCGACGGCCTGCCGTCCCGAGCGTTCTTCGAAGCCGCATATCCCGGCTTCCCGGACCCGAGCGAGAAGTTGGGAACGAGCTTTGCCCCCCCAGGCCACTGTGCGGGAACACTGCGGGAGGCGGTGGCGGCCCGACTCGGCTTGAGCACGTCGGTCGCCGTCGCGGTCGGCAACGTCGACTCGTTCGTGTCGGTCCCTGGAGCTGGAGTGAAACGTCCGGGAGTGTTCGTGATGGTCGTAGGCACGTCCATCTGCGATCTCGTCATCGATCGACAAGAGGTCCGGATGCCGGGCATTACCGGCGTCGTGGAGAACGGCATCCTTCCCGGGTTCTTCGGCTACGAAGCGGGTCAAGCCGCCGTCGGAGACATGTTCGCGTGGTTCGGGGGCCGCCTCCTCGGCCTGCGCAGCGGCGGATCGGGCACCGGGGCGAACTGGCACGCCGAGTTCGAGGCGGCGGCGGCGGCGATCGCACCCGGAGCGAGCGGGCTCGTCGCTCTCGACTGGTGGAATGGCAATCGGACGATTCTCGGCGACGCCGACCTGTCGGGCGTCATCGCCGGCCTCACGCTCGCGACGACACCGACCGAGATCTACCGGGCGCTGCTCGAGTCGGTTGCCTTCGGGGCGAGACGGATCATCGAGAACTTCGTCGATCATGATGTCGCCATCGGCGAGGTCGTCGCGTGCGGCGGCATCGCCGAGCGCAGTGCGCTCATGATGCAGCTGCTCGCCGACGTGACCGGGTTGCCGATCGGGATCCCTGACTCGAGCGAGATCCCTGCTCGCGGCGCGGCGATGTTCGGCGCGCTCGCAGCAGGCTCGCCGCGGGGCGGATTCGACGACATCGAAAGCGCGGTTGACGCGCTCGGGCCGGCGACGTCGCGTCGCTACGAGCCGTCGCCGCAACACCGTGCGGCCTACGACGAGATCTACGCGATCTTCAGCTCTCTGCACGACGAATTCGGCCGAGAGCACGTCGAGTGGCTCCATCAGCTGAAGCAGATCCGTCGCGCCGCCTCGGCGACAAGCAACTGAGCTCTTCTCTCCGAAGAGGGAACCTGCGCCGGCGCCGGCCACGTGAAATGCTCACAACGTCGTGCCTTTCGCCGTGGGACTCGTACTAGGGTCGAACGACGAGAGGGCTCGCGCGGGGCGCGGCCAACCCGCGGAGGAGGGACGCGAAAGTGGCGAATGAGCGACCGCAAATCGGGATGCTCGGGATCATGCAGGAGCTCTACGACGAGATGATCCCTCGCATCACCGAGCACCAGGCCGAGTTCTCTCGAGCACTCTGCGAGCAGCTCGCTCCTGTCGCGGACGTGGTCTTCACTCGTCCCGCCCGCAACCGCGACGACATCGAGGACATCGTGAAGGACCTCGTCGCCCGTGATCTCGACGGAATTATGATCGTCATGCTCACCTATGGACCGGCGATGCGCACGCTTCGCGCACTCAAGGAGAACCCTCTCCCGCTGCTGCTCGCGAACATTCAGCCAGAACCGGTCGTGAGCGCGTCGTGGACGATGGACGACCTCACGTACAACCAGGGCATCCATGGAGCGCAGGATCAGTCGAACGCGCTGCTGCGAGCTGGATTGCCGTACTCGGTGATTACCGACGAGTGGCGTTCGCCGGAGTTCCTCGCCTCCTTCGAGGCGTGGGCGAGAGCTGCGCGGACCGTGACCAAGCTGCGAAGGACGAAGATCGCCCTCTTCGGCTACCCCATGAACGGCATGGAGGACGTCGTGTACGACGCGACGGCGCTGCTGCGCAAGATCGGGCCGACGATCGTCAACGAGAACCTCGGCGACGTCTACCAGAAGATGCAGTCCGTGCGCCCCGACGCGGTCGAAATGATGCGCGAACAACACCGGTCACAGTTCGCCATCGACCCCAACCTCCGGCCCGAGAGCCACGAGTACGCCATCCGGTTCGAGCTCGCCCTACGGGAGATCCTCGCGGAAGGCGGCTACGACGGTCTCTCGGTGCATTTCGAGCCCGTGGGGCGCGACGGCCGCTTCCAGCAGCTTCCGCTCCTTGCCGCCTCCAACTTGATGGCCGAGGGATACGGTTACGGAGCAGAGGGCGACACCAACGCGGCCGCACTCGTCTGCGCGAGCCACACGCTGATCGGCGACGCTCACTTCAGCGAGATGTACGCGATGGACTACGAGCTCGACTCGGTCCTCATCAGCCACATGGGTGAAGGGAACTGGCGGATAGCACGTCGCGACCGGCCGATCCGCCTCATCGATCGCCCCCTCGGCATCGGCGGGCTCGAGAACCCGCCGACGACGGTCTTCTCCGCTGAACCTGGCGTCGCGACGACCGCGACGCTCATCGCCCTCGAAGGCGAGCACTACCGGCTCGCCGTCGCACGGGGCGAGGTCCTCGACACGCCGGAGCTGCCGCTCGTTCAGATGCCGTACTTCCATTTCCGGCCGAGCTCAGGCATGCGAGGGTTCCTCACCTCCTGGCTTCGCAACGGCGGCACGCACCACTTCTGCCTCAACCTCGGGGATCACGTGGAACGTTGGCGCAACCTCGCCGAGTTGCTCGACATCGACTTCGTCGAGATCTGAACCGGCGAGCCTGTGAACGTTCGAGACGGTCTCCGCGAGGAGGTCCTCGAAGCGAACCTTGCGCTGGTGCGGCACGGTCTCGTCACCTTGACGTGGGGGAACGCGAGCGGGATCGACCGAACAGCCGGGCTCGTCGCCATCAAACCGAGCGGCGTCCCCTACGAGGAGATGGGTGTCGAGGACGTCGTCGTCGTCGACCTGACGGGTCGAGTCGTCGAAGGCGCGCGACGCCCCTCGACCGACACCCCGACCCATCTCGCCCTCTACCGTTCGTGCCCGGAGATCGGTGGGATCGTGCACACCCACTCCACATGGGCCACGTCGTGGGCGCAGGCCGAGCTCGAGATACCGATCCTCGGGACGACGCACGCCGACTTGTGCCCGGGAGCGGTCCCGATCGCGCGATGGCTCTCCGTCGATGAGACGCGCGGCGCCTACGAGGAGAACACCGGGCTCGTCCTACGCGAGGCGATCGGTGACGCGGGGATCGAGAAGGTCCCCGCTGCCCTCGTCCCCGGCCATGGTCCCTTCACCTGGGGTGAGAGCGCCGCGCAGGCGCTCGAGCGCGCCGTGACCCTGGAAGAGGTCGCCCACATGGCCTTCCTCACCGTCTCGCTCCGTCCCGCCGTCGCACCACTGCCCGGCTTCATGGTGGATCGCCACTTCACGAGAAAGCACGGGCCCGGCGCCTACTACGGCCAGGCTCACTGAGGTATCAGGAGGCCGAGGACCACGCGCCGAGCACGGCATCGATCGCTTCACCGAGCCTGCCCTGGCCTTCAAGGAAGTCGAGCACGGTGTAGCGAGACCGGATCCGGTTCGCCCACCGGAAGGTTGCCCTGAGCGTCGCCTCGTCGAGGCCGAGGAACCCGGGCGCAGCAGGGATGCTCGCCGCCAACAGTGCCTCGGTGACGAGAGGAAACGGACGCGCAGCCTCGGCGAGCTGCCTCTGCACGAGCTGCCAGCGCGACGCCGTGGCAGGCCAGGCCGAAGCGTGCGAGCGGAGAAAGCGGCGCTTTTCCTCCATCACGACCTCCACCTCCGCACCATGGCCCGCGAACCACGAGCGTGCGCCGTCGTCGCCGGAGACGATCGGGCGTGGAGGGGTGAGGTCGCCTATGCCCCCGGCGAACGCGTACCGCTGGAGGCCCATCGCGAAGTGGGTCGCGTAACCCACCTGGAGGCCGTGCGGCGGATGGGAGCGGCGACCGCTGGTCGCGAGGAGGTCCCAGAAATGTGATGCGTGGTGTTCACAGCCACTCGCTGGCCGAGAGCTCCCGACCATCGCCATGGCAATCCCGGACTCGACGAGCCCGCGAAGAAGACCCGTCACCGCCTCTCTCGAACCCTCGAGGATGTCCGCGGCGTGCGTCGCGGCATCGAGGAGAGGGTCGGTCACGCGTCGCTCGACCTCGGCACAGAACTGCTCGCCGTAGAGCCAATGCGACGCCAGCCAATCGACGGCTGCAGTCGCCTTGCCGAGCAGGTCACCGAGACCTGCTCGCGTCATCTCGGGCGGAGCGGCGGCGATTGTGGACGGATCGGCGAAGATCGCCACCGGGGGGACGGCGGGGTAGCTCGTCTTCATCCCTCCGAACTCCATCGCGGCGACGCTCGAGGCGTAACCGTCCATCGAAGCGGCAGTCGGCACGCTGACGAACTCACGTCCCATCCCGCTCGCGACGTACCGGGTGAGGTCGGTGATCACCCCGGACCCGACGGCGACGGTCGAGTCAGTCGCCGACTCCTTCATCGCCTCGTCGAGGCGGGACACGCTCGTCTCGTTGGCCCGCAGGCCACTGCGCTCAGGAAAGCAGAACCTCGTGACGCGCATGTTCGCCTTCGACAGCTCGTCGATGACGCGCGATCCGGCCGCTTCCTCGGTGTTCGCGTCCATGACGACAAAGGGCCTCGACCACCGACGCGCTTTCGCGTAGGCGGCGAGCTGTTCGACCGCGCTCTCGTCGACGACGACCGCGTCGATCGGAGCGCGATGGACCGCGCCACAGACGCAGGGAGCATCCGGCAGCGACCCGGCACCGACGACCATCGGCGTGACCACACGCGCCGCCGCCGGGGGCAGGGAATAGTCACTCGGTGCGATCGGGGTCAATCCGCCTCCGAACAACGCGTCCCTTTCTTGAGCCCTGCAGGAGTACAGAGTACATTATGTGTTATGTATGACACGATGGTCCAGGATCAGCTTGAGGCTGGCACAGGACCACGTTTCGGGTCCCGTGGCGACCTGATCGCCAGCGAGATCAAGCGAGCGATCCTCTCGGGTCGATATGAGGCCGGGGGTCCCTTGACCGAGACGGCGATCGCAGAAGAGCTGGGGACCTCGAAGACTCCGGTCCGCGATGCCCTCAAGGTCTTGAGCGGGACGGGGCTGGTGACCGCAAGCAGTCATCGGGGCACATCGGTGCGAGCCGTCGACGAGTCGATGGCGTTGGCCGTCTGTGACCTTCGATTGCTCCTGGAGCCCGAAGCAGTGCGGCGGACGGTCGTGCGCGGGTTCGACGCCCTGGATTTCAACCGAGCGGTCGACCGCATGGTCGCCGCCGAGAATGGTGAAGACGCATTGGAGCGCAGTTCCGCGAATCGTGCCTTTCACCGTCAGCTGTATGCAGGCTGCGGGAATCCCGCCCTCGTCAAGGTGCTCGACGACCTCACGGACGTCAATGCACTGATCAGTGTGACCGTGTGGAAACACGTTGGGAGCTGGGTCGGCGAGGCCGATGAGCACCGCAAGATGGCCAGGGACGCTCGAGCCGGACGTGCCGAGCGGGTCGCCGATCGTCTTCGGCGGCACATCCAGGTGTTCCAGTACCGGGTCGTCGAAGCATTGCTCGCACCCTGAGGCGATGATGTCATCGCCCGATCAAGATCGGCACACAGAGAAGCGGGAGCAAGAGTGAACTGGCAGCCCCAGCAACAGTCCTTGAGTGGCGTCGTGGCGATTCCGACGACGCCCTTCGGGCCCGGCGGCGGCATCGACGAGGCAGGCTATCGACGGGGCATCCGTCGTCTGATCGACGGTGGCATCCGCACGCTCACTCCGAATGGGAACACCGGAGAGTTCTACGCGTTGACTCCAGAAGAGGCCAGAGCCGTCGGTCGCCTCGCGTTGGAGGCAGCTGACCCGGACACCACGATCATGGTCGGAGTCGGTCACGATCTGGCTTCGGCCCGTGAGGCTGCCAGAGACGCACAGTCCGCAGGCGCAACGATGATCATGATCCACCAGCCGGTCCACCCCTATGCCTCCGTCGACGGGTGGATCGAGTATCACCGGGCCATTGCCAGCGACGTGCCCGAGATGGGCGTGGTCCTCTACGTGCGCAACGAGGCAATCCCCGGTTCGGCGTTCGCCCGACTGGGCGACTCCTGCCCGAACGTCATCGGCGTGAAGTACGCGGTGCCGAATCCAGCGCGCTTGTCCGCGGTGGCCGCAGACGCCGGTGCGGGGAGATTCACCTGGGTGGCCGGTCTGGCGGAGCTGTCCGCTCCCGGGTACTTCGCAGCCGGCGCCACAGGGTTCACCTCCGGGCTGGCGAACGTCGATCCGGCGACGTCGCTCCGTCTGTTGCGTGCCCTCACCGACAAGCATCAGGACGTCGTGTCAGAGATTTGGAACCGGGTGCGACCCTTCGAAGAACTACGCGCCGTCGACGCCAGCGCCTACAACGTCTCGGTGGTGAAAGAGGCGCTCTGCCAACTCGGGATATGTGCTCGGGACACAAGGCCGCCGAGCTCATCATTACCCGCCGCGATGCGGATCCAGGTCGCCAACCTGCTCGAGCTCTGGGATCTGCTTCCGTGATCGGCGAACCTGACGAGCTTCACAGCGGCCGCTGGTTCGACGGTGACGGACTGCGGGCTTTCAGCCACCGCTCGCGCACCCGGCAACTCGGTATCGGAGCCGAGGAGCATTCCGGCAAGCCGGTGATCGGGATCCTCAACACCTGGAGCGACATCAATCCCTGTCATATGCACCTGCGAGAACGTGCCCAAGCGGTAAAGCGCGGTGTCTGGCAAGCGGGCGGTTATCCGCTCGAGCTTCCCGTGGCCACGCTCTCGGAGACCTTCCAGAAGCCGACACCGATGCTGTACCGGAACCTCCTGGCGATGGAGACCGAGGAGATACTCCGCTCCTACCCGCTCGACGGGGCGGTCCTGATGGGCGGTTGCGACAAGACCACACCGGCGCTGCTGATGGGAGCGGCAAGCGCCGACCGGCCCGTCATCTTCGTGCCAGCCGGCCCGATGCTGAGTGGTCACTGGCGTGGCCAGACATTGGGAAGTGGCACCGACATGTGGCGATTCTGGGACGAGAAGCGCGCTGGAAACTTGAGTGATGCCGAATGGGACACTCTCGGTGCCGGATTGGCACGCTCCCCCGGCCACTGCATGACGATGGGCACTGCCTCGACGATGACTTCCGTGGCGGAGACCCTCGGACTGACGCTACCCGGTGCCGCCTCCATCCCGGCCGTGGATTCTGCACATCACCGAATGGCCGCCGCGAGCGGCTCCCGCATCGTGCAAATGGTGCGCGAGAACCTCAAGATGTCCGAAATCGTGGATAGAAGGGCTTTCCTCGACGCCGTCACCGTCGTCATCGCACTCGGTGGCTCTACGAATGCCGTCATCCACCTGATCGCCATGGCCGGGCGGTGTGACGTGGCACTGGGCCTCGACGACTTTGACCGTCTGTCTCGATCTACCCCAGTGCTGGCCAACATTCGCCCGAGTGGCGAGTACCTCATGGAGGAGTTCTATTACGCGGGCGGGCTTCCGGCGCTCTTGGCGCAGATCAGAGACCTCTTGCACGTCGAGCGGATGACCGTCAATGGACGGTCGCTGGGTGAGAACCTCGTCGACGCAGTGATCTACGACGAGCGCGTGATCCGGCCCCGGGACAAACCCCTCGCGGAGGAAGGTGGCCTCGCCATCCTGCACGGCAACCTCGCACCGGACGGCGCAGTCATCAAGCATCTCGCGGCGTCGGCGCATCTCCTTCGTCACACCGGACCTGCGGTGGTGTTCGAGGACTACCACGACCTGCAGCGTCGCATCAATGACCCCGACCTCGATGTCAGAGCCGACTCCGTGCTGGTGCTCCGCCACGCGGGGCCCCAAGGTGGGCCCGGGATGCCCGAGTACGGAATGCTCCCGATACCGGACAAGCTCCTCCGTGACGGCGTTCGGGACATGGTTCGGCTCTCGGACGCCAGGATGAGCGGAACGAGCTACGGCACCTGTGTCCTCCATATCGCGCCCGAGTCCTTCATCGGAGGACCGCTGGCACTGGTCTCCGACGGTGATCTGATCACACTGGATGTCGGTGAGCGACAACTGCATCTGGAGGTCAGTGCGAGTGAGCTCCGTCGGCGCAAGGAGGCATGGACGCCTCCGCCAAAGATGTTCGAGCGGGGATACGGAAGCTTGTACAGCGAACACGTCGGTCAAGCCAACGAGGGGTGTGACTTCGACTTTCTTGCCCGCATTGGGGCCAATGCGGAGCCGGATGCAGGATGACAGAACGTGGCGATGGGGACCTCGGCGCGCCGTCGCGCACCATCGCCGTCACCGGAGCCGCGGGGAGGCTCGGAACCTATCTTCGAGGGTCACTCGACGAGCTGGCCGGTGCGGCCCGGCTACTTGACATCGCCTCGGCGCCCGAGGCCGGGCCCGATGAGCCCGTGGAGATCTACCAGGGCTCCGTGACCGATCCCGAGATGCTCGATGCGGTGTGCCGAGGCGCCGACGCCGTCGTTCACCTCGGAGGCTACGCCCGCGATGCGCCCTGGCCGGACCTTGCGGAGGTCAACGTCGGAGGCACCCGGGAGGTACTCGAAGCAGCCCGCCGACACGGTGTGAAGCGGGTCGTCGTGGCGAGCAGCAACCATGCGGCCGGCTGTCACGTCCGGACGGCGCGGCCGCTCAGCGACGATGTGCCACCGTTTCCCGACAGCCTCTATGGCGTCAGCAAGGCGGCATCCGAAGCCCTCTGCCAGTTCTACAGCGCCAAGTACTCGATCGACGTCGTCTGTCTGCGCATCGGATCCTGCTTTGACGCTCCCCAGAACCAGCGCATGCTGTCCACCTGGCTCTCGCCAGGCGATTTCGTGCGGCTGGTACGGGCGTCGCTGACAAGCTCACGCGCGGGCTTCCAACTCGTATGGGGCGTGTCGGCGAACACCCGTCGCTGGTGGTCGACCGCTGGTGGCGCAGCCATCGGCTTCCGTCCCCAGGATGACGCCGAGGTCTACGCCGAGCTCTTTCCCGGATGCCCGCCCGAGCCCGAGCACGTTGGCGGACTCTCGGGGCCGGGTAGCTGAGCCTCGCCGAGGGCCGACGAATCAGGTCAGGTCGTCGCCCCTGGCGCTGACCACGACCATGGGCTTGAGGCCCTCCCCGGCGGCCGCGGGCCGTGATAGGGCCTCGCCCGCCTCCTCGAGCCGGTAGTGGACCCCGGTGACACCCTCGAACCGCACCTTGCCCGAGGCGGCGAGTGCGATGGCGGCCGGAAAGGTGTTGGCATAACGGAAGGTCCCGGTCAGGGTGAGCTCGCGGGTCTGGAGCGCGGTGACGGGAATGGGCACCTCGTCGACCCCCATGCCCACGAGCACCGCCCGCCCAGCGGGGCGGAGCGCTTCGAGGCCGGTTCGTACGGCCGATTCCGCCCCACTGCACTCGAGGAGCACGTCCACACTGGAGGCCTCGGGCGGACCCGAGCGGGCGTCGAGCACCGCGTCGACCCCGAGCCGCGCGGCGACGGCGAGGCGCTGAGGGTCGACGTCGCTGACACTGACATGGTCAGCGCCCGCGGCCCGAGCAACCTGCATGGCGAGCAAGCCGATCGGCCCGGCCCCGGTGACGAGGACGCGCTTGCCAGGTCCCACCTCGCCCTTGCGGCACGCCCAGACCCCGACGCTCAAGGGCTCGATCTGGGCTGCCTCGTCGTCGCTCAGGTGGTCCGGCACGGGAAACACGAAGTCCTCGTGCATGCAGAGGTACTCGGTGAAGGCGCCATCGATCGGAGGCGTGGCGAGGAAGCGGATGTCGGGGCAGAGGTTGTAGCGACCGGCCCGGCACTCGCCGCAGGCGCCACAGGGGAGGCCCGGTTCCAGACACACCCGCTCCCCGACCCAATGTTTGGTCGCGCCCTCGCCGAGCTCGACGACGATCCCCGACGCCTCGTGACCGAGGACGAGGGGGCCTTCGACGACGAAGGAACCGATGCGCCCGTGTCGGAAGTAGTGGACGTCCGAGCCGCAGACACCGACGGAGCGGACTTTGACGAGCACCTCTCTCCGGCCCGGGCCCGGCACGGGCCGTTCTTCGATGCGGAGGTCCTCGGGCGCGTGGAGGACGGCGACACGCTGGGTCGACTGGCGGGACATCAGCTGGACTTCGTCATCGGGCAGATGATAATCACGCGTCCAGGCGGGGCGAAGCCCCCTTTCGGTGGAGGCGGTGTTGATGACGGTTGTCGCCGGGGTCGACTCCTCGACTCAGTCGTGCAAGGTCGTGATGCGCGATCTCGACACTGGTGCCTTGTTGCGCCAGGGGCGCGCCCCGCATCCTCCGGGCAGCGAGGTCGACCCGGCCGCTTGGTGGTTCGCCCTGCAGGTGGCCATAGACGAGGCCGGAGGGCTCGACGACGTGGCGGCGATCGCGGTGGGTGCGCAGCAGCACGGGATGGTCTGCCTCGACGAGACGGGGGCCGTAGTCCGCCCGGCGCTGCTGTGGAACGACACGCGCTCCGCGGCGGCGGCCGACGAGCTTGTGGCCGAGCTCGGTCCCGGCGAGACGGGCCGGCGCGCCTGGGCCGAGGCGGTCGGAACCGTCCCGGTGGCGGCCTTCACCGTCACCAAGCTCCGCTGGCTGGCGGGCCACGAGCCGGACTCCGCGCGGCGGGTCGCGGCGGTTTGCCTCCCGCACGATTGGCTCACCTGGCGGCTGCTGGGCTACGGGGCGGGCGGCGGGCAACGATCGGGCCAGGACGCCCTTCAGAATCTGGTCACCGATCGGGGCGACGCCAGCGGCACCGGCTACTGGTCGCCGGCCACCGGCGCGTACCGTCTTGACCTCCTCGAGCGCGGGCTCGGCCACGGCGCGCTCCTTCCTCGGGTGCTCGGCCCGTCCGAGCGGGCTGGCACCGGGCCTGCGGGCACGTTGCTCGGGCCGGGAACCGGGGACAACGCCGCCGCCGCGCTCGGCGTCGGAGCCGGGCCCGGCGACGTGGTGATCTCCATCGGCACCTCCGGCACGGTGTTCGCCGTCGCTGAGCGCCCAACCGCCGACCCGAGCGGGTTCGTGGCCGGGTTTGCCGATGCGACCGGTCGTTTCCTGCCGCTGGTCTGCACACTGAACGCCGCCCGCGTGCTCGACGCGGCGTGCGTGCTGCTCGGCGTCGACCACGCTGAGCTCTCCCGACTCGCCCTCGGAGCGCCGGCCGGTTCTGAGGGCCTCGTCCTCGTCCCCTACCTCGAGGGCGAGCGGACGCCGAACCGCCCGGACTCGACCGGCGCCCTCCACGGACTGCGCCTGGCCACGGCCACGCCCGGCCATCTCGCCCGGGCGGCGGTAGAGGGCATGCTCTGCCTGCTCGCCGACGGGCTGGACGCGCTGCTCGGGCAGGGAGTGGAGATCTCGAGGGTCGTCCTCATCGGCGGCGGCAGCCGCGCGGAGGCGGTGCGGCGGATCGCGCCGGCCATCCTCGGCCGCCCGGTCGTGGCAGCGGCCGAGGGTGAGTACGTCGCCGACGGAGCGGCCCGCCAGGCCGCATGGGTCTGGACCGGAGCGGTAGCTCCCCCGGTCTGGCCGGCGGAGGGCAGTGCCGCCTACGAGGCGGAGCCGACGCCGTGGGTCCGCGAACGCTACGCCGAAGTACGGGAGCTCACCGCCCGTCAGCCCGATCACCCGTGAGACGCCCCGATCGACGCGAACCGGCTTGCCACGGCGGGCTGAGTGGGATGTCGTCGACAAGCTCAGCAGCGCAATAGCCTCGAGATCAATTGGCCATCGTTCCCTCAACAAGGAGTCACACATGGAATATCGTCAACTGGGAAACTCCGGCCTGCGCGTCTCCACGGTCACGCTCGGCACGATGGGCTTCGGTGGGACGGGCTGGGCAAGTCCCGTCGGCCGCATCGATGTCGAGGGAGCTCGCAGGCAGATCGGTCTCGCAAGAGATGCCGGCGTCAATCTGATCGATACCGCCGACGTGTACTCGAACGGACTGTCGGAGGAGATCCTCGGCCAGGCTCTCGGCGCCGACCGCGAGCAGATGCTGATCGCGACCAAGGTGCGGGGCCCGATGGGCGAAGGACCGAATGACGCCGGGATGTCTCGTCACCACATCATCCGAGCGGCCGAGGCGAGCCTGCGGCGGCTGGGCACCGATTACATCGATCTCTACCAGGCGCACGGATGGGACGGCCAGACTCCGCTCGAGGAGACCCTGGGCACACTGGACTCACTGGTGCAGTCGGGCAAGGTGCGCTACATCGGCGCGTCGAACTATTCGGCCTGGCACCTGATGAAGGCTTTGGCGGTGTCCGAACACAACGGCCTGTCGCGCTACGTCAGCCAGCAGATCTACTACTCGCTGCAGTCCCGCGACGCAGAGAGCGAGCTCGTGCCGGTGTCCATCGATCAGGGTCTCGGAATCCTGGTATGGAGCCCTATTGCCGGTGGTCTGCTCTCGGGCAAGTACCGGAGGCAGGGGGCCGAAGGCGCGGAGGGCAGCCGCCACCTCAGCGGTGAATGGCACGAACCTCCCGTCTACGACGAGGAGAAGCTGTATGACACCATCGAGCTGTCGGTCGAGATCGGGGCGGCGCACGGAGTGTCCGCGGCCCAGGTCGCCCTGGCCTACCTCATCGGCAGGCCGGCGGTCACCTCCGTGATCGTCGGGGCTCGCACCGAGGAGCAGCTCATCGACGACCTGGCCGCGGCAGAGCTCGTGCTCACCGACGAGGAGAGAGCGCGACTGGACGCGGTGAGCGCCTCTCCACTGCGCTACCCCTATTGGCATCAGGCCCCGAACGCAGCCGATCGCCTCAGCCCGGCCGACCGCAGCCTGCTCGGGGATTAACCCGGCTGACCGTCGTCGGCGAGGAGCGGGCTTGAAGCAGACAATCCGATGCACGGCGGGCGTCGAGCCTGACGCGCCCTTCGGTTGACGCTGCAGCGAGGGATCATTACGTTCAACCCATCAATGAAATGCCGAGGAGGTCCTTGATGCTGGCCCCGACCCGTGATGACCGGTTCTCGTTCGGACTGTGGACGGTGGGCTGGCAGGCCCGAGACACATTCGGAGATCCGACGCGGGAGCCACTGGACGCCGTCGAAGCCGTGTCCCGCCTTGCCGAGCTGGGCGCGTACGGCGTGTCCTTTCACGACGACGACCTCGTACCCTTCGGGTCAGACGATGCCGAGCGCGAGCGGAGGATCAAGCGATTCCGCGACGCCCTGACCGCGACCGGGCTCGTCGTCCCGATGGTCACGACCAATCTGTTCAGCCATCCCGTCTTCAAAGACGGGGCTTTCACGAGCAATGACCGTGGAGTCCGCCGCTATGCCCTCCGCAAGGTCATGCGCAATCTCGACCTCGCCGCCGAGCTTGGCGCGAGCACCTATGTGTTCTGGGGTGGGCGCGAAGGCGCGGAGACCGACTCGGCGAAAGATGTCCGTGCGGCCTTGGACCGCTACCGAGAAGGGTTGGACGTTCTTGCGCAGTTCGTCATCGACCGTGGTTATGCGATCCGGTTTGCGATCGAGCCGAAGCCGAACGAGCCGCGAGGTGACATCTTGCTGCCCACGGTAGGAAGCGCGCTCGCCTTCATCTCGACGCTCGAACATGAGGAGATGGTCGGGCTCAATCCCGAGGTCGGGCACGAACAGATGGCGGGTATGAACTTCGTCCACAGCATTGCCCAGACGCTTTGGCATGGGAAGCTCTTTCACATCGACCTCAACGGTCAGCACGGGCCGAAGTTCGACCAGGACCTGGTGTTCGGACATGGCGACCTACTGAGCGCCTTTTTCCTGGTCGACCTGCTCGAGAATGGAGGTCCCGGAGGTGGACCTGCCTACGACGGTCCCCGGCATTTCGACTACAAGCCGCTTCGAACCGAGGACGCGGCCGGAGTCTGGACCTCCGCGGCGTCAAATATGACGACCTACCTGCTCTTGAAGGAGCGGGCCGCCGCCTTCCGTGCGGACCCCGCCGTGCAGGAAGCCTTGAGCGCCAGCCAAGTCGGAGAGCTCGCCATTCCGACGCTCGGAGATGCCGAGTCCTACCTCGATCTGATCGCTGACCGGTCCGCCTTCGAGGACTTCGACTTGAAGACAGCGGCCGCGCACGGGTTCGGTTTCGCCCACCTCGATCAGCTCGCGGTCGAGCACGTGCTTGGCGCCCGCTGACCGAACCGGTGGATCTATCAAGAGTTGAGCGGTGGCGCCGGCTCGAACGGCGCCGGACCCGGTTATCAGCCCTCGTTGAGGGTCTGGTCGAACGACTCGGCTTGGTTCATGGTGTCCTGGAAGGTCTGCTCGGCGTTGGAATCGAGTTCCGAAGCAAGTTGCTGATCTTCGGATTCCAGCGAAGGCGAGGCAGCTATTTCCTGCTCCTGCCCGACCGATGACGGAGCTGCGTAATCCTGCTCGATCTGTTGATCGAACTGTGCCTCGGTGATGTAGGCCTCCTCGATCGGTGACACCGGTTCGTAGAGCGGCTGCGCCTCATAGGGCGTCTCAAAATTGGACACGATCCGCCTCCCTCCTTCTTTAGCCAGTGCGGCGATCGTAACAGCGGCCGAGCGCTCGGGCTCGTCGGACGCCGAGTCGGGCGCTCAGGAGACGGCGAGGCGCTGGTTGGCGAACTGCTTGGCTCCCGAAGGGTGGGCGCCTCGGGCTCCTGTCCGAGCGACCTCGTACCATCTGGCGTCAGCGACCCGGCACAACTGCTGAAGCTGCCTGCGTTCTCGGCTCCGAAACGGCGGACCACCACGTCCCGACACAACCACCAATTCCGACGAGTCGAGTGGTGCCCAGGCAACGTCCCGCGGGCCGACGAGCCCGACGCCGTCGCTGGACGAAAGCGACCTGCCAACTCTTGCCCCGGCCACGAACGCGCCCAGCCATGCGACACACGGCGGATGGCCTACCTCCGTCAGCGCGGCTGGCCCGTCGCTCCCCATGTCGAGCACGGCGGACCAGTCGCAGGCAAAGGCGGCACAAACGCCCTGAGCGAGCGCGGCCAGCAACTCGTCCGGTTCGTTCGACTCGGCGATACGCACGGCTGCGTCGAGCGGATCGCGACCGGCGTAGGGCACCCGCGACACGAGTTGGCGCAGATCCTCCACCTCGACCCCGGAAAGCTCCGAGAGGGCGTCGGCCAGACCCTCCGGGCTGCAGCCGTCGGTGAGCTCGACGGTGAGCTCGTCCACCGCTCGGGCTCCGTCCCGCTCAAGGATGTCGACCCCGACGAGATCACCCCCGACCTCCCCGATCTTGGTGGCGACTCGGCCGAGCGATCCCGGACGATCTGCGAGCCATACCCGAACGACCACGTAACGGATCATGCCGTCACCGTACGCAGCGGATGTGAACGGAGGATTTCGGCAGCGCGAACAGCTGAAGAACCGAACACCACGGCTCGGCGCCGCTCGCGAGGAGCTCCGGCGGCGCGATCCGCAGAAGGCCGGTGACCTTGGCCGATGTCAGGGCGTGACGAACCTCTGCACGAAGCCGAGAGAGATCTCGGCCACCTCCCGCCAGCCGTGGTCGATGGTAAGAGCGTGTCCTCGGCCCGGGACCTCGGTGAACTCCGTGACGCCCGCGTTGGCCTGTTGGATCTTGTAGGCGGCCTCGGAGATCGCGCGTGGGACCGTGTGGTCGTTCTCCCCAGAGATGATCAGCAGCGGTCCGCGGTCGGGGTTCTTGTGGTCAACCTTGTCTTCAGTCCACGGGTTCAGATTCGCCGTAGCCGCCTGGAACAGGGGGGCTCCGGCTGCCGGGACCGCGAACGTGTCGTACAGCTCCTTCGCCTCGTCCTCGCCCACGGCGTTCGCGAAGGCGTAGCGGAACTGGTCATAGGTGAGCGGCACGGCACGATTTCGGTTGCGGGGGTTTCCCAGAACCGGCTTTGACGACTTCAGGGCCGAGACGGGCAGCGGCAGCACGCCTCTGAAAGGTGCGGCGTCGATCGCCACCGACGCTGCGGCCAGACCTCGCCCGGCGATGATGTGCACCATCAATCCCCCGAAGGAATGTCCGACCACTGCGGGCTTCCTTTCCAGCTTGCCGATCACGGTCGCGTAATGATCGGCCACCTGACCGATCGTCTTGTGGGCAAAGACCTCGGGGTGCGCCTTCGCCTCCTCGACTGTCTCCGGGTCGTCTGGCCACCCTGGCGTCAGCGGCGCGTAGCCCGCCTCCTCGAAGAGCGTGGCCCAGCGGTCCCAACTGCTGGGCAGCAGCCAGAGGCCATGGATGAATACGACCGGCGGGCGGCCGGTCTCGTTGGCCTTCGCGATCTCCTCGTTCGCATGGACAGACAGCCCGTCCTGCACCTCTGACACGGGTGTCCTCCTGGTCAGTGTCGGCGGGCCCGACAGGGAGAGTATGGCCCTCACCGGTCGTCGATGCGACCCGGAACCGAAGCTCCCTGTCTTCTCACCTTACGAGGATCGGCGATACGGCTCGGATGGCGATCCGCACGTCGAAGGTTTACGCGATGTACAGCTTGCGATCATCTGCCCGCCACTCGAGCGCCGCATGGCGGCGCGACGCTGATCTCATGACCCGCGGACTTACACGACGCTCCCGCCGGCGGGCGGTCTCGGTGCTCGCCGCCCTCCTGAACGTCACCGGCGGGCTGGCTCTGGCCGGCTCCGCCGTAGCAGCGCCGAGCGCGACCAGCGTCCTCACCGCGTCGGCGACGACGGTCGCGAACGGCGGCCTGCCGATCGGCCTCGGCTTCCGTGTCCCGGCCATCGTCGTGTCGCCGTGGACGGTCGGCGGCAATGTGTGATCGGACGTTCTCGACCACACGTCCCTTACCCGCCTGCTCGAGGCTCGCTTTGGTGTCTCCGACCCGAACATCAGCGCCTGGCGGCGACAGACCTGTGGCGACTTCACGAGCGCCCTACGCAGTTCCCCGTATCCGGCCCCGTGGCCGCCCAAGAGGGCCCTGCAATTGGACTCGGCTGACGCCGAACTGCTCACCGCACAGCAGGAGGTGGACGACAACCCGGCGCCCCTCCCTCCGGCGGTCAACCAGCCGTTCCCGCCCTCGCATCGCCATCGTCGCTGATCGATCCCGTGGCCGCCGGCGGTCCGCACCGAGCCGGCAGCCGTCGCACCCCGGGCGGCTAGCCGCCCGGGGCTGACCGAGCGGTCTCGAGAGCTCGCCAGACTCGTTCCGGGGTGCAGGGCATGTCGATGTGGGTGATCCCCAGGTGGGAGAGCGCGTCGACGACGGCGTTCTGGATGGCGGGGGTCGACCCGATCGTTCCCGACTCGCCGATGCCCTTGGCCCCGAGCGGGTTGCGGGGGCTGTCGGTCTCGGTGTTGGAGGCCTCGAAACTCGGTAGCTCGCTGGCAGCTGGGATTGTGTAGTCCATCAGGTTGGTGGTCAGTGGGTTCCCGTCGGCGTCGTACTGGACCCACTCGAACAACGCCTGCGCTGCGCCTTGGGCGATGCCGCCGTGCTGCTGGCCGCGCACGAGCAGCGGGTTCAGGATGCGCCCGCAGTCGTCGACCGCGATGTGCCGTTGCATCGTCACCTTGCCGGTCTCGGTGTCCACCTCCACGACCGAGACGTGCGCTCCGAACGGGAAGGTCGAGTTCGTTCCGTCGAAGTCGCCCTCGTGACGCAGTGGGCCGGGCTCTAGGCCGTCGGGCAACCGGCTGGCGTCCCGCGACGCAACCGCCACCTCCTCCCATGGCACGGGCCGGCCGGGCACGCCCGCCACATGCAGGCCGCCCTCGCCGACGACGATGTCATCCGGGCTGGCCTCGAGCTGGTGAGCCGCGATCTGCTGGGCCCGCAGGAGGACCACCTTGGAGGCCGCGAACACGGCGTTGCCCGCCGTCTGCAGCGACCTCGAACCGAGAGTGCCCGACCCGTGGGGAACGGCGGCGGTGTCGGAGTTGATGAGGCGTATCTTCTCCATGGGGATGCCGAGCACGTCGCTTGCCACCATGGCGAACGCGGTGTGGTGGCCCTGACCGTGCGAGCTCGTGCCGACGGACATCGACGCGGTGCCGTCATCGTGAATCTCGACTGCGCCGTATTCGGTGTGAAGGCCCAGCGGAGCGGTCACCTCGACATAAGCCGACACGCCGATCCCGAGCTGCACGGTGTCTCCCGCGGCGCGACGGCGGGCCTGTTCTGCCCGCAGCTCGTCGTAGCCGGCGGCCGCCAGGGCGGCGTCAAGCGCCTTGGCGTACTCCCCCGAGTCGTACGATCCCCCCGTGACCGTGGTGACGGGGAACGCGGCCGGGTCGATGAAGTTGCGGCGCCGAATCTCCGCCGGGTCGATGTCGAGCTGGTCGGCGGCAACGTCAAGGACCCGCTCGATCAGCTGCGTGGCCTCGGGGCGGCCCGCTCCTCGGTACGCGCCCACTGGGGTCGTGTTCGTGACAACCGTCGTACCCTGGAAACGCACCTTGGGGATGTCATAGACGCCCACGACCATCATCTGAGTGAGTATCGGTAGCACGGCGCCGATCGCGGGATAGGCGCCCGCCGAGGCGACGACGCTCGCGTCGAGACCGACGATCGTCCCGTCCGCCGTGAGCCCGAGCTTGGCGTTCATGGTGTAGTCGCGACCGTGGCAGAGCGACACCATGTCCTCGGAACGGGTCTCGGTCCAACGCACCGGCCGCCCCAGCCGCATGGCAGCAGCCGCGGCGACCAGGAACTCCACGTACACCGAAGCCTTCGGCCCGAAGCCGCCTCCCACCCAGGGACACACGACCCGGACCGCTTCCGGCTCGAGTCCGAGCACGGCGGCCAAGGCGGGCTGCACCGAGTGGGGCGCCTGATGCGAAATCCAACAGGTGATACCGCCCGACGGCTCGCCCGGCACCATGAGGCATCCGTTCACCTCGATGGGGACCCCGGCGAGGCGCTGGCTCACCATGGCCACCTCGGACACGACCGCGGCCCCGTCGAGCGGGTCCTCGTCGGCGCCGAACGAGGTGGCAAAACACACGTTGCTGCCGCTGTCAGGGAACAGCAGCGGGGCATCCGCATCCAGAGCAGCCGCCTGCGAGACCACCGCCGGGAGGGGATCGACCTCGACCACGACCGCCTCGGCGGCATCGACGCCCTGGGGACCGGTCTCCGCCACTACCGCGGCAACGATGTCGCCGACGAACCGGACGCGCTCGCTTGCGAAGACCGGCCGGTTGAACGTCTCGGGCACCATCGGGAAGGACTGGAAGGGCACCAGACCCAGGTCGTCACCGGCGTGGTAGACGGCGAGAACACCGGGCATGGATCTGGTGGCCTCGACATCCACCGAACGCAGCGTGCCGTGCGCGATCGATGACCGCACGAACACGACTCGTGCCGCCCCGGGCGCATCGAGATCGTCAACATACTTCCCGGCGCCCGTCAACAGGACCGGGTCCTCCAGTCGCCTGACCGCATTCCCAAGGATCGAGCCGCTCTCGGCCATGGCTTCCCCTCTCTCTTCCTTCTCGCCGAGTGGACAGTAGCCCGAGTCCCGCTCCGATACACCCTGAGCCGCGACCCCCGGTTGCACCGATCGCGCCGGTCAAGCCCCGCCAAGGCTCGCCAGGACGTCGACTCGCTGGAGAGATCTCCGCGCACCTAGCCGCGGGACGACGCGCCATCCGCGCCCAGCCAACAATGCTTGGCCACACTGGTGGTCGTGCTTGACCCCGGGACGCCGTCCGCGTCGTAGACCTCAACCGGGGACCGTACCGGGGAGGACCGACATGACCATGCCCGCCGACTTCAACAGCGGCAATCCTGTTCAGCTGAGCATCGTGAGGCAGGACAAGTACTCAAGAGGCCTTGCCCTCCTGGGCTGCCTGTTCCTCTACGGGCGCGTCATCGCCTTGATCCCCATTTTCATCGTCCTCTACGTGCTCGGGATCGTGGCGTTCTTCGTGGCTTGGATCATGCAGTTCGCCGTGCTGTTCACCGGTTCGTATCCAGCAGGAGCACACAATTTCCTCGCCGGCTACCTCCGTTGGTCGGTCCGCAGCCAGGCCTGGCTGTTCGGACTCTCCGACAAATACCCGACCACGATGCAGCCGTAAACCCAAGGTCGTACGGCTTCGTCCGCGATCTCAGCAGCAATTTCAGCTCGCCAGGCACAGGACCCCGATGAGCGCCGGCGGCGGCGCGGTGTCGGGGTCCGATCGCTGTTAGAAGTGAAGAATGCGAACCAGAACGCTCGGTCTCGGACTCGTTGTTTCGGCGCAGGGTCTCGGCTGCATGGGAATGTCGGAGTTCTACGGCCATCGCGACGAAGAGGAGTCGATCGCCACCATCGAAAGGGCGATCGAACTCGGCATCTCGTTTCTCGACACCGCCGACATGTACGGTCCGTTCACCAACGAGCGACTCGTCGGCCGCGCCATCGCGGGGCGGCGCGACGAGGTCGTGCTGGCAACCAAGTTCGGCAACGAGAGAGCGCCTGACGGAACGCGCCTCGGCGTCAACGGCAGGCCGGAGTATGTGCGCCGCGCGTGCGACGCGTCGCTGGAGCGGCTCGGAGTGAGCCACATCGACCTCTACTACCAGCACAGGGTAGACACGACGACGCCGATCGAGGAGACCGTCGGCGCGATGGCCGAGCTGGTCGCGGCAGGCAAGGTCCGCCATCTCGGGCTGTCCGAGGCGGCACCGGAGACAATCCGCCGCGCGCATTCGGTTCACCCGATCACCGCGCTGCAAAGCGAGTGGTCGCTGTGGACCCGCGATGCCGAGACGAATGGTGTCCTCGCCACCGTGCGTGAGCTCGGGATCGGCTTCGTCGCCTACTCCCCCCTCGGCCGGGGATTCCTCTCGGGGTCGATCCGGACGGTCGACGACCTGGCACCTGACGACTTCCGTCGCCACAATCCGCGCTTTCAGGGCGACAACTTCGCGAAGAACCTGCTCCTCGTAGAGCGCGTCCGGGAGATCGCGACCGAGAAGGAGGTGTCACCTACACAGGTAGCGCTCGCCTGGGTGCTCGCTCGGGGTGACGACGTTGTGCCGATACCGGGGACCAAACGCCGCTCGTACATTGAGGAGAATGCCGCCGCCGACGAGGTCCGGCTCACTCCCGCCGAGCTTGTTCAGCTGGACGAAGCGTTCCCGCCCGGAATCGCGGCCGGTGACCGCTACCCGGACATGTCACCGGTGTACCGCTGACAGAAGATCCTGGGAGCGCCGACGGGCACATGCCAGGCAACGCTCCTGCTCGAGAGCGGCCAGCTTCCGAGCGACATCGACCCCAGCCACCGATCGCACCCGGATCACACAGGCGATCACAAGGAGCACCACTAGTCTCAATGAGAGTAGTGGTTTATCCTGTGAGTCGTTTCGGTCGGCTCCCGCTTCGAAACCACACGAACGTGCGAGGCTCAAGCCAGCCGCGTCTCCTGCCGATGATCTCAAGAGGAGAACGGAGGACCGCCTTTTAGTTTCCCGTTGTGACTCCGCAGGACGATGGTTCGCGGCCCGCCGACAGCACTCGCTGTCGAGGAAGGTACCCCCTTCGCCGGCGGCTAGGTCGTCTCGAGGAGGTGTCGATGTGTGGTGACTGTTGGGAAAGACCGTCCTTACGACGCTCAGGCGGATCCCTCCGGTCGTGACTGCATGCGTCGGCAGCCGCCAGACCTTGCCACCATCGAGGTGAAGGAACGAAGGCCCGTCTACCCGACGGAGTTGGCCGAGGACGAGACGCCCGCCGGGGGCGCCGAGGCACTCGCACGTCAGCTCCTGCACGCAGCGCGAAACGCGCTGGCGCGCTGGCGCCCTGCGGCCTGGTCATATGCGCACCAGCACACCGGACCAGCAGCCTCCCATGCCGCACGCGCCGGCTCGCCGTCTGACAAGGCAACTCCCCGAACTCCTTCCCACCGCTGCGTCTTCGGCCAACCCGTTCGACTCTGGCTTTACGTGGGGCTTCTCGTCGCCGGCGGACTGGCGGTCGTGTTCGGTCCCCTCCGCCTCGCCCCGCCCATAGCGAGCAGCCAGGTTCCGGCGATCCCGTGGTGGGCAGTCTCCCTGCTTGCGATGGTCGGGGAGCTAGCCAGCATCGAACTGCCAATTCATCGGTCGAACGTAATCCTCTCGCTTAATGACGCCGTCATCGTCATCGCCCTTATGGGCACGGGCCCGTTCGTCACGACCCTGGCAGTCGCCCTCAGCCTTGGAGTTGTCCAGGCAGCGCAGCGTCACAAACCCGCACAGGTCATCTTCAACTTCGGGGCACAGCTGCTGACTACGCCGCTGTACTACCTGGTGCTGCGCGCCATGGTCGAACCCGGTGCGATCTTCTCCCTGCGCAGCGTCGCCGGCTACCTGGTGACGGTGTCGTTGGTGAGCGGAATCTCCAACATCGAGGTGCTCGCGGCCATGTACCTGTCGGAAGCCGACGCGCGGGTCATCAGGGAGGGACTCGTCTTCTCAACGCCGGCAGGGGCCCTGATAGCACTCGGTACCGCCGTGATCGCAATGATCATTCTGGTCATGATTGTGGCCGCACCGGCCGTGCTCCTGACACTTCCGATCCCCATTCTTCTCACCGTCGCGGCCTACCGGGCGCAGATAGCACGCCGTCGCCAGCAGACTGATATCAAGAACCTCTTCGCAGCATCGGGCATTCTCAACCATTCGAAGACTGTCACGGCCGGTGCGGTCGACTTTCTCACTCACATCGCGGCAATGTTTCACGCAACCGTGGTGGAACTGACGATATTGCCGGCGGCTGCGGAAAACCCGGCGCTCGTCACGAGAAGCGTGGACGGTGTGGCTGTTGCCGTCATGGCGACGACTCCCGTCGAGTCCCTTCCGACGGGTCTTGTGGAGGCGCTGGCCACGAGCAACATCCTCGTCACGAAGAGATCGGGTCTGGGCACGCCACTTGCCGGCTACATCGCGACAGGCGACGGACCAACGGCGATGGGTGTGGCGCTACCTGGGACCGACAGCGCGCGGCCCCTTGGCTATCTCGTCGTGGGTCAGCGCAACAAGTTCGTCGGCGACTTTCAGCGAACGGACGTACAGCTCCTCGGAGCGCTCGCGGAGCAACTCGCGTCGGCGCTGCAGAACGGGCGGCTACAAGAGGATCTTGCGCAGCTGGCCGGGGTTCAGGACGAGTTGGAGCGTAAGGCATTCCACGACCCCCTCACCGGTCTCGCCAATCGCGCGCTCATTATCGAGCACACAGAGGGTGCCTTCCACCGTGCGGAGCGCACAGGAGACCTGATCTTCCTCCTCTACGTCGACCTCGACGGATTCAAAGAGGTCAACGACACCCTCGGCCACGGTGCCGGCGATGAACTCCTCATCAAGGTCGCTGCCCGTCTCAACGAGTGCGTGCGAGCCACTGACACGGTCGCGCGGATTGGTGGCGACGAGTTCGCGATCCTGCTGGAACAGGCGACATCGCTCGCGGCGGTAGAAGGCGTCGCACAACGGATTGTCGAGCATCTCGGCGGCCCGTTTCTTCTCGCCAGTGGCATCGCGAGCATTGGCGCATCGGTGGGGATCGCCTTCAGCAAAGCGACGGGTCAGTCCGTTGCGCAGCTGATGAAGTCGGCCGATGCCGCCATGTACGTCGCCAAGAAATCAGGAAAAGGACGCCATTCCGTCGCGAGTTGAGCCTCGACGACACCGCGGAGCGGATCGCGCTGGCGTGGTCGCAGCCACTCAGACCTGTCCCGGCCGCGCCTGGGCAAAGGTCCACCGCTGGCCCTCGAGGTCCTCGGCCTCGTAGGCCCGGTGCCCCGTCTGGCGGATCCCACTCACGATGGTCGCTCCTCCCGGCTCGGCACGGGCGAAATGCGCATCGGGGTCGTCGACGAACACCCACGGCTCGTGTGACGGCGAGGTGTCCCCGGAGCCGACGTCCTCCCGCTTGAAGATCATGAGCGAGCAATTGCCCACCCGGAACTCGATCCAGCGGTGGTGGTCCTCTTCCGGCGGGGATTCAGAGGCCCCGGGAGGAGGATCGGGAGACTCCAACCCGAACACCGCTGCCAGCCACCGAGCCGCGGCGGTTGGCTCGGTGTACTAGATGCCCAAGGCCAGTCGGGCAGGCTCACGCTGAGGTCGGGTCGCTGATTCACGACGGGCGCACCACGACGGGAACCATTTCGGGACCACGCGAACCCACGCCGTCCCACCCCGATCAGCCCCACCGTCGGGCACCGTCGCATGCACGGTCACGTCCGTCCCACCGTCAGTCGCTTCGAAACTGATCGCGATCTCCACGTCGTCCACCGCACTCCTCCACGCCAAATGGGCACCCGGCTCCCACGTCGTTATGCGGGCAAGCTCAAGGCCGGCGCCCGTCGCATCGTCGTAGACCTCCACCAACCTTGCCCCGATTCCAGGATCGCACTGCATGCGGACCGCCCGGAGTCGAAGTAATTGATCGGCCCCCGCACCCGCCACAGGTCGAGTTCCTCGGTGAACGCCCGGAAGGCAGTAGCGGGGTCCACCGTTACCGAGACCGACACGGTGGTACTTGTCATCGAACACCCCTTGTCAGCCTTCTATTCGGCGCGTTGTTGAGCTCAGCCCGCCGATGTGCAGCGACTGGTCGGCCGGTGCCGCATCACTCTGTTGGGAGATTGCCCGCGGAGAACGCGGCGCGCTGGACGGGTCGGCGACGAAGTCGGCGCTCGGCACGAAGAAGAGACTGCCTGTGATCGCGGTCGAGAAGTCAAGGATACGGTCGTGGCTGGCAGGCGGCTTGCCGAGGAACATGTTGGCGAGCATCTGCTCAATGATGTCCGGACTACTCGCATAGCCGATGAAGTACGTCCCGAACTGCCCGGCTCCCACGGTGCCGAACGGCATGTTGGCACGCACGATCTGGCGCTCCTCACCGTTCTCGTCGGTGATCGTGTTGAGGGCCACGTGCGAGTCCGCCGGCTTGAGGTCATCGGGCAGCTCGATGTCGCTGAGCTTCGTACGCCCGACGACGCGCTCCTGTTCCTCGACCGGCAACGAGTTCCAGGCCTCAAGGTCGTGCAGGTACTTCTGGACGATCACATAGCTCCCACCGGCGAAGTCCGGGTCCTCGTCGCCGATGGTGACGGCAGCAACCGCCGCGGCGCCGGCGGGATTCTCGGTGCCGTCGACGAAGCCCATCAGGTCACGCTGGTCGAAGTATCGGAAGCCATGGACCTCGTCAACGACCTGCGCCCGGCCCGCGAGTTGGTTCATCAGCTGCCCCGCGAGCTCGAAGCACAAGTCCATACGGCGAGCTCGGATGTGGAACAGCAGGTCGCCGGGGGTCGAGACCGCCGTGTGCTTGGCACCGGCGCTCACGGAACGTCCGGAGACCGGCGGGACGGAGCGTACCAAATAGCCGATCCCACAGCCGAGAGCCGATTCCGACGACGCAGGTGGTCAGCTCTCCGTCGAGACTGCGGAAGCCCACCGATCGGGTCAACGCGGCGACATCGGCGAGCATCTCGCGGGCGGTTTGCTCAGCCTCGGAGTGCGAGTCGATCGTGAGAACAAGGAAGATCGCCGCTTCTGTCAACGACGCCAGGACTGGTTGGGGCGTCACCGACTCGTCCATCGCTCTCCCCTTTCGTCGCCGGCCGTCTATCTCCTGTGGGGACACGGCACCACTTCCGGCCAGCTTGCCGGCGGTCCAGCCCGGGAGTCCTCACGGATTCGCCGAGCACCTAGCTTAGGATTGCCGGATCCGTCGGGACAGTCGATTGTCGCCTGCCGCCCGGGAGATCGATCTCTTCGGCTTACGGAGGCTGCCGGCCGACTCGTGCGAATGTGGGGCCGTGCAGCTTCGTCAGCTCGATCTGGTCTCGCTGGCCCGCGAGGAGCATTTCGCGCGGGCTGCCGCAGCCTGCTGGGTCGGCCAGCCAACCTTGTCAGACGGCATCCGCACGCTCGAGGCGGAGCTCGGAGTCGCCATCGCAAGGCGTTGCCATCACTACCCGAGGCCCCATTCCCGAGGTCGAGTAGCTGGTCGACTTCGCGCGACGGTCGCTCCGGGGAGGTCTCGACCTTTAGCCGACGCTAGTACTCAGTCCGCGCGGTGCCGGTCTCAATAGGGCCAATATCACTGTGGACGCCGGCCAATACCGGCCATCTGCAATGCACTTTCCTTACGGATGTTTGACATCTACCGGAACCGTTTGTGCCGACAATCCGTCCCAGCTGACGCCACGCGTGCCGTCGCTCCGAGTTCGCAAGCCTGCGATCATCGCCGAAGTCGAGCTGCGCTGCCTACACTTCCGTGGAGGAGGTACATCAATGTTCCGCCAAGTCGTCGCGACCCGTTGGGCTGAAGGTGTCTCGTCAGAGGCGAAGCAGGGATTTCGCGACGCCATCGATGGATTGCGCGCTATACCGGAACTACTCGCCATGACTTACGGCGACGACGCCGGCCACTTTGAGGACAACTTTGATTTCGTGGCGGTGATGGATTTTGCCGACTTCGCCTCCGCCCGTCGCTACGTCGCCCATCCGCTGCACCAGGCATATATCCGTGATCACGCGAGCAGAGTCATCGGACAACGAGTCGTCGTGCAGCACGAATGGGCTGCGCCGGATTCGTAGTCGCGTGACGCCTCTGAGTCCGCTCAACACCTTCAGACGAGAGCAACTCAGCCGGACGTCCGGTCCGTCATCGACAGCACGTAGATCTCTCGGATTAACCAAGCCCGAGCGAGTAACCGACCCCTCGTCCGCCTCTCGGCTTTCGCGGGCGCGCGGCAGTAACGGGCGGGACCTTCCAAGTCAGGGCCGCACAGTCCCGAGCCAATTCGCGGAACCGCCACAAGACCCGGTCCGATTCATTCTCTGCGACCTGTTTCGAGTCCAGCAGGAGATCCTTCGGTTGCCAGGCTCGTCGAGGGAAGGTCCGGAGGCTGGAACAGGTCGGAGGGATACCGACTCTCGGATTCCACCCAGAGCGGATCGGGCTCCCGCGGAAGGCTTCGGTGGAAAGCCATCGCCAGACCACTCCGGCGCGGCAGACTTTGCTCGTGACTTCCGATATGTCGAAGCGATCGATCGGACTTGGTTCGAATCGGTCAAGAAAACGCATCGCTATGGGGATCTCGAGCGTGGTCCTCCTCGTCGGGATCTCCATCGGGCGGGAGGCGCCGGAAAAGCCGCCGTCTTCGAACCCGCCGGCGACCTCGATGTCCACGAAGCAGGAGATGCTGTACGGGAGAAGGGTTGCCGCGACGCCACGAGCGGCAGCCACCGCGAACTCCAACTGGACCGTGTATCACAACAATGTGGGTGGGTCCGGCGCCGCTCCTGCTGGCCTGAAGCTCTCCTCCCTCAGAAGAGCCTGGACCTCGCCCACGCTCGACGGGAACCTGTACGGCGAACCCCTCGTCTGGAACAAGCGGGTTTACGTCGCAACCGAAAACGACACTGTCTACGCCCTTTCCATCTCGAATGGGCACATTGCATGGCGTCGACATCTCGCTATTCCCGTGCCGTCGGGTGATCTTCCGTGCGGCAATATCGGGCCCACCGTGGGGATCACGTCGACACCGATCATCGACAGGGCTCGCAACGAGATCTTCGTCGTGGCTGACCAGCTCGCCGGCGGCCGGCCCCGCCACGAGCTGTACGGACTCAACACGGCAAACGGAGACCTCAAGCTCAAGCAACATGTCGACCCGCCCGGCGCTAACACCGCCGCCATCCTTCAGCGCACGTCGCTCACGCTCGACGGCGACGATGTGGTCTTCGGATTCGGAGGGAACTACGGCGACTGCTCCAGTTATCACGGGTGGGTTGAATCGGCGCCAGTGACGGGAGGTGAAGCCCACTATTTCGAGGTGGACGCTCGCGCCGGCGACTCGCAGGGCGCCATCTGGATGGGGGGCGCGGCTCCGGTACTGAATGCTAAGGGCGACGTGTGGGTGGCGGCGGGTAACGGCTCGGTGCGATCGCCGGGCCGCTACGACGGCAGCGACTCGGTCCTGGAGCTGTCGCCATCGCTGAAGCTCCTCCAGTTCTTCGCACCGTCGGACTGGTACAACGACAACGCGAACGACCGCGACCTGGGATCATCGGTACCCGCCGTCCTGCCGAACGGCCTCGTGGTGCAGGCGGGGAAGTCGCAGACCGTCTATCTGTTGCGTGCCTCCCGGCTCGGTGGCATCGGCGGACAGGTTGACGAAAAGACCAACATCTGTGGCAACGACGTGGACGGAGGTGTCGCGTTCTCCGGCAGCACCGCCTACTTGCCGTGCGAAAACGGGGTAATGGCGGTCGCAACCAACGCGAAGACGTTGAGACTGAGAGTTCTCTGGCAGACCTCGACGGGAGCCGGCGGCCCGCCGATCCTCGCTGGAGGACTCGTGTGGATCATCTCGAACGGAAACCTGTTCGCCCTGAGTCCGCGCACCGGGCACGCAGTGGAGCGATTCTCGATCGGCAGCGCCGCAACCGACTTCCCGACCCCGTCGTTCGGAGATGGTCACTTGTTGGCAATCTCGAATGATCATGTGTACTCCTTCGTCGAGCGATGATCGCAACTCGCCGCAGCCGGAGGAGTGGGGAGTGAAGGACGGCAGCGCGGAGGTGGGCAAAGGACAGGCGACAGCGGGAGGGGACGGCTCCCTGCGACGCCGCTCGCCGCCGATACGCCTGCCGTTCACATGATTGCGCAGCGTCTTCCGGTTGCGGGCCGAGATCGCGCGCGATGGCCGAGTTCGACCAGCCGAGTGCTCCCACGAAGGTGGGGGAACTTTCTGGCCAGCTCGCGGATCGCAAACACAATCGAAACAGAAAGCGGGTCCGAAGACCTCAGCTACGTCGCCTGCGAGCAGAGCAGGTGTCTCAGCTCATCGACGACTACGTCGCCGACGCCTCGCCAACACCTACGGCGTCAACCGCACAACGGTGAACGCTCACCTCGATCGCAATCGAGTCGACCGCGCGCGGCCAGCGGCAAGCTTTCCGTTCCGCAGGTGCGGACAGCGGATGATCTCCACCGAAGCGGTCAGTCGGTCGCCGTGCTCGCTGCTCGGATGCGTTTTGATGAGGAGACCCTTCGCAGGGCCCTTCGCCGTGCCGGCGTCCGGCTTCGCAGCCGTTCTGAAGCGAGCCGACTACAGCGATGACTCACGATACGCGGTTCATAAAACGTCTCCGTCGATGAACTCAGCCAGGCGGCATCATCTCTCCATAAGCCATGCTGTCCAGAAAGGCGTCGGCAGCTCCACACGTCGTTGAGCGAGCGGTGTGACGCGCACTAGCCACGGGAGTCTCGATGAGCGCTTTCTTAACGGATATTCGTCACACTCTCCTTCCGTCTCGGAGAGGCATGGAAGGTCCGCTACCCCCGCTGCTGGTCGGGATGACGTTCGTCACGGGCCTGGTAGACGGCTTTAGTTACCTCGTCCTCGGGCACGTGTTCGTCGCGAACATGACCGGCAATGTCGTGCTCCTTGGGTTCGCGCTGGCGGGCGCACCGGGATTCTCGATCACGGCGTCTCTGACCGCGATCGCTTCATTCGTCATCGGGGCGGTGATTGGCGGCCAACTCGGATCGCGGTTCGCGGCTCATCGAGCGCGGTTGCTCAGGACCGCCGCCATCGTTCAAGGCGCCTTCCTCGCGGTTTCGGTGATCCTCGCTGCGCTCAGCGATGCTCCGGTGTCGGGCGGATGGCGCTACGGACTAATCCTGTCGCTCGCCGTAGCGATGGGCATTCAGAACGCCACTGCGCGCAAGCTCGCCGTGGCGGATCTGACAACGACCGTGCTCACCTTGACCATCACCGGCATCGCCGCCGACAGCACGATCCTCGGTGGAAAGGGATCCAAAGCGGGTCGCCGCCTCGTCGCGGTCGCCGCCATGCTGCTAGGAGCCGTCACCGGCGCAGCGTTGGTCGTTCACGCTCGTATCGCATTCCCGCTTGTCCTCGCCCTGATTGTGATTGCGGGCGTCGCGGCGGTGACGGCTGCTCTCGCCAGCTCTGACGCGGAGTGGGCGACCGCCAAAGCCTGATTGGCGTTCCGGATGAGCCAGGTGGCGTCCTTCTGGTTTCCAATATCCGGTTACAGGAGCCGACCGAGCCGACCGAGCAGGAGGGGGAAGGTGCGCGGCTGCTCCACGCGACCGGGCACGACGGCAAAGGCGCGACAACTCGAAAACCTTCGCACGGGGCGGCAAACCGGACGGCGGTCGCCCGCCTCTCTAGAAGGTCGGTCGGATCCCGGCGAACTGGAGTCAGGGGTTGGGGACCATCGTCAGCGGATCAAGGCGAATAAAGCGACGGAAGCTGTGGTGGCCGCCGATCCAGGGGGCATCGTCGACCGTGTCGTGAAGCTGAGCTACGGCGAGTAAAACGTCCAATACATCGGCGTCAACTGGGCGCACCACGTCTTCGTCAACCAGGACTTCAAGGTCGTCGGCGCTCTTTAACCTTTGCCAACAGTAGCCGGATGCTGGGATCGCCACGAACAGGGAGAACGTTGTGTCTCTGACAACAGGTAGATGCGATGGGACTCGAAGAGGAATCGTCAAGTCCTGTGGATGAGTTGTTCGGGAGCGGCGCCTTCCTGATGTTGTTCGTTTACCTCCTTTCGCGGATACGCCAGACGGTCTCGCCGTCGCGTTGTTGGTCGGTTGGCTGGAGGCCAGCTCCGGTGGCAACACTCGCTGACATGTGATGGTCGGGATGGATATGGGCGGTGATGTCGGCTATCCGTGGCTGAGTAGCCAATCGACGATCCCTCGGGCGGCTTCTGTAGCGAACCCGTGTCCTTGCCATGTGGTGCCGATGACCCAGGCCACTTCGGCGGAAGACCGGCCGTTAGCGGCGATGGAGATGCTGGCTTGCATCGTCCCGACCGCGACCTGGTCGCGTTTTGCGCGCACGATCCAGTTGAGCCAGATCTCGCTTGGTTCGTTAGGACCGGCGACCAAGCGGCGGTAGCGGCTTCGGAGCTCGTCGAGGGTGTTGGGGTGGCCGCCGATGAACTCGCGCAAGCGATCGTCGCTGAGCACGTGCACCATCTCGGCCGTCGTCGACGGTCAAGGCCGTCAGTGTGAGCCGCTTGGTGACGATGGTCGTGTCGTCGCCGATGACGCCGATCATGCTGCGGAATCCCGTTGTGTGGAGGATCGCTCGACCATGACGCCGGCGTGGAAGACGGCGCCCGCTCGGACCAGGGCAACCAGGTGCGGTCCGTTGACGGCTCGCCGCCATTCCTGCGCGGCCTCGAGCAGCTTGAAGACCATCACCAGTCCGGCCGCCCGCGAGCCGGGACCTTTGGTCACGCGGGTCTGGAGTCGGACGGTTGCGAACGTGGACTCACTATCGCGTTGGTGGTCTTCAGATGGATCCAGTGCTCAGCGGGGAAGTCGAACAAGGCGAGCACCGCGTCGGGCTTGTCGGTGATCTTGGCCACGGCCTTGGGCCACTTGGCCCCGAAGTGGTCGGCGAAGGCTTTGAAGTAAGCGTCACATCATCTAGCTGTCCTTCCGAGCGACGGCTGTTCGCGCGGAATGCCAGAGCGTGCGGAGGTTGCCCCAATCCGGATAGCGTTCGACCATCCGGGCGACGATGCCAGCGGCCGTGGTCTCTTCGGGCACGATCCCGGAGATATTTGCTGGGATTCCCCAATGATCTTCGGATCGTTGTTGTTCTCGACTTTTTTGTGGCCGGCAACAACGAAGGTGGGCTCGAGCGCGGCAACTTCGCCCAGGTTGACGATCCACTGGGCCCGTTCGGCTTCACCGGTTTCGGCGGTCATCATGTGCACCTCGTTGTAGGCCAGATCCCCGGTGACGACCGCGGCCAACGACGGAGCATAGAGGACGGTGGACTCCGCGGTATCGGCCTGACTGATCCGGATGACCCGCAGCTCGTTGCCTTCCAAGTCGATCGTGTCGGTCGTCAAGAGCTGCGGCAACACCTTGTCCGCTCCAGTGGGAACTTCACCGGGGAAAATCCCCTCCCAATACCCGGCCATGCCTGGCCCAGCCTCGAATTGCACGCGGGCGAGAACCTCAGACGTCGCCAAGCCCTTCGCTCCAGGAAAGCGCTGGATCAGGCGGGCGAGCCCGAGCCAATGGTCGCCATGGCCGTGGGTGATGTAGATGCGCGACAGCCGACGCCCCTTGGTGTCGATCCAGTCGGCCAGAGCATCCGCCTGGTCATAGGTGGCCAGCGCGTCGACGAGTATCGCGTCGTAGTCGCCGTAGATCAGCGTGGCCGAAGATGGGGACCAGGTTGGAACGTCGTCGGGCCCCCTGGCACGGTGGTACTCAAGATCGGTCGACCTGGGCTCGTGTACACCTCGATCGAGAGTCGCGGCCGGCCAACTCGGCGGGCGGCGCGGATACGCCAAGCTCGTCAACGGTTACCTCGGCGTGAGGCATCGGGATCATCCCGAGTCCGGGTGCGGCGTGGCCGGCATAGCCGCGGATGTCGCTCGCGCCGGTGGCTCGGCCCGGGCCGCCTACACCCACCAACTGCAGGAATGCCTCTCGGTGCTGGCTGACCTCATCGATGACCCCGACCGCGAGGTCGGAGAACGCGAAGCGGTTCTCCTCCTCAGTGTCCTCGTCGGCGCGATCTCCATAGCCCGAGCAGTCGACGACCCTGACCTGTCACAACGGATACTGACCAATGCCGCAGCCGCATTAAAAGAGCACATCCCGGACTAAGCCGAGATCGCCAACCTGGACGCCGAACTCCACGAGACCACATCTGCGCGATCGAAGAGAGGCACTTCCGAGGACGGAAGGGACTCGATCGAAAGCGTCGACCCGAGGCCGGACGATGAGCCCGGCCGCGGGCAATGAGCCGCCGGAACGGGACCGGTAGAGCTTGCAGCTGCGGCGGGCGCGTCGACCCCGCTGGACACTCGCGAACAAGGTCGTCGGGCGCCGGCGCCGGCGCCGGCGCGCCGATACTCTTGGCTGAGGAGGTGCTCGGTGGGATTCTACGGTGATCAGCTCCTTCCGCGGTTCCAAGACAAGGTCATGGATCGCAAGCCGACGCGCGCCGTGCGGGTTCGCGTCTGCTCCGGTCTGCGTGGCGAGATCGTCGAGGTCGGGTTCGGCACCGGACTCAACACGCCCCACTACCCGCCGGAGATCACGAAGGTCTGGGCGATCGAGCCCTCGAGAGTCTGCATGCAGATCGCAGAGCCGCGCATCGCCCGGTCGTCGACGGCGGTCGAGCTGGCGGGGCTCGACGGCGAGCGCGTGGATCTGCCGTCGGCAACGTTCGACGCTGCGCTCTCGACATGGACGCTCTGCACCATTCCCGATCTCGCCGCGGCGCTCGCCGAGCTGCGACGCGTGCTGAAGCCAGGCGGCGCCCTCCACTTCGTCGAGCACGGGCACGCTCCCGACGAAAGGGTCGCAGACTGGCAGCATCGCCTCGAGCCGCTCAACAAGCGACTTGCCGGTGGCTGTCACCTCACTCGCCGGATCCCCGAGACGATCGAGCAAGCCGGCTTCGTCGTCGAGCAAATCGACACCTACTATTTCCCGGGCGAGCCGAAGGTTTTCGGCTACACGTTCGAAGGCCGTGCGGTTAATCCCTGAGAATGTTCCGGTGAGGCTCGCCTCCGATGACGCGAGCCCCCGAGCTTGGCTGCAGACAACGCAAGCGGTTGCTGGCGGGCCGCCCATGACGAGGCCTACCCTGAGGGAATGGGAGACAGGGCCGGGCGCGCCGAGCACTGGGTCTCGTCTACGGAGCCCGGGATCCGAGCCAGGTGAGCTGGTACGAGCGGGCTCATCGGGCTTCGATACCGCTGATCGGCGAGCGGACGTCGGCACCGACGTCGCGGTGATCGACATGGGAGGGGCGAGTCAACGCTGGTCGACCACCTCCTTGCCGCTGGCTTCGATGACCTCACCCTGCTCGCTGCGTCCGGCGGCGCTCTGGCGGCCGGTCGCACCAGGTTGGGGCCGTCGCTGGTCGAGTAGCTAAAGGCGGACCTGCTCGCTTGGACGCCCGATACGTGCGTTGCGCCGGCTCGTAGTGTGCGCGTTCCGCCTGACACGATCATGACGACCGCCACCGCGAAGCCTCTCGGCGCACTCCTGAAGACTGCGGCACTCACACGTGGAGATCGCGTCTAGCACTCCGAGCATTGCCTTCAGCCGCTGTACCTGTTCGTTCAGCTGGGGCCTCTTGATCTCTCCGAGCGTTCGCCAGGCTGGCCCCGGCGCGCCTCGCTCCACAGCATCGAGAAGAACCCGGATCTCGGCCAGTCCGAACCCCGCCGCCCTCGCCGCCTCGACAACCGTCAAGGTGTCGAGGATCTCATCAGGGTACTGGCGTCGCCCCGACCGGCGAGGTGGCGGCGCGATCAAGCCGTACTCCTCGTAGTAGCGCAACGTCGTCGCAGGAATCCCCGCGCGACGGGCGACCTCACCGATCGCGAGCTCGCTCACAGACCAAAGGCATCGGCGAGCGCGGCGATCCCGGGAGCAGGCCCAGTCACCTCTAGGACGGTGCCGTCCCCCGCCGTGGTCAGCGACCAGTCAGCCCAACCGCAACACTCGCGCTCGGTGGCCACCAGGGCGACGAGCTGGTCGTGGCACACAGTGTCGAAGGTCAAGCGGAATCCGTTCTCCGATCGAACATGGCGGACGATGTAGGAGGCCTGATCCTTCCATCTCTCGGCTTGCTGGGCACGGTCATCACCGTTGAGTTCGCAGGAAAAGCTTTCAGATGTACTCATGGGATCAGCATGCAACTTCGAGTCGACTCGAAGTCAAGGGGCAATCTGCCCGAGCCGGACGCATCATCCTGGGAGCACGCGAACCAGAGGACTTCAGCGAATCACAACGGGGGCGAGCCGCAGGCCGCTCTGAATCCCGCTGCCGTTGACCCCTATGTGGGCTGGTCTGGGTGCTGCCAACTCGCAAGCCGTCGTTGGCTGAGTGGGTCTGTGCTCGCTCGTCAGTAGGTGCGAGCATCGAAGTACCACCTGGCGATGTCGAGCTGTGGCAGGGCGCGGCCTCCCATCCAGAGGCTCATGATCTTGGAGTCACGCCAATGCTTTTCGACGTCCCCCTCACGCGTGTAGCCGAAGGCTCCCATGAGGTCCATGGCCTTGTTCATGACGTTGGTCAGTTGGTCGGAGACGAAGAGCTTCGTCACCCTCGTCCGTGCCAGCATTTCCGGGCTGTGCCGAGGCCCGTAGAGATCTGGCCGGTCGAGCATCCGCGCTTTCAGATATGTCTCCGCGCGACTCGTCTCGATGGCGATGACGATGTCAGCCAGTACCGCGGCGGTGATGGTGTGCTCCTTCAGCGCTTTGCCCGCGACCACCCTCGTGTCGCACCAGTCACGGACATGCTGGTAAGTGTCGCGCATGACCCCGATGCATTGGGCGGCCGTGCCTACGTTGCCAGAGCTAATGAAGGCTCTCGCCGCGTCGGCGTCTTCGCCCGGGCCGTGGGCCCGGAACTCGGCGGGCACCCGGACGTTGTCGAACCAAACGTCGCTGTTCCAGTCTCCTGACATGCCTGCTTTCCGGTAGGCCTTGCCCTGGGTGACGCCAGTAGAGTCGGCTGGAACGTACACGATGGCGAACCCTTCTTGGCCAGCCTCGGGATCGGTCGTGCAGAAGACGGCGAAAACGTCCGCGAGCCCTCCTGAGTTCGTGGGCCACAGCTTGTGACCGTTCACCACCCATTCGTGGCCGTCGAGCTTGGCCGTCGTCGCAATGTATCGCCCTTGGGTTCCGTCCAGGTTCTCCACATCCGACCCGCTCCGACCGTCGGTGATTGCAGCCGAACCCACGTACCAGCGGTCCGTCTGAAGGAACTTCGGTGTGAACAGTTCCATCAGATAGCGATTCTCGCGTGGCGGCATGATCGGCGACATGGCCCACACCGAGCAGCTCGCCGCGGTCGCCAGAGCGGCATCCGCCCGCGCCATTTCCTCGAGACACATAGCCGACGTGACAGCGCTCATCCCACCGCCCCCGTACTCGGTTGGCCACGCGGCCCACTGGTATCCGAGATCGACGCAGAGGAACTCGAGCAGCGGATGACACAGCTCGTGCCGCTCCCAATCCTCGTCGATTTGCTGCCGAACCGGGATCACCTTCTCGTCAGCCCACTTCCTGATCGAGTCGAACAGGGCGCGGCTCTCGTCCGGGATCCATTCGAGCGGCAGCGAGAAGGGGTCGGCCGCAGTCAAGGGGTCTCAGTGCGTTGCGTGATCGCGATTGTGACACCGAAAATCTGTGAGCGCCCGCTCACTGGCGAGGATCGGCACCACCGAGCTCGGGACCGGCAAGTGCCTGCTCCACCCTGACTCCGAGAAATGGCTTCTGATGATCCGAGATGAACTTCAGGATCAGCTGGTGCTTTCGGCCGTCGATGAGCATCAACTCCAGGAGCAAGGGCCAGAGCGTCGTCTCACGCACTTCGCGCATTTCGCGCTTCAGTCGACGCAGCTCGCGGACGTCCTCTCTCTCGATTGCCCGGAATCGCTTAGTGGCAGACTCGAGCCCCGGCTCACGCATGCCTCGGTCGAGCGGCGGCACCGCGCCCTCGATCTGTTCCCTCTCCATCTGAGATCGGACCGCTCTCGCGATCCGGTCCAAGGTCTCGTGGTGGCGCGCCTCGTCCTCGAGGATCATGCCGAGGAGCATCTTGGTGCTCGCCGACGTCGAGCGTTCGAGAAGCTCCCGGTAATCTGCCTGAACGGCAGCCTCGCTTTGGATGTGCTCTTGGAGCAGGCTGAAGATCCGCTGCTCCCACACGGAAGCTCCAGGCATCGCTCTCTCGGTCATGACTAGTTCTCTCCGTTCGCCCGGGCTCGACCCGTCGGCACGACCGTCACGGCGTCTCCGGACGACGAGGGGTGCTGGATGCTTTGAATGTCAGGCTAGCCGTCGATCATCCCGTCAATCTTTCCCTTGATCGTTGCCCCTACTAGTTGTTCGTCATCGGGTTGCCCGCTTCCCTCGCAGCTCGCCTACAAGTATCTATCGGCAGGCAGGAGGGGCGAATTTGAGCGGCAACGGGCCGGGTGCGATGGGTGCTCCGAGGTTCGGTAAACCTCTCAGGCAGTGCGGCGGGTCTTGTAAGACGCCCGCTTTGCACTACCTGGTTGAGCAACTCTCTCGCAGCGATGGAGTTGCCGGTCCAATCGGTCAATCCTCGGCGTTGTCGAGCCGTCAAATGCGCTCGACTCGACAAACGGCGAGGCAGTGATGCGCATGATCCTCGCCGCCGGCGAGCAAGGGGTCGCCGCGGTCGTCGTCACCCATGACGCGCAGCTCGCCTCATGGGCCGACCGGGTGGTCCTTCTCCGGGACGGTCATGTCGTCGATCAGACGGTCCGCCGCCGAACCCAGAGGCGCTGCTCGAGGAGAGCAGTCGGTCCGGACCTCAGCGGTAATCGTTCACCTCGCTGGAGCAGCTCTGCAGTAATGGCCCGTCTTGACAAGGCAGTTGATATCTGTAGGATACGGAGTATTGTTTCACGTGTCCTACTAATTCTGTTGCCGCCGATGCGGCAAAGGATGGTCTGCCCGGATGAGCCTGCTCGAACTCCATCAGATCTCGAAGTCCTACGGTGAGGGAGCGACAGCGGTGCGTGCCCTCGACGAGATCGACCTCTCGGTCGACGAGGGTCACCTTGTCGCGCTCATGGGGCCGAGCGGCTCGGGAAAGTCGACTCTCCTCACGATCGCCGGCAGTCTCGAGGAGCCGACGAGCGGCGAGGTGGCCATCGACGGCGTGTCTCTGCGGGCGATGTCGCGCAACGACAAGGCACGGCTCAGGCGCCGCACGATCGGCTACGTCTTCCAGGACTTCAACCTCCTCCCGGGACTCACCGCCGCGGAGAACGTCGCACTGCCCCTCGAGCTCGACGGCGTCTCGGCACGCAAAGCACACCAGGCGGGACTCGCGGCACTCGAGCAGCTCGGTCTGGCCGATCGCGCGGGGCACTACCCCGATCAGCTCTCCGGCGGTGAACGCCAGCGCGTCGCGATCGCCCGCGCCGTGGTCGGTGAGCGCCGTCTCCTCCTCGCCGACGAGCCATCGGGTGCGCTCGACTCGACCAACAGCGAGGCGGTGATGCGGATGATCCTCGACGCCTGCAGGCGTGGCGTCGCCGCGGTCGTGGTGACCCACGACGCCCACCTCGCCTCTGGGCCGATCGGGTGATCTTCCTCCGTGACGGGCGAGCCGTCGACCACGTCACCCCCGACCTTTCCGATTCGTCCCCTCGCGACGCCCCGCGCGTAGCGCGATCGAACGCACGACTCCGAAGGAGCCTCGATGAGCACCGCTGTTCTCGCACCCCTCGCCGACGCCCGCCCCGCCGATGGCGGCGCGCCGGCCCGTCGCGCCGTCGTCCGCTGGGCCTGGCGCCTTTTTCGGCGCGAATGGCGTCAACAGTTGCTGATCCTCGCCCTCATCACCGTCGCGGTCGCGGCGACGATCGTCGGCTCGGCCGTCGCGACGAACAACCCGCCGCCGAACAACTCCGGCTTCGGAACGGCGCAGGACTCCGTGTCCTTTACGACCTACGACGCGCACACGGCGAGTGTCATCGCGATCTTGGAGCACCGCTTCGGTCGCGTCGAGCTGATCGAGAACGAGACGCAGTCGATCCCGGGATCGATCAACACCTATCAGATGCGTGCGCAGGACTCGCACGGACCCTTCGGTGGTCCGATGCTCTCGCTCGTCTCCGGGCACTATCCCTCCGGCGCCGACCAGGTCGCTGTGACGAGAGGCGTCGCGTCGGCGTTCCACCTTTCGGTGGGAGCTACCTGGCGAGTCGGTGGCGTCGAGCGTCTGGTGGTCGGCATCGTGGAGAACCCACAGAGCCTCCTCGACGAGTTCGCGCTCGTCGCACCTGGGCAGGTGACAAATCCCACGGGAATCACGGTGCTGTTCGACGCGCCAGGCGTCCCGGTGAGCTCGTTCGGCAAGGGCTACCAGGTGAATACCCCAGCATCGGTCGCGCAGTCGAACCCGCTCAACCCCGAGACGATCTCGCTCGCCGCGCTGGTCCTCGGGATGCTGCTCATCGCGCTTGTCTCGATCGGTGGTTTCACGGTGCTCGCGCAACGGCGGATGCGCTCTATCGGGATGCTCGAGGCGACCGGGGCGACGGACCGCCACGTCCGTCTCGTCGTCAGTGCGAACGGCGCGGTCGTCGGTGTCGTCGGTGCGATCCTCGGCTTCGTCCTCGGGCTCGTCGCCTGGCTGGCCTACCGCCCGAGCCTCGAGCAGAGCTCCCACCACCTCATCGGCGTGCTCGCGCTCTCGTGGACCGTGGTGATCGCCGCGATGGTGCTCGCGGTCGTCGCGGCGTTCTTCGCGGCGTCCCGACCAGCGCGAGCGATCACCAAGGTGCCGATCGTCCAGGCGTTGTCGGGCCGACCGGCGCCGCCCCGTCAGATCCACCGATCCGCGCTCCCCGGCATCGTCTTCCTCGTCCTCGCCTTCCTGCTACTCGGTTATGCCGGTGGCACGAATCACGGCAACGGGGGCGGTGGTGCACCGGAGCTCCTCTTCGGGCTCGTCCTCCTCATCCCCGGACTGATCCTGCTTGCGCCGTTCTTCTTGTCGTTGACCGCGCGCCTCGGTAGCCGTACGCCGATTGCGACCCGGCTCGCGCTGCGCGATCTCGCCCGGTATCGGGCGCGCTCGGGCTCCGCGCTCGCGGCGATCAGCGTTGGCGTGCTCGTCGCAGTGATCGTGATGCTGGCCGCGTCGTCGCGGTATGGGAACGTCCTCGATTACGCGGGTCCGAACCTGGCATCCAACCAGCTCGCGCTCCACGCCAACACGTCACCACCTCCAGAGGCGACGAAACCGAACGGTAATCAGGTCGTCCAGCAGCCCACGACGACGCCAGCGAGTCCGACGGAGCTGGCGACGCACGCCGCCTCGATCGCGAGGGCTCTCGGCGCGCAGCTCATCGCCCTCGAGACGCCGAATGCGGGATTGAACGGGACCAACTTGGGTCGGCAGTGGGATGGAGCCATCTACGTCGCGACACCGCAGTTGCTGCGGGAATTCGGGATCAAGTCCTCCGAGATCGATCCGAACGCGGACATCTTGAGCTCACGCCCTGGTCTCTCGGGCGTCTCGGGTCTCGTCCTTAACTACGGATCGGGTGAAAAGTCAGCAGAGGCTCCAGGCGCTCCCGGTGAGGGACCATCCTCCCAGAGTTGTACGGCCGCAACCAGCTGTCTCGCGCACCCGGTGATTCAAGAGATCGGGGCACTACCAAGCGGGACATCAGCGCCGAACACGGTGATCACCGAACACGCGATGCGAGAGTTCCACATCCAAGCGACCACGATCGACTCGACCGGGTTCGGTTACGACCCGATCTTCTGGCTGATCCAGGGATCGCAGGCCTTTACTGCGGCCCAGATCAGCAGTGCCGAGCTCGCTGCGTCGACAACCCAGCTCTCCGTCGAGGCCAAGAATGACGCGCCGTCGTCGTTCGCCGTCATCGGATGGGCGACGATCTTCGGCATTGTCATCGCCCTTGGTGTGCTCGGGATGTCGGTCGGGCTCGTCCGGAGCGAGACGGCGAGCGACCTCCGCACGCTCGCGGCGACAGGTGCGTCCAGTTACACGCGGCGCACGCTGACTGCCGTGACGGCCGGTGCACTCGGCTTTCTCGGTGCACTCCTCGGGGTAGTGGGCGGTTACATCGGCATGATCGGTTGGCTGCGGAGCAACTCGCTGAACGGGGGGATCGCCGCGCTCGAGAACGTTCCCGTCGCTGACCTCCTTCTCATCCTCCTCGGCATGCCGGCGTTCGCGGCTATCGTCGGTTGGCTATTCGCCGGTCGCGAGCCCGCGGCAATGGCGCACCAGGCGATCGAATGACGCCGAGGAGCTTCCCTGGGTGTCGGCTATCGCACCACTCCCGACCTATGACCCTTCGTCATCGTTGACTCGTCAATTCGGCACGTATAAGGCACGCCGGGAACGGTCCGCGTCCTGGCTCGAAAGAAAGGTCAGCTCACGGCATGCATCGTTCCCCCGAAAGGCGCGCATCGGCTATCCCGCCAGGAAATGTCCCCCGGAATGGTTTGTGATGTTCTCATCGGAATCGACATGTCGACGGCTTCTGACTCGACGTCCGCTCTAGCCCGATGACGAGCGCTGCAACCCAACCCTCTGCAAACGGTCACGCCACGCGACGTGTCTGGGGGCGCGGGTTCGTACACCTAGGACTCTTGATGACGGCTGCTGGCGCGCTCGCCACGTTGACCATCTTGTACATCCGGAACGCGATTCATGCCGACATCGGCCTCGCATTCGTCGGACTGGTCATCGTGCATTTGGTACAGCGACGACGGACCGTAGCCCGGATGATGTCCCAGTTCGCGCGGGTTCGATCGTTTGCTGAGCGAAGAATCCGACTTACCGCTTCGGACTTGCTCCTTGCGTTCATCACGCTCAATGTGTTGGTGTCAGGAGTCTTGGACTGGAGTCGTGGAGAGCCAATTCAGATACCGCTCCCTCGTCCCTTCGACAGATGGCACTTCTTATCGGGTGTCGTTCTTGTTCTCTATCTCATATTCCACGTTTGGCATCGACGAAAGCGCCTCCGCAGGTCCAGGATCCAATAGACCGTGAACGCCCCGACTACATGATCAGCTCCTCCTCAAGGGGCGTACTCGGCAGCACACCTGCGCACAGGGCCAAGGGCGGGGTCCTTCCGCCAAGCGGCCGAGAGAGGCGACCTGTCGGTAGCCCCGGTGTGGGCCAGAGGCAATCGACCTCATAGCCACTTCCGTGCCCGCCGCCGAGCTGGTAGGGATCCTCGCGTCCGACGCCGAGAGGGCCCTCACCCGCGGGACGAGGGACCCGCGCCTGGAACTAACCGCCACCACCCGTGGACTTGTCGACAACTCAGGCCGGCGTTCGCGTTGTCGGAGGGCCGGAACCCTCGCTCGCGGCGGTTCCCTTCTATGCCTGCTCGATGCGAAGCCGGTTGCCCGCGGGATCCCGCACGGCCGCGTCCCGGACACCCCAGGGCTGGCTGGCCGGCTCCTGCAGCACCTCGGCGCCTGGCGTGGCGGCGATCTTGTCGAACGTTGCGTCGAGATCCTCGGTGCGGAAATGGACCGGGTACATCTCGCCCTTGGCGAGCATGGCTGCGAGGGCGTCCCCGTCCTCCTGGGAGCGGCCCGCATGGGGCTGCGACAGCACGATCCCGATCTCGGGCTGGCTGTCAGTGGCAAGGGTGATCCACTTGAAGCCGCCGTTCTCGACCTCGAAGCGCACCGTCAGGCCGAGGGTGTCACGGTAGAAGGCGAGAGCGGCGTCCGGGTCGTCGACGAGGATGTGAACTGTGCTTAGTGAAACGGTCATGCCACCGACCCTAGGCGGGTTCGCCGACCGGTTGCTTCTTCGAAACTGCTCTCTTGCGCCCGGCCCACGCCCCACCCCTGCGCGGCCGGGTGACGACCATCGCCTGACAGGTAGGCAGGACACGCAGCTCGTCATGGTTGCGGGCGCGGTACATGGACGGCGACTCACCAACGAGCTCAGTGAACCGGGCTGAGAAGGAGCCAAGGCTCGTCCACCCGACCTCGAAACAGACATCCGTCACGCTCAAGTCCCCCCGCCGCAGCAGCGCTTGGGCCCGCTCGATGCGGCGGGTCATGAGGTAGGAGTACGGTGTCTCGCCGTACACCTCGCGGAAGCGACGGCTGAAGTGCGCCGTCGACATCAGCGCCGTGCGAGCCATGGCGGGGACGTCGAGCGGCTTTCCGTACTCCCGGTCCATCTTGTCGCGGACACGGCGCAGTCGACGCAGCTCGTCTAAGTCGACGCTCATGGAACCATTCTGCCCCTCAGCCGGCGCCCGTGATCGCGGTTTGGCTCCCGTGTGCCCGTAGCGGTCAAGTTCCGCAAGCTGCACTTGTCTCACCAGATACCGGCACGATACGAGCGCGGTGGCGGCTGTACTCGCCGTAGCTGTCCCCGAACGCCGCCACCAGAGCCGCCTCTTCAACCTTGATGTACTTGAGGAGCCCGACGGTGGGAGGATCAGCAAGGCGAGGATGCTCTCGATACTTGCAAGCGCCGGCCCACAGCCAGCATGACCGCGATGAGACCCGTATAGGAAGGGTGCCGGACGAACCCGTACGGCCTCGCGAGATCACGCTCTGGCCCGGCTGCATGGCAACGGTGAGGGTGAAGATAGGAGTTCCCACACGAACGCCGTCTGGCTGGTCCGCCGCCGGGCGACCTGAGGCGCCGACAAGACCATGGCCCACGCACGAGTTGGTCGACAACAGCCCTGTCGACAACAGCCCGACCGAGGCGAAGGAGTTCGGTGGCTGGCGGGCGACATGCTCGTCGAGACGCGCCAGAGGTGATCGTCACCTCGAACATGAAGGATTACCCGGCATCGGATCTGGAACCGTTCAACATCGAACCGCCCGCCCAGATTCGGACTAGGTTCGGGGTCGCCGGATGTCCGACCGAGGCCGCCGGAGTGCCCGGTCGGGGCCGGAAAACCGAGGAGTCGCCATGCCCGACTATGACCGCCTTCGCTATGAGGAACTTGCCTCGATCAGCGAGCTTGCCCACGGGTTATCTGACGAGCAATGGGACCACGACAGCCTTTGTCGCGGTTGGCGGGTCCGCGATGTCATCAGCCACATGGTCGTCGGTTACACGACTCCCATGCTCTCCATGATCGGCATGGTGGCCAAATACGGGTTCAACGTCCCCAGGGCCTCCGCAACCGAGTCCGCCGCATACGGCTCGGCGCACACCCCGGCGCAGATCCTGGCCGTGTTCGACACCATCCCCAACGACCATGTGCACAAGGGCGTCGCCCGGGTCGTCAAGCCGCAGGAGAGCCTCATCGACCACATCGTCCACCACCAAGACATCCGTCGGCCGCTCGGCCTGCCCCGCCAGGTTCCCGAGGAGCGGGTGCTCGCGGCGTTGGGTGCCGCGCCGGGAATCGGCGGCTTCGTCGGTGCGAAGAAGCGGGCGGCCGGGCTCCGCCTCGTCGCCACCGATGTTGCCTGGTCCCACGGGGACGGACCCGAGGTGCGCGGCAGCGGAGAAGCGATCCTGCTTGCCCTCACTGGTCGCCCAGTCGTGCTCGATGAGCTGAGCGGTGACGGGGTGGCGACGCTTCACGGTCGCATCGCCGCCTAGCAACCAGAGTCCCAGGCGCTCGGGATCGCCCCGCCGTGCGCTCCCCCTTCTAGTGGACCGAAGGGCAGATCCCGGATCACGGTGTGCCCCGACGACCTCACAAGGGGTACCGCGGGCGGGATCGAGCCACTTCGTATCACCCCGGCTTGCGCGCCACCAGCCAAGCGGCGGATCAGGCGGTAATGCCGGATACCGGGCTTTGGGAATCGACGCCGGCGGACATAGCCGCGGCGATGCAGGCCCACGACGTCATCGTCTGCTCGGCGATCGAGCACCGCGGCGGCCCGGCTCGTCGAGTCCGACGTCGACGTTGTCGTGGGCGGCATCTACAGCTCGACCCGGCAGGCCATCAAGGTACCCGTGGTCGACGAAGCCGCGAAGCTCTACCTGTATCCGGAGTAGTACGAGGGCCAGGAGTGCCACCCGCTCATCTTCTGCACCGGGCCGGTGCCGGCCCGCCAGGTCGAGCCGTTCTTCCCCTGGCTCCTTCTGGCGGCCGGTTCGGCGTGCATCCGGATGCCGGAGGTCGAGCGCATCGCCGTCTGAGCATGTCCCGGCCCTGCGCTCGGGCCACCCCCGGGGCGTGGTCATGCCCTACCCTCCGGTCGCCCGAGCACGAGAACCACGTACGAGCTAGAAAGTGGACCCAGCGTCGCGGTTGAGACGACGCTCTCTTAAAGGAGACGGTATGCCGAAGGTCGTCCTCACCCACAGCGTCGCCGACGTAGACAACTGGCTGAAAGGTAAGTCCGAGCGAGCCGATGCCGTCGGTGGCATGGGAGGCGCCAATGTTGTGGACCATGTAGCCCACGATGGAAGCAAGACCATCGCTGTCACCTTCGACACCGACGATGTGGCAGCGGTCATGGCCGCCATCGCCGCCCCTTCTCCTGAGCTCGCCGCCGCTATGGAACGGCACGGAGTCCTCCCGCCACTGACGGCCTACATCGAGAAGTAATCCGTCTGGGAGGGCCCTCGCACTTCCATAATCGCCGACTGGCTATCGAGCGCATAACTGCGCCCGTCCATGCCCTGTTGAAAAGCCATAACGGCGCCCCGAGTCGGCGTTCGGTGCGGGCCAGGACGAACAAGAGGCCTCGATCGGTGCGGTTGCCGGGAACGGCTTTCCTTTGACGTTGCGCGTGCCGATGGATCGCTCTGGCGCGCTTACCAAAGTTCGCATTCCGGTTCTTCGGCCTTGAATAACGGATCATCTAGCCGGCGAACTGGGACGCTGCTCCGACCTCGTCCGTCCGCGGATAGGGGATGGATGCTCGGCCGGGCATGACTCGCCGGCGTCCTGCGGGCAGTGAGCAGCCTTCCCTTGCCCGTCCTCCGAGCTGGCGTGCCGGTCAAGAACGCACGGGGGGTCCGGGCAGGACCGACGACCGCGCCCGTGCCCTCTTCCTGTCCGCCATGCTTGAGCCATGGTGGAACTGGTTCGCCGGCGACCGCCCGACCAGACGCTGGCCTGGGTGGCGCGGTCGGTCGGACCCAAAGCCCAGGTCAGGTCTTGGCGCCGCCTGACGTGAGGAATCACCTCCTCCGTCCACCTCGTCACCGTCAATACACCGAACGAGCCTCGCCGCCTGATCCTCAAGCGCTGGGTCGAGGGCGATCTCGAGCAGAGCCGGGGCTGGGTGGGGCACGAGGCGGAGGTGTTGAGGGCCCTAGAGCGGACCGGTCTGGCCAGTCCCAGACTGGTGGCCTGCTCCCTC
>Ga0182015_10000046_pt1 | contig 154665 bp, 141 predicted proteins | sample 712P3MmetaG_FD_120478 | JGI IMG/M metagenome (GOLD analysis project Ga0182015, IMG submission 120478) | Permafrost microbial communities from Stordalen Mire, Sweden - 712P3M metaG | ecosystem: Environmental > Terrestrial > Soil > Wetlands > Permafrost | place: Sweden: Stordalen | collected...
AATCTGGAGCGGGCGAAGGGATTCGAACCCTCGACCCCAACCTTGGCAAGGTTGTGCTCTACCCCTGAGCTACGCCCGCGCTCCCGATGCGGCGGGCGGGATGATACAAACCCCCGCCGCCTTTGCAAGCCCACCCGGCGGAGCATGCCGCCCACCCGGTTAAGCCCGCCCTAAAGCCCGAAATCGCGTGGCATCCCACGGCACGGCCGTGATTTACTGCGCCCCAACACGCCATAGAGCCGCTTTCGGGAGGAATTTCCATGTTCAAGGCATCCGCCGGCATCGCGCTGCCGACCTCGATCATCGGCTCGCTGCCGCGCCCGGCCTGGTATGACGCAGTGCTGGGCAAGAAGACCTTTCTTGAGGCGATGGCCCATTCGCGCCACCGCGAGCAATACGAGGATTGCGTCGCGGTTCATATCAACGCCCAGGCCAGCGCCGGGCTCGACATCTACACTGACGGCGACGCGCATTACGACGAGGAAGTCGGCGGCATGAGCTGGCAGAGCTATGCGCCGATGCACATGGCGGGCTTCGACCGCACGCCGCAGCCGACGGTCTATAGCGTGGGTGCCGTGCCCTTCCCGCGCGGCCATATCCTGCACGATTTTCTCGAGGCGCGCGTGCTGCCGCGCATCGTCGGCCCGATCGGCCGCGGCGATTTGCAATACGCGGCGATGTATCGCGTGGCACAGCGCATGACGAAAAAGCCGATCAAGTTCGGCACCATCACGCCCGAGCTGCTGGCGATGGGTGTCGCCGATTCCTATTACAAGGATCCGGTCGAGCGCACCATGGCGCTGTCGGCCGCGCTCAACGCCGAGCTCAACGATCTCGCCGATGCGGGCTGCCCGGTGATCCAGATGGAGGAGCCGCAGATCCACATGGTGCCGGCGCGCGGGCCGACCTTCGGCAAGCTTGGCACCGGCGAGCTGGTCAAGCTCTTCAACCAGACGGTGAAAGGCCTGCGCGCCAAGACCGAAGTGTGGTGCCACACCTGCTGGGGCAACCCGTCGCAGCAGCGCATCTTCAAGAACGTGCAGAGCTACCAGCCGACGCTCGCCGCCTTGAACGAGGTCGATGCCGACGCGCTCACCTTCGAGACTTGTTCTTCTGGCATCGGCGATCTGAAGGCGATCGGCGAGATCATCAAGGACAAGAAGATCGTCATCGGCGTCATCGATCACCACACGCTGCAGGTCGAGCGGCCCGACGAGGTGGCGGCGCTGATCCGCACCGTCTTGAAGCACGTGCCGGCCGAGCGGCTGGTCATCTCGTCGGATTGCGGCATGGGCCGCGAGGGCATGAGCCGGCGCCACGCGACCTACAAGATGGTGGCGATGGTGCTCGGCACCAACATCGTGCGGAAAGAGCTGGGCCTGCCCGAGGCCGAGTGCCTGGCCGCCGATCCGCGCTATTCGCTGACCCTGACCAAGCCGGCGTGAGCGCGGTAGGATCGGGATCGGCGTCAGGGCGCTTGTCATCGGCGGTCGGCGCCGCCATCTAGTAGATGGAACAAGGATAGGCGACATGGACGCAATCATCGGCAATCCCAAGCCCCCGGCGGGCGCCGCCGCCCCCGGCCTGACCGGCTTTGCCCCTGCTGCCGGGATTAGCCCTGCCGCCGGCAATGGCGCCGCCGTGCTGATCAAAGAGGGCTCGACCGCGTCCTTCATGGCCGATGTCATCGAGGCCTCGGCCGCGGCGGCGATCATCGTCGATTTCTGGGCGCCGTGGTGCGGTCCCTGCAAGCAGCTCGGCCCCGCCCTCGAAAAGGCGGTCACCGCCGCCGGCGGTGCGGTGCGCCTCGTTAAGATCAACGTCGACGAGAACCAGGAGCTGGCGCAGCAGATGCGCATCCAGTCGATCCCGGCGGTCTATGCCTTCAAGGATGGCCGCCCGGTCGACGGTTTCGTCGGCGCCTTGCCCGAAGCGCAGGTCAAGCAATTCGTGCAAAAGCTGGTCGCACTCGGCGGCGGTGCCGCGCCGCCCTCGCCTATTGCCGAGGCGCTTGAGCTCGCCAAGGCCGCGCTCGCCGCCAACGACATTGCGCGCGCCGTCAATATCTGGACCCAGGTGGTGCAGCACGAGCCGCAAAATCTCGAAGCGCTTGCCGGCCTCGGCCGTGCCGCGTTGGCGAAGAACGAGCTCGTCCAGGCGAGGGAATTTCTCGCCCGAATCCCGGCAGATCAGGCCAGCCACTCCGATATCGCCGCACTGCGTGCTGGGCTCGAGCTCGCCGAGGCCGGCGCCAAATCCGCCGGCGCGACAGCGGAGCTCGAGGCGCGGCTTGCCGCCAATCCGAAGGACCACCAGGCGCGGCTCGATCTCGCTTCGGCGCTTTTCGCGGCGGGAAACCGCGAGGCGGCGATCGATCATTTGCTTGCCGTCGTGCGGGCCGACCGCGAATGGAACGAGCAGGCGGCGCGCAAGCAGCTGTTGAAATTCTTCGAGGCGCTGGGCCCGACCGACCCGCTCACCCTCGCCGCGCGCAAGCGCTTCTCGGCGATCCTGTTTTCCTGAGCGGGCGATGAGCGAGGCGCCGCTGCCCGCGAGCCTGCCTCTCTTTCCGCTGACCGGCGCGCTGCTGCTGCCGGGCGCGCGCCTGCCGCTCAATATCTTCGAGCCGCGCTATCTCGCGATGACCCGCGCCGCCTTGGGCGAGGCCCGGCTCATCGGCATGATCCAGCCGCTCGATGGCAAGGGCGATGCCGGCGATCCGCTGCTCCACCGCATCGGCTGCGCCGGCAAGATCGTCGAGTTTCGCGAGACTGAGGACGGCCGCTTTCTCATCACCCTCGCCGGCCTGTCGCGCTTTGCGGTGACGGCCGAGACCGTTACCGCCGATCTCTACCGCCGCGCCGATGTCGATTGGTCGCCGTTTCACGGCGACCTGGTCGAGAGCGAGATCGGCGAATTCGATCGCGCGCGCCTCCTGAAATCATTGGGGCCGTTCTTCACCCGCCACGGCGTCAAGGCCGAGCTCGGCGCCGCCTTGGCCATGCCGGCTTTGCGTCTCGTCAACGCGCTTGCCATGATGGCGCCCTTCGCGCCGCGCGAGAAGCAGGCGCTGCTCGAGGCCGAGCCGGTCGAGCGCGCGCGGCTGTTGATCCAGCTAATCGAGATGTCGCTGCTGGGCGGCGAAATCCAGGGCGCCGGCGCGCCCAACTGAACGGGGAGAGTTTCCGTCATGGCCGATATCGATCCGCGTCTGTTGGAAATCCTGGTCTGCCCGCTGACCAAGGGGCCGCTGACCTACGACCGGGTGGCGCAGGAGCTGGTCAGCCCGCAGGCAGGATTGGCCTATCCCATCCGTGACGGCATCCCGATCATGCTCGCCGACGAGGCGCGGGTGCTCGGCGAAAGCGAGAAGGCCAAGGCGGCGCCGAAGCCGTGAGCGCGAAGAGCGCGGCGCCCTGGCCCGAGGAGATCCGCCTCAAGCGGGCGGAGAAAATTCTCGAGATCGATTTCAGCGGCGGCGCCAAGCTCCGCCTGCCGGCCGAATATCTCCGGGTCGAAAGCCCCTCGGCCGAGGTGCAGGGTCATGGGCCCGGGCAGAAGCAGATCGTCGCCGGCCGCGCCAAGGTCGGCATCGCCGCGGTCGAGCCGGTGGGCAATTACGCCATCCGGCTCAAATTCGACGATGGCCACGACACCGGTATTTATTCCTGGGGCTATCTCGCGCTGCTCGGCCAGGAATACGACAAGCGCTGGAAGGATTATCTGGACGCGTTGAAGAAGAGCGGACAGAGCCGATAATTTTTACAGCGCCTCGCCTTTAACCAGCCGCGGCAGATCGCCGACGATGCCCATGGCGTGGCGCATGAAATACCGCTTCAGCGGCGGCGCCGCATTGACCGCGGCCAATCCGACATCGCGCAGCAGCGCCACCGGCGGCAGCCGGTTGGAGAAGAGCCGGTTGAGCCCGTCGGTGAGGGCGGCCAGCGCCACGCTGTCGAAGCGCCGCCAGCGCTCGTAGCGCGCCAGCAAAAGCGAATCGCCGATATCGAGGCCGAGGCGGCGCGCATCGACGGCGATCTCGGCCAGCGAGGCAACGTCGCGTATGCCGAGATTGAGCCCCTGCCCGGCGATCGGATGGATGGCATGCGCCGCGTCGCCGACCAGCGCCAGGCGGGGTGCGGTGTAGCGCTTGGCGTGGGTGAAGGAGAGCGGATAGGAGAAGACCGGTCCCGCCACTTCGAGCGCGCCGAGAAAATCGCCGAAGCGCCGTGTCAGCTCGGCATGGAATTCCGGCTTGCCGAGCTTCAACAGCTTCGGCGCCAATTCGCTGCGCTCGGTCCAGACGATGGAGGAGCGGTTGCCGGTCATCGGCAAGATCGCAAAGGGACCCGCCGGGCGGAAATGCTCGACCGCGACGCCGCCATGCGGGCGCTCGTGTGCGATCACCGCGACCAGCGCGGTCTGGCGATAGGACCATGAGAGAGTTTCGATGCCGGCGGCCTGGCGCAAGGCGGAGTGGCGCCCATCGCAGGCGGCGACCAGCTGGGCCTGAAGCGTGCTGCCGTCATCGAGCTCGACCAGCGCCGATGCGCCTTGGTCGCTCACCCGCGCGACCGTGGCCGGCGCCACGATGGTGAGACTGTCGAGCGCCTGCGCCCGCGTCAGCAAGGCGCGGCGCAGATGCGCGTTCTCAACGATGAAGCCCAGCGGATCGTCACCTAGCGCCTGATGGTCGTAATGGAGGAAGAAGGGCGACGCGCCATCGGCGACGCGGATCTCGAGAATGGGCTGCGCCTCGCCGGCGAGATTGTCCCAGACGCCGATCCCCGCCATTACACGCCGCGTGCCGAAGGAGAGCGCCGTGGTGCGGCCATCGAATCCGGCTTTGAGCATCGCCTTCGGGTCGATGCGGTCGATCAGCGCCACCTCGATGCCGGCCTGGGCGCAGGCGATGGCAAGGCTGGTGCCGATCAAGCCGCCGCCAACCACCGCCAGCTCGACGCGCCGCGTGCTCTTGTTCGAGATCGATGCCATGCGCGCCAAAATGCGAGTCGAGACGCCGCATGTCCAGCGCTCCCCGGAAAAACCGCCGGTTTGCTGCGTTGCCGGTGATTTTGTGCAGCGCAATATTGGCCCGGTCAATTTTTAAGCAGGGGCAAGGTTTGTGCCCAACGCTTGTGCAAAATTCCTTGCTAGGAGGCGGTTTTCGGCCAAAACCCGCGCCAATTGGACATTCCGGCGTTGGCATGAATCTTGATCTTACGTTAACGCGCCCGCCTCGCTTCGGTGGCGGGGCCGTCACTTGGCTCCTCGGGAGGTTCTCGCAATGTTGGTTGGTAAGGCCCTTAGAAACGCAGTGTGGCTGCTGGCGGTCGTGGCGCTCCTGGTTTTGGCGCCGCTCTCGCTCAGCCAAGCGCAGGCTCCCGCCGCCGATGCTCCCGCCGCCGATGCTCCCGCCGCCGCCGCTCCGGCGCCCGACGCGACCGCCGCCGCCACGACGCCGCCCGCTTGCGATCCGAAGACGCTGGAGAAATGCTCGCCCAATTCGGGCGACACGGCTTGGATGCTCGCCTCGGTCGCGCTGGTCCTGATGATGACCATCCCCGGCCTCGGCCTCTTCTACGGCGGCATGGTGCGCAAGAAGAACGTCGGCGACACGGTGATGACCAGCTTCGTCGTCACCTGCATCGTCACCGTGCTGTGGGCGGTGTGCAATTACAGCTTCGCCTTCCGCGCCGGCATGCCCTATCTCGGCGGGCTCGACCGCGCTTTCCTGCAAGGCATCCTGAGCGACATCTCGACGAATATCGGCAATCCGAACTCGCTGGCGCCGACCATTCCCGAGACCGTCTACATGTGCTTCCAGATGACCTTCGCCATCATCACCCCGGCGCTGATCGCCGGCTCCTTCGCCGAGCGGATGAAATTCTCGTCGATGTGCGTCTTCATGGCGATCTGGGCCACCATCGTCTATGCGCCGATCGCGCATTGGGTGTGGGGACCGGACGGCTTCCTCAATTCGTCGAACGACGACGCCTATGTGAAGGTGCTCGATTTCGCCGGCGGCACGGTGGTGCACATCAATGCCGGCGTCGCCGGGCTGATGACCTGTCTCATGCTGGGCAAGCGCAAGGATAGCGGCCCGGCGCATAACGTCATCCTGACCTTCATCGGCGCGGCGCTGCTGTGGGTGGGCTGGTTCGGCTTCAATGCGGGCTCGGCGGTCAGCGCCGGCGTGCAGGCCGGCATGGCGATGACGGTGACGCAGATCGCGACGGCCACGGCGGGCCTGTCCTGGATGTTCGTCGAATGGGCGCTGCGCGGCAAACCGACGGTGGTCGGCATCTGCTCGGGCGCCGTCGCTGGCCTCGTCGCCATCACCCCTGCCTCGGGCTTCGTCGGCCCGGTCGGCTCGCTGGTGATCGGCGCGGTTGCCGGCGTGGTTTGCTATTGGGGCGCAACCGGTCTCAAGCACGCCTTCGGCTATGACGACGCGCTCGACGCTTTCGGTGTCCATGCGGTCGGCGGCATCGCCGGTGCGCTGCTCACCGGCGTCTTCGCCATCAGCGAATACGGCGGGACCTCGGGCGGTATCGAGGGCAATTGGGGCCAGGTGCTCAACCAGGCCGAGGGCATCATGATCGTTCTCGTCTATGACGCGGTCGTCACCCTGATCATTCTCAAGGTCATCGATCTGGTGATGGGCTTGCGCGTCGATTCCGAGATCGAGCGCGACGGACTCGACCTCGCCCTCCATGGCGAGACCGTGCAGTAATTTTCGTACTCTCCTCCTGTGGTGCCTTGGGGGGCAGCGTTTGCTGCCCCCCATTTTCTTTGGCCATTTTCTTGGCCGTGGGCTCTCCGGCGCCCCGATCCGCCCAATCCGGTGGATAAAGCGGGGGAAAAGCACCGAGTTATCCACCCGTAAACCTCTTGTTAACCAATAGCTTGTTACGTAATCCTCAGAGATTAGGGTATCGTTAGGAATTGGCGGACCGGGACCGATTTCCGGCCTGTAGGGGTTTACGATGGTCAGTATCGAAGCCGGCAGCGGTCGCGGACGGGGCGAGGGCATCGATTATGCCCGCATGGTCGAGCGCATCGCCGCGGTGGCCGCCTTGGTGGGCGCGTTGTTTTTCGCCCTGGCGCTGGCGAGCCACAACAATGCCGATCCCTCCTGGAACCACGCCATCGACGGCAATACCGCCAATCTGCTGGGCCCCACCGGCGCGCGCGCCTCCGATCTGGCGCTGCAAGCCTTCGGCCTCGCCGCCTGCCTGGTGCCGCTCTTCCTGCTCGATTGGGGCGCGCGCTTGCTGGCCCGGCGTGGCTTGAAGCGCTTCTGGCTCAAGCTGGCGCTGGCGCCCTGGGCGCTGCCGCTCACCGCGCTCGCGGTCTCGATCCTGCCGGCACCCACAGCGTGGCCGATCGCCTCCGGCCTCGGCGGCTTCGTCGGCAAGCTGGCGCGGCAAGGCTTCGGCCATCTCAACATCGCCCCGCCGCTCGCGGCGATGGCGGCGGCGGCGCTGGTCGGGCTGCTGCTGCTTTATGTCTTCGGTTTTTCGGAGCGGCCCGAACGCGCCTTGCGCAAGAGTCGCAGCCCGGCGCCCGCCCGGCTCGGCTGGTCGCAGCGCGGCTTGGCCTTGCTATCGCCGCTGCGCTGGCTGCGCCGCGACGCGGCCGACAGCGAGGACGATGACGATCGGGCGCTGCGGCGCGAGCCGCTCTTTATCGGTCAAGACGGCGAGGACGATGTTGCGGATGACGAGCGCGACGAACCGGTGGCGCTGCGCCGCACTGCTGCGATAGACCCGCCGGCGAAATCCGCCAAGGTCAGGCTGCGCGCGCGCCAGGCCTCGCTCGCGCTGGGCCCGACCGATCATCTGATGCCGCCGCTCGATCTGCTGACCGAGGCGCCGCCCTCGCGCGCCGCCGCCGCGGTCAACGAGGAATCGCTGCAGCAGAATGCGCGGCTTTTGGAATCCGTGCTCGAGGATTTCGGTGTGCGCGGGCAGATTGTCAAAGTGCGGCCGGGCCCGGTCGTGGCGCTCTACGAGCTCGAGCCCGCCCCCGGCATCAAGGCCTCGCGCGTCATAGGATTGGCCGACGACATCGCCCGCTCGATGAGCGCTCTCTCGGCGCGCGTCGCGGTCATCCCCGGCCGCAACGTGCTCGGCATCGAGTTGCCAAATGTACGCTCGGAGATGGTGTTCCTGCGCGAGCTTTTGGCCTCCGAGGCCTATGAGCGCAGCGCGGCCAAGCTGCCGCTGGTGCTGGGCAAGGATATCGGCGGTACGCCGGTGATCGCCGATCTGCAGCGCATGCCACATCTCTTGATCGCCGGCACCACCGGCTCGGGCAAGTCGGTCGGCATCAACACCATGATTCTCTCGATCCTCTACCGGCTGTCGCCCGATCAATGCAAATTCATCATGATCGACCCGAAGATGCTCGAGCTCTCGATGTATGACGGCATCCCGCATCTTTTGGCGCCGGTCGTGACCGAGCCGCGCAAGGCCGTCGTCGCGCTCAAATGGACGGTGCGCGAGATGGAGAACCGCTACCGCGCCATGTCGAAGCTCGGCGTGCGCAACATCGAGGGCTACAACCAGCGCCTCGCCGAGGCGAAGGCCAAGGGCGAAACGCTGATGCGCCGCGTCCAGACCGGCTTCGACGAGGAGACCGGGCGTCCCATTTTCGAGGAGCAGCCGCTCGCCACCGACCCGCTGCCGCTCATCGTCGTGGTGGTCGATGAGATGGCCGATCTGATGCTGGTCGCCGGCAAGGATATCGAGCAGGCAGTGCAGCGCCTGGCGCAGATGGCGCGCGCCGCCGGCATCCATATCATCATGGCGACGCAGCGGCCCTCAGTCGACGTCATTACGGGAACTATCAAAGCCAATTTCCCGACCCGGGTTTCCTTTCAGGTCACCAGCAAGATCGATAGCCGCACCATATTGGGCGAGGCGGGCGCGGAGCAGCTGCTGGGCCGCGGCGACATGCTGCACATGGCGGGCGGCGGGCGCATCACTCGCGTGCACGGGCCCTTCGTCTCCGACCAGGAGGTCGAGGCGGTGGTGCATTTCCTCAAATCGAACGGACCGGCGCCGACCTATGTCGAGGACGTCACCGCCGACGACGAGGACGAGATGGCGCAGTTCCTCGACAGCGAAGGCGAGGGCTCGGGCGACCAGCTCTACGACCAGGCGGTCAATCTCATCCTGCGCGAGCGCAAGGCCTCGACCAGCTTCGTCCAGCGCCATTTGCAGATCGGCTATAACCGCGCCGCCCGCATTATCGAGCGCATGGAGAGCGAGGGCGTTATCAGCGCGGCAAACCATGTCGGCAAGCGCGAGGTGCTGGCGGGACGCTCGCTTTAGGTCTCGTGTCTTGCCGCTTTGCAAGCCGTCAGCTTTTGCCGAGGGCTCCATAAAATCGACATAAAGCGTGTATTATTGGGCCCGAGAATTGGAGCCCCGACATGACATTCCCGACATCCTTGACCACGCCGCTGACCCGCCGCGACGCCTTGGCGACGCTCGGCATCGGCTTCGCCCTGATCGGCGCCATGACCATGTTGCCGCGCCGCGCGCTGGCCGATCTCACGCCCGACGATCGCGCCGATATCGGCCGCATCGAGCAATATCTCAACGGCATCCACACCATCCAGTCGCGCTTCGACCAGGTATCCCAGAGCGGCGCCGCTGCCACCGGCATGATCTATCTCCAGCGCCCCGGCCATATGCGCATCCAATACGATCCGCCGACGCCGATCCTGATGGTGGCGACGCATGGCGAGGTCTTCTATTACGACCAGAAGCTCGACCAGATCTCCTGGGTCCAGCTCGATCAGACCCCGGCTTGGTTCCTGCTGCAGGACCAGATCCATCTCGGCGCCGACATCGCCGTCACCGATTTCCTGCGCCAATCCGACACGCTGCGCCTGACCTTGACCGAGGCGAAGCGCGCCGAGCGCGGCAAGGTGACACTGGTGCTGAACGACCAGCCGATGGAGCTGCGGCAATGGACGGTGATCGACGCGCAGAACAAGACCGTCACCGTGACGCTCAACAATCCGGAATATGGCGGCAAGATCGACCAGAACCTCTTCGTCTGGAACGATCCACGCAGCAGCAACGCCAGCAGCCACTGAGCCGTCGGGTTCAGCCGATGCAGAGGATAGTTTCGCGCTCATGAGCGCGCCGCCGCCGCCGGTTATCGGCGTGCAATGCTGCACCCGGCCATTGGCCGACCACCTGACCCAAGCGGTGACCGAGAAATACCTGCTCGCCGCCTGGCAAGGCGCTGGCGGATTGCCGCTGCCCTTGCCGGCGCTGCCCGGCATCGCGCCGGAGGAATGGATCGCCCGCATCGACGGGCTGCTGCTGCCGGGCTCGCGCTCCAACGTGGCGCCGCGGGAATATGCCGGGCCAGAGCCTGCGCCCGACATGTTGCAGGACCAGGCGCGCGACGCCGCCGTCTTGCCCCTCATCCGCGCCGCGATAGCCGCCGATCTGCCGGTGCTCGCCATCTGCCGCGGCATCCAGGAGCTCAACGTGGCGCTAGGCGGCAGCCTGCACCAGAGCGTCCACGCCGTGCCCGGCCGGCTCGATCATCGCGCGATAGCCGAGGCGCCGCTCGACCGGCGCTACGCGCATGACGCGCATGCGGTGATGCTTAACCCCGACGGCTGGTTCGCCCGTCTTGCCGGGACCAATTCGATCAGCGTCAATTCGCTGCATGAGCAGGGCATCGATCGCCTGGCGCCCGGCCTCGCCATCGAGGCGGTGGCGCCCGACGGGCAGATCGAGGGCGTGCGCCTGCCGACCGCCAGCTTTGTCGTCGGCGTGCAATGGCATCCCGAATACCGTATCGCCGAGACGCCGTTCTCGCGCGCCCTGTTCGCGGCCTTTGGCGATGCGTGCCGGGCGCGCGCGGCGCAGCGGCGCGTCTCCGCATGAGCGAGACATTTCTCTCGCTGCCGGACGCCGACGATGTCTTCACCGTCGCGGCGCCCGATGGCGCCGTGCTGCCGGTCTATGAATTGCGCGGGCCGGGCCCGGCGCTGCTCTTCGGCCATGCCAATGGTCTTGCGGTGGGCTCCTACGCGCCCTGGCTGAAGGACCTCGCCAAGGGCGCGCATGTCTTCGCTTACGATGCGCGCGGCCAGGGCGGCTCGCTCTGGCCTGATGGGCCGTTGGAGCAGGTCTTTCACACCGACCGCTTCGCCGAGGATCTGGCGCTTGTCGCCGCTGCGGTGACGGCGCGGCTTGGCGGCGTCATGCCGGCCTATCTCGGCCATTCGCTTGGCGCTGCATCGGCGCTCGATCTTGCCATCATGGGCAAGCTGCCGGATTTCGCCGCGCTGATGGCGATCGAGCCGCCGATCTTTCCGGCGCCGGGCACAAGCGTCCGCGCCGAGGCCGAGCGCATTCAGGATCGCCTCGTTGCCGGGGCCGCCAAGCGCCGGGCCGATTGGCCGAGCCCGCAAGCCTTCTACGAGCGGCTCAAAGCGAGCCAAAGCGTCTTCGCGCGCTTTGCCGACGACATGCTGTTGGCGCATTGCCGCGCCACGCTGAAGCCGAAACCCGAAGGGGCCGGCTATACGCTCTGTTGCCCGCCCGCGATCGAATGCGCGGTGTTCGAGGCGCATCGCCGCTCGGATAGCTGGTCGAAGCTCGGCCGCATCGACCGGGCGCTCGATCTGGTCGGCGGCGATCCCAACCGCCCCGACCGCGATTGGGTCTCGACCGCGATGCCGGAGATGGCGGCGCAGATGAAGCGCGCGCGGCTCACCGTGCTGGCCGGCGCCGGACATCTGATGATCTCGGAGGAGCCGGCGCGGTTGCTCGCCTTGGTGCGCCGCTGGCTCGGCGGCTGAGCCATGCGCTAGACGCATGGCTTAAATGTTTGTCATGCACGTGAACTGGGCGGCTCTCCGCCCTATCTAGAGGTCAGAAGCCGCCTGCTTCCGTGGGCGGGCCGATGGCCGTTTTCGACCACCGACTGCCATCGGGACTTCGTGGCGCCCGGTCAATCCCCCCTGACCGGGCGCCTTTTATTTCGCGCCCTGGGCCGCTCCGCCAGCCCATTTTTTTGCCCGGCGCTGCGGCTTGACGCGCGCGGCAATTCCGGTAAATAGTTTGATCTCCAACTATCGGGGGTACGCAGTTGGCGCAGAGCATCGGCACGCTGTCCAGCCGCGTCGCCATCGTCACCGGTGGCGCGCGCGGCATCGGCCGCGCCATCGTCGAGACTCTCCATCGGGCCGGCGCCGCGGTGGTGATCGCCGATAACGGCACCGGCATCGACGGCAACGGCGCCGATCCGAAGCCGGCGACCGAGCTGGCGCAATCGCTCGGCGCCCGGGCTGCCGCCTTCACCGAAAGCATCGCGACGCCATCGGCTGCCAAGGCGGCCGTCGATCTCGCCATCGCGCAATTCGGCGGCATCGACATCCTGGTCAACAACGCCGCTATCCTGCGCGACGCCTTCGTGTTCAAAGCCGATCCGCTCGATTGGGAAGCGGTCATCCGCACCAACCTCTCGGGCGCCTTCTACACGATCGCGGCGGCGACGCCGGCGATGCGCGAGCAAGTGAAGTCGAAGCGCGGCGGCGATCCCTATGTCTGGGGCCGCATTGTCAATCTGGTGTCGACGGCGGGGTTCTACGGCAATTACGGCCAGGCCGCCTATGCCGCGGCCAAGGCGGCGCTGCTGGGATTGACCCGGGTGACGGCGCTCGACATGGCGCGCAGCCAGATCACCTGCAATGCCGTCGCGCCCTTTGCCGCGACGCGGGTGACGGAATCGATCAAGCCGCAGAACCCGGTCCAGGCCGCCTATAAGGAAACCGCGATGAAAATCCCGGCGCGGCCGGTGGCCGAGCTGGTCGGGTTTCTTGCGGGCGATGCCGGGGCCAAAATCACCGGCCAGCTCTTCGGCGTGCGCGGCCGCGAGATCATGCTGCTGTCGCAGCCGCGCCCGGTCGCCCGCGCCGTGGTGGCCGATTCCGCCGGTCTCGCCGTTGCCATGGCGCGCGACCTGGCGCCGCATTTCATCGCGCTTGAATCCGATCTCGAAGCCTTCGCCTCGGCCCCGCTGCTCTAATCGAAAGGGTAACGCCATGACACCAGCCACCATTACTGCCCCGGTCAAATCCGTCGCGGCCCTCATGGACATGCCGGAGGAATACCAGACCGCCGTGCGCAAGATCGTTCGCAGCCATGCGGTGAACGAGCTCTACGGCGCCCAGGTCTATGACGAGCCGGCGATCGCGCTCGCGCCCAACCCCTATCTCAAATGGCTCGCCTGCCGCATCGCCATGGAGGAGTACGGCCACCATGTGCGCTTCCGCCAATTGGGCGAGCAGATCGGCATCCCCGCCGCCGAGATGACGCCGCAGGGCAAGAAGCCGCTCTCGATCTTCGAATTCCCGTTGAAGAGCTGGGAGGAGTTCTGCGTCGTAAAGTTGACCGCCGATTTGGCCGAGATTCTCCAGGTCGAGGATCTGATGCAATGCACGTTTCTTCCCTTGCGCAACCTCGCCAAGATGACCATGCCGGAGGAAATCTTCCATTCGCAATTCGGCAAGGACACCTGCACCGAGCTGGTCAAGACCGAGGAGGGCCGCAAGAAGGTCCAGGCCGCGCTCGACCAGTATTTCCCGATGATGCCGGCGTTTTTCGGCAAGTCGAACTCGGCCAATAACGAGCTCTATCGCCGCTGCGGCATCAAGCGGCACACCAACGAGGCGATGCGCGCCGATTTCATGAAGCGGGTGCGCGAGGTGGTCGAGGGCCATCTGAAATTAAAGCTGCCCGAGGTCGCCGAGGCCGCTTGAACCAGAGCTTGCGCGAAGATTCGGCGCCGCTGGCGGCGCTGCGGAATTCGCTTGCGGCGGCGCCCTGGTTCGCCGCCTGCGGCCAGCCGCTCGGGCCAGGCGAGCGCGATACCGCGCTCGCCTATCTCGCCGGGCTCGGCTTCGATCGCTCTCCGCTCGAGGGGGTGGTGGGCTGGTCCGAGGCGACGCGGCTGATCCAGGATCCGGGCTGGAGCCGCGATCTCTGGGCCGCCGAAAGCGCCGCCGAGAAAAGCCTCTATCGGGAGGGGCTGGCGCTTTATGGCGAGAGCCGGCTGCTCGAACTGCTCAGCGAGATCACCGAAGCGGCCGCGCCGATCCACGACAATGTCTTGCGCGCGCTGAGCCGCGCCCAGATCGTCGATGCGACGCTGGCCAAGGTCGCGGCGGGCGCCGCGGCGCAAGCTTGCCATCAACAGGCGCTGGCGATTCTGGGAGAGGCGCCGCCGGGTCACGCCTTGACGCGGAAATTCCAGCTCTTTGCGCGCGGGCGCTGGCCGCTCGGCCTGGTCGCGCGCACCGCCTACGTGTTTTAAGGATTCGTCATGGCGCTCTCGGTGCTGACCTGGAACATCAATTCGGTGCGGCTGCGCATCGATAATCTGAAGCGCCTCGCCGTGGAGCTAAAGCCCGACGTCATCTGCTTGCAGGAGACCAAGACGCCGGACGAGTTCTTTCCGCGTGAGGCGGTCGCCGCGATGGGCTACAAGCACATGCTGATCCACGGCATGAAGGGCTATAACGGCGTCGCCATCCTGTCGCGAGTTCCCTTGACCAAGCCCCGATATCAAAGCTGGTGCGAGCGCGAGGATTGCCGCCATGCCGTGGCGATGCTGCCGGGCGGCATCGAACTCCATAACATCTATGTGCCGGCGGGCGGCGACGTTCCCGACCCCGAGGAAAATCCCAAATTCGCGCATAAGCTGCAATTCCTAGGCGAGCTCGATACTTATTTCGCCGGCGAGAAGGCTCGCAAGAAGACCATGATCCTGGTCGGCGACCTCAACGTGGCCCCGCTCGAGCACGATGTCTGGTCGCACAAGCAGCTGCTGAAGGTGGTGAGCCACACGCCGATTGAAGTGGAGAAATTGAATCGCCTGCAGGCGCGCGGCGGCTTCGTCGATTCACTGCGCCATTTCATTCCCGCCGATCAGAAGCTCTACACCTGGTGGAGCTACCGCGCGCAGGATTGGGCGGCGTCGGATCGGGGACGCCGGCTCGATCACATCTGGACCTCGCCCAAGCTGCAGCCGGATTTCAAGGCGATCCGCATCTATCGCGAAGCGCGCGGCTGGAAACAGGCCTCGGACCACGTACCGGTCCTCCTGCAGCTGGGCGGCTGAGCGGCGATGGCGCGCGATCTCACCCCCTTCTTCGCGCCGAAAAGCGTCGCGGTGGTCGGCGCCGGCGAGCGGCCTACCTCCTCGGGCGGCGCCGTGCTGCAGAATTTGCGGATTTCGGGCTTCGCCGGCGAGATCGTCCCGGTCAATCCGAAAGGCGGTGTGATCTTCGGCCACGCGGTGCGGCGCTCATTGTCGGAATTGAACCGCCCGGCCGATCTCGCGGTCATCGTCATCCGCCCCGATCTCATCCTCGACGCGGTGCGCGAGGCGGCGGCGAGCGGCCACCGCCATCTGCTCATCCTGCCGGGCGGCTTCGCCGAGGCGGGGGCGGCGGGTCAGGCGCGCGACCGCGCCTTGCGCGAATTGGCCGAGGAGCGAAACATCACCATCGCCGGGCCCAACTGCGCCGGCATCATCCACCTGGCCAAGGAAGCGCCCTACGCCGCGACCTTCCTACGCGACATGCCGCCCGGCCCCAACCGCAATGGCGCCGTCGCCTTCATCACCCAATCGGGCGCCCTGGGCGAGGAGGCGATCGCCTTCGCCAACAACGCGGCGATCCCGCTCGGCTCATTGGTCTCGGTCGGCAACGGCATGCAGCTCGGCATCACCGATTATCTCGAATATCTGGGCGATGACGATTCCATTTCGGCGGTGCTGCTCTATGTCGAGAGCGTCGCCGATGCCGATCGCTTTCGCGCGGTCGCGCGTAAAGTGGCGGCGAAAAAGCCGGTCATCGCGCTGATGGGTGGCCGCACCAGCCCCGGCGCCTCGGCGGCGGCGCGGCATACCGGATCCCGGCCGCCCGACGATGCGGCACTCGAGCGGTTCTGCCGCGAGGCATTTCTGCTCAGGGTCAAAAGCCTGCGCCAGCTCATGCTGGCGGCGAAGGGCTTTGGGGCCTATCCGCAAGGGCTCGGCCGGCGCGCGCTGGTCTTGTCCAATTCCGGCGGGCCCGGCGTGCTCTGCACCGACGAGGCCGCCTCGCAAGGCCTCGATCTGCCGCCGCTGCCCGATGCGATGGAATCGCTCTTACGCGGCAAGCTGCCGGAGGAGGCGGCGGTCGCCAATCCGATCGATTTGCTCGCCGATGCGCGCGAGGACCGCTTTGCCCTGGCGCTACAGGCGGCGATCGATGAGGGCGCCAGCGCGTTCGACGCCATTCTCGGCATCCACGTCGTGCCCTTCATGGTCGAGGCCGGGCCGGTCATCGCCTGCATGGCGGAATTGGTACCCGCGATGCCGGTGCCGCTGCTCTACGCGATGATGGGCACGCTGACCGGAAAGGCCGAGTGGTTCGCCACGATGGAAAAGGCCGGCGTGCCGGTGTTCAACGATGTCGAGGCGATGGCGGAATGCGCCGGGCTGCTGGCGCGCTATCCGGATATCCGGCGCGCGGCTCAGCTCGCGCGGTAAAGATAATGGCGGCCCTCGCGCACGCCGTCGGGCGGCGGCAAGGCCTCCCAGCCCGGCAATTCGAGTGGCTTTTCGGTGATGATCACGGCGCCCGGGCGCATCACCGGCGCCAGCATGGGCGCCAGCTCGGAGGCCAGCCGCGGCTGGTCGGTCACCGGAAAATTGAAATGCGCCAGGGCGACGCTGCGCTTCAGCCGCTCCCAATTGAGCGGCAGGGTCTCGCGCGGGTCGCCGACGACACGCTCGGCCCCCTCGGTCTCGCCGGATAGTTGGTCGAAGACAATGATTTCTCGGCGCCGCCGCAGCACCTCGCGCAGATGCTCGAAGGCGCTGCCATCGCCGAAACCCATCAGCAGCGCGGGCCCGGGAAGCGGTGCCGCGATATCGGCGGCGCGCTCGATACAAGCGCGCTGCGCCATCAGGCGCCGGATCAGCATGTCGAGTGCGCTCAAGGGCGGCCGCTCCCTAGCCCGGTTCTGTCGCTGCCAGCATCGCCCAGAGCCCGGGGGCTTGTCGAGCCAGGCAACCGGGCGGCGGCGGGCGGCGAAATCGACGACCCGCCATGCGGGGATGCCGGACGGATTTGTGACCTACCTCACTGGCGAGGGGCGACGGTTTTGCAGTATTCTCGTAGCCGATGTCGGGGGTAGGTATGAACGACCAGACAATTCGAGGCGCTTCCCGGCGCGAACGCTGGCTGATCCGGGTGCTCTGGCTGAGCGCCGCCGCGGCGGTGATTGGCGGATTTCTGCTGCGCCTCGCCGCCAATTTTCTCCACCGCCCCGATATCCGCCTGATCGGGGTCGCCATGCTGGCGCTGGGCCTGGTCGTGGCGCTGATCGCCTGGGCGGCGGAGAACATGATCCGTCGCCGCCATCTCCACCATCCGCACCACTCTCACCCGCACCATCACCGGTAGGCACGGCGTCGGGCGCGTGCTCCTAGGGCGCTAAACGGTAGCCGCCGGGTTCGGTGACCAGGAGCTGGGCGTTGGCCGGGTCGCGCTCGATCTTCTGCCGTAGTCGGTAGACATGGGTTTCGAGGGTATGGGTGGTAACGCCCGAATTGTAGCCCCAGACTTCGTTCAGCAGAATGTCGCGGCCGATTACCCGCCCGCCGGCGCGATAGAGATATTTCAGGATCGCGGTCTCTTTTTCGGTGAGCCGCACCTTGCGGCGCTTCGGCTCGTCGAGCAGCAGCTTGGCGCTCGGCCGGAAGGTGTAGGGGCCGATGGTGAAGACGGCGTCCTCGCTCTGCTCGTGCTGGCGCAGCTGCGCGCGCAGCCGGGCCAGCAGCACATGGAGCCGGAACGGCTTGACGATGTAGTCATTGGCGCCGGCATCGAGCCCCAGCACGGTGTCGGCGTCGCTGTCGGCGGCGGTCAGCATCAGGATCGGCGAGCGCACGCCCTCGCGCCGCATCAGCCGGCACAGCTCGCGGCCATCCATGTCGGGCAATCCCACATCGAGCAGCACCGCGTCGTGGTATTGCCGCTTGACGCAGCTCAGCGCCTCGGCGGCGGTGGCCGCCTCGACGGCGGCGAATTCCTCATGGAGCTGGAGTTGCTCGGCGAGGGAATGGCGCAACACCCCATCATCGTCGACGATCAATATCTTGCGGTTTAGCGCCATTTCTGCTCCAGGAATAGCTTGGATATACAAAGTATAGCCGTAACTTGGCCGGCTCCGGCCGGCTCCGGCCGGGACGGAAGGCGGGATGATAGGCGCGATCGGCCCGACGCGCCAATCCGCGCCTGGGTGAGCTTCGTTACACCCGGCCCGGCGGTACGCCCGGGCGGAACGAAAGCGGGCTCGTGCCGTTTGCCCCATGCGGATTTTCCAGCACAGGAGATGGCCATGCTTTTGCTTTTGATCCTGATCATTCTGCTTTTCAGCGGCGGCGGCTATTACGGCTATCGGCGCGAATATTACGGCGGTCGCGGCATCGGCCTGATCGGCGTCGTCGTCATCGTGCTGGTGGTGCTCGCCCTCTTCGGCCAGCCGAACGGCTGGTATTAGCCCTAGCCGCCCAGCACCGCCATCAGCGCCTTGCTGCCGAGCGCGCCGTCGAATTCCGGCAGCCGGTCGAGCAGGCTGAAATGATCCTCGCCGGGTAATTCCAAGAGATCGATGGCGCAGCCCTGGCCGCGCCAGGCCGCCGCGAAGGCATGCGCCTGGCGGCGGTATTCGAGGCTTTCGCGGCCGCCGCTCGCCACCAGCACCCGGCAAGCGAGCGGCGCCGGGCGATAGATCGGGCTGAGCGTCTCGCAGGATTCGGCATCCAATTGCAGCGCGCCGTTGAGATAGCTCAGGCGCACCGGCGCCAGATCGTAGATTCCGCCCAGCGCCAGCGCCGATTGCACCGGGTTGCCCAGGAGCTCGAAGGAGCGCCACGGCTTCGCCACCGCCATCATGGCGAGGTGCCCGCCGGTGCCGTGGCCGGCGAGGTGCATGCGCGTCGCGTCGATCTCGAGCTCGGCGGCGTTGCGATAGAGCCAAGCGATGGCGGCGCGGCATTGCTCGACCATCGCCGCGAGCTTGATGTCGGGCGCCTGGCCATGGCCGATCAGCGCCAAGGAAATGCCATGCGCGGCAAAAGCCGGCGCCAGAAAGGCGAAATCGGCCTTGTCGAGCGATTGCCATTCGCCGCCATGGATGAAGGCGAGCAGCGGCGCCGCATGGCCCTGCGCCGGAAAGAAATCGAGCCGCTCGGCCGGGCCGGGTCCATAGGCGAGATCGAGGCGCTTGGCCGGCGCACCCGCTCGCGCCGCCTCGCTCGAATCGCCCCAGCGGCGGAGATGATGGACGAAGGAGGGCGTCGCGGCGCGCGGATTGTATTGCGCGTCGAGCGCCGCCTGATCGTAGATGCGATAGACCGGCATGGCCCCATCCTAGCGCAATCGCGGCAGTGCGCGGCCAAGATGACACGGGCGGTCGCGGATGACGCGGTCGCCCCTGCCGCGATATACCTAGCCGATGAGCGGAATCTCATTCGTCGTCACCGTCTACAACAAGGAGAAATTCCTGCCGTCGGTGCTGGGCGCTCTCTTTGCCCAGGTCGGGGATTTCCCGCGCGAATTCATCCTGATCGACGACGGCTCGACCGACGGCTCGGTGGCGGCGATGGAAAAGCTCTGCGCCGGGCGCGGCGACGTGCGCATCATCCGCCAGAAAAATGCCGGTCCGGCCAAGGCGACCAACGCCGCCGTCAAGGCGGCGACCCTACCCTGGCTCAAGATCGTCGACGGCGACGATGTGCTGGCGCCTTATTGCACCGAGGCCTTGCTCGATGCCGCGCAAAAAGTTGGCGCCAAATTTTCTCTCGGCCGCAACGCGCTCTACCACCTCGGCGACGCGGTCGATTTCGGCCCTGCCCCCGCCTCGCCCCGGCCGTTTCGCCGCGACCTTTTCGCCGAATGCCTCAGGAACGCGCCCTGCAATCTGACGCCGACGCTGATCGACCGCGCGCGCTATTGGGAGGTCGGCGGCTGCGACGAGCGGCTCTTCACCCAGGATTTCTCGTTGCTGCTGCGGCTGTCCTGGCGCGAGAATCCGGCCGCGACCGACCGCACAATCAGCGCTAGCCCCGATCTGTCGGAGGCGCGGGTCTCCGGCAATCAGCGCCTGATGCTGAAGGAGATCAATCAGGCGATGTTCTATTTCCTGAGCGAGACGCCGGGCCTGCCGCTGCCGGCCCGCTACACGGCGGTCGAGCGCGCCTTCGGCCGCGCCTGGAAATGGCAGCGGCGGCGCCTCGGCGCCGGGGTCTGGTCGCGCTGGTTCTGGCTCTATGCGCTGGCCAAGCTGACGCCCGGCTCGGCGGCGCCTTTCCTGCCGGCCACGCTCGACGCCTTCACGGAGGCACGGCGTTAAGCCGTGCCTCGGCGTTAAGCCATGCCTCGGCGGGGTTGTTCGCCTCGCCGCCCGCCTATGCTAGAAGCATGGTGGGGAGAGAGACGGACTTTCGATGACGCGTTCCGGCAGCGACGACAAGGATCGGCGGTCCTCTCCACGCGGCTCCCGCTCCCGGCGCTGGATCGGCTTTGCGGCGCTGTGGACCGTCCTGATCGCCGGCGGCGCCCTCGCCTATTTCGCGCTGACCCTGCCGCCGACCAGTCAGCTCACCGATTCGCAGCGCCGCCCCTCGGTCACCATCCTGGCTGCCGACGGCACCACGCTGATCGCCACCTTCGGCGATCTCTTCGGCGAGCCGGTCCATCTCGCCGATCTGCCGAAATACATGCCGCAGGCGGTGATCGCCACCGAGGACCGGCGCTTCTACCATCATTTCGGCGTCGATCCATTCGGCCTCGCCCGCGCCGTCTTCGCCAATCTGCGCGCCGGCCATGTCGTCCAGGGCGGCAGCACCATCACCCAGCAGCTCGCCAAGAATCTTTTCCTCACGCCCGAGCGCACCATTCCGCGCAAGATCCGCGAAGTCATGCTGGCGCTGTGGCTCGAGCATAAATTCAACAAGGACCAAATCCTCGAGCTCTATCTCAACCGCGTCTATCTCGGCGCCGGCACCTACGGCATCGACGCGGCGTCCCGGCGCTATTTCGACAAGCCGGCCTCGCAGCTCTCGCTCTACGAGGCGGCGGTGATCGCCGGATTGCTGAAGGCGCCGAGCCGCTTCAGCCCGGCCAACGATGGCGGCAAGGCCGCCGACCGCGCCCAGCAGGTGCTCGCCAACATGGTCGAGGAGGGCTACATCACCCAGGCGGCGGCCAATGCCGCGTCGCGCCAGCGCGGCCAGCTCGCCCTCACCGCCAAGGCGCGGCCGGGCAGCCGCTATTTCGCCGATTGGGTGGCCGAGCAGATCCAGGGCTTCGCCGACGTCGACGGCCGCGACGTCGTCGTCGTCACCACGCTCGATCCCCGCATGCAGGCGCTGGCCGAAAAGGCGGTCGACAATACCCTCGATGCCGACGGGCAGAAATTCAATGTCGAACAAGGTGCTCTGGTCGCGATGTCGACCGACGGCGCGGTCCGCGCCATGGTCGGCGGCCGCAATTACGGCGACAGCCAGTTCAACCGCGCGACCCAGGCGCTGCGCCAGCCCGGCTCGTCCTTCAAGCCCTTCGTCTATCTGGCGGCGCTCGAGCACGGCTTGCGGCCGACCGATCACTTCAACGACGGGCCGATCAAGATCGGCGATTGGCGGCCGCATAATTACGAGAACGAGTACCGCGGCGATGTCACCGTGGCCGACGCCGTCGCCTATTCGATCAACACCGTGGCGGCGCAGGTGATCGACCGCACCGGCGTTGACAACGTCATCGCCGCGGCGCGCCGGCTCGGCATCACCGCCGATCTCGGCCGCGACGACAGCCTGGCGCTCGGCACCAGCGAGGTGACGCTGCTCGAGATGACCGCGGCCTATGCCGCCTTCGCCAGCGACGGCTATGCCGCCTGGCCGCACGGCATCATCGAGATCCGCGACGCGCATGGCGGCGTGCTCTATCGGCGATCGGGCTCGGGCGCGCCCCGCGTCATCGATCCCAACATCGCCGCCGAGATGAACGAGCTGCTGATGGGGGTGATCGAGCGCGGCACCGGCCGCGCGGCCCAGCTGCCCGGCCGCCCGGTCGCTGGCAAGACCGGCACGACGCAGGATTCGCGCGACGCCTTATTCTTCGGTTACACCGCCGATCTGGTCGCCGGGGTCTGGCTCGGCAACGACGACAATTCGCCGATGCGCAAGGTGACCGGCGGCACGCTACCGGCGCGGGCCTGGAAGGCGTTCATGGCGCCGGCGGTGGCCGGGGATCCGGTGCGCGATCTGGCGCTGCCGGGCTCGATCATGGCGTCGAGCTCGAATTACGCGCCGGGCGGCTTCCCGCCGCCGCCCGACGCGCCACCGCCGCCCAGCGGGGGCGGCGGCATCCTGCAGAACATGATCAACTCGATTTTCGGGGGACCACGCTAGGGCGGCGTGCCGCCGCGGGCGCTAGGCGGCGCTAAGCGACCGCGGCTTCCGGCACGAAGGCGCGCGGTTTGCGGTTGGCGTCGAGGGCGACGAATTTAAACTCGGCATCGGTCACCTTGACGCGCGATCCCGAACCCGCGCGCAGCGCCCAGACCTCGATATGGAAGGTGGCCGAGCTGGTGCCCAGCCGCACGAAATCGGCATAGCAGCACACCACGTCGCCGACCCGGACCGGATGAATGAAGGCCATGTCGGTGACGGCAACCGTGACGACGCGGCCTTGCGCCATGCGCGCGGCGGCGATCATGCCGGCGGTATCCATCAGCGCCATGATCCAGCCGCCGAAAATCTCGCCGGCCGGGTTGGTGTCGGCGGGCATCGCAACGGTGCGGACTTCCAGCTCGCCGCGCGGACCGGTCAGCGCGTCGAGCTCTTCGCTCGTATAGGGCCACATCGCATCTCTCCAAAAAAAACACACCCGAGATGGCGTTGGCGTCTCGTCCCTAGAGCCAATATTGCACTGCAATATATACTATGCAAGTGTCTTATATCATTAACAAATTCTTATACGCGTTGCACAATTTGTGTTCAATTCGGCCACAGTTGCGGCAGCGCTCAGGTCTCCAGCGCGCGCACCAGCCGCTTATAGACATCGGCGAGGATGCTGGCGCCGAAGGCGGCGATGATGAAATCCGCCAACGTCCCGACCACGCCCTGGATGAGGAAAAGCCCCATCGGCGGATCGTCGAGCACCTGCTCGCCCGATTGCAGGCGAAGCACCGCGACCACCGCGCCCATGATCAGCACCACTACCAGCAGCAGCGGCGCGCAGGCGAGAAAGCCGCAGGCGATGAGGCGCCAGGTATTGCCGCGCAGCGCTCGCCAGGCGCCCTTGAGCCCAAGCGGCTGGCCGGCGGCGGCGGCGGGAAACAGCAGCGAGAGGCGCGCCGCGCCAAGCCAGATCGGCAGCACCAGCGCCAATCCCACGATCGCGGGCGCCAGCCGCGCCGCCGGCGAATCCTCGAAGCCGGTGGCGACCAGGCCGATCAGGCCGAGCCCGGCCAGATTGGCCAAATAAAAGCACAGCGTGTAGAGCAGGAAACGCAGCCACGGCTTGCGCCAGGGTTGTTCCAGCGCCTCGGCCCGGCTCGAGAATAGAATCGCCTGGTTCCAGCGCACGGTGAAGGCGTTGAGGCAAAAGGCGCCGATCACCAGCTGGCCGAAATCCGGCAGCGCCTCGAGGATGACGTTCTCGGTGGCGCCCTCGGGCATCACCAGCGGCAGCCAGGCCGGCGTGATCGAGGCCGCGAGCAGGATGAGGAAGGGCAGCCAAGCAAGATCGGCGAACAAGCCGAGATGGTGGAAGACGAAGCGATAGGCCCCGACCGTCACTTGAGCGACCGGAATCCGGGCGGGCGGCGGCGCTTCTTCGAGCATGGGGGAGTGGGTCCGGAGCAGGGGCGGGGCGCCCCTCAAGCCGGGGCGACCCGAACTGTGCCGCTATTTCGCGGCCTCGTCGAGCGCATAGCCGGCGGCGCGGACGGTGCGCACCGGATCGGGCTTGGCGCCGCCATTGAGCGCCTTGCGCAAGCGCCGGATATGGACGTCGACGGTGCGCAACTCGACCTCGGCGTCGCGGCCCCACACCGCGTCCAAAAGCTGCTCGCGCGAGAAGACGCGGCCCGGCCGCTCCATCAAGAATCGCAGCAGGCGGAATTCGGTCGGCCCCAGATGAATCGGCTTGCCGCCGCGCGACACGCGGTGGGCCGACAGATCGAGCGCGATGTCGGAGAAATGCAGGATTTCCTCGTTGCCGCCGGGCTTGGCGCGGCGGATCACCGCCTTCAGCCGCGCGACCAGCTCGTTGGGGCTGAACGGCTTCACCACGTAATCGTCGGCGCCGCTGTCGAGGCCGCGCACGCGGTCGGCTTCCTCGCCGCGCGCCGTCAGCATGATGACCGGGATGTCCTTCCAGGCCGGCGTCCGCCTGATCTGGCGGCACACCTCGATGCCGGAAACTCGCGGCAGCATCCAGTCGAGCAGCACGGCGTCGGGCTTCGACTCCTTGAGCTGGAGCAGCGCCTCCTCGCCGTCATGCGCGGCACTCACCGCGAAGCCTTCTTTTTCGAGATTGTAGCGCAACAGCGTCAGCAGCGCGGCTTCGTCCTCGACCACCAGGACCGATGGACGGTTCATGCTTCGTCATCCTCGGGATCGTCGGCGGTGGCGTCGGGCGTATAGGCGAGGCTGGTGCGGTCGCGCTTGGGGCGGACTTGCGCCAGGGGCGTGCCATGCACCAGGAAATAAAGCGTCTCGGCGATGTTGGTGGTGTGGTCGCCGATGCGCTCGAGGTTCTTCGCCATGAAGAGAAGATGCGTGCAGGAGGTGATGTTGCGCGGATCCTCGATCATGTAGGTCAAGAGCTCGCGGAAGAGGCTGGTGTAGAGATCGTCCATCTCCTCGTCGCGCAGCCAGACCGCGAGCGCCTTTTCCGCGTCGCGCTCGACGAAGGCGTCGAGCACGTCCTTGATCATGATGCCGCCGAGCCGCCCCATGCGCGGGATGCCGCCCGCCGGCCGCACCGGCGGCGTCTGGTTGAGCGCGATGGCGCGTTTGGCCACGTTGCCGGCGTAATCGGCGATGCGCTCCAGATCCGAGGCGATCTTCAAGGCCGCGATGATCTGGCGCAAATCGCGCGCCATCGGCTGGCGCAGCGCGAGCAGGCGCACGACGAGGCCCTCGACGTCGCGCTCCAAATTGTCGACCCGACTGTCGCCCTTCACCACGCGCGCGGCGAGCTCGCTGTCGCGCTTCGAGACCGCGTCGATCGCCGCGGCGAGCTGGCTTTCGGCGAGACCGCCCATCTCGGCGATAATGTTGTCTAGCCGCTGCAGCTCCTGGTCGTAGCTCTTGATGATGTGCTCGGAAACCATGATGCGCTCCTCAGCCGAACCGGCCGGTGATGTAGTCTTCGGTCTGGCGCTCCTTCGGCGAGGTGAAGAGCGTCTCGGTCGTGCTGAACTCGATCAGCTGGCCCAGATACATGAAGGCGGTGTAGTCGGAGCTGCGCGCCGCCTGCTGCATATTGTGGGTGACGATGACGATGCAATAGTCGGATTTGAGATCGGCGATCAGCTCCTCGATGCGCTGGGTCGAGATCGGGTCGAGCGCGGAGGCGGGCTCGTCGAGGAGCAGGATTTCCGGCTTCACCGCGACGGCGCGGGCGATGCAAAGCCGCTGCTGCTGTCCGCCCGAGAGCGACAATCCGGATTCCTTCAGCTTGTCCTTGACCTCGTCCCAGAGCGCGGCGCGCTTCAGCGCCTCTTCGACGCGCTCGTCGAGATCGCGCGGCCCCGGCCGCTCGTAGAGCCTGATGCCGAAGGCGATGTTGTCGTAGATCGACATCGGGAAGGGGGTCGGCTTCTGGAACACCATGCCGACCCGCGCGCGCAAGAGGTTCAGATCCTGGTCCGGCGCCAGGATGTTCTTGCCGTCGAGCAGCACCTCGCCGGTCGCGCGCTGGTCCGGGTAGAGCTCATAGATGCGGTTCAAGACGCGCAGCAAGGTCGACTTGCCGCAGCCCGACGGGCCGATGAAGGCGGTGACGCGCTTGTCGTAGAGCGGCAGGCTGACGCCCTTCAGCGCCTCGGTCTGGCGGTAATAGAACCGCAGATCCTTGATCTCGGCCTTGGTCGCGGGCGCCAGGCCGGGCGCCGCATCCGGCTGATCGGCGGCCTTTGCCGCTGGCTGGTCCTGCGATGGGGCCGGGCGTGGCATGCCGGGCAAGGTTACAAGATGCGGGCGGGGACGGGCAGGGGGTTCCATCGGGGTAACTTCAATGTCCATGGGGGTGACTTCGATGCTCATTTTGCGAAGCTGCTCCAGCCGGCGACGAAGCGCGCGAGGATGTTGAGGAGAAGGATGGTGATGGTGATGAGAAGGGCGCCGCCCCAGGCGAGCAGCTGCCAATCGGCATAGGGCGAGAGGGCGAATTGGAAGATGACCACCGGCAGATTGGCCATGGCGCCGTTCATGTCGACGCTCCAGAACTGGTTGTTGAGCGCGGTGAAGAGGAGGGGGGCGGTCTCGCCGGCGATGCGCGCCACCGCCAGCATGACGCCGGTCAGCATGCCCTGGATCGCGGCGCGATAAACCACGTTCGAGACCACTTTCCATTGCGGCGTGCCAAGGGCAAAGGCCGCCTCGCGCAGGCTCGCCGGCACCAGCGACAGCATGTTCTCGCTGGTGCGCACCACGACCGGCACGACGATGATGGCGAGCGCCGCCGTCCCGGCCCAGGCCGAGAAATGGCCCATCGGCACCACCATCACCTCGTAGACGAAAAGGCCGATGACGATGGAGGGCGCGCTCAACAGGATGTCGTTGACGAAGCGCACCGCCTGGCCCAAGCGGCTGCCGCGGCTGAATTCGGCGAGGTAGGTCCCGGTCAATATGCCGACCGGCGTGCCGATGGCGGTGGCGGCGGCGGTCATGATGACGCTGCCATAGATCGCATTGGCGAGGCCGCCCTGGCTGCCCGGCGGCGGCGTCATCTTGGTGATGATGTCGCTCGACAGCGCCGGCAGGCCGTGGCGCAGCAGCGAATAGAGAATGAAGAACAGCACGGCGAGGCCGGCCGAGGTGGCGCAGAGCGACAGCGCGAGGATGACGAAATTCGTCGCCCGCCGGTGGCCATAGAGGAGACGCGATTGCCCGCTCATGCGCCCTCGCGCGCGCTGAGGCGCCACAGCATGTAATTGGCCGCCGCCAGCACGATGAGGGTGATGACGAAGAGGATGAGCCCCAAGGCGATCAGCGACGAGGTGTAGAGATCGCCGACCGCCTCGTTGAACTCGTTGGCGAGGGTCGCCGAGATGGTGGTGCCCGGCGCCAGCAGCGAGGCCTTGATGCGGTGCGCGTTGCCGATGACGAAGGTAACCGCCATGGTCTCGCCCAGTGCCCGGCCCAATCCCAGCATGATTCCGCCGACGATGCCGACGCGCGAATGCGGGATGACGATGTCGCGGATGACCTCGGCGGTGGTAGCGCCCATGCCATAGGCGCTCTCGCGCAGCATCGGCGGCACGGTGAGAAAGACGTCGCGGATGACCGAGGCCATGAAGGGCAGCACCATCACCGCGAGGATGATGCCGGCGGTGAGGATGCCGAGGCCCAGGGGCGGCCCGGCGAAGAGCATGCCGAAGAACGGAACCTGGCCGAGCGTCTCGATGAGCGCCGGCTGCACGGTCTGCTGCAGGAAGGGCGCCAGCACGAAGAGCCCCCAGATGCCGTAAATGATGCTCGGGATCGCCGCCAAGAGCTCGATCAGCACGCCGATCGGCCGGCGCAGCAAGGGCGGGCAAAGCTCGGTCAAGAAGATCGCGACGCCGAAGGCGAGCGGCACGCCGAGCGCCATCGCCACCAGCGAGGTCACCAGCGTGCCATAGATGGCGGGCAGCGCGCCGAAGCTGTCCTTGACCGGGTTCCAGGCTTCGCTCCACACGAAGGAGAGGCCGAAGGCGCGGAAGGCCGGCAGGGAACCGACCGCCAGCGCGGCGATGATCGCGGTGAGGAGGACAAGGACGCCGAGGGCGAACATCCGCGTCGCGCCCCGGAATAAGGCGTCGCCCGCGCGATGGCGCTGCATCTGCAACGGCGCAAACCACGCCGCCGAGGTCCGGATCGCCGGGCGAGCTTCCACGGTCTTGGCTTTCTTAACCTGTTACGTCGTCGTCCCGGCAAAGGGGTACCCGGCTTCGGTTGCGCTTTTATGACAGGCCCGGGGTTTCCGGCTAAGGCCTTGGCAGGGCTCAGTTATTCGCCGATGCGGCGGGCAGGTGGACGGTGAATACCGAGCCCTGGCCGGGCTCGCTCTCGATCTCGAAGGCGCCGCGATGGTGGCTGACGATGTGCTTCACAATGGCAAGGCCGAGGCCGGTGCCGCCCAATGCCCGCGAGCGCGCCGCGTCAACGCGGTAGAAGCGCTCGGTTAAGCGCGGCAGATGCTCGCGGGAAATGCCGCTGCCGTGGTCGCGCACCGCGACGGCGACCGCGGCACCCCGCTCGCCCGGCCGGAGCGGCAAATTGCGCTGCGAGGGGCGCGCCACCACCTCGATCGCGGTGCCCTCGGCGCCGTATTTGAGCGCGTTGTCGATGAGGTTCTGGAACACCTGGACCAGCTCGTCGCTGTCGCCGATCACCGCGGGCAGATCCTTCGGCACGTCGAAGGCGATGCGCATGCCGCGCTCCTTGGCGCGCGGCTCCAAGGGCTCCGCCGCCTGGCGCAGCACGGAGGCGAGCTCCATCGCCTCGGTCGGCGGCCGGTGCTCGTTCATCTCGATGCGCGACAGCGAGAGGAGATCTTCAACCAAGCGCGTCATGCGGCCGCCCTGCTCGGCCATGATGCCGAGAAACCGCTCGCGCGCCGCGGCATCCTCGCGCGCCGGGCCGCGCAGCGTCTCGATGAATCCGACCAGCGTCGCCAGCGGCGTGCGCAGCTCATGGCTGGCATTGGCGACGAAATCGGCGCGCAGCCGCTCGGCGCGCTTCATCGCGGTCAGATCGTGCAGTACGAGCACGGCGACGGCACCTTCGGCCTCGGGCTCGAGCCGGGCGAGATGGGCGCTCAAATGCCGCTCGACCGGGCTGGTCAGCTCGAACTCGACGAGTTGTTGCTTCTCGCCGCGCAGCACGCGGTCGGTCGCCGCTAGCACCAGCGGATGGCGCAGACAGCCGGCGAGGTCACGGCCCTCGATACGCTCGCCCAATAATTCCGTCGCGGCGGCATTGGCGCGCACCACGCGGCGGCGCTCGTCCAGCAGCAGCAGCGGCTCCGGCAGCGCCGCTAGCACGGCGCGCGACGCGGCGAGATCGGCCTCGCGCTGGCGCAGCGCCGCGCGGTTGGCACGCGACCAGCGGCCGAGATCGAGCCACAGCGCCCTGACCGCCGGGTTGCGGCTCGGAACCTCGGGCGGCGAATCGCTGCCCGCCGCCATCGCCTCGATCGCGGCGCGGATGGCGGCGATGCCGGAGACCAACGGATAGCGCAGCAGTGTCACGCCGGCGAAGACCACCAGCGCGCCGATGAAGGCGGAGGAGGCATCGAGCCGCCCCAAAGTGGCGAGGGCGATCAGCACGCCAAAGCCCGGCGCCGAGAGCAACAGCGCATCGAGCAGGAGCCGGCCCCAGATCGGGGCCCGGGTCAGCGGCGGCTTGTCCATGCGCGATCTTAGCGCTCCGCCGCCTGCGCCGTCGATTGGCGCGGGTTCCGCGCGCGCGCCGGCGATGCTAGCCTTCGCGGCCATGCGCGCGACCTCGAGCCAGAACCCATTGCCCGCCTTGCCGCCCGCGCCCGCGATGGCGGAGACGACGCCGATGATGGCGCAATACCTTGCGATCAAGCGCCAGCATCCCGATTGCCTGCTCTTTTACCGGATGGGCGATTTCTACGAGCTGTTCTTCGACGATGCGGCCCTGGCGGCGCGGGCGCTCGACATCGCCCTCACCAAGCGCGGCCGCCACGAGGGCGAGGACATCCCGATGTGCGGCGTGCCGGTGCACGCGGCCGAGGCCTATCTGGCGAAGCTGATCCGCGCGGGATTCCGCGTCGCCATTTGCGAGCAGATGGAGGACCCGGCCGAGGCGAAGAAGCGTCCCGGCAAGCCGCCGGTGAAGCGCGGCGTCGTGCGCATCGTGACGCCGGGCACGCTGACCGAGGAGACGCTGCTCGATGCACGAAGAAACAACTTTCTCGCCGCGCTGGCCGAGAGCCAGGGCGATTTGGCGCTGGGCTGGCTCGATCTCTCGACCGGCGAATTCGCCACCCAGGCGCTGGCGCCCGCCGACATCGCGGCGGCGCTGGCAAGGCTGGCGCCGGGCGAAATCCTGCTGCCGGAGAAATTGCAGCAGCGCGGCGAATTCTTCGAGCTGTTCGCCGATTGGAAGCGCTGCCTGACGCCCTTGCCCAATGCGCGCTTCGACAGCGAGAACGCGCGCCGGCGTCTCGAGGCGGTGCTGGGCGTCAAGGCGCTCGACGCCTTCGGCGCCTTCAGCCGGGCGGAGATCGCGGCGGCGGGCGTCCTCATCGATTACGTCGATCTGACCCAGCAGGGCAAGCTGCCCGCCTTGCAGCCGCCGCGTCACATCGCCTCGGGCGCCTTCATGGCGATCGACCCGGCGACACGACGCAATCTCGAATTGGCCGAGACCCTTTCGGGCGAGCATGCCGGAAGCTTGCTGGCGGCGATCGACCGCAGCGTCACCGGCGCCGGCGCCCGGCTGCTGGCGGAACATTTGGCAGCGCCCTTGACCGAGATAGCGGCGATCGAGGCGCGGCTCGATGCGGTGGAATTCTTCAAAGGCGACGAGCGGCGTTGCGTCGATGCTCGCGCCATCCTGCGGCGCTGCCCCGACATGGCGCGCGCCTTGGCGCGACTGGGATTGGGGCGCGGCGGTCCGCGCGATCTGGCGGCGTTGCGCGACGCGCTGGCGGAAAGCGCCACTTTGCGCGCGCTTCTCCAGGGGGTGGCAGACCTGCCCCAACTCCTGCGCCGCTCGCTGCAGGAGATGGGCGAGGATTCGGTGCTGGTCGACCGGCTCGGCCGCGCGCTGGCATCGGAGCTGCCGCTTTATGCCCGCGACGGCGGATTTATCGCACCCGGCTATGCGCCGGAGCTCGACGAGCTGCGCCATCTGCGCGACGAGGGCCGCCGGTTGGTGGCGGAGCTGCAGTCCCGCTACGCCGCCGCGACCGGGATCGCCTCGCTCAAGATCCGCCACAACAACGTGCTCGGCTATCACATCGATATCGCACCGAGCCATGCGGGGAAGCTCGGCCCCGATTTCATCCACCGCCAGACCATGGCGTCCTCGGTGCGCTATGCGACGACCGAGCTCGGCGAATTGGAAAGCCGGATATCCTCGGCCGCCGACAAGGCGCTGGCGCTCGAGCAAAAGCATTTCGAGACCCTCGTTGGCGAGGTTCTGGCGCGGGTGGAGATGATCCAAATAGCTGCCGCGGCGCTGGCCACGCTCGACGTCGCGGCGAGCCAGGCGGTGCTGGCGGTGGAGCAGCGCTACGCGCGGCCGGTCCTGGTCGCCGGCACGGAATTCAAGCTTGTGGGCGGCCGCCATCCGGTGGTCGAGGCGGCGCTGAAGGCGCAAGGCGCATCGGGCTTCGTCGCCAATGATTGCGAGCTGAAGCCCGGGCAAAAGCTCTGGCTGCTGACCGGGCCCAACATGGCGGGCAAGAGCACCTTCCTGCGCCAGAACGCGCTGATTGCCATCCTGGCGCAGATGGGCGGATTCGTGCCGGCGGAATCGGCGACCCTCGGCATCGTCGACCGCTTGTTCAGCCGCGTCGGCGCCGCCGACGATCTGGCGCGCGGGCGCTCGACCTTCATGGTCGAGATGGTCGAGACCGCGGCGATCCTGAACCAAGCGACGGAGCGCTCCTTCGTCATCCTGGACGAGATCGGCCGCGGCACCTCGACCTTCGACGGGCTCTCGATCGCCTGGGCGACGCTGGAGCATCTCGCCGCGGTCAATCGCTGCCGCTGCCTCTTCGCGACGCATTACCACGAGCTGACCGCGCTCGCGGCGAAGCTCGACGATCTCGCCTGCTACACTATGCGAGTGAAGGAGTGGCAGAGCGATGTCGTCTTTTTGCACGAGGTCGCACCGGGTGCGGCCGACCGCTCCTACGGCATCCATGTGGCGAAGCTCGCCGGGCTGCCGCATGCCGTGATCGCGCGCGCCGAGACCGTGCTGGCGACATTGGAAAAGGGCGAGCAGCGCGGCCAGCTGACCAAGCTCGCGGAAGATCTGCCGCTTTTCACCGCGGCCCCACCGCCGGCACCCGCGATCTCGCCCTTGAAGGCGCTTCTCGATGCGGCGCGGCCGGACGAGCTCTCACCGCGCGAGGCGCTTGAATTACTCTATCGCCTCAAAGACTTGGCGGGAAACTGAGACCGGCTCCGCTGGCGCAATCAGGCGCGGAACCGTATAGAATGCCGCCGCCATGACCGCCATTCCGCGCCAGCGCGACATCATCGACCGCCGCGAGCTGACGGCAAAACTCGACGCGCTCACCGGTGCCGGCGCGCCCGACCGCCTCGCCGTCGGCGCCGTGCTGAAGACGACACTGGCCACCGGCCGCGCCGAGGTGCGCCGCCGCTTCGACAAGGAAGGCTCCGGCACCGAGGCGGTGCACGAGATGGCCTTCCTCGCCGATCAGCTCATCCGCACGCTCTACGATTTCACCTTGGCGCGGGTCTATCCGCTCGCCAATCCGACCACGGCCGAGCGGATCTCGCTCATCGCCGTCGGCGGCTATGGGCGCGGCGAGCTGGCGCCGCATTCCGACATCGATCTCCTCTTCCTGCTGCCCTACAAGGCGACGCCGCATATCGAGCAGGTCGTCGAATATATTCTCTATGCCTTGTGGGATCTCGGGCTGAAGGTCGGCCAGGCGACCCGCTCGATCGCCGAGACGATTGCCGGCGCCAAGGAGGATCTCTCGATCCGCACCGCCATTCTCGAGGCGCGCTATCTCTGGGGCGAGGAGACGCTCGCCGCCGAGCTGAAGACCGCCTTCGAGACCGAGATCATGAAGGGCAGTGCCGCGCAATTCGTGAAGGAGAAGCTGGCCGAGCGCGATTTGCGCCATCGGCGGCTGGGCGATTCACGCTATCTGGTCGAGCCCAACGTCAAGGAGGGCAAGGGCGGCTTGCGCGATCTGCACACCCTCTTTTGGATCGCCAAATACATCTACCGCGTCGACAACATCGAGAAGCTGATCGACCTGAAGGTGCTCAGCGTCGAGGAATCGGCGCGCTTCGCCCGGGCGCAGAATTTCCTCTGGACGGTGCGCTGCCATTTGCATTTCCTGACCGACCGCGCCGAGGACCGGCTCACCTTCGAGTACCAGGCCGAGGTCGGCCGCCGCATGGGCTATACCGACCATGCCGGCTCGCGCGGGGTCGAGCGCTTCATGAAGCACTATTTTTTGATCGCCAAGGATGTCGGCGATCTGACCCGCATCTTCTGCGCCCAGCTCGAGAGCGAGCAGAAGGCAAAGCCGCTCTTCCCGTCCTGGCGGCGCTGGACCGGGCGCGACAAGCTGAAGGGCTTTACCGTCGATGGCGGCCGCATCGACGTCGACAAGGACAGCGCCTTCCGCGACGATCCGGTCAATCTCGTTCGGCTGTTCTATCTCGCGGAAGAGCACGAGCTCGACATCCATCCGCGCGCGCTTCGGCTCATCACCCAATCCCTGAAGCTGATCGACGGCAAGCTGCGCGTCGATCCCGAGGCCAACCGGCTCTTCATGGAGATTCTGACCTCGCGCAAGGAGCCCGAGGTGGCGCTCAGGCGCATGAACGAGGCGGGCGTCTTCGGCCGCTTCGTTCCGGATTTCGGCCGCGTCGTGGCGCAGATGCAATACGACATGTATCACATCTATACCGTGGACGAGCACACGCTGTTCGCCATCGGCCTCCTCAACAAGATCGAGAAGGGCGAGCTCAAGGACGAGCTGCCGCTCGCCACCTCGATCATGCCGAATATCGTGTCGCGCCGCGTGCTTTTCCTGGCCGTGCTGCTGCACGACATCGCCAAGGGCCGCGGCGGCGACCACTCGATCCTGGGCGAGGAGGTGGCGCAGAAGCTGGGGCCGCGCCTCGGCCTTACCGCCGAGGAGACCGAGACCGTCGCCTGGCTGGTGCGCTGGCATCTGATCATGAGCTCGACCTCGTTCAAGCGCGACATCGACGACCCGCAGACCATCAAGGATTTCGTCGGGCTGGTGCAATCGCCCGAGCGGCTTAAATTGTTATTGCTACTGACCGTGGTCGATATCCTCGCGGTCGGCCCGAAGGTGTGGAACGGCTGGAAGGCGACGCTACTGCGCGAGCTTTATCACCGCGCCAGCGATTTGATGGCGGGCGGGCTGGTCGAGGCGGCACAGGGTGCGCGGATATCGGCGGCCCAGAACGAGGTGAAAAAGCGTCTCGCCGATTTCACCCCGGCCGAGCTCGAAAGCTTCATCGCCAAGGGCTATCCCTTCTACTGGCTCTCCTTCGACGCGGAGACCCAGGATCGCCATGCGCGATTGATCCGCGAGGCCGAGCGCTCGGGTCGTCCGATCACCCTCGACACCCGGGTCGATGCCGCAGCGGCGGTGACCGAGATCACGCTCTATACCGCCGACCATGCCGGATTGTTCTCGCGCATCGCCGGTGCGCTGGCGCTGGCCGGCGCCAACATCGTTGACGCCAAGATTCTCACCATGCAGAACGGCATGGCGCTCGACACCTTCACGGTGCAGGACGAATCGGGCGGCGCCTTCGACAAGCCGGCGAAGCTCGAGAAGCTGGTGCCGCTGTTCGAGAGCGTGCTGGCGGGTGGGGTCAAGCCGCATCTCGAGCTCGGCAAGCCGTCGGCGATCCTGTCGCGCACCCGCGAATTCAGCGTGCCGCCGCGCGTCATCGTCAACAACAGCGCGTCGCAGACCCACACCGTGATCGAGGTCAACGGCCGCGACCGCCCGGGGCTGTTGTTCGAGGTGACCCGCGCGCTCACCTCGCTCAATCTGCAGATCGCCAGCGCCAAGATCTCGACCTATGGCGAGAAGGTGGTCGACGTCTTCTATGTGAAGAATCTGTTTGGCCACAAGATCGAGCAGGAAAGTCGCATCGATGATATCCGGTTGAAGCTCACCGCCGCCCTGGCCGGGGCCGAGGATGCCGACGCGTCGAAGCCCAAGGGATTCATCGCGGCGGAATAGCCGCGCTTAGGCTTTGCGCGTGCCGACCGGCAAGGTCGGCGCGAAAGCGACGATGGCGAGCGCGCCCGCCACCGCGGGCAGGAAGGCGAAAGCCGGATTGCCGGTAGCGTCCCAGATCGCACCGGCGATCACCGGCATGGCGACGGCGGTCGAATAGCTCAGCGTGAAGATTCCGGCGGTGAGGCGGTGGACGTCGTCGGGCGGCACCAGCAGCGCCGGCAATGCTAGCAGCAGCACCAGCACCGCGGCGCAGGCGAATCCCGCGACGCCCGCCCACCACACCACCCAGCCGCCCGGCATCAACAGCATGCCGGCGATGCTCGCCGCCATCAGCAATCCGGCGCCGAGATAGGCGTAACGATTGCGCACCAGGCGCTCGGCGAAGACGAGGATGATAAACGAGGCGGGCAGCTGGCCGAAATTGAGTGCGGTCAGCGCCGGGCCGATCCATGCGCCGCGCCCCACCGCGTCCAAATAATCGGGCAGGAAAGTGTTGGTGGCGAAATAAAGCGTGTTGGTGCCGCCGAACATGATGGCGAAGCGCCAGACCAGGCCGCTTTTCCAATCGGGCCACCAGCGCCGGCGCGGCGCTCCGGGCGCGCGGATCGGGCGCGCCGGCGCCCACAGCACCAGGCACAGAGCGGCCGCCAGCACCGGCAGTGCCCAAAAGACGAGGCTCAAGCGCCACGATCCGCCAAGCGCCGGAAGGACAAACGCCAGGGTGAAGGCGACCGGCAGCGTCTCGCCGAGCAGCAACCCGTTGGTATAGACCGCGGTCGCGAAGCCGATGCGCGAAGGGACCCAGGCGCGCACCAGCGGCGGAAACGAGGGCTGCATCACCGCGACGCCGGCGCTCATGGCGATGGTGGCGGCATAGAGGCTGGGCGCGTCGAAGGCGAATCCGCGCGCCGCCGAGCCCGCCGCCGCCAGCAGGAGGCCGATCAGCAATGTTCGCGTCGCACCCCAGCGCGCGATCAGCAGCGAGCCCGGCACCGCCGCCACGGCGAAGAGCAGCGGCGGCAGGCTGCCGAGCAGGGCGATGCCGGTCTCGTTCAGATGGAGGTCGCGATGGATGAGCGGGATGACCGGCGGCACCGCCAGCACGGTGAAGCGCAAGCCCATGCCGGCGAACCACAGCAGGAGGAGCGGGCGCAGCAGCTTGATCGACAAGGATGCGGCCTCTCGCCTGCGGGAAGGCGACCATGGCCGCCGGGAAGCGGAGGTTTAGCTGAAGCGGTGCCGGTCGTCGAGACGCATCAGGTTTCCAGGCGTGCCGCGATCGCCGGCGGCGGATTCCAGTTCGCCGCGATCTGCCGGTAGGCGAGGGCATAGAACGCGATAAAGAGCGCGCTGGCGAGAAGCGAGAGCAGCGTGCCGCCGCCGGCGATCGCGGCCAGCATCGCCGGATGGGACCGGAAAAAGAATCCCAGCGCCGCATTCGGGTCGGGCGCGTTCCCGTTATTGAGGAAGCCAATCCAGCGCGAGAAAAATGCGAAGGCGCCGATCCAGACGATGAGGAAGACAGGCAGCAAGCAAATCAACACGCCAAAAAAGAGTCGCAGCGTGTTGCGCTGGCCGCGCCGCCAGGCGGCACGGATCGCCTTCGCCGGATCGTCGATCGCAATCGCCGGAATCACGAGATAGAACCGGACGCCGGCGGCAATCACCACGATGCAGAGCGCCAGAAAAACGATCGCGAAAGGCGCCACGACAATCCCGGCGGGATGCGCGACCGCGACGGCGATCGCGCCAATCGCCACCGGCACGCCGACCAGCACGGTAAAGAGCAGCGACACGCCGATCAGCCGCCACTGACGGCGGTGGAAGCGTAGCGCTGCCAGCCACGACGACTCGCCAAGCAGAATCGCCCGCGCCAGCGCAATGTGCCAGGCGACGGCGATCCCGATGAATAAAACATAAACGATTACCGCGAGCAGGACCTGAAGCGCCGCGGACTTTATCCCGGCGGCCGGTAGCAGCAGATTGACGAAGTCGATCGCCAGAACAGCCCAGCCGGCGCGCAGGATCGTCAGCGGCTGGGTGAAAACGAAGCGATAGGCTTCGCCGACCGTGTCCCAGAATGCGAGCTTGACCATGGCCCCCTCCCTATCGTGCCGCGGCGATTGAACCCGCCGTCGTGCCGGTTATTCTCTCAAATCATCAAAGAATTCTTTGACCTTGGCGAAAAAGCCCTCGCTTTGCGGCTGGGTCTTGCGCGCATCGCCCGCCTCGGCGAATTCCTTCAAGATGTCCTGCTGCCGCTTCGAGAGATTGACCGGCGTCTCGACCGAGACCTCGACATACATGTCGCCGCGGTTGTTGGAGCGCAGCACGGTCATGCCCTTGCCCTTGAGGCGAAGCTGATGGCCCGATTGCGTGCCGGCCGGAATATTGACGCGGGTGCGGCCGCCGTCGATCGCCGGCACCTCTATTGCTCCACCCAGAGCGGCCACGGGCAGTGAAATCGGCACGCGCACCTGGATATGCGCGCCGTTGCGATGGAACAGGCCATGCGGCTTGATGCTAAGAAAGATATAGAGATCGCCGCCGGCGCCGCCGCGCATGCCGGCCTCGCCCTCACCGGCAAGGCGGATGCGGGTGCCTTCCTCAACCCCGGGCGGGATCGAGACCGAGAGGGTCTTCTCCTTGTGGATGCGGCCCTGGCCGCCGCAGGCCTTGCAGGGATTCTCGATGATTCGTCCGGCGCCGTGGCAGGTAGGGCAGCCGCGCTCGACGGTGAAGAAGCCTTGCTGCGCGCGGACGCGGCCATGGCCCTTGCAGGTGGAGCAGGTCACCGGCTTCGAGCCCGCCTCGGCGCCGGTGCCGTGGCAGGGCTCGCAAGGCGCCAAGGTCGGCACCCGCACATTGGTCTGCTTGCCCTTGAAGGCTTCTTCCAGCGTGATCTCGAGATTGTAGCGCAGATCGTTGCCGCGCAGATTGGCGCCCTGGCGGCGCTCGCCCATGAATTCGCCGAACATCTCGTCGAAGATATTGGCGAAGCCCGAGGCAAAGCCGAAATCGCCGTTGCCGCGGCCTTGGCCGCCATTCTCGAAGGCGGCATGGCCGAAGCGGTCATAGGCGGCGCGCTTCTGATCCTCCTTCAGGACGTCATAGGCCTCGCTGATGTCCTTGAAGCGCTGCTCGGCTTTCTTGTTGCCGGGATGGCGGTCGGGGTGACATTCCATCGCGATCTTGCGATAGGCCTTCTTGAGCTCGTCCGCCGACGCGCCCTTGGCGCAGCCGAGCGCCTCGTAGTAATCCTGCTTCGCCATCGGCTTTGGCTAGGCTCCCATCCGTCAATGCTAAAGGGCGCGACTTAAGCCGAGCCGTGCTTTTTGTCGTCGACTTCCTCGAAATCGGCGTCGACCACCTTGTCGCCGCCCGGTGCCTGCGCGCCTGGACCGGCTTGGCCGGCAGCACCCGGGCCTTGCGGCTCGCCAGGCTGCGCCTTGTAGAGCGCCTCGCCGATTTTCATCACGGCCTGCGCCAGGGTCTCGGTCTTGGCGCGGATCTGGCCGACATCCTCGCCCGTAGTCACGGTCTTCAAATCGGCAATCGCCGCCTCGACCGCCGCTTTCCCATCGGCCGGCGCCTTGTCGCCGGCATCATTCAGCGTCTTCTCGCTGGCATGGATGAGCTGCTCGGCCTGGTTCCGGACCTCGACCAGCTCGCGCCGCTTCTTGTCTTCCTCGGCATGCGCCTCGGCGTCCTTCACCATCTTCTCGATGTCGTCCTTCGACAGGCCGCCCGAAGCCTGGATGCGGATCTGCTGCTCCTTGCCGGTCGCCTTGTCCTTCGCCTGCACCGAGACGATGCCGTTGGCGTCGATGTCGAAATTGACCTCGACCTGCGGCACGCCGCGCGGCGCCGGCGGCAAGCCGACCAGGTCAAACTGACCCAGCAGCTTGTTGTCCGCCGCCATCTCGCGCTCGCCCTGGAAGACGCGGATGGTCACCGCGGTCTGGTTGTCTTCCGCGGTCGAGAAGGTCTGGCCCTTCTTGGTCGGGATGGTGGTGTTGCGGTCGATCAGGCGGGTGAACACCCCGCCCAAAGTCTCGATGCCGAGCGAGAGCGGCGTCACGTCCAAGAGCAGAACGTCCTTCACCTCACCCTTCAGCACGCCGGCCTGGATGGCGGCGCCGATGGCGACGACCTCGTCCGGGTTGACCGAGCGATTGGGCTCCTTGCCGAAGAAATTCTTCACGATCTCGATCACCTTCGGCATGCGCGTCATGCCGCCGACCAGGATGACCTCCTGGATCTCCGAGGCCTTGAGGCCGGCGTCCTTCAAAGCGGCGCGGCACGGCTCGACGGTCTTCTGGATCAGATCGTCGACCAGCGCCTCGAGCTTGGCGCGGGTCAGCTTGATGTTGAGATGCTTCGGCCCCGATTGATCGGCGGTGATGAAGGGCAGATTGACCTCGGTTTGCATCGACGAGGAGAGCTCGATCTTCGCCTTCTCCGCCGCCTCTTTCAGGCGCTGGAGGGCCAAGCGGTCGCTGCGAAGGTCGATGCCCTGCTCTTTCTTGAACTCGTCGGCGAGATAATCGATGATTCGGCGGTCGAAATCCTCGCCGCCGAGGAAGGTGTCGCCGTTGGTCGACTTCACCTCGAAGACACCATCGCCGATCTCGAGCACGGAAATGTCGAAGGTGCCACCACCGAGATCGTAGACCGCGATGATACCGGATTTCTTCTGCTCGAGCCCATAGGCGAGCGCGGCCGCGGTCGGCTCGTTGATGATGCGCAGCACGTCCAATCCGGCGATCTTGCCGGCATCCTTGGTCGCCTGGCGCTGGCTGTCGTTGAAATAGGCGGGGACGGTGATGACCGCTTCGCTGACGGTCTCGCCGAGATAAGCCTCGGCGGTCTCTTTCATCTTCTGCAGAATGAAGGCGCTGATCTGGGCGGGCGCGTGCTTCTTGCCGCGGCTCTCGACCCAGGCGTCGCCATTGTCGCCCGGCACGATCTTGAAGGGGACGAGCTTCGCTTCTTTCTGCACCAGCGCATCGTTGAAGCGGCGGCCGATCAGCCGCTTGATACCGTAAAACGTGTTCTCGGGGTTGGTCACCGATTGGCGCTTCGCCGCCTGGCCGACCAGGCGCTCGCCGGATTCGGTGAAGGCGACCTGCGAGGGCGTCGTGCGCGCACCCTCGGAATTCTCGATCACCTTCGCGGTCTTGCCTTCCATCACGGCGACGCAGGAATTCGTCGTGCCGAGATCGATGCCGATTACCTTAGCCATGTGCGTCTCTCTCCTAATAGCAGGGCCGCGCCACCCGGTACGGCGTTGCGTCGGCCCCCCCAATATGCTCGAAATCCTGGGCTTATATATGGATGGGGACCCCTGCCTGCAAGGCGGCTGCGGCCCAATCGGTATGCTTTTTCGACGGAATTGCTCAGTTTTCGGGCCGCTCGGCGGGCTCCTTGGCGACGCCGACCAGCGCCGGACGCAGCAGCCGGTCATGCATCAGGTATCCCGGCTGCAAAAGCTGGGCGACGGTGCCGGACGGGTAATCGACGGTATCCACCTCGTACATCGCCTGATGGAGGTTGTGATCGAAGCGTTCGCCGAGCTGCGGCTCGATGCGCTTCATGCCGTGGCGCTCGAAAATCGCCAGCAATTCGCGCTCGGTCGCGGCAACCCCTTCGAGCAGTTTGTTTTGCCCGTCATCCTGGTTTGGCCCGGCGCTGGCCAGCGCGCGGTGAAGGTTGTCGGCGACGCTCAACAGCTCGCGGGCGAAATTGGAGGCGGCAAAGCGCGTGGCGTCGAGGCGGTCGCGCTGGTGGCGCTGGCGCTGGTTCTCTGCCTCGGCGAGCGCGCGCAGTAGCCGGTCCTTGGTCTCGGCGAGCTCGGTCTCGAGCGCGACGATACGATCGTCAGCCGAGGGCGTCTGCTCGGGCTCGTCCTGGGAGAGCGGCATGTCGTGTCCGCCGCCATCTTGGGGAATATTGCTGTCGGTGTCGCTCATCGGCCTATCCTAAAATCCGCCCGATCGCCTTCGCCGTGTAATCGACCAGCGGGATGATGCGGGCATAGTTGATGCGGGTCGGGCCGATGACGCCGATGGCGCCCACCACCTGCTCACGCGAATTGCTGTAAGGCGCCACGATCATCGAGCAGCCGGCGACGCCGAAGAGCGGATTGTCGGCGCCGATATAGATGTTGACGCCATCGCCCGCCCGCGTCGCGTCGAGCAGCCCCATCATCGCCTGCTTGGTCTCGAGCATGTCGAAGAGGCTGCGCAGGCGCTCCAGATCGCCCAAGGCGGTGACGTCGCTCAACAGCTTCGCCTGGCCCTTGACGATGAGCGCGCCCTCGTCGGCGCCGCCGCCCGACCACGAGGCGAGACCGGCCGCGACCAGCTTTCCGGTGAGCTCGTCGATCTCGCCGCGGCGCTCGGCGATCTCGCTCAGCACCGCCTGGCGCGATTCATCGATGGTGCGCCCGAGGAGACGCGCATTGAGATAATTGCTCGCCATCACCATGGAGGACGGTAGGGTCCCGGCCGGCACCTCGATGATGCGATTCTCGACCAAGCCGTCCTCGGTCACCATCACCACCAGCGCGCGGTTAGGCGGCAGCGGCACGAATTCGATGTGGCGCAGCGGCCGTTCCATCTTAGGCGAGATGACCAATCCGGCGCAGCGCGACAGGCCAGCGAGGTTCGATGTCGCTTCTTCGAGCACCTGCGGCAGGCTCCGGCCGGCGGCGGCGCAGCGCACCTCGATATTGCGGCGCTCCTCCTCGGAAAGGCCGCCCAATTCGAGCAGGCCGCTGACATAGAGCCGAAGGCCCGCATCGGTGGGGAGGCGTCCAGCAGATGTATGCGGCGCCAGCAGAAGGCCCTGCTCCTCGAGATCGGCCATGACGTTGCGGATGGTGGCGGGCGAGAGGTCGAGGCCGCCACGCCGCGCCAAGGTGCGCGATCCGACCGGCTCGCCGGTCTCGACATAGGCGTCGACGATCAGGCGAAAGATCTCGCGCGAGCGCTCGTTCAATTCGGAGATGATCGGCTTGGCCGGAGAATGGGACATGGGTCGCCTTAAGGGGCCGGTCATATCTAGGAGCGATGCCGCCATTGGTCAACCCGCGCCCTTTACCCGGGCCCCGGCGGGGGCTAGCTTCGCGGCCGAACCCAGGAAGGATATCCCATGCCGCGCCCCTCCGGCCGCGCCGCCAACGCGTTGCGGCCGATCCGCCTCGAACCCGGCTTCGCCAAATACGCCGAGGGCTCGTGCCTGGCCGTGTTCGGCGAGACGCGCGTGCTGTGCTGCGCCACGGTCGAGGAGAAGGTGCCGCCCTTCCTGCGCAACAGCGGCAAGGGCTGGGTCACCGCGGAATACGGCATGCTGCCGCGCTCGACCCATACCCGGACCGACCGCGAGGCGGCGCGCGGCAAGCAAAGCGGCCGCACCCATGAGATCCAGCGGCTGATCGGGCGCAGCCTGCGCTCGATCACCGATCTCGTGGCGCTGGGCGAGCGCCAGATTCGCATCGATTGCGACGTGTTGCAGGCCGATGGTGGCACCCGCACGGCGGCGATCACCGGCAGCTATGTGGCGCTCCATTTGGCCATGCAGAAGATCATGGCCGCGGGGAACCTCGCGGCGCTTCCCTTCCTCGATCAGGTCGCGGCGGTGTCCTGCGGTATCGTCGACGGCCAAGCGGTTCTCGATCTCGACTACATCGAGGATTCCGGCGCCCAGGCCGACGCCAATTTCGTCCTGACCGGCGGTGGCGGCATCATCGAAATTCAGGCGACGGCGGAGAAGGAGCCGTTTCCCGAGACCCGCTTCGCCGAGATGCTGGCGCTGGCGCGGCACGGTATCAGGGAGCTGGTGCGCCAGCAGCGCGCCGTCCTCGGCCTTGGCTGAGCATCGGCGTCTGTCGGGCGGCAAGCTCGTCATCGCCACCCACAACAAGGGCAAGCTCGCCGAGATCGCCGAGCTCATCGCGCCTTATGGGCTCGAAGCAATCGGCGCCGATGCCTTGGGATTGCCCGAGCCCGAGGAGACCGGGGCCAGCTTCGAGGACAACGCTGCGCTGAAAGCGCTGGCCGCGGCGCAGGCGAGCAATCTCCCGGCGCTCGCCGATGATTCAGGCCTGGTGGTGCCGGCGCTGGGCGGCGATCCTGGAATCTATTCGGCGCGTTGGGCAGGACCCGGGCAGGATTTCACGCTGGCGATGGACCAGGTCGAGCGTGAGCTGATCGGGAAGACCGATCGCCGCGCCTTTTTCGTCGCGGTGCTGGCTCTGGCGTGGCCCGATGCCCGAGTCGAAAGCTTTCGCGGCGAGGCGCATGGAAATCTTGCCTTTCCGCCGCGCGGACAGCGCGGCTTCGGCTACGATCCGATTTTCGTGGCCGATGGCGAGCAGGAGAGTTTCGGCGAGATGGACCCGGCCCGGAAGCACGCGATCAGCCACCGCGCCAAGGCCTTCGCGCTGTTTGCCAAGGCTTGTCTCGGGGCTACACGATGAGCCTGCTCGCGCTCTATATCCATTGGCCGTTCTGCAAATCGAAATGCCCCTATTGCGATTTCAATTCCCATGTGCGCGACGCAATCGATCAGGCGCGCTGGCAAAAGGCCTATCTCGCCGAGATCGATCATTGGGCCACTGAGACCGAGGGCGCCACTATCGCCACCATCTTCTTCGGCGGCGGCACGCCGTCGTTGATGGACCCGCCGCTGGTTGCGGCGATGCTGGAGCGGGTGCGGCAGCGCTGGACCCTGGCGCCGGACGCCGAGATCACGCTCGAGGCCAATCCGAATTCGGTCGAGGTCGCGCGCTTCCGCGATCTGCGCCAGGCCGGCATCAACCGGGTCTCGCTCGGCGTGCAGGCGCTCGACGATCAGGCTTTGAAATTTCTCGGGCGCGGCCATAGCGCCGTCGAGGCGCGCAAGGCGGTGGCGCTCGCCGCCGAGAATTTCCCGCGCTATTCCTTCGATCTGATTTACTCGCGGCCGGGGCAGGAATTGGCTTCCTGGCGGCGGGAGCTGGCGGAGGCGCTGCCGATGGCGGGCGATCATCTCTCGCTCTATCAGCTCACCATCGAGCCCGGCACCGCCTTCGCCACCAGCTTCGGCCGCGGCGAGCACGTGCTGCCCGAGGACGAGAAGGCGGGTGATCTCTATGAGGCGACGCAGGATATCCTCGGCGCCGCCGGGTTGCCGGCCTACGAGATTTCAAACCACGCGCGGCCGGGATCCGAATGCCGCCACAACCTCGTCTATTGGCGGGGCGAGGATTACCTCGGCATCGGCCCCGGCGCGCATGGCCGGCTCTCTGCCGGGCCCGGCCGCTATGCGACAAGGCAGTTCCGCGCGCCCGAGACCTGGCTCGACGCGGTCGAGAGAGACGGCCACGGCACCGAGGAGATTTTGCGCCTCTCGCGTGAATCGCGCCGTGACGAGCTCGCCATGATGGGGCTGCGGCTATCCGAGGGGCTGTCGCGCGCGAGCTTCCTGGCCGAGACCGGAACCAGCATCGAGGAGAGCTTCGCCCGGCGCCTGCCGTTATTGATTGAGGGCGGCTTTCTCGCGCTCGATGATCAAGCGCTGCGCGCGACGCCGGCGGGGCTGCAGCGCCTCAACGCCGTGCTGGGATCGCTACTGGCCTAGGCTCTGGAAATCGGCGGGGGCGGGATCGACGATCGTGGGGCCGTTGGCGTGAATCTCCAGCACGGCAACGCCGCGCTGCGCCGTGCCATCGGCACGCAGGCGAAAGATGCCGTCGATGCCGGCGAAGCCGTTCGGGTTGGTGAGCGCCGCCACCGAGAAATCGCCGCTGCGCCCGAGCAGCGCCGCCAGTGTCACCGCGTCATAGGCCAATGTCGCCAGCCGCGGTGGCGGCTGGTGGTAGAGATCCTGATAGCGATGCTCGAAAACGACGCGCGCGTCGGGCGTCGGCGCCGCGTACCAGGCGCCCTCCAGCTCGGGCTGGGCGCCGAGCGCCGGATCGTCCCACAACCCGGTGCCGAGGAATTTCACCTTGGTGGGATCGACGCCATAGAAGGGCAGCAGCGGCGCCATCAGCCTGAGCTTGCCGCCGCCTTCGGCGATGAGAATGGCATCGTAGCCGCCGCCCGCCGCGTGCTTGATCGGCGGCCCGAAATCGGTGACGCCCTGATCGTAGGTCACGACCTTGACCAGATCGCCGCCGGACGCGGCCGCCGCGTCGCGTAGCGCCTTCACGGCGATGTCGCCGTAAGGCGTCGCCGGTGCCAGCGCGGCGAAGCGGTTCATGCCCTTCGATTTGGCGAAGCCGACCACGCGCTGGACCTCCTGCTGCGCGGAGAATCCCAGGAGAAAGGTGCCGTCGCCGGCCAATTGGGTCGCGGTCGAGAAAGCCAGCATCGGCACATGCGCTGCCGCGGCGATCGGCTTCACCGCCTCGACCTCGGCGGCAAGCAGCGGGCCGATGATAAGCCGAGCGCCCTGGCCGATGGCGTCGCTCGCGGCGGCGGATGCGGCTTGTGGGCTGCCCTGGGTGTCGCGCGGCAAGAGCTCGATCTCGCTTTGCACATCGAAGAGGGCGAGCTGCGCCGCCGCTAGCATTCCCTTGCCGAGCGCTCCGCTCGGTCCCGATAGCGGCAGCAGCAGCGCCACCTTGGCCGGGCCGCTCGCGGCGGGCGGCGTCAATGTCTCGGCGGTTGTGCCCGCGTTCGGGCCGACCGCCGGCCCGGGAGGTGGCTGCACGACGATTCGCGGCGGGGGCGCGGCTTGCGGGCGTCCGCCCAAGCCCGGTATCGTCAGGCCCGAACAGGCGGCGAGCGAGACGGCGGAAACGAGGAGACATGCCGCGAGCGAAAGGCGGGGGCGAGTCAGGCGCGATCTCCCAATATGCTGCGGCAGACGAGCCTATAGAGGGGCCCCGGCGAAGTAAACTCGCTCCCGGGCTTTACCTCGTCGCGACGCCGATCGGCAATATGGAAGACATCACGCTGCGCGCCTTGACGGTCTTGGCGGGCGTCGACGCCGTGTTGTGCGAGGACACCAGGGTCAGCGGCAAGCTGCTGGCGCGCTTCCATATCGCCGCCAAGAAAATCCCCTATCACGATCACAATACCGACCGCGTGCGCCCGGGCATCGTCGCGCGGCTCCAGGCCGGTGCCACGCTGGCGCTGATCTCGGATGCCGGCACGCCCTTGGTCTCCGATCCTGGCTTCAAGCTGGTGCGCGATGCGATCGCGGCGGGGATATCGGTGACGGCGATCCCCGGCGCCTCGGCGGTGCTCGCCGGTCTCTTGCTCGCGGGATTGCCGCCCGATAAATTCCTCTTCGCCGGATTTTTGCCGCCGAAGCCGGGGGCGCGCCGGCGATCGCTCGACGCGCTCAAAGCCGTGCCGGCGACGCTGGTCTTTTTCGAAAGCGGGCCGCGCCTGGCGGATTCGCTATTCGACATGGCGGCGATGCTGGGCGATCGCGACGCCGCGGTGGCGCGCGAGCTGACCAAGCTCTATGAGGAGGTGAAGCGCGGCGGTCTCGCCCAGCTTGCCGCGCATTATCAAAAGACCGGCGGCCCCAAGGGGGAGATCGTGGTGGTGGTGGCGCCGCCGGCCGGCGAAGTTGCCGCCGACGCGGCGACACTCGACGATGCGCTGATCGCGGCGCTGGCGCGGGTCAGTCTGCGCCAGGCGGTGGCCGAGATCGCCGCATCGACGAGATTGCCGCGCCGCGAGGTCTATGCGCGGGCGCTCGCCTTGACCGGCGCCGGGCGCTGATGCCGAAGCCGCATCGCGCCGGTCGCGGCGGCGCCAGCCATCGCCGCGGCCTCGCCGCCGAGCTGCTCTGCCTCTGGCATTTGCGGCTTAGGGGCTACCGCATTTTGGCGCCGCGCTACAGCGTGCCATCGGGCGAGATCGACCTCATCGCGCGATGCGGCAAGGTCGTGGCGGCGATCGAGGTCAAGGCGCGCGCCGATCGCGACGTCGCGGCGGAATCGCTGCAGGCGCGGCAGCGCGCGCATCGCCCGCGCCTCCGAGCGTTTTCTGCAAGAGCGGCCCGAGCTTGCCGATGCCGATCTGCGCTTCGACGTGATGCTGGTGGCGTCGCGCCGTCTGCCGCGCCATTTGACCGATGCCTGGCGGCTCGACGGCTAAACCGCCGTTAACCCCGGAGTCGCCGAAGGGCCTTGCCAGCAACGAAACCTTGCGCCGATATTGAGCCCGTTTTCAGAAGGAGTGCGTCGATTTGTTCCTCACCCGATTGAAACCGCTTCTCGCTTTCGCGGCGCTGGCGCCGCTGTGGGGCTGCGTGCCGGTCATGATCGGCGGCGCCGCGGCGGGCGTCGGCACGGTCGCGACCGAGGATCGCACCATCAAGGAGAACGTCAACGACACGGTGATCTGCGCCCAGGTCAACCAGCTCTGGGTCAAGTTCAACCCGGCGCTCAACGACGCGCTCGACTGCCACGTCTATCTCGCCCGCGTGCTGGTGACCGGGCGGCTGACCGATCGCGACTGGGAAGTCGAGGCGATCAAGCGCGCCTGGACGGTGCCCGGCGTGCGCGAGGTCTATGACGAGATCGGCATCGGCCCGGCCAACGACATCGGCGTCAATGCCCGCGACAGCTACACCAGCGAGCATCTGAAGGCGGCGCTGCTGAGCGACGGCGCGGTCCACTCCAACAACTACATCATCACCACGGTTGCCGGCGTCGTCTATATCCTCGGCTCGGCACGCAGCCAAGCGGAGCTCGACGAGGTGCTGGCGCAGGCGCGTAACCTCTCGGACGTGCAGCGCGTCGTCTCCTACATCAAGCTTAACGATGTCATGCCGCCGGCGAATTCGGTGAGCCCGGTGCCGCCGGCGCCGCCGCCCTCACCGCCAACCACAGTGACGCCGCTGGCGCCGCCCCCGCCTGCCGCTCCGCCGCCGGGACGCCCGCAACCGCTGACGGCGCCCTCGACACCCTCCGGCCCCGCCACTACGCATGGCGATATCACGGTGACGCCGCTCCAATGAGCCTAACCGTCGCCATACAAATGGACTCGATGGAGCGGATCAATATCGAGGCGGATTCCACCTTTGCCCTGGCGCTCGAGGCGCAGGCGCGCGGCCATCGGCTTTACCATTATTTCGCACGCGATTTGACACTGGCCGACGGCGCGCTCACCGCGATCGCTCGGCCGCTCACGGTGAAGCGCGAGCAGGGGCGCCATTTCGAATTGGGCAAGGTCGAGACCCTCGATCTCGCGCGGATGGATGTGGTGCTGATGCGCCAGGACCCGCCCTTCGACATGGCCTATATCACCGCGACACACCTTCTGGAGCATGTACGGGGCAAGACGCTCATCGTCAACGACCCGGTCGCGGTCAGGAACGCGCCGGAAAAGATCTTTGCCACGCATTTCCCCGGATTGATGCCGGAGACCCTGATCACCAGCGATCGCGCCGCGATCGAGGCGTTCCGCGCCAAGCACGGCGACATCATCCTGAAGCCGCTTTTCGGCAATGGCGGCGTCGGCGTCTTTCGCCTCAGGCCGGAGGACGAGAATCTCAATGCGCTGTTGGAGATATTCACCCAGCTCTATCGCGAGCCGATCATCGTCCAGCGCTATCTGCCGGCGGTGCGCGAGGGCGACAAGCGCATCATCCTGATCGAGGGCGAGCCGGTCGGCGCCGTGCTACGCGTGCCGGCCAAGGGCGAGGCGCGCGCCAATCTCCATGTCGGCGGCACCGCGAAAAAGACGTCTCTCACCGCGCGCGAGCACGATATCTGCGCCGCGATCGGGCCGACGCTGCGCAAACTCGGGCTGGTCTTCGTCGGCATCGACGTGATCGGCGATTATCTGACCGAGATCAACGTGACATCGCCAACCGGCATCCAGGAGATCGACCGGCTCGACAAGGTCAAGCTCGAAGCCCTGGTGTGGGACGCGATCGAGAAACGGCTCTCGAAATCCGCCGCTAAAAGCTAAAGCTTGGTCTGGCGCTTGTCGCTGCGCGGCGGCAGCGCCCGGTCGGCGCAGCTGTCGGCGGCGGCCTGCTGCAGATCGCGGTTGCGCATCTGCGCGAAGGCGAGGGTCTGGGCCCCGGCCTCGCCGTAGAAATAGAGATCGAGCACACAATCGGCGCTGCGGTATTGCCAGAGCTCGGCGGGCGGATCGTTGCGGCGGAAATCGGGCGTGCCGAGCAAGGCCCGGACCTGGGCGGAATCGAGGCCGGCCAGCACATTCATCGCCGGGCTGGCGGGCGAAGCGGCCCGGTCGCCGGGCGTGGCGCAGGCGGCAAGGCCGAGCAGCAGCGCCGCCGCCAACGCGGCGCGCACGCACTCCGATAACGTCATCCTTGCCGTCAACACCTTAGGCCTCCGTCACGCCGCGAATTTTTTCGCGGCGCTTACTGAATTTTTTGTCTTACGCCTTGCCGAGCTCGCTAACCGGCAGGCGCGGAATTTCGCGCGTCTCTTCCACCGGCTTCAGCTGCACGTCGCCCTCGATGCGCCCGCCGCGCTCGATCTCGATCGCGCCATAGCGCACGGTGCCGACGACGCTGCCGCCGGCGCGAATGACGAGGCGCTTTTTCGCGTTGATCGTGCCCTCGAAGCTGCCGCGAATCTCGGCCTCCTCGACGGTCGCTACGCCCTTGAAGCTGCCGCCCTTGACGATGCTGAGATCGCGGCATTGGCTCAGCGTGCCGTCGACGCGGCCCTCGACGATGAGGCGCTCGCAGGAGGCGATCTCGCCGTTGAGGCTGATCTCGCGGCCGATCACCAGGCGGCGGCCTTCGGCCGGCTTGGCCGGCGCCGATGGCGGCTCGGCCGAGCGCGGCGGAGTCTCGCGCAAGATCGGCGCGGGGGCGCGGAGCGGAGCGAGCGAGCCCGGCGGCCGCGCCGGAATGCGCGGCAAGGGCGGCGGCGATGCGGATTCAATTGAACGCCCGCGGTTGCGGCGGAACAGTGCCACGGCGCCGAGCAGATCGTAATCCTTGTCGGCCATGCGATCGGGCCCCCAAGCCTCGAGCGCCTCGGCGGCGCGGTCTCCGGTCGGAATGGCGTCGATGCACCCCGTAATTGGGCGCATCCGAAACCGCTGAACCGAGATCGTCCCCCTGACGCTGCCGCCCGAACGCGGGCGAAGCGCGAAAAGCCGTTATTTGCTCTTCGATGGCGAGAATAGCTCGCCCACCGGAGCCCGACAAAGGAAATCCGAGGTGTTTTAATGCCTTATGAGGCGTTACGCGGCCCTTGGCGAGCGTCCAAAGCTTGCAGGCGGCGGGCGAGACCCTATACTCCGCCCGCCTTCGCCTCCCCCACCCCAATCGGAACGCTCATGGCTGCCCCAACCCTCGATGTCGTCGGCATCGGTAATGCGATTGTCGACGTGCTGGTCCAGGTCGACGACGCCTTCCTCGCGTGCCAGGGCCTCAACAAAGGCACCATGGCGCTGATCGATGCCGGCCAGGCCGAGGCGCTTTACGCCAAGATGGTCGCCGGCCGCGAATGCTCGGGCGGCTCGGTCGCCAACAGCATCGCCGGGATCGCCTCGCTCGGCGGCAAGGGCGCCTATATCGGCAAGCTCGGCGGCGATAGCCTCGGCGCGACCTTCGCCTGCGATTTGAAATCGCTCGGCGTGCAATTCGGCACAAAGCCCATGCAAGGCGGCCCGGCGACGGCGCGCTGTCTTATCCTGGTGACGCCCGACGCGCAGCGCACCATGAACACGTTTCTCGGCGCCTGCGTCGAGCTCGGCCCCGAGGACATCGACGCGAGCGTCATCGCCGCCGCGCAGGTCACCTATCTCGAGGGCTACCTCTTCGACCCGCCGCGCGCGATGGCCGCCTTTCGCAAGGCGGCGGAGCTCGCGCATAAATCCCAACGCAAGGTGGCGCTGTCGCTTTCCGATCCGTTCTGCGTCGATCGTCACCGCGCCGAGTTCTTCGATCTGGTCAAGGCGCATGTCGACATCCTCTTCGCCAACGAGCGCGAAATCTGCTCGCTCTATGAGACCGAGCATTTCGAGCGCGCGGCGGCGGCGGTGCGCGGCCATTGCGACATCGCGGTGCTGACGCGCAGCGAACACGGCGCCAACATCGTCACCGCGACGGAGATGCTGCACGCGCCCGCGGCCCCGGTCGCCAAGGTGGTCGACACCACCGGCGCCGGCGATCTCTACGCCGCGGGATTCCTCTTCGGCCTGACGCGCGGCCGCGACCTCGTGACTTGCGGCAAGCTCGGCGCGCTCTGCGCCGCCGAGATCATCTCCCATTTCGGCGCCCGGCCGGAAACCTCGCTCAAGGAGCTGGCGCACCGCCAGGGGCTACTCTAAACGGCGCGGGCCTGTTGTCAGGCCGCTTGGCGCGCCATATACGGTTCACACATGGATATCCGGAACATCGCCATCATTGCCCACGTCGATCATGGGAAGACCACCCTGGTCGACCAATTGCTGCGCCAGAGCGGCACCTTCCGCGCTAATCAGCAGGTGATGGAGCGCGCGATGGACTCCAACGATCTGGAGCGCGAGCGCGGCATCACCATCCTCGCCAAATGCACCTCGGTGGATTGGAAGGGGACACGCATCAACATCGTCGACACGCCGGGCCACGCCGATTTCGGCGGCGAGGTCGAGCGCATCCTGTCGATGGTCGACGGCGTTCTCGTGCTGGTCGATGCCGCCGAAGGGCCGATGCCGCAGACCAAATTCGTGCTCGGCAAGGCGCTGCGCCAGGGCTTGCGGCCCATCGTCATCATCAACAAGGTCGATCGCGCCGATGCGCGGCCCTACGCCGTGCATGACGAGATTTTCGATCTCTTCGCCGTGCTCGACGCCACCGAGGATCAGCTCGATTTTCCGACGCTCTACGGCTCGGGCCGCGCCGGCTGGGTGGCGGCCGATCCCGAGGGCGAGCGCAAGGATCTGACCGCGCTGTTCGATCTCATTCTGAAGCACGTCCCGCCGCCGGATTCGCAGCTCAACGAGCCCTTCGCCATGCTGGTGACGACGCTCGAATACGACTCCTACCTCGGCCGCGTGCTCACGGGACGCATCCACAAGGGCATCGCGCGCGTCAACATGCCGCTCAAAGCCATGTCGCGCGACGGCAAGCAGATAGAGACCGCGCGGCTGACCAAGCTCCTGGCTTTCCGTGGCCTCGAGCGGCGACCGATCGAGGAGGCGCAGGCCGGCGACATCATCGCCATCGCCGGGCTCGAGCACGCCAACGTCGCCGACACCATCTGCACGCCCGAGGTCATGGTGGCGCTGCCCTCCGATCCGGTCGATCCGCCGACATTGGCGATGACCTTTTCGGTCAACGACAGCCCGCTCGCCGGGCGCGAGGGCACCAAGCTGACCTCGCGGCTCATCGCCGCGCGCCTCTTGCGCGAGGCCGAAGGCAACGTCGCCATCCGCGTCACTGAAAACGCCGACAAGGACGCGATCGAGGTCGCCGGCCGCGGCGAGCTGCAGCTCGGCGTGCTGATCGAGACCATGCGCCGCGAGGGCTTCGAGCTGTCGATCTCGCGCCCGAAGGTGCTGTTCAAGGCCGAGGACGGCGCCCGGCTCGAGCCGATCGAGGAAGTCCAGGTCGATGTCGACGAGGAATTCGCCGGCATCGTCGTCGAGAAGATGGCGCAGCGCAAAGCCGAGATGCAGGACATGCGTCCCTCGGGCGGCGGCAAGACGCGACTCACCTTCTACGGGCCGACCCGCGGCTTGATCGGCTATCAGGGCGAGTTCATGACCGATACACGCGGCACCGGAATTATGAGCCGCCTCTTCCACGGCTACGCGCCCTGGAAGGGTCCGATCGAGGGGCGCCGCAACGGCGTCCTCATCTCCAACGCGGCGGGTCCGGCGGTCGCCTATGCGCTGTGGAACCTGGAAGAGCGCGGGCCGATGTTCATCACCCCGGGCGCCGACGTCTATCCCGGCATGATCATCGGCGGCCACAGCCGCGGCAACGATCTCGACGTCAATCCGCTGAAGGGCAAGCAGCTCTCCAACATCCGCACCACGGCGAAGGACGAAGCGGTGCGCCTCACGCCGCCCATCCTGATGGGGCTCGAGGTCGCGATCGCCTATATCGCCGATGACGAGCTGGTCGAGGTGACGCCGAAATCGATCCGGCTGCGCAAGCGCTTCCTCGATCCGCACGATCGCAAGCGCGCCGCGCGTTCCGCCGAGGCGGGCTGAGCGTCCGGCTGCCGCTACGGCGCGGCGTTTTCTCGATTAGGGAGCAAACGCGCCGCCGATCGCGGCGCCGCCCACGCCGGCACCGGTGCCGGTCTCGCGGCCCAGATGCTTGTCAGCATTGGCGCCAGTGTCGTCCTTGTTGACGACGGTGCAGGCGGCCAGCAGCAGGACCATGCCGATTGCAGCGAGATATTTCATGGGAGCCTCGTTGGTTCGATCGGCACGACCGCCGGGATGTCCATCATAGAGGGGGATCGCCTCGCCTGAAAGACAGGCATGCGACTCCCGTCACCCCCGGGCTTTCCTTGGCCGCCGGTCTGAGCTAGGTTTCCGAATCGTTGCATCCTTAACCCTTGGCGGACCCGTCGCATGCTGAAGCCCTTTGCCATGGCCGCGCTCGCCACGCTTGCCATTCTTTCGCTTGGAGGACCCGTGAGCGCTGCCGATCCCGAGAACACGCTTTACCTCGACGTGCCTAAGGGCCGCGTCATCATCGAATTGCGTCCCGACCTCGCGCCCAAGACCGTGGCGCAGATCAAGGCGCTGACCCGGCGCGGCTTTTACGACGGGATCAAGTTCCACCGCGTCATACCGGGCTTCATGGCGCAGACCGGCGATCCGACCGGCACCGGCACCGGCGGCTCGGGAAAGAGCGTGCCCGCCGAATTCAGCCAGGCGCATTTCATCCGCGGCAGCGTCGGCATGGCCCGCGCGCAAAGCCCCGATAGCGGCGACAGCCAGTTCTTCATCTGCTTCGCGCCGTCGAGCTTTCTCGACGGCAAGTACACGCTGTTCGGCCAGGTCACCTCGGGCATGGAATTCATCGACGCGATCAAGCCCGGCGTCGGCCAGGGCGGCACGGTCGACAATCCGGACAAGATCGTGCACATGCAGGTCGCCGCCGACGCCGACAAGAAAAAGTAACCGCCGCTTCCCTTGGCCGTAAAGCCGTCCCCTATTCGCCGCTGCGCTCGCATTGCGGGCGGCGTTGCGGCGAAAGCGCCGCGGCGCGACTGGCGCGCGGCACTCTGCGTTTATGGCGATCGCCGCATGCTGGCGATTCTAATGATGGGCTTCTCCAGCGGCCTGCCGCTGGCCTTGACCGGCTCGACCCTCGCGATCTGGCTCAAGGAATCGGCGGTGTCGCTCACCGCCATCGGGCTCTTCGCCCAGGTCGGGCTCTCCTACAATCTGAAATTCCTCTGGGCGCCGGTGATGGACCGCGTGCCGATCCCGGTGCTGACGCGGGCGCTCGGCCGACGGCGGAGCTGGGCGCTGGCGATCCAGGCGCTGCTGGCGTTGGCGCTGATCGCGATGGCGTTCTGCGATCCTGATGTCTCGCCCGGTCGCGTGGCGCTCGCCGCCGTGGCGGTGGCGTTCCTGTCGGCGAGCCAGGACGTCGTCATCGACGCCTATCGCGTCGAATTGCTGACGGAGCGCGAGCAGGGCGCCGGCGCCGCGGCGACCCAGGTCGGCTATCGCATCGGCATGATCGCCTCGGGCGCGGGCGCGCTCTATCTCGCGTCATATTTCGGCTGGTTCTGGTCCTATGCCGGCATGGCGGCGCTGATGCTGGTCGGCATGGCCACAGTGCTGATGACGCGCGAGCCCCTCTTGCACAAGCCGCCGCGATCGGGCAATTGGCTGAAGAATTCGGTGCTGGCGCCCTTCGCAGATTTCGCCACCAGGCGGTTCTGGGTCGCCATCCTGGTCTTCGTCGTTCTCTATAAATTCGGCGACGCGCTGGCCGGCATGATGTCGAGCCCGTTCTACATCTCGATCGGCTTCAGCAAGATCGAGATCGCCAACGTCGCTAAGCTGTTCGGCACCGGCGCCAGCGTCGCCGGTATCCTGCTCGGCGGCACCCTGGTCTATCGCATCGGGGTGATGCCGGCGCTGCTGTTGGGGGGCGCGCTCCAGGCGGCGTCGAACTTCATGTATGTGGTGCAGTTCTGGGCCGGCCCCGATCCTGCCATGCTGGCCGTTACCATCGCCACCGAGAACGTCACCGGCGGCATGGCCTCGGCCGCCTTCGTCGCCTATCTCTCGCGGCTGTGCAATCCCGCCTTCACCGCCACGCAATACGCGCTGCTCTCGGCGCTGGCGGCGCTGGCGCGGACGTTTCTCGCCGGCGGCGGCGGCTATCTCGCCGAGAGGCTGGGGTGGCAGAATTTTTTCCTGACCTCGACGGCGGCGTGTCTTCCGTCGCTGGCACTGCTGCTCTGGCTGATGCGCCACTCAGCCGAAACGCAGCAGCCGCATCCGGTTTCGGCGCAGCCATGAGCGCGGCGCCCGATAATCGGGCGTAAGCTTTTCGACGAGGGCCCAGAAGCGCGGCCCGTGATTCATCTCGACGAGATGCGCCACCTCGTGGGCGACGACGTAATCCAGCACCGCCTCCGGCGCCAGCACAAGCCGCCAGGAGAAGCTCAAGGCGCCCTTGGCCGAACAGCTGCCCCAGCGGCTGCGGCTGTCGCGCAGCGAAACCCGCGCGACGCGCCGCTCGAGCCGCGATGCCAGCTCGCGCGCCCGGCGGTTGAGCTCGCACCGCGCCGTTTCGCGCAGGAAATCTCGCACCCGGCGCGGCAGATGGGCGAGCTCGCCGGAAACACAGATCTCGCCATCCTCGATCCAGGCGGAGCCCCGCCCGCGCGCTTGGGCGACATGGCGGATGCGGTGGCTGACCCCCAGCATCGGCACGGCGATTCCATCGGCGAAGGCTATCCGCGGCGGCAGGTCCTTCAATCGCGCCTCGAGCCAGCCGCGATTCTGCTCGAGAAAGCGGGCGGCTTCCCGCGTCGAGCCCCAGGCCGGCAGCACCAGCTCGACCGCCTCGCCCAGCGCGTCGAGCCGCAGCACGAAGCGCCGCGCGCGCGGATGGCGCGACACCAGCAGCGGCATCTCGCCGCCCTCGAGCGCGATGCGGGCGGGCAGCGCGCTCATAGGTGCTTCTTCATCGCTGCCGCCATGTCGTCGGGCGAGACGCCCGGCGAGAACAACGCCGCGAGCGTGCCGTCACGATCCATCAGATAGATGAACGAGGAGTGATCCATCAGATAGTCGTTCTTATTGGCGTCGCCGGAGGCGGGCGGCGCCTTCTCGGCGAAGACGCGGTAATCCTTTTCCGCCGCGGCGATCTGATCCGCGCTGCCGGTCAGAGCGAGCAAGCGGGGATGGAAGTTGGAGGCATAGAGCTTCAGCTGCGCCTCAGTATCGCGCGCCGGATCGATGGTGATGAAGATCGGCTGAATGGCGTCGCCGGCGGTGCCGAGCTTGTCGAGCGCCTGGCTCATGGCGAGGAGGGCGGCCGGGCAGACATCGGGACAATAGGTGTAGCCGAAATAGACCAGCATCAGCCTGCCGCGGAAATCGCCATCGCTGCGCTGGGTGCCGTTCTGGTCGGTGAGGGTGAAGGGCCCGCCGATTCCCGGCGCCGCCGCGGCGTTGATCTCGTCGCCGGACGAGCCGCCGCCGAGCCAGCCATTCTCGTAGGCGAAACCCGCCAGCAGCAAAGCGAGCACGGAGAGGGCGGCAAAAAAACCACGCGATCCGACGGTCATGCGCCGAACTCTAAGGCGATTGTCGCGCGGTGCAACAGGCGCGAACGCCGCAGGCACGTCACGCCGAGACGCCCTTGAGGCGGATGGTGCGGCCGATCGCTACCAGCGCCGGCGGTTCGATATCCGCCGGGATGGCGCCCGCAGCCGCCTTGGCCAGATCGAGCTCGACGATGCGCTGCTGCGGCGTGGTCGCCTTGCTGATGATGATAACGGGCTCGTCCCGCCCCCGCCCGGCCTCGAGCAGCTTTGCCGCGATCAGCGCCAGATGGTTCATCGCCATATAGACGACGATGAGCGGGGCGCCCTTGGCGAGCGCATGCCAGTCGATATCGGCGGGCAAGGCGCCGCTGCTGGCATAGCCCGTCACGAAGGCAACCGCGGAATTGGCGCCCCGCTGCGTCGCTGGGATGCCGGCATAGGCCAATCCTGCGATGCCGGCGGTGATGCCGGGCACGACGCGATAGGGGATGCCCGCATCCTCGAGCGCCAGCGCTTCCTCGCCGCCGCGGCCAAACACGAAAGGGTCGCCGCCCTTGAGGCGTAGCACGCGGGATCCCGCGCGCGCCCGCGCGATCAGCAGGCGCGAGATGTCGGGCTGCTGCGGCGAGGGGCGGCCGCCGCGCTTCCCCGCCGAAGTCAGCACGGCACCCGTCTGCGCCAGGCGCAGCACGCGCGCATCGACCAGCGCGTCGTAGATCACCTCGTCCGCCTGCTGCAACGCGTGCAATGCAAGCAGCGACAACAGCCCGGGATCGCCCGGGCCGGCGCCGACCAGCCACACCGATCCTGCGGAAAATTCCGGAAAGCCGAAATGCGACGGATCGATTTTCATACCGGAAAAACCCTACACCCGGCGGCCCGGGCCGGAAAGCCGCGGCCGGCCAAGGCGCGCTTGAAACGCACCGCCAACCGTCGCACATTCGGACGGTATCAATCGAGGACAGTCCCATGATTCTGCGCCGTCTCGCCGCCACTGTCGCCGCCACGGCTTTGCTCGCCGGGACAGCTTGGGCGCAAAGTAGTGCCTTGCCGTACGCGGACACCTCGCCCAACAGCACGCCGACCATTCCGTTCGGCGGCATTCATACGCCGACCAATTCCGGCAAGGTCGCCACCGCCGCCTCGCTCAACAACGCGCAGGACGTGCTGAGCTATATCACCGACGGCGAAAGCCCGAACGAGGCCGATTACCAGGGCCGCACCGCCTTCATGTACGCGGCGATGAGCAACAACACGCTGATCACGCGGATTCTGCTCGATCACGGCGGGCGCACCGAGCTGAAGGATAGGCTCGGCAATACGGCGCTGCATTACGCGGCGCAGCGCGGTAGCGTCGACGTCATGCGCCTGCTGCTTAGCGCCAATGCACCAATCGACGCGCAGAATCGCGAAGGCGTGACGCCGCTGATGTTGGCGGCCAATAGCGGCCGTTCCGACGTCGTCGTCTTGCTGCTGCAGAACCACGCCGATCCTGCAAAGCAGGACTACACCGGGCGCGACGCCGCGGGCTGGGCCGGCAACAAGGTGGCGGTGGTGCAGCTATTGAAGAATCCGGCCTCGCGCTAGCGCAAGGCTCCGGCCGGGCCAGCCAGGCTCGGCCTAGCGTCCGGTATAAAGCGTCAGCACCGTCAGCCTGCCGTTGGAATAGTCGAGCCCAGCGACACGTCCGATCTCGCGCGGCGTGAGCTCCGCCTCCTCGGCGGCGCGGCGGAAGCCGCCCTCGGCGCGACCTTCGATCAGCACGATGGCAGTGGGATCGGCCACGAGAAATTCCGCCGCCGCCGCACCGTCGACGAGCTTGGTGTCGGTGCCGAGGAGAAAGATCAGGCTCGGTTCGCTATAGCCGGCCACCGCCACGGCGTGGCCGGGCTGGCGCAGGGGCGCAACGAGAGACGCGGCGCCGCGCGACACCCAGAGCGCGTCAAGCCCGGGCGTCACCAGCGCGAAGACCGGCACTAGCACGATCAGCGCCAGCAGTGCCGCGCCGGCGGCAAGCGTCTCTCCGTCGCCGCTGCGCGCGCGCAGCGCACGGCGAATCAATGCGCCGCTCCCGACCAGGAGGACGAGGGCCACGATAATCCCCATCGCCGAAAAGCTGTCGCCCAATTTCCGCGGCGCCATCACCAGCGCCGCCGCCAGCGCCAACGACGCGGCGCCCCACAGCAACGCCGAGGCGATGTCGAGCCAGGCCGGGCGACGGACGCCTTTCACCAGCGCTGCCGCCGCGAGCAAGGCCAGCGCCGGATATGCCGGCAGCAGATAATGAGGCAGCTTGGTCGGGATGACCTCGAGTACCGCCCAGAACGGCACGATCCAGGCGAGGAGAAAGCGCTGGGCCGGCTCTGCCCGCTCGCGCCAGCCGCGCCACAATCCCGGCGCCAGAAACAGCGAGCCTGGCCAGAAGCTCAGTGCCAGCAGCAGGAGATAGGATCCCGGGGGCGCCGAATGGCTTTCCTGCGCGCCGATCAGCTTGCCGAAAAAATCCTGGCCGAGCGACTGGCCGAGAAAGGCGCCCGAGGTCGCGCGGCTGATGAGATAGAGCCAGGGGCCGACGATCGCGACGCAAAGCAGGATGCCCCACGGCATCCGCAAATCCTTGAGCCAGCGCGCCTCGCGATCCGCCGCCGCCAGCGTCAACCCGGTCAATAGGGCAAGCAGCGGCACGACCGGTCCCTTGATCAGCGTGCCCAAGGCGACCGCCGCCCAGAACAACAGCGCCCAGCGCCAATCCGCGCGCCGACCCGCCTGGCTCCGGCAATAAATCGTGGCAAAGGCGAATTGCGCCGAAGCGGCGCAGGCGAGCAGCACGGCGTCGGTCTTGGCGAGATGGGCTTCGGCGACCAGGGTCAGCGACGAGGCGAGCAGAGCCGCCCCGAGCAGCGCCGCCGGTGCGCCGACCAGGCTGCGCCCGAGGCCGAAGGTCAGCAGCACGGCGCCGAGCGCACCCAGCAGCGACGGCAGGCGGTAGGGCCAGATCGCGGTACTGGCGGCGTCGCTCAACGCCGAGACCGACAGCGCCTGCAGCCAGTAGATGCCGGCGGGCTTGCGGTTGCGCGCCTCGTCCTGGAAGCGGATGCGCAGATAATCGCCGCTCTCGATCATCTGCCGCGTCGCCTGCGCGAAGCGTGCCTCGTCGCGGTCCATCACCGGCAGCGCGCTCATCCCGGGCAGATAGAGCCCGAGGCAAAGCAGCGTAAGCACCGCGTAAGGCCGCCAGCCTTGGCTCCATGACGCGATCAAGCCGGGAGGTCCGAGGAATTCGGGCCGAGCGATTCAATCCGCTCGGCGCGAAAATGATCGTGCAGCCAGGCGGCGAGGGCGAGGCGATGATGCGGCGGCGGGCCCGATGCCTCGCCTGGCGCCTCGAGGCAGAGCGCGATATCGCCGAAGCGCAGCACGGGAAGCACGAAGCGTCCGCAATCGACCGCGCCGGCGCGGAAGCAGGGATCGCACTCGGGATTGCCCCAGCGCCGCTCCATCGCCTGGCGCAATTCCGGCGGCAGGCTCGCCACGAAGGCGGCGTAGTCGTTGAGCGCCAGCGATTCATCCGCGGCCGCGCCAAAGCGGCGCAGCAGATCGGCGCCGTCGCGCGGCAGGCTATCGGTGCCCGGCAGCCAGTCGCGCAGCAGCGTCGCCGCGGCATTGGCGCCGGCCGCGTCGAGCAGCAGCGCCATGCGCTGTCCCGTTGCCGGCGGCGTCATGGTGCTCGAAATCCCGGATGAAGTCTCCACGCCGCTTTCTAGCCCAGTCTTGCCCGACGCACCATATCGGCTCCCGATTTCCTCGCCCCAATCTCCTGTATAGTGGCGGCGATGGTTGCGTTGATCGAAAAACCCTGGCCGTTCAAGGGCAAGCTCGGCGCCCGCGGCACCGACGTCTCGGTCAGCTTGCGCATGCTGGTGCTGATCCGCTGGATCGCGGTGCTGGGCCAGGCGGCGACCTTGCTGCTGGTGCATTACCTGTTCGATTTCGAATTGCCGCTGCGGGCGCCGCTGGGCGTGGTCGCGATCTCGGCCGCGCTCAACCTCTTCGCCTCGCGGCCGCGCCGGGCGGGCGCGCGGCTCGGCGGGCGCGATGCCGCGCTCTATCTCGCCTTCGACACACTGCAATTGGGCGTCCTGCTATTCCTCACCGTCGGCTTGCATAATCCCTTCGCCATCCTGATGCTGGCGCCGGTGACGGTCGCCGCCACCGTGCTGTCGCGGCCGACGGTGATCGGGCTCTCGGTGCTGACGATCGCCGCGATCAGCGTGCTGGCGCTGCTGCATCTGCCGCTGCCGACGCGCGAGGGCATCGAGCTCGGGCCGGCGCCGCTTTACGTCCTCGCGATATGGACGGCGCTGGTCTCCTCGACGATTTTCATCACCGGCTATAACTGGTCGATCGCCGAGGGCGCGCGCCGCATGCGCGACGCCTTCGCCGCGACCCAGCTGGCGCTGTCCCGCGAGCAACGCGTCTCGGCGGTGGGCTCGCTCGCCGCCGCCGCCGCGCATCAGCTCGGCAGCCCGCTCACCACCATCTCGCTGGTGGCGAAGGAGCTGGCGCGCGAGCTGCCGAAGGACAGCCCCTTCGCCGAGGACGCGGTTTTGCTGCTGAGCCAGAGCGAGCGCTGCCGCACCATCCTCGCCGATCTGGCGCGCTCGCGCGAAGGCGGCGACGGATTCCCGTTCGCGCGGCTGCCCTTCTCGGCGCTGGTCGAGGCGGCGGGCGAGCCGCATGGCCGGCCCGAGATCCGCGTCATCCACGCCACCGGGTCCTCGCGCGACGGCGCCGGCAACGCCATCGAGCAGCCGCTGGTCCAGCGCAGCCCCGAAATTCTGCACGGCCTCGGCAATCTGATCGAGAACGCCATCCAATTCGCCGAGCGCGAGGTGACGGTGACCGCGAGCTGGAGCGCCGAGGTCGCGGCGGTCGACATCGTCGACGATGGGCCGGGCTTCGCCGCGACGGTGCTGGCGCGGCTGGGCGAGCCCTATATTTCCGCGCGCATCGGCGCCGACGGCCACGCGCATATGGGGCTCGGCGTCTTCATCGCGCAAAGCCTGTTGGAGCGCACCGGCGCCCATGTCAGCTTCACCAATGACGATGGCGGCGGCGCCCATGTCGTGGTCGAATGGCCGCGCGCGCAGATCGACGGCGAAGGCCGGGCCGCATCGGCGGCGCTGGCGGAAGCAGGGATGTGATGAGCGAGAGCAAGGACGAGATCGGCCGCCCACCCGTGGTATCACCCGCCTTGGCGGGGCTTGCCGATGCGGATCGCAGCCTCTTGATCGTCGACGACGACGCACCCTTATGCCAGCGCCTGGCGCGCGCCATGGAGCGGCGCGGATTCATCGTCGCCACCGCCGACAGCGTGGCGGCGGGCGTCGCATCGGTGCGCGCGCAGCCTGCCGCCTTCGCGGTCGTCGATCTGCGTCTCGCCGACGGCAGCGGCTTGGAAATCGTCAAGGCGCTCAGGAAGGCGCGGCCCGCCGCGCGCATCGTCATGCTGACGGGTTACGGCAATATCGCCACCGCGGTCGCGGCGGTGAAGGCGGGTGCGGTCGATTACATGCCGAAGCCGGTCGATGCCGACGCGGTCGAGCGCGCCCTCTTGTCGTCGGAGGTGGCGCTGCCGCCGCCGCCCGAGGATCCGATGTCGGCCGACCGGGTGCGCTGGGAGCATATCCAGCGCGTCTTCGAGCAATGCGACCGCAACGTCTCGGAGACCGCGCGCCGCCTCAAGATGCACCGCCGGACCTTGCAGCGCATTCTCGGCAAGCACGCGCCGCGCAGCTAAAACCGCGGTCATTCCGCGGTTTTAGCGGGTTTTGCTTGCCCAAAACCCCCGATCCCCATAAAGGAAGCGCATGGCGGCATTGGATTTCATCGCGCTGGTCGAGGCGCTTGCGCGCGCGCGGGTGCTTTGCATCGGCGACGTCATGCTCGATCATTTCGTGCATGGCCGGGTCGAGCGCATCTCGCCCGAGGCGCCGGTGCCTGTCCTTCATATCCAGAGCGAGGAGCAGCGGCTGGGCGGCGCCGGCAACGTCGTGCGCAACCTCCACGCGCTGGGCGCCGAGAGCTGCTTCATCTCGGTCACCGGCAACGATCCGGCCGGACGCGAGATCGCGCGCATGCTCGCATCGCTCGGCCATGCCGAGACCCATGTGCTGGCCGAGCGAGACCGGGTGACCCCGGTCAAGACCCGCTACATCGCCGACACTCAGCAATTGCTGCGCGCCGATCAGGAGCGGGTGGCGCCGGTCAATGCCGAGACCCGCGCCGATCTGCTGGCGCAGCTCAAAGCCGCCTTGAAGCATTTCCAGCTGGTGATCCTCTCCGATTACGCCAAGGGCGTGCTGGGCGAGGGTTTCGCCGCCGAGATCATCGCCGCTGCGATCTCGGCAAAGCGCCCGGTGCTGGTCGACCCGAAAGGCGCCGATTACGCAATCTACAAGGGCGCCACTTTGCTGAAGCCTAACCGGCGCGAGCTCGGCGAGGCGGTCGGCCGCCCGGTGCACAGCGTCGACGAGGTGGTCGGCGCCGCGCGCGCGCTGATGAAGCAGCACGGCTTTGCCGCCATGCTGGTCTCCTGCGGCAAGGACGGCATGATCCTGGTCGAGGGCAAGGACGGCGTGCATCAGCTCGCCGCCGAGGCGCGCGAGGTCTACGACGTCTCGGGCGCCGGCGACACCGTGCTGGCGGTGCTGGGCGCGGCATTGGCATCGGGCGCCGATCTTCCCGACGCGGCGCGTCTTGCTAACATCGCCGCCGGCATCGTCGTCGGCAAGGTCGGCACCGCCGTCGTCCATGCGAAAGAGCTCGAAGAGGCGATCCTCGATCGCGACACCTTGAAGAGCCGCAAGGTTCTGCCGCTCGCTTTGGCGCTCGATCATGCTTCGCGCTGGCGGCGCAACGGGTTGAAGCTCGGCTTCACCAATGGCTGCTTCGATCTGCTGCATCCGGGGCATATCTCGCTGCTGGAGCAGGCGCGCAAATCTTGCGACCGGCTGGTAGTCGGCCTCAACAGCGACGCCTCGGTCAAGCGCCTCAAGGGCGAGAGCCGCCCGGTGCAGAACGAGCAGGCGCGCGCCGCGGTGCTGGCGTCGCTGTCGCATGTGGATCTCGTCATCGTCTTCGACGAGGACACGCCACTCAATCTGATCGCGGCCTTGCGTCCCGAGGTGCTGGTCAAGGGCGCCGACTATCGGCTCGATCAGGTCGTCGGCGGCGATCTGGTCGAGGGCTATGGCGGCAAGATCGTGCTGGCCGAGCTGCTGCCGGGCTACAGCACCACCGCCACCATCGCCCGCGCCGCGCGGTGAGCCGCCCGACGCTGCCGCCCTTCCGCCGCCGGCCTGACGCGATCGTGCTTCGCCCGGAGCGCCGCTAGATGGTGCGGCTGCGCATCCCGTTGCGCCGCGCCAAGCCCGAAGAGCGCAGCCCGCTGAAATTCGCCTTGCGCCTCGCCAAGATCTATCTCATGTCGGAGGAGCGGCGCTTTGCCTGGCTCGCCCTCTTCGCGGTGATCGCCTGCAATCTCGGTAATGTCTATATCGACGTCCGCATCAACCAATGGAACAACGCCTTCTATAACGCGCTGCAGGATTTCGACGCGCCGGCCTTCTTCTGGCAGCTCGGCATCTTCTGCCTCCTGGCGGCGGCCAGCATGGTGCTGTCGGTCTATGCGATCTATCTCAACCAGATGCTGCAGCTGCGCTGGCGGCGCTGGCTGACCGAGCGCTATATCGGTCGCTGGCTTGCCGAGCGCACCTATTTCCGCATGCAGCTCGACCGCGAGGCGACCGACAACCCCGACCAGCGCATTTCCGAGGATCTGAACCAGTTCACGACCTATGCGCTGACGCTGTCGCTCGGGCTGCTGAGCTCGGTCGTCTCGGTGGTGTCGTTCCTCTTCATCCTGTGGGGTCTCTCCGGGCCGGCCGATATCGACATCTTCGGCTGGACCACCGTCCATATTCCCGCCTATCTGGTCTGGGCGGCGCTGCTTTATGCCGGGGCCGGCACCTTCCTCACCATCAAGATCGGACGGCGCCTCATCCCGCTCACCTTCTCGCAGCAGCGCTTCGAGGCCGATTTCCGCTTCTCGCTGATGCGGGTGCGCGAGAACGCCGAAAACATCGCGCTCTATGGCGGCGAGCGGCCGGAGCGCGAGGTCTTCCGCGACCGCTTTGCCCGCGTCTACGACAATTTCTGGAAGATCATGAAGCGGCGCAAAGCGGTGAACTGGTTCACCTCGGGCTATAACCAGCTCGCCGTGGTGTTTCCGGTGCTGGTGGTGGCGCCGCGCTATTTCTCGAAGCAGATCCAGCTCGGCGGGCTGATGCAGGTGATCGACGCCTTCGTTTCCGTCCAGGCGTCCCTGTCGTTCATCGTCACCTCCTATACGGACATCGCGACATGGGCCGCGGTGACGCAACGCTTGAGCAGCTTCGACCAGCGCATGCGCGACATCGGCCTGACGCTCGAGGGCCAGCAGACCGTCGAATCCCGGCGCGCCGGCCAGGGGCTCGAGATATCCTCGCTCGACGTCGACCGGCCCGATGGCTCGCGGCTGTTGGAAGATATTCGCCTCAACGTCGCACCCAGCGAGGCGGTGCTGCTCACGGGATCGAGCGGCCTGGGCAAGAGCACGCTGCTGCGCGTGCTCGCCGGCATCTGGCCCTATGGCGGCGGCGGCTTTCGCATCGGCGCCGGGCGCGCCTTCTTCCTGCCGCAGCGGCCCTATATCCCGCTCGGCACGCTGGCGACGGCGCTGGCCTATCCCGAGGTCGCCGAGCCGGCTCTGCGTCCGCGCATCGTCAAATCGCTGGAGCAGGTCGGGCTCGGCGCCTTCACCGCCTGGCTCGACGAGAGCGAGGATTGGCCGCACCGGCTCTCCCTGGGTGAGCAGCAGCGCCTTGCCTTCGCGCGCGTGCTGCTGGCCGAGCCCGAGATCGTCTTCCTCGACGAGGCGACCTCGGCGCTCGACGAGAACGTGCAGACCGAGCTCTACAGCCTGCTGCGCAACGCGCCCTGGCATCCGACCATCATCAGCATCGGCCACCGCCAGAGCCTGGCGAAATTGCACGATCGCGTGCTCGATTTGACGCAATTCCGCGCCCGCGAGGCGACCGATACGCCGCCGCCGGTGCCCGCCCCATCATAAGGTTGCGCTTTGCCGTCAAAGCGCTACAAGAAAAGCCACGCGGGGGATTCGCCATGGCGAACAAGACGGTCGATAAAAACGAGGCGGCGGCGCCAAGATCGGACAGCCAGTATCGCGCCCAGCGCATCGAGAAGCTCGGTGCCTTGCGCAAGCTCGGCATCGATCCCTATCCCTATGTCTTCGCGCGCAGTGCCGAGGCGGGAGCGCTCGAGCATAAGTATAAAGATCTGCCGGCGGGAACCGAGACAGCGGATGTCGTCGCGGTGGCGGGCCGCATCCGCGCCAACCGCAACAGCGGCATGTTCATCGATCTGCACGACGCCACCGGCAAGATCCAGATCTTCAGCCACAAGGATATTCTGGCGCCGGAGAGCCACGCGATTCTGGCCCTGCTCGATATCGGCGACATCATCGGCGCCGAGGGGCCGATCCGGCGCACGCCGCGCGGCGAGCTCACCGTCAACGCCAAGCGCCTCACCGTGCTGGCGAAGGCGCTGTTGCCGCTTCCGGAGAAATTCCACGGCCTCACCGATATCGAGACGCGCTACCGCCAGCGCTATATCGATCTCATCGTCAACGCCGAGAGCCGCGACACGCTGCGCCAGCGCTCCCGAATCATCTCGATCATGCGCCGGCTTTTGCTCGAGCGCGGCTTTCTCGAGGTCGAGACGCCGATGCTGCACGCCATCCCGGGCGGCGCCTCGGCGAAGCCCTTCGTCACCCATCACAATACGCTCGATCTCGATCTCTATCTGCGCGTCGCGCCGGAGCTCCATCTGAAGCGCCTGCTGGCCGGCGGGCTCGCCGACAGGCTGTTCGAGATCAACCGTAATTTCCGCAACGAGGGGCTGTCGCCGCGCCATAACCCCGAATTCACCTCGCTCGAGCTCTACCAGGCCTATGTCGATTACACCGCGATGATGGAGATGTCGGAATATCTCGTCTCATGCATCGCGCAGGAGGCGTTGGGCAAGACCAAGATTGCCTACGGCGATCGCGAGATTGAACTCAAGGCGCCGTGGCCGCGCAAATCCATGGCCGATCTCGTCAAGGAGAAGACCGGCGTCGATTTCATGGTGATCGCCGATGCCGCGACGGCGCGCGATGCGGCAAAGAAGCTCGGCGCCGAATTGCCCACCAGCGCGGGCTGGGGCGTCGCTCTCGAAGCCGCCTTCGCCGCTAAGGTTGAATCGACCTTGATCCAGCCGACCCATGTGACGGGATTCCCGCGCGAGATCTCGCCCTTGGCCAAGCCCGACCGCAACGATCCGCGCCTGACCGAGCGCTTCGAGACCTATATCAACGGCTGGGAAGTGGCGAACGCGTTTTCCGAGATCAACGATCCCTTGGACCAGCGCGCGCGCTTCGAAGCTCAAATGAAGGCGCGTGCTTCCGGCGACGACGAGGCGCAGCGCCTCGACGAGGATTTCGTCACCGCGCTCGAATACGGCATGCCGCCCGCCGGCGGCCTCGGCATCGGCATCGATCGGTTGGTGATGCTATTGACCGACAGCGCCTCGATCCGCGACGTCATCGCCTTCCCGACCATGCGGCCGAAGAGCTGAGTCTAGGCGGCGCGCCGTCGTAAAACCGCCCAGTAGATCCCGGGCGTGCCGATCGCCATCGCCAGAATGACCCCGCCCATCGGCAGCGCCGTGCCGTCATAGAGCGCGTTGACCGCATAGCCGGCGATCCCGCCGCAGCCCATCTGGATCATGCCCATCAGCCCCGCCGCCATGCCGGCCATGCGCGGCACCGGCTCCATCGCCGCCGCCAAGGCATTGGGCATCACCAGCGCCTGGCCGAAGATATAGACGACGAAGCTCAGCATGATGGCGAGCACGCCGCCCAAACCGGTCAGGCAGGTGACGAAGACGAGGAGGCCGCCCGCCAGCACGACGGCGAAGCCCAGCTTCAAGACGCGCTTGTAGTGGTGCCGGCGCAGCAGTCGCTTGTTGGTGAGGGCGCCGGCGATCAGCGCCAAGGCGCCGAGGCCGAAGTAATAGCCGAAATGATCGGGGCTGATGCCGTAGAGCTCGATGAAGATGAAGGGCGAGCCCGACAGGAAGGCGAAGATGCCGGCCCAGCACAGCCCGTTCACGAGGGCGTTGCCGGCGCAGATCGGATTGCTGAGGAAGGTTCGCGCATTGGCCAGCATGCGCGGCAGATGGATCGCCTGGCCGTCGCGCAGCTTCAGCGATTCGCCGAGCCCGATCCACGTCGTCGCCAGCAGCGCCAACGCCCAAATTGCATGGAAGCCGAAGATTGCCTGCCAGCCGAGATGGACGACGAACCAGCCGCCGATGACGGGCGCGAGGAGGGGTGCGGCGGCAAAGACCGCGGTCAGCGAGGAGAACATCTGTGCCGCGCGGTCGCCGCCGAAATGGTCGCGCACCACCGCGCGGCCAAGCACGCTGCCCGAGCACGAGGCAAAGCCCTGCACCACCCGTGCCGCGACCAGCATGCCGATGCTAGTGCTGAAGGCGCAGGCGAGCGCCGCCGCGGCGTAAAGGGCGAGGCCGATCAGCAGCACCGGCCGCCGCCCGAAGCGGTCGGAGACCGGGCCGAAGACGAGCTGGCCCAGCGCGAAGCCCATCACGAAGAGGCTCAAGGTCAGCTGGACCTGGTCGGGCGTCGCGGCGAAATCGCGCGCCAGCGTCGGCAGCGCCGGCAGGCTCATATCGATGGCGAGCGCGGTGATCATGGTCAGCGCGCCCAACAGCACGACCAGCGCGCCCGACTCCGGCTTGATCTTGCGCATGCTTAGGGGTTTTCGAGACTCAACACGCCGCTGTCGTAATCGTAGGCGAAGAGCTCGGCATAGCGGCCCCAATTGATCACTGTCTCGAGCACCTTCGCCGCCTCTTCCTCGTTGAGATAATCCTCGAGCTCGGCGAGGAAGCGGCCCTCGGGCGCGCTGTGGCCCGGGCGCTCATCGAGCACGTGGCGGATATGCGCCGCCAGCGGCACGGTGCGGCGCAGGCTGTCCGCGAAGATCTGCTTGCGCCGCAGCAGGTCGGCGGCGGCGAATTCGCGCCCGGGCGGTAGCACCTCGATATCGCCGCCGCCGGCCTGGGCGAAGCCGAGCAATTGTAGGGTTTCCACCAGTAGCACCAATTGCTCGGTCGAGAGATGCTCGCTCTCGGCGAGCTTCGGGAGATCGGCGCGGCCCTCATAGGGCGGCTGTGCCAGCGCCTCGAGCAAGCCGACCAGCTGCTGGATCGAGGCGTCGGGCAGGCGATAGCCGAGCCCGATGGTCTCGGTGCGGCCGCCGCGCGGCGACGCCGCGCTGCCGGTCCGCGTGGTGAGCAGGGCATAGACCTCGTCGACGATGCGGCGGAAGGCGGGGCTGGTCTGGCTGCGCGGCCGCGGCAGCGACACCGGCAGCTCGGCGCGGATGCAGCCCGGATCGCTGCCGAAGATGATGATGCGATCGGCCAGCAGCACGGCCTCTTCGATATTATGGGAGACCAGGATGATGCCCTTGGTCGGCACGCGATGCTCGAGCCAGAGATCGAGGATGTCGCCGCACAGAGTCTCGGCGGTCAGCACGTCGAGCGCCGAGAAGGGCTCGTCGAGCAGCAATACGTCGGGATTGACGACAAGGGCGCGGGCGAAGCCGACGCGCTGGCGCATGCCGCCCGACAATTCCTTCGGATATGCCGATTCAAAGCCATCGAGGCCGATCAGGTCGATCGCCTTCACCGCGCGCTCGCGCCGCTCGCCGCGCGGCACGCCCTGCGCCTCGAGCCCCAATTCCACATTGCCGAGCACGGTGAGCCAGGGAAAGAGGGCGAAGGTCTGGAACACCATGGCGATGCCCTCGGCCGGGCCGTCGACCGCGTGGCCGCGATAGGTGACGCCACCGGCCGACGGCACGGTCAATCCCGCCAGCACGCGCAGAAACGTCGATTTGCCGGAGCCCGATTTGCCCAGGATGGCGACGATCTCGCCTTCCTTGAGGGCGAAATCGATATGGTCGAGCACCAGCCGTCCGGCGGTATCGCCGGTCGCGTAGGTCTTGCACACCGATTTCGCCTCGATGAGCGTGGTGGTGCCGGCGGCTGCGGTGAGGCTGGTGTCGGTGGGCATCGGGCGATCCTGGTTTCAGAGGGCCGGGCTCAATCGAGCCGCAGCCGCTCCTCGGCGAGCTGATAGAGACGGCGCCAGAGCAGCCGGTTGAACAGAAGAACGTAAAGGCAAAGCACCGTAATCCCGAGCGCGATGCGGGGGAAGTCGCCTTGTTCGGTCTGGTCGGCGATATAGGCGCCGATGCCGGTGGCGTGCAGCGTGGTCGGGCCCCATTTCACCACCTCGGCGACGATGCTGGCGTTCCACGAGCCGCCCGAGGCGGTGACGGCGCCGGTGACGAAGGCGGGAAAGATTCCCGGCAGCACCAGCCGCTTCCACCACAGCCAGCGCTTGACGCCGAGATTGCCGGCGACCAGCTGGTAATCGGTCGGTAGGGACAGCGTGCCGGCGATGACGTTGAAGAGGATGTACCACTGGGTCCCGAGGATCATCAGCGGCGACAGCCAGATCTCGTCGTTGAGCTGATATTTGACGATGGCGAAGACCGCGATCGGAAAGAAGAGATTGGCCGGGAACGCCGCCAGGAACTGGATGACCGGCTGGACGTGGCGCGCGAGGCGGGGGCGCAAGCCGATCCAGACGCCGACCGGAACCCAGAGCAGTGCCGCCAGCACGATCAGCACGATGACGCGCAGCAGCGTGATGGCGCCGAGCACGACGACATGGCCGGTCTCGGCCCAGCCGACCTCGGCATGGATGAAGGCCAGGACCTTGATGAAGGCGATCGCGGCGCCGATGACCAGCACTGTGGTCCAGAGGCGGTCGAGGATCGCCGGCCGCACAGCGCGGCGCGGCGCGCGCTCGGGCAAACGCGGCATCTTCTGGATGAACCGGCTCGACATCCTGGCCGAGAGATCGAGCAGCCAGGCGAGACCGTGGAAGAGCCGCGCGCGCTGCAACATGACCAGGAACCAGGGCGGCTCGATCTCGTCGGAACTTATCTCCTCGACCTTGAAGCGCTGCACCCAGGCAAGCAGCGGGCGGAAAAGCAGCTGGTCGTAGATCAGGATCAGCACCAGCATGGCGATAATGGCGTAGCCGACCGCGTGCAGGTCGCGGTTGTCGATGGCGACCGAGATATAGGAGCCGATGCCTGGCAGCAGCACGGAATCGCCGTTGACGGTGATCGCCTCCGAGGCGACGACGAAGAACCAGCCACCCGACACCGACATCATCATGTTCCAGACCAGATTCGGCAGCGCGAAGGGCATTTCGAGCTGCCAGAAGCCGTGCCAGGGCGAGAGGTGGTACATGCGCGCCGCCTCGCGCAAATCACGCGGCACCGCAATGAAGGATTGGTACAGGCTGAAGGTCATGTTCCAGGCTTGGCTGGTGAAGATGGCGAAGATCGCGGCACATTCGTAGCCGAGCAGACGGCCCGGAAAGAGCGCGATGAACCCGGTCACCGTGATCGAGAGGAAACCCAGGATCGGCACGGATTGGAGAATATCGAGCACCGGGATGAGCAGCTTCTCCGCCCGCTTGCTCTTCGCCGCCGCCGCGGCATAGCCGATCGAGAAGACGAGGGATGCCGCGAGCGCCACCGCCATGCGCATCACCGTGCGCAGCGCGTATTCCGGCAGATGGCTCGGATCGAGCGAGATTTTCAGAGTCTCGCCCGGATGGAAGGGCACGTTCATCTGCTGGCTCGACCAGGCGAACAGCATGATGGCGCCGATCACCAGCGGCAGCGCCACCATGTCCCAGAAGCTCGGCCTGAGCCGAGACGGCCAGGCGACGATCGGCAATCCCCAACGCTGCGCCATCTTCGCCGTGCCTATGGATGAAGGATTAGGGTGGGCTTCGTGCCTTCTAGTAGCGCAAAGCCGGGGTCGAGCGGAAGCGCGGCTTCCGTCTTTTTACGGCAATACGCCGCAGGCGATGCGCTGGCCCGAGGGATCGTCATTATCGACATCGCCGCCCGAATCGATGACGAGGGCGCGTCCGCGGAGCTGCGCCAATTTGAGCTTGGGCGCGATCACCGGGATGGTGACGTTGCCCGAGGCGGTCGCCGCGAGCGGCGGCAGGTCGATCGGCTCGGCGCCGCCGGCGCCGAACTTGGCCGCGGGCGTGCCGTGCTTGGCCGGCGGGGGATTGCCGGCGACGGGGCAATCGCTGGATGGTCGCGCCTGCCAGTTATGGATGCCGCCGCTCAACCCGGTCAGAGCGGGGGTGAATTGCAGGCCATATTGGGTATCGTCGAGCTTCACCGTGCCGATCGCCTGGCTGCCGCCATCGGTGCCGCTGCGATGGAAGGTCACCGTGACGCTGGCGGCGAATCCAGGATTCGGCAATGCGAGGGCGCAGAGCCCGGCGGCGATCGCGGCCAAGCCGGCGCCAATCCGCCTCACGGCCAGAATCGACGCGTGGCGATGCGGCAGCCCTCGGCCATCGCCGCCATCTTCGCCCAGACCACTTGTGGGTCGACGGCCGCCTGGCCGACCCAGGTGCCGTAGCCGCAATCGCTGCCGGCGATGACGTTTTCGCGCCCGACCAGCTCGGCGTAGCGGCCGAGGCGCTGCGCCACCAGCTCGGGATGCTCGATAAAATTGGATTTCGATTCGAGCACGCCGGGAATCAGGATCTTGCCCTCGGGCAGCTTCGCCGTCTCGAAAACCTTCCATTCATGCGCGTGACGCGGATTGGCCGCCTCGAAGGAGATCGCCTGGGGCCGCGCGGTAAAGACGAGATCGATGACGTCCGCTATCGCGACGTCGCAATGATGCGGGCCCTCGTAATTGCCCCAGCAGAGATGGAGCCGCAGCCGCTCGGCCGGGATGTTGCGCGTCGCGTGGTTGAGAGCGGCGATGTGGAGCGCGGCGTTCTTGCGGAATTCCTTCAAATCGAGATCGCCGAACTGGATGTGCCGGCCCATGGCGAGGTCGGGGCAGTCGAGCTGAAGCACGAGGCCGGCCGCCGCGATGCTCTCGTATTCCGGGCGCATCGCCTCGGCGATCGCCTCGAGATAGGCCTCGTGGGTTTTATAGAAGCCGTTATGGAAGAAGAGCGATACAACGCCGGGAGACGCCGCACTCATGAAGCCTTCGGTGTAGGTCTTGCCGGCAAGCGCCGCGGTCAGATTGGCGGCGTCGGTCTTGGCCGCTTGCGTGTCGCGCGGCGCCACCGCGGTGTTGCAGGCCGGCGTCTTGCGGCGCGAGCGGCCAGGATCGCCGAACACCTTGTGATGGAGGCCGGGGAAGTCCTTCAAATCCTGGTATGTCGTGACCGGGATGCTCTCGCCGCCGAATCCGGCGAGGCGGTCCTTGATGTAGGTCGCATAGCTCGGCTTCGACATCTCGCCATCGTTGACGATATCGACACCGGCCTCGATCTGCTTTCCCACCATTTCGGCGACCGCGGCGCGGATATGCTCGGCGAGAGCTTTGGCATCGACCGGCACGCCCTCCTCCTTCGCGTACATGTCGCGAATGAGCTGTTGGGGGCGCGGTAGGCTCCCGGTATGGGTGCACAGGAACCGCTCGCTGCTGCGTTTCATATAGATCTTCCTCCCCCGGGCGCGGGCGCCACGCTAGCATCGCCGCTCCCGGGCCGAAAGGGTGGGCCGGGACTGCCCGGCTTCAGTCCGCCGGCTTCTTGTAATTGGGGAAGAAGAGCTGCTTGCCGCCGATCTGGTACTGGGCGATGACCGCCTGGCCCTGCGGCGAGGTCAGCCAATCGATGAAGGCCATGCCCTGCTTCACCTTCGCGCTCGGGTAGCGCTTCGGGTTCACCAGCATGACGCCGTATTGGTTGAACAGCTTGGTGTCGCCCTCGACCAATATCACGAGGTCCTGCAGGTTCTTGAAGTTGAGCCAGGTGCCGCGATCGCTGATGGTGTAGCCCGACATCGCCGCCGCGGTGTTGAGCGTTGGTCCCATGCCCTGGCCGAGCTCGCGATACCAGCCGCCCGAGGCGGTCTTGACGTCGATGCCGGCCTCGCCCCAGAGGCGCTTCTCCTCGGCGTCGGTGCCGCTCGAATCGCCGCGCGAGAGAAACGGCTGCTTTTGCGCCGCGATCTGCTTCAGCGCGGCGACGATGTCCTTGCCGCCGCCGATATGGGCGGGATCGGCCTTCGGGCCGACCAGGATGAAGTCGTTGTACATGACCTCGCGGCGATCGACGCCGTAGCCGGCTTCCAAGAATTTGAGCTCGGCCGGCTTGTCGTGGACGAAGACCACGTCGGCGTCGCCGTGCTCGCCGATCGCCAGGGCCTGGCCGGTTCCCACCGCGACAATGTGCACCTCGATCCCGCTCGCCTTGGTGAAGGCGGGGAGCAGGAACGGAAACAGCCCCGATTGCTCGGTCGAGGTGGTAGAGGCGACGGTGATGAAAAGCGCCTGGGCTTGCGCCGCGCCGGCCAGGGTCAGCATCGCCGCCAGCGGCAGCAGGGCGCGGATGAATTGCATGTCGATCTCCATCTCAAGGCGTGGTGCGCAGCGCCATGCCGATGCCATGCGCGCAGGCATTGACGATGAGCGAGAGCGATAACAGCACCAAGCCAAGACCGAGCGCCAGCGCCAGATCGCCCCGGCTGGTCTCGAGCGCAATCGCCGTGGTCATGGTGCGGGTATAGCCGGCGATATTGCCGCCGACGATGATGATGGCGCCGACCTCGGCAATGGCGCGGCCGAATCCCGCCAGCAACGCCGTCAGCAGACTCATCCGCGCGCCCCACAGCAGCGTCGCCGCGGCGCGGCTGCGGCCGGCGCGAAAGGAGCGCAGCACGTCGGCATATTCGACCCACAGCGCCTCGATCACCTGGCGGGTCAGTGCCGCGACGATCGGCGTCACCAGGAAAGCCTGCGCCAGCATCATCGCGGTCGGTGTGAACAGAAGGCCGAGGCTGCCGAGCGGCCCGGCGCGCGACAGCAGCAGATAGATGAGGAGGCCCGCTACCACCGGCGGAAAGCCCATCGTCGCGTTGAGCAGTACGATAAGCACGCTGCGGCCGGGAAAGCGCAGCAATGCCAGCATGGCGCCGAGCGGCAGTCCGAACAGCGCCGCCAACGCGACACCGCCCAGGCTGACCCTGAGCGACAGCAGTACGATGGCGGTCAATCCGGGATCGGCAGTGACGATCAGGTGGAAGGCTTGCGCGAAGGCCTGGCTCAGCTCGGGCATGATTAAGACTATGATTCATAGAGGAGATTCTCTCAAGCGCGGCCTTGCTCCGGTGCCTAGCGCGCGGCCTCGACGTGATTCAGGTGAATCGGGGGGAACTTCCACCCGTCTGTCACGTTTGACAGGATCGAAACCAGGAGGACCGTCCTATGATTCGCAAACCCCTTATTCTTGCGGGGCTCGCCGTCGCGCTGCTGGCGACGCCGGCTTTCGCGCAAAGCTCCGCCCCGTCCAACTCGAATACCGATCCCACCGCGGGCCAGCAGACCATGCCGCAAGGCAGCGTCTCGGCCCCGGGTGCTATCGGCGCGACGCCGGCGGCTCCGAACAACACGACCGACCAGGCGCCGTCGAAGTCGCCCTATAGCCAAGGCATGCCGAAGCCGAGCACGGCCGGCGGAAGCGGCGGCGGCAACGTCGCCGTCAATCCGAAAAACACTTCCGGTGCCGCGGTGACCGGTGCGAATCTGCAGACCAAGCACGCCGCGACCACCACCCATCACAAGATGGCGGCGAATTGCTACAACTACGCCTATCAATCGGCGCAGATGAACGACTGCCTGGCGCACAGCCAGACCGCCGGCACGAACAACATGGGCTCGTCGGGCACCACCGGCACAACCAGCAAGACCATCATGCAGAATGGCAACCGCGGCACCGCGCCGTCGGAAAACAATCCGAACGGCAAGGGCGCGACCGTCCAGTAACCGTTTCGGCAATACAATAAGGCCAAGGGGGTGCGGGCGGCCGCGCCCCCTTTGTCTTGTCCGGAGTCCAGGCGGCAAGTGCCGCCCGATAGAGGTTGATCGCTCCCCGGCGCTGCCGCAAGATATTGGCCTCATTCCTTCTATCGGTGCGGGGAGAGTAAAATGGCTCAACAGAGGATCAGCTATGTCGACCCGGCGACGATCAAGGACGAGCGCATGCTCGCCGAATTGGATCGCTGCCGCCGCGTCGGGACGCCGCGGCCCGAGAGCCAGGCGATCCGCGCGCATGTTCCGGCCGCTTTCTGGTCCTTCGCCGAAACCTGGGGCTCGGTCTTCCACCAGGGCGTGATGGATCACAGCATCAAGGAGCTTTGCCGGGTCTATGTCTCGCGCTCGGTCAAATGCGAATATTGCGGCAACCAGCGCTCGGTGAAGTCGGCGCAGGCCGGGCTGGTCGAGGCAGATTACCGCGACCTGCTCGATTTCGAGAAATCACTGCGCTACGACGACCGGCAAAAGGCGGCGCTCGCCTATGCCGAGGCGATCACCTGGGATTTGCCGGCCGACGATGCGCTGTGGGCCCGGCTCAAAAAGCATTTCAGCGAGCCGCAGATCGTCGAGCTGGGATATTTCATCGCCATCACCATGGGCCAGCAGCGCTGGCTCCGGACGCTCAACATCGAACATCACCAGGTGCTGGCCGGGACCGACGCCTCGATGGCGCCGGGTTTCGAATCGGATGCCGCGCTGAAAGAGAGCAAGGCGCGCGCCGATTACTGGGCCAAGCAGAACGCGCGGCCGGCCGCGGTGTCCCCCGCAGCCGAATGAGCGGAGGCCAAGCCAGGCCGATGGTCCCGCCGCCCGCGGCGGCGAGCAAGGGCGGCCAGATCGCGGTGCGCGGGTTGCGCAAGAGCTATGGCGCGCTCACCGTCTTCGACCGTGTCGATCTCGACGTCGGCGAGCGCCAGATCGTGGCGCTGGTCGGGCCCTCGGGCTGCGGCAAGACCACGCTGCTGCGCTGCATCGACGGCCTCATCCCGGCCGAGGGCGAGGTCACGGTCGATGGCGAGCGCGTCACCGAGCCGAAACCCGGCGTCGCCATGGTGTTCCAGCATTTCGGCCTGTTCCCGTGGAAGACGGTGTTCGACAACGTCGCCTATGGCCTGCGCATGGCGGGTGCCGAGCGCTCGCAGATCCAGCGCCGCGTGCCGCATTTCATCCAGCTCGTCGGACTGGCCGGATTCGAGAAGGCCTATCCCTACCAGCTATCGGGCGGCATGCAGCAGCGCTGCGGGTTGGCGCGGGCGCTCGCGGTCGAGCCGCGTGTGCTGCTGATGGACGAGCCTTTCGCCGCGGTCGACGCGCAGACGCGCGAGATTTTGCAGTTCGAGCTGTTGCGCATCTGGGAGCGTCAGCCCACCACCATGCTCTTCGTCACCCATTCGATCGAGGAGGCGGTGCTGCTGGGCGATCGCGTCGTTGTTCTGAAGGGCAAACCGAGCTGCATCCAGGAGGATATCGCGATCGATCTGCCGCATCCGCGCTCGCGCGAGACGCTGGCGCTGCCGCGCTTCGCCGAGCTGCGCGAGCGGGTGTGGTCGACCTTGATGCAAGAGGCGAAAAAGGCCGAGTTCCAGATCGGCCCGTAGCGGCCGGAAAATCAGCCAAGAGATTGCAGGGGAGAATGAACCATGGTCCGTAAAGTCATTGTCGTCGCGGCGCTGCTAGTCGCGGCACTGACCGTGCCGCTCGGGCCGCGGGCCCTGGCCCAATCGCCCAAGGTCGTCCTGGCGCCGCCGGGCATTCCGCCGATCTTCATCTCGATCCTCGCCTTCGTCGCCCAGGATCAGGGCTTCTTCAAGAAGTACGGCGCCGACGTCAATTTGCGCCAATTCGACAACGGCACCGCCGCGTCCCGCGCGGTGCTGGCGGGCGACATCGATGCCTCGATGTCGGCGACCGCGATCGTCATCAGCCAGATCGCCAATGCGGACGTGCCGCTGGTCGCGATCTACGGCTTCCCTAAGCCCGATTTCGAGCTCGGCACCACCGATGCCGCCAAGGCGAGCTGCGCCGACGTCAAGGGTCAGCAGGTCGGCGTCGATTCGATCGGCGGCGCGCGCGCCATCTCGCTGAAATCCATCCTCGCCGGCGGCTGCCACATGTCGCTCGACGACGTGCAGCAGGTCGCGCTCGGCTCCAATACCGCCAGCGCGATGATCGCCGGCCAGATCAAATACGGGATTCTGCATCTCGACGACGTGCCCGAGATCGAGAATCACGGCGGTCCGAAAATCTCGATCATCCAGACCGTGCGCGAGAGCAGCCCGATCTCTCAAAATCTCATCATCGTCGCGCGCCAGGACACTCTGGCGAAGAAGCGCGACGCCTTCGTGCGGATGGAGGCCGGGCTGATCGAGGCCGGCAAGTTCATGGCTGATCCGAAGAACGCCGACCGCGTCGCGACCATCGCCGAAGTGACCGGCCGCAGCCACGAGATTGCGCTCGGCGCGCTCAAGGCCTATCTGCAATACGGATTATGGGCGATCGACAGCGACGGCATGGACAGGGGCAATCTCGAGAAGTTCATCGATCTGCAGAACAAGGTCGGCAACATCCAGCCCGGCAAGACCGCGCCGACCTATGAGCGGCTGGTCGATCCCACCATCTGGCGCGACGCCAGCGCCATGGTGGACAAGATGGGCAAATAGCGGGGATCCCTCGATGTCCCCGACGATCAAGCGCTACGCGCCTTTCCTGCTTAGCCTATTCGGCGGCCTCGCGCTGTGGGAAATCGTCGGCCGCAGTACCAGCCCCGCCTTCATGGTGCCGCTCTCGGCGACCATTATCCGCCTCGTCCAGCTCGCCGCCAGCGGCGAGCTCGGGCCGGAGCTGGCGAGTTCGCTGACGCTCTTCGCCACCGGCTTCGCCTTGGCGGTCATCATCGGGCTGCCGCTCGGGTTGCTGCTCGCGCGAATCCGCCTGCTGCGCGAGGCGCTCGATCTCTACATCATGATTCTCTATGCGACGCCGATGGTGGCGCTGATCCCCTTCATCCTGTCGCTGATGGGCTTCGGCTTCGCGCCTAAGGTACTGGTGGTCTTTCTCTTCGCCGTCTTCCCGATCCTCTACAACACCGTCGAGGGCGCCCGCAGCATCAAGCCGGAGCTCATCGAGGTCGCCCGATCGTATCGCTCGAGCGAATGGTCGCTGTGGCGCGAGGTCATGCTGCCCTACACGCTGCCCTTCGCCATGACCGGAATCCGCCAGGCGATCGGCCGCGGCCTGGTCGGCATGGTGGCGGCGGAATTCTTCCTCAGCGCCTCGGGCCTCGGGCAGCTGATCATGGGCGCGTCGCAGAATTTCGACACCGGCGGCGTTTTTGCCGCCATCCTCATCATCGGCCTGCTCGGCGTCGGGCTGACGCGGATCGGGACCCTGCTCGAGGCGCGCTTCGCGCGCTGGCGCGGGTGATCGCATGAGCATCGCCGCCACCGCATTGCCGGTTTCGCGCCCGGCGCGCGCCCCCTTGGGGCCGGCGATCCCGCGGCTCATTGCCGGCATCGCCATTCTGGCGCTGTGGGAAGGCGCGGTGCGGGGATTCATGCCGGATTTCGTCGCCAAGCCGAGCGGAATCGTCGAGGTGCTGCCCAGCGTCTTGGGCAGCGCGTCCTTCCTCGAATCGGTCGGCATCACCCTGGCCGCGACGGCGGAGGGGTTGATTGCGGCGCTTGTGCTCGGCACCGCCATCGGCCTGCTGATGGGGCGCAACCTTATCGTCGACCGGGCGCTGCGACTTTGGATCAACAGCTTCAACGCGATGCCGATGATCGTCATCCTGCCGCTGATGTCGCTGTGGTTCGGCTATACCGGCTATGCCCGCTTCGCCACCATCGTCTTCGCGGCGATTTTCGCAGTGATCATCAACGCGGAGGAAGGCGCGCAATCGGTGTCGAAGGAGTATCTCGAGGTCGGCCGCTCCTATCGCGGCTCCAATCTCCGCATGCTGTTCGACATCGTGCTGCCGGCCGCGACGCCCTATCTGCTGGCGGGCTTGCGGCTTGCCGCCGGCCGGGCCTTGATCGGCGCCGTGGTGGCCGAATTCTTCCTTGCCATTCCGGGCCTCGGATATTTCATCCTCTACAATTCGCGCACCTTCCACCAGAACGAGGCCTTCGTCGCCGTCATCTTCCTGTCGGGGTTCGGCGTCGGCTTCAACATGCTGGTCAACGCGGCGACGCGGCGCTTCCTGCCGTGGTACCGGCGCAACGAAACCTGAGCCAGACGAGGATTTTCCATGCCCGACACGGTGTCCGCCGATCCGCGCGTCGCCTCCGCCATCTCGCATTGGGCGCCGCGCTTTGTCGCCAACGGCATCATCCTGACCGACTTTCAGGAGGTGACGGCGAATCTGCGCAGCTGGGACGAATGGTGCGCGGCGTGGTCGGCGCGGGCGGGATTGCACGAGACGCTGGGGCGCGACGCCCTCGCCAAGCGGAATTTCATCAGCTCCGCCGAGCATTTGAGCCGCGCCGCGGTCTATTATCATTTCGGCAAATTTCTTTTCGTGCAGGACGTGGCGCAGATGAAGGCCGCGCATATGAAGGCGGTCGAGTGCCATCAATTGGCGCTGCCGCATCTGGCGCCGCCGGGCGAATATGTGCGCATCCCTTATCAGGGCAAGAGCCTCGCCGCGGTGCTGCGCAAGCCCGCCGGCATCGCCCGCCCGCCCATCGTGCTGATGGCGATGGGCCTCGATTCCGCCAAGGAGGAGATGCTGGCCTATCAGCAGACTTTTCTCGAGCGCGGCCTCGCCACGCTGACCTTCGACGGGCCCGGCCAGGGCGAGGCGGAATACGATTTCCCGATCCGCGGCGATTACGAGGTCGCGGTCAAGGCGGTGATCGATTGGGTCGAAACGCGCAAGGATCTCGATGTGCAGCGCCTGGGCATGTGGGGGGTGAGCCTCGGCGGCTATTATGCGCCGCGCGCCGCCGCCTTCGAGAAACGCATCAAGGCCTGCGTCGCGCTGGCCGGGCCGTTCGACTGGCTCGGCACCTGGGACAAGCTGCCCGAGCTGACCCGCGAGGCGTTTCGCGTGCGCAGCCATGCCAAGGACGAGCATGCTGCGAAGGCGAACGCGGCGACGCTGTCGCTGAAGGGTGTCGCGAAGAACATCACCTGCCCGATCTTCATCGTCTCGGGGCGGCTCGACCGCATCGTGCCGGCGGCGGAGGCCGAGCGCCTGGCGCAAGAGGTGAGCGGGCCTTGCGAGTTGCTCATCATTCCCGACGGCAACCACGTCGCCAACAATCGGCCCTATCTCTACCGGCCGCAGACGGCGGATTTCCTCGCCAAGCTGCTCGGCGGCAAGCTCGCGGCGTAGGGGCGACCCGCCAGCGCTATTGCTGCCCCGCGCGCGGAGCGCGCCTATTCTTGAACGTGCGCCTCGAGGAACCAGAGCGCCTTGTCGAGCATGCGCGAATAGGCGGTAAAGATGTCGGCGGTATCCTTGTCGCCGGCCTCGTCGGTGTCGTCGATCGCCTTGCGCGCGAGGTTGGCGGCCTTGCCGTAATGGCCGATGAGGGCGACCAGCACGTCCTTCTCCTTGTGCAGATCGACCGGGTAGGGCGGCAGGCTGGTCGCCTTCGCCACCGCCTGGGTCGTGCCCACCGCGGTGCCGCCCAGCTGGACGGCGCGCTCGGCGATGGTGTCGACATGCTCGTCGAGATCGGTGCGGAACTGGTCGATCATCAGATGGAGGGCGATGAAGCGCGGGCCCTTCAGATTCCAATGCGCCTGCTTGGTCAGCAGCGCCAGATCGATGGCGTCGGCCAGCCGCGCGTTGAGGATCTCGATCGAGACCCGCTTGGCGTTCGATTTGACGTCGTTCTTGGTGGTGTAGAGTTCCATCGTAGCCTCTCCGTTCTATTCGTTTTAATCTCAATGCTTGCCCACAGTATAAGCGCGCGGCCGCCCCGCCGTCAGCGGGGAAACCGAAACTTTGCAGCGCGGCATGAGGCCGCGCCGCGGGCGCGGTTGACAGCGCGGGCGGCGGCGTTGCACCGTCGCGCCAGCCCATCGGGAGTGAAATGCCATGGCCAAGAAGCAACCCGAGCCGATCGTCGTCAAGCCGGAAGACATCGACCCGCGCCACGATTGGAAGCGCCCGATCATGGCGCCCGGCCATATGTCGGTCGATTTCGAGGAGCGGATGGATTTCCGCCGCCTCCACCGCTACCGCCTCGGCCGCACCCGCCAGGCGCTGTCGCGCTCGCCGCTTGGATCTCTCTTGTGCTTCGACCAATACAACATCCGCTACATCACCTCGACCGTGATCGGCAATTGGGCGCGCGACAAATTCACCCGCTACGCGTTGCTGCCCGGCTCGGCCGAGCCGCATCTGTGGGATTTCGGCTCGGCGGCAAAGCATCACCGCCTTTTCGCGCCCTGGCTGCCGCAGCACAACTGCCATGCCGGCATGCTGGGATTGCGCGGCGCCGTCCACCCGAAGATCGGCCTGATGCGCAAGGCGGCGGAGGAGATCAAATCGATCCTCCAGGAGCACGGCGTCGCCGACCAGCCGATCGGCGTCGACGTGGTCGAGCCTGCCATGATGTTCGAGCTGCAGGCGGTCGGGCTCGACGTGCGCGACGGCCAGCAGATCATGCTCGACGCGCGCGAGCTGAAGAGCGCCGACGAGATCCAGCTCCTCAACATGTCGGCCGCGCTGGTCGATGGCTGCTATCAGACTATCGCCGAAAACTTGAAGCCCGGCATGCGCGAGAACGACATCGTGGCGATTGCCAACAAGCGGCTCTATGAGCTGGGCTCGGACGACGTCGAGGCGATCAACGCCATCTCGGGCGAGCGCTGCAACCCGCATCCGCATAATTTCACCGACCGCATCATCCGGCCGGGCGACCAGGCCTTCTTCGACATCATTCAGAGCTATAACGGCTATCGCACCTGCTATTACCGCACCTTCAATGTCGGCCGCGCCACCGATTCGCAGCGCGACGCCTACAAGAAGGCGCGCGAATGGATCGACAAGGCGATCGACCTGGTGAAGCCGGGCGTCTCGACCGACAAGATCGCCGCCTGCTGGCCCAAGGCGGAAGAGATCGGATTCACCAGCGAGATGGAGGCGTTCGGCCTGCTGTTCGGCCACGGGCTGGGCCTCGGTCTTCACGAGCGCCCCATCATCTCGCGGCTCAACTCCTTCGAGGATCCGATGGAGATCAAGGCCGGCATGGTCTTCGCGCTCGAGACCTATTGCCCGGCCTCGGACGGCTTCTCGGCGGCGCGGATCGAGGAAGAGGTGGTCTGCACCCCGACCGGGGCGAAGGTCATCACGCTTTATCCCGCCCAAGAACTGCCGATCGCGAACCGGTACTAACGCAGCGGGCGCGGCTTCCCTCGTCGGAGCAAATAGGCTAAAGCTCCGCCCCTTATCGAAAATTCCAAGCGCGCGAGGCAGGCATGGCGGCGAATATGAAGGCGCATAAAATCGGCTGGATCGGCACCGGGCGGATGGGCTTCGCCATGGCTGAGCGCCTAGCCAAGGCGGGGGCGGATGTCACCGCCTATAACCGTACCCGCGCCAAGGCCGAGCCGCTGACCAAATCGGGCGCCAAGATCGTCGATCATCCGGCCGACCTTGTCGGTTGCGACGTCGTCTTCACCATGGTTTCGACCTCCGACGACCTAAAGCAGGTCGTGCTCGGGCCCAAGGGCGTGCTGTCGGTATCCGGCAAGGTGCCGAAGATCCTGGTCGATTGCTCGACGGTCTCCGAGGAGGCCTCGGCCGAGGTGCGCGCCGCCGCGAAAAAGCTCGGCACCGAGATGCTCGCATCCCCGGTGAGCGGCAATGCCAAGGTGGTCAAGGCCGGCAAGCTCACCATCGTCGCCTCAGGCCCGAAAGCCGCCTATGACGCGGTCGAGCCTTATCTCGCGGCGATGGGGCGGGGGTCCTCCTATGTCGGCGAGGGCGAGGTCTCGCGCATCGTCAAGATCTGCCATAACGTGCTGCTCGGCGTCGTCATCCAGAATCTGGTCGAGATCACCGTCTTGGCCGAGAAGAGTGGCGTCAAGCGCCACGCCTTCCTCGATTTCATCAACAAGAGCGTGATGGGATCGATGTTCACCCATTACAAAACGCCGGCCCTGGTCAATCTCGACATGACGCCGACCTTCACGCCGGTGCTGCTGAAGAAGGATCTCGATCTGGGCCTGGCCGCCGCGCATAAGGTCGGCGTGCCGATGCCGCTGACGGCGCTCACCCGCGAGCTGGTGCAGAATCTGGTGGGCTTGGGCCATGCCGACAAGGATTTCGCCACCCTCATCCTGCAGCAGGCGAAGAATTCCGGCCTCGACATCAAGCCCGAGAACGTCGAAGTCGGCGACGGGCTGCACTGACCGGCGCGAGCTCACTCCTTACCTGCGACCGCGCGATTCAATCTAACGAGGTGTTTCATAAAAGATGACGTAATCTCGAATATGAATTCGACCTCTTCTTCGATCACGGCATCGTCGTGCTTGACGTAAGTGTTGTGATAATTGGTGTAATAGTCGATTAGCTTGACGAACATATTGACGAATTCTATCGAGCCGCCGCGCGCTTTAACGTAAGCGCCAATAAATTTGATCTGATTTTCAAGTGACTTGTCGTTTTGCAGCACCGCGCGCAAAAGTTTCTCAAGAGCAAGACGTAAGTCGTCGAGAAGGTTACGGTGGAAGACGCCATGTTCATATTTTTCAAGTGCGTCGTTATAAAGCGATAATGTTTCCGAAAAACTGTCGAGCCAATGCCGCGTTTCTTCAATTAGTGTCTCATTGATCTCTGAAGTTCCGTCGTTCTGTGCTAGGGACTTATAGCGCGTGACGAGTTTAATCTTAAGGTCCCTATGCTCCTTGCTCGTCTCGGGCGACAACGATGAGTGCTCGCACAATTCCTTGATAATCCGGTACTGCTGCTGTGAATTAAATACCATCAGGTTTTCATAAAGGGCGGTCCGTTTGTTCCGCATCCCAAAGGGATAAGTCGGATGTGGAATATTTACGCCATATTCCACCGCATAAGCAGCGGTTGCCTTGATGATATTCGGTCCGCTCAGTCCCGAATTTGTGTCGCCCAGAATATCTGCAGCATACTGAATAAAGATGGGCGGAATATCTTGTTCAGGCATTCGTGCTTCTTTCGAGAAATGCTACAGCACCGGCAGATCGTGTGGCAGTCCGAGTGCGACGCGGCCATACATGATCGCCGCCGCTTCCCAATTGAGCGCGAAATGGCCGTTCGCCGCGTGCACGTCGCGCAAGGCGCGCTGCAAGGGATTGGTCAGGTAAATCGCATTGCCGCCGGCGCCGGTGAAGAGGAGCTCGACCGCCTGGGCGCAGAGCTTGCCGGCGAAGGCGCCGTCGCGGCGCCAGCGCGCGCGCTGCTCGATCGTGGCGGCGAGATTGGCCTCGGCGAGCGACTGCGCCTCGTCGCAATCGCTCAGCACGATCTTTTCCGCCGCGTCGGTCAGCGCCGACGCCTCGGCGAGACGGAGTTGGAGCGTGGCAAGCGAGGCGAGCCGGGCGCCGGTATAGCTGCCGGCGCGCTTTTTCATGGTCGCGGCGAAATCCGCCACCGCGCCCTGCGCGATGCCGATGCCGACCGCGGCGATCATGCAGGGGAAGAGGCTGAAGGTCGGCAGGCGATAGAGCGCGCCGGGATTGGTGGTGCTGCCCGGGGTCGGCCCGCCCGAGATCTCATCGGCGGCGAGCGCGCGATGCGCCGGCACGAAGCAATCCTCGATGACGACGTCCTTGCTGCCGGTGCCGGCCAATCCTGCGACATGCCAGGTGTCGAGGATTTGATAATCGGCTTTGGGCACCAGGAACATGCGCGGCTCGACGATCTTGCCGCCATCGTCCTCGACCAGCCCGCCGACGAAGTTCCAGTCGCAGGGATCGATGCCGCTGGAAAAGCCCCAGCGCCCCTTGAGGCGCCAGCCGCCCGGCGCCGCTTTGGCGCGGCCCGAGGGAAAGGCGAAGGCGGAGCCGATCAGCACATCCGGCGAGGGATTCCAGATATCGTCCTGCGCCGCTTTGGGCCACATGCCGAGCATCCAATGGTGGCTGGCGAGGTTGGTGGTGACCCAGGCTGTCGAGGCGCAGCCTTGCGCCAGGATGGCGCCGAGATCAATGAGGGCGCGGTAGGGCGCCTCGCTGCCGCCGATGCGTTTTGGCTGCAGCATGCGGAAGATGCCGCTTTTATGCAGATTAGCGAGGGTCTCATCGGGAATGCGGCGGAGCTGCTCGGTTGCCTGCGCACGCTCGCGCAACACCGGCACCAGCGCCTCGGCGCGCGCCTTCAGCTCGGCCAGATCGGCGCCAGCCCCCGCGCCCGTACTCCGTGCTTTCTCCGCTCGATCCAAGCCCGCTCCCATCCGGCCGATTGACGCCGCCCGCCGCTTGCGCACATTCTCGCAGCAAGCCGGAAAACTAAGCAACCGGCGTTGCGCGAGCATGGGGAGGCCAGCCTGAAGGCGCCTGCATTCCGCTATCGGCGGCCCAAACGCCTCGATGAGGCGCTGAGCCTGCTCGCATCCGAGGGCGAGGGCGCGCGCCTGCTCGCCGGCGGGCAGAGCCTGGTGCCGGCGCTCAACATGCGGCTCCTCGAGCCGAAGCTGCTCATCGACATTACGGGATTGGCCGAGCTGCGCGGCATCGCCGAGAGCAAGGGCCGCTTGCGCCTCGGCGCGCTGACGCGGCATTGCGAATTGTCGGACCCGCGCATCGCGCGGCTGGCGCCGTTGCTGGCTGCGGCGCAGCCCTTCATCGCCCATGCGGCGATCCGTAACCGCGGCACGCTGGGCGGCAGCCTCGCCCATGCCGATCCGGCGGCGGAGCTGCCGGCCTGCGCGGTGGCGCTCGACGCCGAATTCGAGATCGCCGGCGCGAAGGGGCGGCGCCGTGTCGCCGCGCAAGATTTTTTTCGTGGCGTGTTCGAGACCGCCTTGGCGCCGGGCGAGATATTGGTCGCGGTCGAGATTCCGGCGCCGGCGCCCGAGACGCGCTTTGCCTTTCTGGAATTGTCGCGGCGCCAGGGTGATTACGCGCTGGCCGGCATCGCCGCATCGGCAAGTATGAGCGGTGTGCGGGCGAGCGATCCGCGCCTGGTCTTTTTCGGTATCGGCACCAGGCCGGTCGAGGCGCCGAAGGCCGCGCAGGCCTTGAGCGGTGCGGGCTGGAAGGATTCTAGCGCGGCCATCGAGGCGCTCGGCCGCGAGATCGAGCCGGCGCCCGATCTCCATGCCGGTGCGGCGATGAAGCGCCAGTTGGCGCAAGTGCTGCTGCGCCGCGCCGTCGCGCAATGGGCCAGCGCATGAGCGAGCGCATTACCATCAACCTCACCGTCAACGGCGAATCCGTGTCGCGCGCGGTCGATCCGCGGATGAATTTGGTCGATTTCCTGCGCGAGGAATTGGGCCTCACTGGCACGCGCTGGTCCTGCGAGCATGGTGTGTGCGGCGCCTGCACGGTCAGGATCGACGGCGCGATATCGCGCGGCTGTCTCGTCTTCGCGGTGCAGCTCGAGGGCGCGCAGGTCGAGACCATCGAGGGCGCCAGCCAGTCGGGCGAGCTCGCCGATCTGCAGGCGGCGTTTCACCGCCGCAACGCGGTGCAATGCGGCTTTTGCAGCGCCGGCATGCTGCTGACATCGGCGGCGCTCTTGACGGAGAACAAAACGCCGTCACGCGACGAGATCCGCGAGCAGCTCTCGGGCAATTACTGCCGCTGCACCGGCTATCATTCCATCGTCGACGCGGTGGAAGAAGTGGCGGCGAGCCGCGCCGGCAAAGGCGGGCTCAAATGAGCGGGCCGCTTTCCTTCCTCGATCTGCCGGCGAGCCCGGTCGGCAAATCGCTGCCGCGCGCCAATGCCAAGCGGCTCTTGGCCGGGAGGGGCGTCTATCTCGACGATCTGCGCCTGCCGCGTCTTGTGCATCTGGCATTCCTGCGCTCGCCTTACGCCCATGCGCGGATTGTGTCGCTCGACACGACCGAGGCAGCGCGCGCGCCCGGCGTGGCGCGGGTCGTCACCGCAAAAGACCTCGAAGGCCGCTGCGCGCCCTGGGTCGGCGTGCTGACCCATCTGAAGGGTCTCAAATCGGCGCCGCAATTTCCTCTGGCGAAGGAACGCGTCACCTGGCAAGGCGAGCCGGTCGTCGCGGTGGCGGCGGCGAGCCGAGCCGAGGCCGAGGATGCGGTGAATTCGATCCGCGCCGAATGGGAGGAGCTGCCGCCGGTCACCGACATGGATGCGGCGCTGGCGCCGGGTGCGGTGCCGATCCACGCCGCGCTCGGCGACAATCTCGCTTTCGCCAAGACCATCGATGCCGGCGCGGTCGACGCCGCATTCGCGACGCCGGGTGCCGTGGTGATCGAGGAAGACTTCTCTTTCGCCCGCCATACCGGCGTCACGCCCGAGCCGCGCGCGATCCTGGCCGATTGGGATCCGGCGGGGGAAAGCCTCACCGTCCATCACGCCGGTCAGTCGCCGCATATGATGAAGGAGATTCTGGCCAAGCAATTCGCGCTGCCGGAAACCGCGATCCGGGTGATGGCGCACGATGTCGGCGGCTCCTACGGCATCAAGATCCATGTCTATCCCGACGAAATGGCGGCGATCGCTATCGCGATATTGCTGGCGCGGCCGGTGAAATTCGTCGCCGACCGGCTTGAATCCTTCACCTCCGACATCCATGCCCGCGAGCACCGCATCAAGGCGCGCATGGCGGTGTCGGCGAAGGGCGAGCTGCTCGCCTTCGCCATCGATGACCGCACCGGCATCGGCCCCTATTCGACCTATCCGCGCACCAGCGCGGTCGAGGGCAATCAGGTGGTGAACCTCGCCGGCTCCTGGTATCGCTGCAAGAATTACCGCGCCAATCTCCGCGTCGCCTTCCAGAACAAGCCGCCGACCTCGCAATATCGCGCCGTCGGCCATCCCATCGCCTGTGCCGTCACCGAGGCGATGATGGATCGCGCGGCGGCCGCGCTTGCCCTCGACCCGGCCGAGATCCGTCGCATCAACCTCATCGCCGACGATGCCTATCCCTGGACCAGCGCCTCGGGGCTGAAATTCGAAAAGCTGTCGCAGCAGGCGGCGCTGGCGAAATTATTAAAGCTGATGGATTACAAGGCGCTGCGCGCGGAGCAGGCGGCGTTGCGGAAGAAGGGCATCCATCGCGGCATCGGGCTTGCCTGCTTCGTCGAGATCACCAATCCCGGCCCCGCCTTCTACGGCGTCGGCGGCGCGCCGATCTCGGCGCAGGACGGGGCGACCTTGCGCCTCGATCCCGGCGGCACGGTGACCTGCGCCTTCAGCGTCACCGAGCAGGGCCAGGGCACCGAGGCGATGGCGGCGCAGGTGGCGGCGGCGGCGCTCTGTCTCCCGGTCGAGAAAATCCGCATCGTCACCGGCGACACCGAGCGCACCCCCTATGGCGGCGGCACCTGGGCCTCGCGCGGCGCTGGCATCGGCGGCGAGGCGGTATTGCAGGCCGCGCTCGCCCTCAAAGCCAATATCCTGACCATGGCCGGGGCGATGCTGCAGACGCCGGCCGAGGCGCTCGATCTGGGTGCTTCGGGCGTTGTCGATCGCGCCGGCAATCCGCGCATGGGCCTCGACGAGATCGGCCGCACCGCCTATTTCCGCGGCGACACGCTGCCGCCGGGATTGCAGCCCGAGCTGGTGGCGACGCGGCATTACGTGCCGAGGCTTTATCCCTTCGCCTTCACCAATGGCGTGCAGGGATCGTATCTCGAACTCGATGCCGAAACCGGCTTCATCAAGCTCTTGAAGCATTGGGTGGTCGAGGATTGCGGCCGAATCATCAACCCGCTCTTGGTCGAGGAACAGATTCGCGGCGGGGTGGTGCAGGGCATCGGCGGCGCGCTCTACGAGGAGTGCCTTTACGATTCCCGGGGGCAGCTGTTGAACGGCAACCTCGCCGATTATCTGGTGCCGATGGCGGCGGAAATGCCCGATATCGAGGTGGCGCATATCGAAACCCCCACCGCCGATTCGGCGCTCGGCGCCAAGGGCGCCGGCGAGGCCGGCACCGGCGGCGCCCCGGCGGCGGTGATGAACGCGGTCAACGACGCGCTGAGCCCGTTCAAGGCGCGGGTGTCGGCCCAGCCGATGACGCCGGCGCGTATTCTTGCCGCACTCGGACGCGGTTGAACGCCCGCGCGAATTTCGCCAAAGTGGGACACTGCCCAACGACAAGGATAGCCCGATGAAGCTCGGATTTTTCACCATGCCGCTCCACCCGCCGGAGCGGAATTACGGGGAGACGCTGCGCGAGGACCGCGAGGCGATCCTGCTCGCCGACCGGCTCGGCTTCACCGAGGCCTTCATCGGCGAGCATGTCACCGACAAGGCGGAGACCATCACCTCCTGCCTGATGTTCATCGCCAGCCTGGCGCACGAGACCAAGCGGATCAAACTCGGCAGCGGCACCATCAACCTGCCCAACACCCATCCTGCGGCGGTGGCGGCGCAGGTGGCGATGATCGACCACATCCTCGAGGGCCGCTTTTTGATGGGGGTGAGTCCGGGCGGCTTGCTCTCCGACGCCGAGGTGTTCGGCAATCTCGACGCCGACCGCACCGCGATGTTCGTCGAGGCGATGGACATGGTCTTGAAGATCTGGTTGTCCAAGGCGCCCTACGAGATCGAGGGCAAGTATTGGAAAATCAGCACCAAGCGCACGCTGATGGCCGATATCGGCCAGGGCATCATCCAGACCCCGTTCCAGAAGCCGCACCCGCCCATCGTGGTGACCGCTGTCGCGCCGTTTTCCAAGGGTGTCACCGCCGCTGCCGAGCGCGGCTGGACGCCGATCTCGGCCAATTTCCTCCAGCCGGTCTGGGTCGCGTCGCATTGGCCGAAATACGTCGAGGGCTGCACCAAGGCTGGCCTCCCAGCGAAGCCTGCCGATTGGCGCGTGGCGAAGAGCGTCTTCGTCGCCGACGATGCGGCGACGGCAAAGCGCTATGCGAAGCAGGGCAACAGCCCTTACGCGTTTTATTACAAGCAACTCATGACCAAGCTGATCGGCAACGGCCGGCCCGAATTGTTCAAGCACGACCGCGCCATGCCCGACAGCGATGTCACGCTCGATTACGTGCTCGACAGCCTGGTCATCTGCGGCACCGTCGACAGCGTGGTGGAACAGCTCCTCGCCTTCCGCGCCAAGATCGGCGATTTCGGCACGCTGCTTTACGCCGGTCATGATTGGGTCGATCCCGCTCTGGCCAAGCGCTCGATGGAGCTGATGGCGCAAGAGGTCATGCCGCGCGTCAATAAGGCGCTCGCCTAGCTGAGGCGGAAAGCTTGCTCGGCAGCGCGGAATCCCCATAAGCTCCCGCATCGGGTGATTGACCGGGCGCCAAGACCCGGCGATTAAAAATTATGCAGGGCCGCGCCAATCGGCGGCCCACCAACGGGGAGGATTTCTCATGGCATCGATCGTAGGTCGTCGTAAATTTTTGGCCGGCAGCGCCGCCATCGCGGGCGCCGCGGCGTTCCCGATGCCGGCGATCGCGCAGGCGGCGCCGGTGAAGATCGGCCTGCTCACGGTCAAGACCGGCCCGCTCGCCTCCGGCGGCATCCAGATGGAGCAGGGCATCACCGTCTTCCTCCAGCAGAAGAACTACATGCTGGCCGGCCGCAAGGTCGAATTCATCTCGGCCGATACCGGCGGCAACCCGGCCGGCGCCAAGACCAAGGCGCAGGAGCTGGTCGAGCGCGATAAGGTCGATTTCATCTTGGGGCCCTTGGCCGCCTTCGAGCTGCTGGCGATCACCGATTACATCGCCGAGGCGAAGACGCCGCTCTTGAGCCTCGCCGCTGCCGAGGACATGACCCAGCGCAAGCCCAATCCTTATTTCGTGCGCGCCTCGGCAAGCTCGTCGCAATGCATGCATCCGATGGCGGATTACACCGCGAAGGAATTGAAGCTCAAGCGCGCGGTGACCATCTCGGAGGATTTCGCCTTCGGCTACGAGCAGATGGGCGGCTTCCAGCAGGTGTTCGAGGACAATGGCGGACGCGTGGTGAAAAAGCTGTGGCCGCCCATCGTCACCCCGGACTACACGCCCTATCTGGCGCAGATCGCCGATTGCGACGTGGTCTGCCAGGGCTTCGCCGGCTCGAACCCGGTGCGCTTCATGAAACAATATGCCGACCAGGGCTTGAAATATCAGGTGGTCGGCGGCGAGACCGCCGGCGATGACGCTCTCCTCAAGAGCTTCGGCGACGAGGCGATCGGCATGTACAACGCCTGCCCCTATACCGTCGATCTCGACCTACCGATCAACAAGCGCTTTATCGCCGACATCCAGAAGATGTCCGACAATTTGCCGGGATTCTATGCCGCGGGGCTTTACGTCAACGGCCAGGTGGTCGAGGCGGCGCTGATCAAGACCGGCGGCAAGACCTCCGACAAGGAGGCCTTGATGGCGGCGCTGCGCGGCGTCTCGCTCACCAACACGCCGCGCGGGCCGATCAAGTTCGACCATTTCGGCAACGTCATCGGCAACGTCTATATCCGCCGCATCGAGAAGCAGGACGGCAAGCTCGTCAACCGCACGGTCAAGACCTATACCGATATCGGTCAGTTCTGGCCCTATGACGAGAAGACCTATCTCGCCCAGCCGGTCTATTCGCGCGACTTTCCACCGCTGAAAAGCTGATCGCCGGCCGGCGCCGTCCACGGGCGGCGCCGGCTGCGCGCGTTTAAGCAGAGCAAGCGCCGTCGATGAACCTCTGGTTATTGCTCTCCATCAACAGCGTCACGCTCGGCGGCCTGCTCTTTCTCCTATCGGCCGGCTTCTCGCTGATCTTCGGGCTGATGCGCATCCCCAATCTGACGCATGGCTCACTCTTCATGCTGGGGGCCTATTTCGGCGCCAGCTTCGTCATCTGGTATCACCTCGATTTCTGGCTGGCGGCGCTGCTGAGCGCCGTGCTGGTCGCGGCCTTCGGCGCGCTGATCGAGCGCCTGTTGTTGCGGCGCCTGGCGGGGTCGGAGCAGGCCCAGGTGCTGGTGACCTTGGGCATCTCCTTCATGGTCGCCGATTTCTGCCTGATGGTGTGGACCGGCGACCCGATCTCGGTGGCGACGCCCGAGGGCCTGCGCGGCGTGACGCATTTCATGGGCTTCGGCTTTCCGCTCTACCGCCTGGCGCTGATCCTGATCGCGGTGGCGATATCCGTGGCGCTCTGGCTGCTGCTCGACCGCACCCGAGTGGGCGCGATGATCCGCGCCGGAGTCGACGATCCTGAGATGGCGCGCGTCGTCGGCATCCGCGTCTCGCGGCTTTTCACCTTGGTCTTCGCGCTCGGCGCCGGGCTTGCCGGATTCGCCGGCATGATCGGCAGCCCGATCCTCTCGGTCTATCCCGGGCTCGATGCCGACATGCTGCCGCTGGCATTGGTGGTGGTGATCCTGGGCGGCGCCGGCAGCCTGCCGGGCTCGCTGCTCGGCAGCGTCGTCATCGGCTTTCTCTATAATTTCGGCCAGGCGCTGCTGCCCGAGCTCGCCTATTTCGTGCTCTTCCTGCCGATGGTGCTGGTGCTGGTGCTGCGCCCGCAGGGGCTGTTCGGCAGGCGCGCGCCATGACGAACCAAAAAATCGTCGCGCTCGGTTTGGCCTTCGCGGCGCTGCTGAGCCTGCCGCTATGGGCGGGCGGCGTCTTCTACGTCAATGTCGCGAGCCAAATCCTGATCTACGCCATCTTCGCGCTCGGGCTCAATATCCTGGTCGGATATGCCGGGCTCGTCTCGCTGGGCCATGCCGGGCTGTTCGGATTGGCGGCCTATGCGACGGCGATCGCGCTGGCGGCGGGGTTCGGCCAGGGCGCCGCCACGATTATTGCCCTTGGCGTCACGATCGCCGGCACCGCGGTGTTTGCCGGGCTGGCGCTACGCGCCAGCGGCATCGGCTTCATCATGATTACGCTCGCGCTCGGCCAGATTCTCTGGGGCCTCGCCTATCGCTGGATCAGCCTTACCGGCGGCGATAACGGCGTCAATGTCACGGCGCGGCCGGCGCCCTTCGGTCTCTCGCTCGCCGGCGCGGGCGCCTTCTATTACGCGACGCTGGCGATTTTCCTGGTCGCCTTGGCCGGTGTCGCGATCTTCGTCCATTCGCCCTTCGGCGCTAGCCTCAAGGGCGCCCGCGACCAGCCGCGCCGCATGAACGCGCTGGGCTACCATGTCTGGCTGATCAAGTTTTATGCCTGCCTGTTCTCGGGGCTGTTGAGCGGCATCGCCGGCATCCTCTTCGTCGACTACAACCAGTTCATCAGCCCGCATGCGCTGGCGCTGACAGCCTCGGCCGAGGTGCTGCTGATGGTGATCTCGGGCGGCGCCGGCACGCTGCTGGGGCCGCTGGTCGGTGCGACGCTGGTCATCGTCATCAAGAACGTCGCTAGCGCCTATATCGAGCGGTGGAATTTGCTGCTTGGCGCCATCTTCGTGCTCATCGTCATCTTCATGCCGGAAGGGCTGGTGCCGGGCACGGCGCGGCTGTGGCGGCTGTTGCGCGCCGGCCCGCGCCCGGCCCCTGCGCCGGGCAAGCTGCCATGAGCGCTCTTGTCATCAGCGGCCTCGACAAGGCCTTCGGCGGCTTGCGGGTGACGCGCGGCCTCGCGCTCAGCGTGGCGCCGGGCGAGCGCCGCCTCATCATCGGGCCCAACGGCGCCGGCAAGACCACCCTGTTCAATCTGATAGCCGGCGAGCTGCGCGCCGATCAGGGGTCGATCGCCTTGTTCGGGCAGGAGCTGACGCGTCTGCCGGTGCGCCAGCGCGCGCATCTTGGGCTGTCGCGCACCTACCAGATCATCACGCTGTTTCCGCGCGAGACGCTGCTGCGCAACGTCGTCTTGTCGCTGCTCGGGCTATCGCCGCTGCGCTGGAATCCGTTCATTCGCCTCGACCGCCAGACCAAGCTGGTCGAGCAGGCGCGCGTCGCGCTCGAGCGCGTCGGATTGGGCCATCTGGCGGCGCGGCCGCTGGCCGAGACCTCCTATGGCGAGCGGCGCCGCGCCGAGATCGCCATGGCGCTGGCACAGCAGCCGAAGCTGCTGCTGCTCGACGAGCCCTTCGCCGGCCTCTCGGTCGATGAGCGGCGCGACGTGCAAAAGCTGCTCAACGGCATTCCGCGCGACGTCACCATCGTGATGATCGAGCACGACATGGACGTGGCGCTCGATTTCGCCGAGCGCATCACCGTCATGCATTTCGGCGAGATCGTGGTCGAGGGCAGCCGCGCCGAGGTGGTCGCCGATCCGCGCGTCAAGGAGATCTACTTTGGCGAATGAGGCGTTGGCATTGCGCGGCATCGATGCCTATTACGGCGACAGCCACGTGCTGCACGGCGTCGATCTGGTGCTTGGCGAGGCACGCCTCTTGGGGCTCTTGGGCCGCAACGGCGCCGGCAAGACCACCTGCATGGCGGTCGCCATGGGAATCCTCAGGCCACGCGGCGGCCAGGTCACGCTTTTTGGTGAAGAGGTTACTGGTCGGCCGCCCGAGGATATTTCGGCGCGCGGCGTGGCGCTGGTGCCGCAGGGCCGCCGCATCTTCAAGAGCCTGACCGTGCGCGAGAATCTGACGGTGGCGGCGCGACGCCCGCGCGCGGGCGTCGCCCACCCACCCTGGGACTATGCCGGCGTGACCGATGCGTTTCCGCGCCTCAAGGAGCGCGCTTCCCAGATCGCGGGATATCTCTCCGGCGGCGAGCAGCAAATGCTTGCCATCGGCCGTGCCCTCATGTCGAATCCGCGCGTTTTGCTGATGGATGAGCCGTCGGAGGGACTGGCGCCGCAGATCGTCGCCGAGGTGATGGCCACCATCCGCCGCCTCAAGGAGCAGGGATTGTCGATCGTGCTGGTCGAGCAGAACGCGAAGCTGGTCTTTGACATCGCCGACGACGTCGCCATTCTCAACAGCGGCCGGGTCGCGGTCGCCGGATCGAAGGCCGAATTGCTCAAGAGCGGCATCGACCTGCACCAGCATCTCGGCATCTACTGAGCTCAGAAAAGCGAACGGGGAGAACGTCATGGCCAATCCGGCACAAAAGCGCGAATTGCGGATCGAGGACCCGGCCCTGCTGACGGGGAAGGGCCGCTTCACCGGCGATCCGGCGCCCAAGGGTCAGGCCTTTGCGGTATTCGTGCGGGCGCCGATGGCGGCGGCCGACATCGCCGGCATCAATTCGGCGGCGGCCAAGGCGGCGTCCGGCGTGCTGGCGGTGCTGACATCCGAGGATCTCGCCGGGCTGGGCAGCCTTGCCTCGTCGCTGCCGGTGCCGGGCCGCAACGGCAGCAAGATCATCGAGCCGCGCTGGCCCGCGCTTGCCGAAAAACGCATCGTCCATGCCGGCCAGCCGGTCGCGGCGGTCATCGCCGAGACGCTGGGCCAGGCGATGGACGCGGCCGAGCTGGTTGACGTGACCTACCGGGAAACCCCTGCGGTGGTCGATGCGGTGGCTGCGGCAAAGCCGGGCGCGCCGCAAATCTGGCCCGAGGCCAAGGGCAATCTCAGCCTCGATTTCTCCTGGCCGATGTCGCCCGACGGCGCCAACGCCAAGGTAGTGGACGCGGCGATAGCGGGAGCCGCCACCGTGGCGAAGCTCTCGCTCACCCATCAGCGCATCGCCGTCGCCTCGCTCGAGGCGCGCTCGGCGACCGGCAGCTTCGATGCGGCGAGCGGCGAATACAATCTTCGTTGCGGCTCGCAGAGCGTGTGGATCATGGGCATGCAGCTCTCCGGCGTGTTCGGCGTCAAACCCGACAAGATGCGCGTCATCTCGGAGGATGTCGGCGGCGCCTTCGGCATGAAGACCGGCGCCTATCCCGAATACGTCGTCGTGCTGGCGGCGGCGAAAAAGCTCGGCCGGCCGGTGCGCTGGGATTCGGCCCGCAGCGAGGCTTTTTTGTCGGACCACCAGGCGCGCGACATGGTGACCGATGGCGAGCTCGCCCTCGACAAGGAGGGCAAGTTCCTGGCGCTGCGCGTTAAGGTCATCGCCAATCTCGGCGCCTTCGCCGCCGGCGCCGGGCCGCTGACGCCGACGCTCAATCTGGCGCGCTGCTTTCCCAGCGTCTATCGCATCGACAAGGTGCTGTGCGACGTCGCCTGCGTCTTCACCAACACGGTGGTGACCGGCCCCTATCGCGGCGCGGGGCGCCCCGAGGCGAACTACCTCTTGGAGCGGCTCATTGAAGAGGCGGCCAAGCTGACCGGCATCGACAGCGTGACGCTGCGGCGGCGCAACTTCATCACGCCCGACCAGATCCCGTTCAAGAGCGCCACCGGCACGGTCTATGACAGCGGCGATTTCCCGGCGGTGTTCGAGAAGGCGCTGTCGCTCGCCGACCACAAGGGCTTCGCCCAGCGGCGCACGCAGAGCCAGGCGCGGGGAAAGTTGCGCGGTTTCGGCATCTCCTGCTTCCTCGAGCATTCGGGTGCCTTGCCGCCCGAGGGCGCCGCGATCGTCTTTCCAGGCGACGGCAAGGTGCTGGTCAAGCTCGGCGCGCAGAATACCGGGCAGGGCCATTTCACCGTCTTCACCAAGGTGGCCGCCGAGAAGCTCGGCATCGATCCAAAGCTGATCGTGGTGCGCGAGGGCGATACCCGCCTCGGCGTCGAGGGCCATGGCAGCTTCGCCTCGCGCTCGGCCGCCGCCGCCGGCAGCGCCATCTTCCGCACCGCCGAGACGGTGATTGAGAAGGGCAAGAAGGTCGCGGCCCAGCTGCTCGAGGCGGCGGAGGCCGATATCGGCTATCGCGACGGCGCCTACGAGGTCACCGGCACCGACAAGCGCATCTCGATCTTCGAGGTCGCCAAGAAGGAGAATCTCGACACCAACCTCGTGACGCAAACGCCGCAGCATTTTCCCAATGGCTGCCACATCGTCGAGCTGGAGATCGATCCGGAGACCGGCCATGTCAGCATGCTGGCCTATAGTGGCGCCGATGATTCGGGTCGGTTGTTGAACCGGATGATCGTCGAGGGCCAAGTGCATGGCGGCGTGGCGCAGGGGCTGGGCCAGGCGCTGCTCGAGAACGCGCTCTATGACGCCACCGGCCAGCTGCTCGCCGGCTCGTTCATGGATTACGCCATGCCGCGCGCCGAGGACATGCCGCCCGCCTTCAACGACGAATTCCTCGAAATCGCCTGCAAGACCAACCCGGTCGGGGTCAAGGGCGCCGGCGAGGCCGGCACGACGGGCTCGATCGGCGCCATCATGAACGCGATCGCCTCGGCGCTGCCGGGCGATGGCGGGCGCTATCTCGACATGCCGGCGACGCCGCTCAAAATCTGGCAGGCCTGCCAGAAGGCGGCGGTGCGGCGATGAGCCTGGTCTTCAGCTGCACGCCGCCGCGCAGCCAGGCGGCGCGATCGGGCGCTGCGAAAAAGCGCAAAAGCGGGGCGGGGCCGGTCATCGACATTCATTGCCATGTGGTGACCCCGGCGGCCGGCGCCCTGGTGAAGGATATCTTCGATCCTAAATTCGAGCCCTATATGAGCTTCCACAGCGCCGAATCGACCGAGATCGACAATCAGCAGGCGGCGAAGATCGGCCCGCTGCTGACCTCGGTCGCGGCCCGGCTCACGGTGATGGACCGCGAGGGCATCGACATCCAGGCGGTCTCGACCGCCCCCGGCCAATATTATTATTGGGCCGATGCGGAGATCGGCCGCCGGACCGCGCGGCTCATCAACGACAATATCGCGAGCATTGTCGCCGGCAATCCCGAGCGCTTTGTGGGATTGGCGACGGTGCCGATGCAGGCGCCCGAGCTCGCGGTGGCCGAGCTCACCCGCGCGGTGAAGGAGTTGGGGTTACGCGGCGTCGAGATCGGCCCCAATATCGCCGGCGCCGAGCTGTCGGAAGAACGCTTCCGTCCCTTTTTCGCCAAGGCGGAGGAGCTCGGCATTCTGATCTTCATGCATCCGCACGGCTTCACCGACGGCCGGCGCCTAGCGAAGCACTTTTTCAGCAACATCATCGGCAATCCCTTGGATACCACAATCGCCGTTCACCACCTAATCTTCGGCGGTGTGCTCGAAGCCTACCCGAAACTCAAAATCTGCCTTGCCCATGGCGGCGGCTTTGCCGCGGCTTATTCGGGGCGGATGGATCACGCGCATGGCATGCGCCCCGATGCGCGCACGGCGATCACGAAAAAGCCGACCAGCTATTTGAAGAAGCTCTATTTCGACACCATCGTCTTCACCCACCATCAGCTCGAATACCTGACCGCGCTCTACGGCAGCGACCATATCCTGCTGGGCACGGATTATCCCTTCGACATGGCGCTGCCCGATCCGGTCGGCTTCGTCAGCTCGGCGAAAAAACTCTCGCCGGCCGACAAGGCTTGCATCCTCGGTGGCAATGCGGCGAAGCTTTTGGGATTGAAAATTCCGCAAGCGGCCAAGGCGAAGCGCCGCTAGACGACGTGCGGCCTATTTGAAGGCGGCGATGACCTGGACGACGGCGGGGCCGACCATGACGAGGAACATCGACGGCAGGATGAAGACGATCATCGGAATGGTCATGATCGCCGGCAGCTTGGCGGCCTTTTCCTCCGCCTTCAGCATGCGCTCCTCGCGCATTTCGGCCGCCAGCACGCGCAAGGCCTGAACCAGCGGCGTGCCGTAGCGCTCGGTCTGCGCCAGGGTGTTCACGAGGCTGCGCACGCCGACGATGTTGACGCGGCGGCCAAGATTGACGAAGGCGTCGCGCCGGTTCGGCAAGAAGCCCAATTCCAGCGCGGTCAGATGCAACTCGTCGGACATTTCCGGCATGAAGCGGCGGAATTCGCGCGCGACGCGGGCGAAGGCGCCGTCGACGCCGAGGCCGGATTCGGCGCAGATCATCAGCAGATCGAGCGCGTCGGGCAGGGCGCGCTGAAAGCGCGCGTGCCGCGCCTTGATCAGGCGCTTCAGGACGAAGGGCGGCAGATAGGTTGCGACGATGGCGGTGCTGCCGCCGAGCATGCCTTCCTGGAAGCCGGTGATAAAGGGCGCGCCGAGGATGATGGCAAGGCTGGTCAGGACGCAGGGCAGGATCAGGCGGATGCTGACATAGACGACGAGTGCCTCGCGCGAGCGCCAGCCCGCCTGGGTCAAAAGGTCAGCGTTCTTTTCCGCCTCGGCGCCGCGGGTGAGCTTCAGCTTTTCGACGAGATTGCGCAGGAAGCCGACGCTGGCCTTGGTGCCGCGCCGGCGCGGGCTTGAAGTGTCCGCGGCGCGGATGCCGTTGCGCCGCAACGCCATCTCGCTGAGCCGCGCCAGGAGCGGGCCGCCATCCTGGAACGCCCAATAGCCGAGCGCCAGCACGGAGAAGATCACCGCCGTCAGGATCAGGGTATTGATGAGATCGCCGCCCGCGGCGAGAAAAGACAGCATGCTACACCTGAAACTTGCTCATCTTTATCATCGAGCCGACGCCGACGGTGAGCGACAGCATGGCGCCGCCGAGGAACATGCGGCCCATTGAGGTGTTGAACAGCACCTCGACATATTCGAGATCGACGAAGGCGAGCAGCGCCAGGACGACGAAGGGCAGCGAGCCGATGATGGTAGCCGAGGCGCGCGCCTCGGCGGAGAAGGTCTTGATCTTGAGCAGCAGCTGGCGGCGCCGGCGCAGGATGTTGTCTAGATTGTCTAGCGTCTCGGCGAGATTGCCGCCGGTCTCGCGCTGGATCGAGAAGGCGATCGCCATGAAGGTGAATTCGGAATTGTCGATGCGCTGCGACGCCTCCCAGAGGGCGTCTTCGAGCGGCCGGCCAAGCTGAATCTGGTCGGCGATGCGGCGGAACTCCGTGCCGACCGGGTCGCCGATCTCGCGCGTCACGCCGATGATGGTTTCGGTGATCGGCAGGCCCGCGCGCAAGCCGCGGACCATGAGGCCAACGGCGTCGGGGAAGATGGCAAGGAATTTGAACTGCCGGCGCTTGACCAGCCGCGTCACCAGCATGCGCGTCGACCACAGCCCGGCGCCGATGGCGGCGGGCCAGGCGATGTACCAGCTGAGGCCGACGAAGGTGAGGATGAAGCCGCCGACGATCGCCAGCAGTAGCGCCATGATCGCGAGCTTGCCGATCGACAGATTGAGTCCGGTACGCTCGATCTGCTTGCGCCAAGCCTCGACGTTGGGCAGGAAATTCGAGGCGAGATCATCGATCCAGGATTTCTTGGTCTGGCGCTTCAGGGTCAGCGCGGTGGCTTTCTCGGGACCCGGCTTGCCGATGTAGTGGTCGCGCGCCTGGCTGGCCCGGCTGACCAGCCTTGCTGCCGCTTTGCCGTCCATGATGGCAAACCACACCGCAAGGACGATGCCGAGCAGCGCCGCGAAGATGAGCAGGAGGAAGAGAGCGTCCATCACGCTCACCCGACGGCTTCGAGCAGCGCGCGGTCGAGGCCGAAATATTCGGCGCGAGTGATGAAATGGGGGCGCAGGCCGCTCGAAACGAAGCTGCCGCGCAGGGTGCCGTCGCTAGCCTGGCCCTCGTATTGATAAGTGAAGAGGTCCTGCGTCGTGATCACGTCGCCTTCCATGCCGACGATCTCTGTCACCGAGACGACGCGGCGGATGCCGTCGCGCATGCGGCTGATCTGGATGATGAGGTGAACCGCGGCGGCGATCTGCTGGCGGATGGCGCGCGACGGCAGATTGACGCCCGCCATGCCTACCATGTTCTCGAGGCGGGTCAGCGCCTCACGCGGCCGGTTGGCGTGGATGGTCGAGAGCGAGCCGTCATGGCCGGTGTTCATCGCCTGAAGCATGTCCATCGCCTCGGCGCCGCGGATTTCACCGAGGATGATACGGTCGGGGCGCATACGCAGTGAGTTCTTGAGCAGGTCGCGGATGGTAATCTCGCCCTTGCCCTCAAGGTTGGCGACACGGGTTTCCAGCCGCACGACATGGGGCTGCTGGAGCTGAAGCTCGGCTGCGTCCTCGATGGTGACGATGCGCTCGCCCGGGTCGATCATCTGCGACATGGCGTTGAGGATGGTGGTCTTGCCCGAGCCGGTGCCGCCCGAGATCAGGATATTGAGCCGCGAGCGCGCGGCGATCTTGAGCACGGTCGCCATCTGGCCGGACAGATTCTTCGTCCGCGCCATGATGTCGAGGGTGATGCCCTTTTTGGAGAATTTTCGAATCGAGATCGAGGCGCCGTCGAGCGCCAGCGGCGGCGCGATGATGTTGACGCGGCTGCCGTCGGCCAGGCGGGCGTCGACCAGCGGCGTGGTTTCGTCGATGCGGCGGCCGACTTGGGTGACGATGCGCGTCGCGATCGACATGACATGCGCGTTGTCGCGGAAGGCGGCGCCGGTCAGCTCGAGCTTGCCGCGGCGTTCGACGTAGATTTGCTTGGCGCCGTTGACCATGATGTCGGTGACGGTCTCGTCGGCGAGCAGGGGCTCCAAAGGCCCGAGCCCCAGCATGTCGTCGAGCAGCAGGATGACGAGCTGACGCTGCTCGGCTTGGTTCAGCTGGATGCGCTGCTCGACCACGATCTCGCTCACCATGTCGGCGAGCTGGCGGGCGAGCTCGTCGCGCTGCAGCTTGGCGGCGACCTCGGTATCGATGCGTTGCAGCACCAGCGGATAGATCTTCGGCGCCGCCTCGTTGACGTTGCTCGAGCGCGCGGCGTTGGGGTTGACGCGCGGCGTCAGCGCGACGGGCGCGCTCTGCCGCGGCAGCTCGGCCGGCGCCGCCGGCGCGGCGTCGCTGTCCGCCTTGGGTTCCGGCGCGTGGTGAATAGCCTCGGGTTTCGGCGCCGGCGTGCTGGCAGTCTCACGCGACCGTGCCGTAGGACCCTCGTCGTTGATGCCACGGCGGCCAAACATCTCAGGCACTCTTCTTGAAGAAGCCCGGCAGCAGGGCGCGCGGGCTGAACGAGCCTCCCAGGGACAGTTTCGGCAGCTTGGTCAAGTTGCCCAGGCTGGGCAGCGAGAACACGGATTTCTTTTCCGTCTTCTTCTGCTCATAGCCGGCGAGACTCATGGCGAGATCGCGCAGCGCCTCCGCCGCCTTGGTGTGGCGGCACGCCGCCGACAGCACGGTGCCGGTGGAGGAGGTGGTGAGCGCCGCGGTCGGCTCGAAGGGCACCGCGAAATCGAGATGGATCGCGGTCACCTTTTCGAATTCGTTGCGGGCGATCTCGCCACGATGCTTGGCGCCGACGTTGTTGGCGACGACCACATGGCGCGCGGCCGGCGACAACGTCTTGACGAAATCCGACAGGCGTAGCGTGTCGCGCGCCGAGGCGAGCGACAGATCGGTGACCAGCCCGACCACGTTGGCCAGGGTCATCACGCGGCGTACCTCTTCCGACAGGGTACGCGGCAAGTCGATGACGATGAAGTCGTAGTCGGTGCGCAGGGCACCGAGTAGGCTGTCGATGGCGCCGGCGGCGACGTGGATCTGATCGATCAGCGGCTCCTCGGCGGTCAGCACCTTAAGCCGCGGGCTCTCCTGCAGCATCGCCGAGCCCAACAGGCGGCTGTCGATGCGCACCGGGTATTCGAGCGCCTCGCGCAAGCCGGGCGCCGGCACGAGATCGAAGGACAGCGCCAAATTGCCGTAATAGAGATCGAGATCGAGGAGTGCCACGCGCTTCTGATAGAGATGGGCCAGGCACCAGGCGACCGAGCCGGCGACGGTGGTGCAGCCGACGCCGCCGCGCGCACCGGTGAAGGCGACGAGCTGCGCCTGCTGGCGCGGTCCGACGCCGCCGCCCGGGCGCTTTTCCTGGCGCAGGGCGCGCTCGAGAATGGCGAGGCTGACCGGCTTGGTCAGGTAATCGGTGACGCCGAGGTCGAGCAGCTCGCGATAGAGCGTCAGCTCGTTGCGGCTGCCGATGGCGATGACGCTGGTCTCCGGCGGGCAGAATTCTGCGACCGCCGCCAGCGCCTTGGCCGGGTCGGCGCTGTCGTCGATGTCGACGATGAGCAGATTGGGGGGCGCCGATTTCTCGATATAGCTCTGCGCCGAGCCGAGGCCGCCATCGAGGATGACGGGGTTGCGCCAGCCCTGCGCCGCCGCGAGGTCGCGCGCGGCCTGGCCGGTTTCGATGTCGGCGACGCAGGCCAGCAGACGCGGGCCGGCGGCGACTTCACTGTCGTCGATGTTATTGTCCACTGGCGCCGCCCGAAGAGCTGGAACCGCCGCCGCTAGCGCCGGTCCCGGCAGAGATGAGTCCGTCCGGCTTGGCGTTGCGATAATTGTCGACCGCGATCATGCCGGGCTGCGCATCGGCAGGCCCCATCGTGCGGCCGGAGACCAGGTCGCGCGGATCGGCGACCATGAGATAGAGGTTCATGGCGTTGGCGCAGCCAAGATTGGCCATCGGCGAGTTGAGCGGATCGTAGCCGCCGAGCCCCTGCCATTGCGGGCAGGCGGGCGGCACCGCGACGATACGCTTCACCACCACGGCAACGGCGTTATCGGCGACGCCCGAGGCGGCGAGCCCGTCGGTATGGGTATAGCCGAACTCGCTCAGCGTCGCGTCGACCCGCGCGCTGCGCGCCGCGGCGACCGGGTTGTCGGCGGCCACCACGGTGACGGATTGAATCTTGGTCAGGCGGCCGCCCTCCATGAAGCTGCGCAGCGAATCGGTCTCGGCCGAGCTCAGATTGGTTTCTCCCACGCCGAAGTAGACCGGGTGCGTCGCAACGGTCGGCTTGACCTCGATCTTGCGCGGCGCGTCGCTCATCGGCGCGGAGCTGCAGCCCGGCATCAGCAAGGGGACCAGCATGGCCGCCAGTAGCGCCCAGCAGCTGCGCGAGTGAAATACAAAGCCCATCGGCACGGTCATCGTCATTCCCTTCAATCGATCTCGAAGCCGACTTGGTTCAGCGGCGCTGAGGCCTTGCGCCCATCGGGCAGCACGACGGCAGTATTGGTGTCGTCCGCGGGCGGCACGGAAGTGGGCTGCTGCGGCGTCGGCGACTTGCCGTTGAGCTGGCCCATGAAGACGCGCTCGGCGTCGTTCGGCGTGGTCAGGCCGTCGGTCGGCATCGCCATCTGCTCGCTCGAGGAGACCGGGCGGACGATGTAGGGCGTTACCAGGATGACGAGCTCACTCTCGTTGCGCTGGAAGGCTTCCGAGCGGAATAGCGCGCCCAGCACCGGCAGGTCGCCGAGCCAGGGATATTTGTTGAGCTGCTGTGTCAGGTTGTTCTGCATCAGGCCGGCGATGGCGAAGGTCTGGCCGCTCGCCAACTCGACCGTGGTCTCGGCCTTGCGTGTGCTGATGCCGGGCACGGTGGTGCCGGCGATCGAAACTTCGTTCGAGGTGTCGATCTGGCTGACCTCGGGCTCGACATGGAGCGAGATACGGTTGCTGCCCAGGATGGTGGCGACGAAGGCGAGGCTGACGCCGAAACTCTTGTAGTCGATGGTGATGACCGTGCCGCTGCCGCTCGCCTGCGGCACCGGCACCGGAAACTGGCCGCCGGCGAGGAAGCTCGCCTTCTGGCCGGAAACCGCGGTCAGATTGGGCTCGGCCAGGATGGTGATGAGGCCTTCATTCTCGAGCGCGGAGACCAGCGCGTTGATGCTCTTGCTGCCCACGTTCAGGCCGCCATAGAGGTTGCTGGTGGTATTGCTGCTGAGCAGCCCGGTGCCCTGGGTATTGAAGAACTGAGGCGCGGTGGAGCTGCTATTGAAGCCGGGGAGGAACGGCGCGATCGTGCTCGCGCTCGAGGTGGCGGCGGTAATCGCCGTGCCGCCCGACACCAGGCCGAAGGCGGCGGCGCCGGTATTGGCAGCGTTGAACCAATCGATGCCGAACTGCTTCTCGACGGTGCGCGACACTTCGGCGACGCGGACACGCAGATTGACCTGGTTGGGCGCGTCGATCTTGAGCTTGTTGACGATCTGCTTGTCGTCGGTGACGTAGCGCGCCGCGATCTTACGCAGATCGTCGCCCTCGGCGGCGGATTTGACCGAGCCCTCGAGCACGATCGAATCGTTGACCGAGCGCACGGTGGCGCTGGTGCCGGGAAGCAGTTGCTGCATCGCGCGCTGCAGGGAGCCGGTATCGGCGCGCACCTCGATCTGGCTGTTGAGCAGGACCTGGTCCTGCTTGTCGAGCGCGAAGAGGGTGGTGGTGCCCGGCGCCTTGCCGATGACATAGACCACGGTCGGCGACTTGACCTGGACATCGGCGATGGCGGGGTCGGCGACGAAGATGTTTCCCGCCGGCCGCTCGAGCCGCAGGATAATGCCCTTGCCGGGCTCGAGCGCGAGCGGCACGCCGGTTGGCGAGATCACCAGCGGCGCCGCTTCGAGGCGCAACGGCGTCAATACCAAGGCGAGGGCGAGCGTCAGCGCTACGCAGCGGGCGAGAATATGCGGGACGCGGCTCATTACTTCTTCCCCGGTTGCGTGTTCTGCAGCGCGCCCTTGGTCGCCTGGCCGACTGCCGCTAGCCCTGCGGGAGCCGCGGGTTGCATCGGCTGGTCGGTGCTTTCGACCGCATCGCCATTGGCGTTGAAATTGACGATGCTCTTGGTGCTGCCGCGCACCACGTCGACGCGCGAGCCATCGTAGGTCTTGCTCGAGGCGGTCTTCGGCTGGTTGAACATCGGCAGCTGCGTCGCCTCATTCTCCCAGGTGATGCTGGGCTCGTGCGGCTCGGTGTCGTTCTCGGCGCTGCCCACGCTGCGCAGCGTCATCGACAGCTTGCCGACGTCGCCGAGCAAGGTGACGATCTCGGCCTGCTTCGGCGTGACTTCGAGCGTCGTCGCATGCGCCATGATGGCGTCGCTCGCCTGGTCGTCGAGCCGCTGGTCGACTGCGAGCACGCGAATATCCTGCATGACGGTCTCCGACAGCTTGCGTTCGGATCCTTCCTTGGCGCCGGGAACCGACATCGAGAGGATGATGTCGATGCGGTCACCCGGAATGACGAGGCCGGAAAGGCCGGTACTGGCAGTGATCGGCACGGTGATGGCGCGCATGCCTGGCGTCAGGATCGCGGCCAGGAAGCCGTGCTCGCCGCGCTTCACGAGATGCATGTCGGTGATGGGATCGCCGGCGGCGATGCCGGTGCGCACCACCGAGCCCAACAGCGCATCGGTATTGGCAACGCCCTGCAGCATATAGCCGGGACCGATATTGTCGTCGGGCCAGCTGACCCAGGCGAAATCCTCCGCCTTGAGGAAGTGGCCGGCGGGCAGACCTTTCGCCGCGACCAGCACGACCTTCACCGGCTTGGCCGTCTCGGCGGCGACGACGGGTGCGGCATTTTGCTCGCGCACATTGTCCACCCAGGCGCGCACCAACAGCGCGGTGATGAGCGACAAGCCCATCGCGGCACCGAGCAGCATCATCCGGCGTGGCGGAATCGAAGCGAACATCGCGTTCTAGGCCCTCTCAAATCTCTCAGGCGAGTGTCCCGCTGTCTTAACCACGACAGGTGCGGAACCCCCGTCCGAATAGCGTCTCATTGGTGTCGATTTTGGCCGACTCTGGTTAATAGCAGGTGAAAACAGGAAGAAATTGCGGGTTCGAGACGCGATAGGCCTGTATCAGCGCAGCAGAACGATGCGAACCGGGGCGCGGCACCGCAATCTGCCGCGGTCCTTCGGCGCGAAGGCTCATGGGCCAGGGCGTTTTGTCGACCTAGTGCTCATCCATGATGATTAGTGCGACGCGTCGCTACGATCGGTGTCCAGCCCGCCTCTCGCAGAGTGCTGAGCTCTGCAGGCCCGCGTCAGCTGCAAGCGCGTCGCCCTAAAGGTCCTATTCTGAAAAAGTCACTCTTCATCAATAACCGTAGATGCATACCGGATGGCAAAAAGTGGCAACTACAATGGATGACTGCTCGTGCGGTGATCGTGGCATCGTTGCTAACTAGCTGGACGATCAAACAAACGCGCTGGAGCGGGTGAAGGGAATCGAACCCTCGTCGTAAGCTTGGGAAGCTTCTGCTCTACCATTGAGCTACACCCGCATCCCGGCCGCCATTAAAGCGGGCGGCGCGGGCAAGCACAAGGCGTCGCGGCACGACCGCGCAGCGGAGCTATCGGCCGCCGGCGTCCGCCATATGGTCCTGCGCCTGGCCTAGCCGGATCAGCAGCCGGCTTCCGATGCTTTCGTCCCAGTTGAAGCTGTTGCGCAGCACCACGATGGCCGTGCGGTGCCGGAGATCGAGCCCGAGATAGCTGGTATAGCCGGCAACGACGCCCAGCATGGCGGCGATCTCCTGACCGCCGATGTCGTCCACCGTCCAGGCGATGGCGGCGGATTCATGGGGTCCGGCCAAGCGCACGCGTAGCGTGTCGACCATCGCCCGGCCGAGCGGCGTGTCCGTCCCCACAAAATGGGCGCGGGCGAAAATCAGCAAATCACGCGCGCTGGAATAAAGGCCGCCCGATCCCCGCATTAGCGGCGTGAAATTCCAATCCGGCACCGGCGTTCCGCGGCGGATGAATTTCGGCTGGTCGCCGGCGGTGCCACGCGCGCGTGTGGCATAGCCCGGGAGGGCCTCCGGCACGTATCCGGTTTCGGTCAATCCCAACGGCGCGACGATATCCTGCTGCAGCAACGCGTCGAGATTCTCGCCGGTCTTGCGCTCGACCGCAAAGCCCAAAAGCCCATAGCCGATATTGGAATAGACGTAGGTTGGGGCGCGCGGCGTCGAAAAATCCGACAGATAGTCGAACATGAAATCCCGATCGAGCATGTCGTAAAAACTGTCGCCGGTGAAGAGATAGCCGATGAACGGCATCAACATGGGCCGCGTAAAGGGCTGGCGCCTGAGGCCAGCGGTGTGCGTCGTCAGCTGCAGCAGGGTGATGTTGCGCGCGTCCGGGCTCGGACCCGCATCCGGCGGAATCACCTCGCCCAAAGTGTTGTCCCAGGAGAGTTGCCCTTGCTGCACCAGCAGATCGACGATGGTGCCGAGAAACCCCTTGCTCAACGAGCCGACGGCGAACAGCGTATCGGCATCCGGCTTGCGGCCAGTGTCGCGGTCGGCGACGCCATAGCCGAAGAATCGCATGCTGCCGTCGGGCAGCAGGATGCCGACCACGGCGCCCGGCATGTCGCCGCGGCCGATAAGCGGCTGCACTACGGAATCCACCTCGGCCCGCAGATCCCCGCTCTTGGCATAGCGCAAGGCCTCGGCATCGGTCGCATCGAATTCCGTGCTGGCGAAATTGGCGCAAGCCGCCAGCAGCAGGCACAGCACGCCGCAATGCAACAGGGCGCCAAGGACGCGCCGGCTTGCGCGCGGACACAGGAGGAAATTCATGCTGGGTCATTAAGCCGAGGGCGCCGGCCGGCTTCAAGCGCGGCGGCCGCCGTGCTAGAACACCGGCCGCAGAGGAGATTTCCATGCCAGGCCCGACCCCAACCCCCATCAACGATCGCATCAGCGTCGCCGGCCAGATCGGCATCGCCGACATTCCAGGCATCGCCAAGGCGGGCTACCGCCTCATCGTCAACAACCGTCCCGATGGCGAGGAGCCCGGCCAGCCCGGCCGTGACGAGATTGCCGCCGAGGCGAAAAAGCACGGCATCGCCTATCACTACATTCCGGTCACCACCAGCGCGATCACGCTGAAGGACGTCACCGAATTCCACCACGCCGCCTCGCGCGGGCCGACGCCGATCCTCGCCCATTGTCGCAGCGGCACGCGTTCCTATCTGCTATGGGCGCTGAGCCGCGCGCTGTTCGATCGCGAGAGCCCGCTGATGCTGGCGGCCGAAGCGCAGCGCAAGGGCTACGATCTGCGCGTGCTGCCGGCTCTGGCGGAAAAGCTTCAGGCCGAGAAGGATAAGGCTTAGCTCCATGCCCGAGGCGCTGCGCCGCAATCTCGCCGAGGCGGGCCGCATTCTCGATTTCGCCGGCCAAGGCGATTACGTCGCGGGGCACGTCAGCGCCCGATTGCCCGATGCGCCCGACCGCTTCCTGATGAAGCCGGCGCGCATCGGCCTCGAGGAGATGACGCCGGAGAACATCATCACCGTCGACCTCGCCGGCGAGAAGGTGGCGGGGTCGAGCCCGCGCCACAATGAAGTCTTCATCCATAGCGAGATCCTGCGCGCGCGGCCCGACCTCAACACTGTCATCCACACCCACGCGCCGCATGCGGTGGTGTTCTCGTCGCTAGGCAAGCCGCTGCTGCCGGTCAGCCATGCCGGCGCCTTTTTCCATGCCGGGCTGCCGGTCTTCGCCGAGACCAGCGGCCTTATCCTGACGAAGGATCTTGGCGCCGCGGTGGCGCGCTGCCTCGGTGGATCGGGCGCGCTCCTCCTGCGCAATCACGGCATCGTCACCGCCGCCGCGACACTGGAAGAAGCTGTGATGCTCGCCTTGAAGCTCGAGGATGCCTGCAAGATGCAGCTGATGGCTGAGGCCTGCGGCGGCCCGCGCTTCGTCAGCGACCCGGGCGAGGCGCAAGCCAAGGGCCAGTGGATGAACCGGCCCGAGCAGCAGCGCGGTGTGTTCGATTACCTCTTGCGCAAAATTGCCCGCGAGCGGGGCGACTAGCCGCGCCAGCGCAGCAGCCGGCGCTCCAGCATGCCGGTCAGGGCGAAGATCGCCAGTACGAAGCCCATGATCAGCACCACAAGGGCGATCATCAGCGCCGAATTGTAGCTGCTCTGGGCGAAGGACAGGAGATAGCCCAGGCCTTTTGTTGCTGCTACAAATTCCCCGACCACCGCGCCGGTGAAGGCGAAGCCGACCGCGACCTTGAGATTGCCCAGGATGAAGGCGGTCACCGACGGGATGTAAACCTCGGTCAGCAGCGCCTGCCAGCCCCCGCCTAGGGTCATCACGCGCTCGACCAAGCGGCGGTCGACCTGGCGGATGCCGGTGAAGACGGTGAAGAAGATCACCACCGCGACCAGGATGAAGGCGAGGGCGATCTTCGAGGCGAGCGCGATGCCGAACCAGATGACGAAAAGCGGCGCCAGCACCACGCGCGGCACCGCGTTGAGCCCGATCATCACCGGCTCCAGCAACTCGCCGACCAGCGGCACCAGCGCCGCGGCGGTGCCTAGTATCGCGCCCACAACGATGCCAAGCGCCAGACCGCCCAGCGCCGCGCTGAAGGTCGCCATGATATGGATCCAGATCGTGCCGGTGCGGAACAGCTCGATCAGCGTCAGCGCCACCGCCAGGGGCGACGGCATATAGAGCGGGTTGAGCAGCCCCGCCTGGGCGGCGCCCTGCCAGATCGCGATCAGGATGGCGAAGGCGATGAGCTGGCGCAGCCAGCTTCCCGGACGATCGCTCATGCCGCCCGCCCGCCGACCTCGCGCGAGAGATCGGTCCACAGCCGCTGTAGCAGCGGCGCGAAATCGGGATGGCTGCGCACCTTCATCGCGTCGCGCGGCCGCGGCAGCTTGACCTCGTAATAGCCGGAAATCTGCGCGCGCGGCCCCAATGACATCAGGCAGACCAAATCCGACAGCGCCAGCGCCTCTTCCAGATCGTGCGTCACCAGCAGGACCGAGATGCCGCGCTGCTCGACCAGACGCATCAGGTCTTGCGTCACCCGCGCCCGCACGATGGCATCAAGCGAGGCGAAGGGCTCGTCCATCAAAAGGAATTTGGGCTCGCGCGCCAGCACCTGCGCCAGGGCGACGCGCTTCCTCTGCCCGCCGGAAAGTTGGCGCGGGAAGCGCTCGCTGAGGCCGTAAAGATTGAGCCGGGTCAGCCATTGCCGGGCGCTGGCGATCGCGGTGCCCTTGGCGACGCCCTTGAGGCGCAGACCCAGCGCCACGTTCTCCTCGGCGGTGCGCCAGGGCAGCAGCGCGTCGTCCTGGAACAGCATGCCGATATCGTCGCGTTTGACGTCGGTTTCGATACTGCCGGCCTGGATCGGCTGCAGCCCCATGATGGCGCGCAGCAGGCTGCTCTTGCCCGAGCCCGACGGCCCGACCAGGCTGACGAATTGGCCGCGCGCGACGGTGAGGCTGACGCCTTCGAGCACCGGCGTCGCGCCGCCATAGGACAGCGCCAAATCCTTGACGGTCAGCACGGGATCAGCCCGCGATGGTGAAGTCGTAGAGGCCCGCGGTATTGGCGTCGGGCGCCAGCAGCCCGGCCACTTTCAGCGACGCTGCGACGCGGTCGGCGGCGGCGGGATCGATCTTGACGCTGGTCGGATAGAGCGAGGCGCGATAGCGCGCAAAGATGTCGCGCATCTGCGCTGTGTCGCCGCCCGCCGTCATCTCGGCCGGCAGCGATTTGACCAGATCGTCGGGCGACAGGGTCTGCAGTGCTGCCAGCGCGTTTTGCAAAGCAATCGCCAGCGCCTTCATTTCGTCGCGGCGGGCATCGATCTCATTGGCGCGCACCGCGACGCCCATGAACTCGTAATTGCCGCCGAGATATTTCTGCGCATCGGCAGTGTTCATGGCGTTGACAAGCACGCGCCCGCCGGCGGCGACGATCAGGGTCAGCGCCGGTTCCTGCACCAGCCCGGCATCGACCTGGCCCCGGCGCAGCGCCTCGAGCAGATTGGGGCCGAGGGTGGCGAACTGCACTTTGTCGGTGTCGACGCCGGCCTTTTTCAAAAGGAACAGCGCCAGCGCATGATCGGCATTGCCGAGGCCGGAGACGCCGACGGTGCGGCCGGCGAGGCCCTGCAGATCGGTGATCTCCTTGGCGTGCTGCGGCGCCACCGCCAGCGCGAAGAGCGGCAGCTTGCCGGTCGAGGCGAAGCGGCGGATCGGTGCGCCCTTGGCGAAGGCTTCAAGCGCCACGTCGAGCGCCGTCGCGCCGTAATCGACCGCGCCGCCGACAAAGGCCTGCATCGCGGCGCTGCCGCCGCGGGCATAGACGAGCTCGACCGCAAGGCCTTGCTTGTCGAAGAAGCCGTGCGCGCGCGCCACCTCGTAAGGCAGCACGCAGAGCAGTTGGCTGCAGAAGGCGAGCTTGATCGATTTGCCGGCGGCCCGCGCGTTGCCATAGGGCGCCGTCAGCGTCCCGACGGCGCCGATCAGCGCCGCGGCGCCTTTCAGCACGCTGCGCCGGCGGAAATCCTTGCCATTCCACGCCACTTGATTGGGATCGCAGCAGCTCATTTTGCCTCGGGCCATTCACTCGGGGTTCGGAGGTAAATTACTCCGGTTTTCCGCGATTTACCCGCGGTTTGAGGGCGCGGTTGTATCGCGCCAGCGCTTGCCCGATGATGGGCCGGCGCGCCCTTGCGAGCGGATTATGTATCGTCCCCGGACCATATTTTTATTGGTGCTGCTGCCCCTGCTCTGGGGGGCGGTGCCGTCGCACGCCTCGGATAATCCGGGCATGCCGAGCGCCTCCGCGATCGAGAGTCTTTTCGCCGGGCCGGGCGATCTCACTATCGCCGGGCGGCACCTCAATCGCGGCCCGCTCGAGACCTTCTATGAGAAGCGCGGCTTCAGGCCGGTGTGGAATGCCGATCTGCGTGCCCAGCTCGACGCGGCGCTGGCCGACGCGCCCTCGCATGGCCTCGATCCCGGCGCCTTCGCCGTGCCGCCGGCCGATCCGGCGCGCAGCGAGCTGCTGATGACCGACGCTTTCCTGCGCTACGCCAACGCCTTGGGGCGCGGCCGCGTCAATCCGAGCCAATTCGAGACCGATTGGGTGATCCCGGCGCCGAATGTCGACGTCATTCAGGCGCTCAATCGCGCGCCGAGCGACGGCGTCGGGCCGGCGCTGGCGGCGTTGGCGCCCACCGATTCCGGCTACGACCGGCTGCGCCAGGCCTATGCGCGCTACAAGGACTACGTGCACGCCCAGGCCTGGAAGCCAATCGCGCTCGCCATGCCGCTGCGGCCGGGCGACAATGGCGCGGACGTCGTCACGCTGCGCCAGCGTCTCGCGGCGGAAGGTTTTGCGATCGACGCGGCCAGTCCCGAATTCGACTCATCGCTCGCCGACGCGGTGACGCGCTTTCAGGTCGCGCGCGGCCTGCCGGGCGACGGCAATATCGGGCGCGCCACGCTGACCGCGCTCAATATCTCGCCGGGCGAACGGATGCGCGAGATCCGCCTCAATCTCGAGCGCTGGCGCCTGTTGCCGCGCGAGCGGCCGGCGAGCAGGGTCGAGGTCAATGTCGCCGATCCCAGCGCCGTGCTGTTTGCCGATGGCGCGCCGGCCTTGACCATGCGCGTCGTGGTCGGAACCATCGATCATCCGACACCGGTGCTGCGCGCGCGGATGTCGGCGGTGCTACTCAACCCGCCCTGGATCATCCCGTTCTCGATCATCCAGAACGAGATCCGTCCGGCGATCAAGGCGGATCCGGATTACCTCGCCAAGAACGACATGGTCTATGTCGACGTCAATGGCGGCCAGCAGCTCCAGCAGCGGCCGGGCGCCAAGAACGCGCTCGGCAAGATCAAGTTCGAGATGCCGAACGGGCTCGACATCTATCTGCACGACACCTCGGCGCCGCTGGTGTTCGGCCGCTCGCGCCGGGCGCTGAGCCATGGCTGCGTCCGCGTCGACAATCCGCGCGAGCTGGCGCGGCTGGTGCTGGCGGCCGATCCGAAATGGCAGATGGATGCGATCGACGCCGCGATCGCCGCCGGCAAAACGGTCAGCGTGCCGCTGCCGCATGCCATTCCGGTCTACATCTTCTATTGGACCGCCTATGTCGACACCGATGGCACGGTCGAGTTCCGCGACGACGTCTATAGCCGCGACAAGCGGCTCAACCAGGCGCTGATCCAGCGCGATCAGGGCGAGCAGTTGACCCCGGCGCGCGCCGGCCTCGCCCCCGGACAGGGCTAGGTTAAAACCCCGCCATGTGAGCCAAAAAGGTTGTTCCTGACACTTTTTTGCCACAATATGCCGGGGAAGGCGGACCACCGCCGGCTGATTAGTTGAATTCGGGGGGTTGATGAATAGCCTAAAAAGTGAGGGACGGCGGCGCTTTTTGGGCCTCGCCGCCGGGACCGCGGTCGCGCTGATCGCCGCCCCCGCCATCGCAGCACCCCGCTTTGCCATCCATCGCCAGCTCGCCTTGCTCAACGTCCATACCGGCGAAAAACTAGACTGCGTCTATGGCGGGCCGAACGGCTACGACAAGGCTGCGTTGAAGCGCTTCGCCTGGCTGCTGCGCGATCACCGCAACGACGAAGTCCATGCGATCGATCCGAAGCTGCTCGATCTGCTCTCCGCCGTCACCCGCCGCCTCGACGCGCGCCAGCCGACTTTGGTGCTCTCGGGCTACCGCTCGCCCGAGACCAATGAGATGCTGGCGCAGGAGAGCGAGGGCGTCGCCAAGAACAGCTTCCATCTCGCCGGCAAGGCGATCGATCTGGTGTTTCCGGGCAAGCATCTCGACTCGGTGCGCCGCGTCGCGATGGCGCTCAAGGGCGGCGGCGTCGGCTATTACCCCCAATCGAATTTCGTTCATATCGACGTCGGGCCGGTGCGACACTGGTAGCGGCCGCCTCCGTTTCGGCGGGGCCCGGCGGCCGGAGCGCGTCGCCTGATGACAACCACCACGCTGTCCCAATCCCCCGCCGCACCCTTGCCGGCGCCCAGCCTCGCCGAGCTGTTCTTCGTCTTTTTCATGATCTCGATCGTCGCCTTCGGCGGCGTGCTGCCCTGGGCGCGGCGGCGGCTGGTCGATGAGCGCCACTGGCTGAGCGAGGACGAGTTCCTCAACCTGCTCGCGCTCTGCCAATTCCTGCCCGGACCCAACATTGTCAACCTGTCGATCGCGGTCGGCGCGCGCTTCCGCGGCATCGCCGGATCCTGCGCCGCCTTCCTCGGAATTTTCGGCGCCCCCTTCATCATCGTCATTCTGCTCGGCGCGTCCTACGAGCGCTGGGGCGATATCGAATCGGTGCGCGGCGCGCTGATCGGAGTCTCGGCGGCGGCCTCGGGCATGATTCTCGCCATGGCGGCGAAGCTCGCTCTGCCGCTGCTGCGCCGGCGCCCGAAAGAAGCGGCGCCGGTCATTGCGCTGGTCTTCCTCTGCGTCGCGCTGCTGCAATATCCGCTGATCGGGGTGCTCGCGGTGTTCGTGCCACTCAGCATCGCCATCGCCTGGTGGCGGCGCGCATGAACGACAACGGGTTGCTCGGCCGCTTGGCGATTAATTTTCTGACCATCTCGCTGTTGGCATTTGGCGGCGCCAATGCGGTGGTCCCCGAGATGCACCGCCAGGCGGTCGACGTCGCGCATTGGATGAGCGACCGCGAATTCGCGGCGCTATTCGCCATCGCCCAGGCTGCGCCCGGCCCCAATGTGATGATCGTGACGCTGATCGGCTGGCACGTCGCCGGATTGGCCGGCGCGTTCGTTGCGACCGGGGCGATGGTGGGGCCCTCCTGGGTGCTGACCTATGGGGTCTATAGCGCCTGGTCCCGTTTCCGCCATCTGCCCTGGCTCGCCACGGTGCAGAACGGGCTGACGCCGGTCACCGTCGGTCTGGTTTTCTCGAGCGCCTTCCTGATCGCCCGCGCCGCGGACACTGGCCTGCTTGCCATTGCCGTCACCGCGGCAACCGGGGCGCTCTGCTATTGGACGCGGCTCAACCCGCTCTGGGCTTTTGCGGCGGCTGCGGTGCTGGGCGGCGCGGGGCTGATCTGAGCGAATAATGCTTGCCCGGCGCAAGCGCGCCGACTTAAGGACAAGGGGCGATAAAGGGGGGAACAATGAGTGACGGTAAAATCAAGGTAGCGGCCATCGCCGGCAGCCTGCGCAAGGGCTCGTTCAACCGCGCCGCGCTCAAGGCGGCGATCGAGCTGGCGCCGCTCGAGATGACGATCGAGATCGTCGAGGTCGGGGATCTCCCGCTCTACGACGACGACATCCGGGTCGAGGGCTATCCGCCGCCGGTGCATGCCTATCGCGAAAAGATCCGGGCCGCCGACGCGATCCTCTTCGCCACGCCGGAATTCAACTACTCGGTTTCGGCGCCGCTCAAGAACGCGATCGATTGGGGCTCGCGCGTTCCCGAGCCGCCCTATAACGGCAAGCCGGCGGCGATGATCAGCGCCTCGGTGGCGCCGGTCGGCGGCGTCCGCGCGCAATACCATCTGCGGCATATGTGCGTCGGGCTCAACTGCTTCGTCATGAACACGCCGCAAGTCTATATCGGCGAGGCGGCGAAGAAATTCGACGCCAACCTCAAGCTGATCGACGAGGGCGTGCGCGGCGAGCTGACCAAGTTCCTCGCGGCGTTCAAGGATTACATCCGGCGCCTGCAGCGCTAGGCGCGGGAGCCGCCGGCTTGTCCACTCTCGTCCTGTTTCTCTGCTCGCTCGGCCTGCTCGCCGGCAGCACGGTCAAGGGCGTCGTCGGCATCGGCCTGCCGCTGGTGGCGGTGCCGCTGCTGACGGCGCTGGTCGATCTCAAGACGGCGGTGACGCTGACCGTCGTGCCGATCATCGCCTCCAATTTTCAGCAGAGCTTTCACGGCGGCCATTTCAAGCGCATGCTGCGGCGCTTCTGGACGCTGCTGCTGCCGCTGCTCGTCGCGATCATGCTGGGCACGCGCCTGCTGGTGGTGCTGCCGGAAAAGACGCTCGACCTCATCATCGGCCTCTCGATCATCGCCATGCCGATCGTCCTGCGCCTGCGCCCCAACGTGCGGGTCAAGCGCGAGCACGAGCGCTGGCTCAATCCGCTGGTCGGCGTGGCGAGCGGGCTGCTCGGCGGCATCTCGACCTTCTACGGCCCTCCGCTGATGCTTTACGTCTTCAGCATGAGGATGCCGAAGGACGAATTCATCCCAGCGATCTCGATCATGTACACGGTGGCGGGGATCGGCATGCTGATCGGCCTCGGCGTCATGGGCGTCTCCACCCCGACGCAGCTCGGCCTCTCGGTGCTGATGCTGATCCCGACCGGAATCGGCATGTGGCTCGGTCGTTTCGTGCGCGTGCAGCTAAGCGAAAGCCGTTTCGAGTTCGTGCTGATCTGCGTCTACGTCGCCACCGGCTTGAGCTTTCTCGTCCACGCCTTGTTTTGATTAGGAAGCTGTTGCTAACTATCGATCATAAGCCGGTGGCTGGTATTCAGGCGAAAGTTGCACTGCCGTAAAATCCGTGCCAGTATATGTAGAGACGCCCAGACAATTGTGAAGATGGGCGTCCAGACCTCCCAAGGCCGCGCCAGAAGGCGATCGTGAACGCCGTTTCGCAACAGCAGGCCCGCCGCCGTGTTTTCGGCGCGGGCGCGGAGAGCCGATGACCGACGTCAAGGACGACACCGCCCATCCCATCGACGCCTATGTCGGCAGCCGCATCCGGCTTCGCCGCGTGCAGCTCGGGCTGAGCCAGACCGCGCTCGGCGGCCGCATCGGCGTCTCGTTCCAGGCGGTGCAGAAATACGAATCCGGCGACATCCGCATCTCGGCGAGCCGGCTGTTCGAGACGGCGCAGGCGCTGCAGGTGGCGCCGGGATATTTCTTCGACGGCTTTGCCGGCGGCAAGTCGCATGTGGAATCCGATATCGGCCGCGGCCCCGACCAGCGCGAGATCATGTCGCTGATCCGGGGCTATTACGGCATCCGCGACCCCGGGCTGCAGGCCGAGATTCTGCGGCTGATCGGCCGGCTTGGCCAGCGCGCGGCGGAGCCGGCGCCGGGCTAGGGCGCGCCCGGTAAATTTTTGGCATTTTGGGCCGGCGCGGTTTAGTCTCGGCCTCCCGATGCCGCCCAAATCCAATCCGCTCAATCTCAACCCGCTGCAGCTGCGCACGCTGACCTTGCTGCAGCAGCTCGCGCGCACCCCCGGCAATGCCGCCGCGCCCGACGGTGACGGCGCCGTTCTCGTCGGCAATGCGCCGCCGGCGCATGGCGATCATTTTCATCTTGGCGATGCGGTGGTGCGCGCCGCCGATGCCACCGGATTGCAGAACCCCGCCGCCTGGCTGGCGCTCCAGCGCAAGGGCCTGATCGTGTCGCGCTTTCCCGACGCGGCGCTGCTGACCCCGGTGGGGCTCGCCTACGACACCGGTCCGGCGCAGGCGATCCTGCACCGCGCCGATCACGCCGAGCACTAGGGCAGCTACCAGCGAAAATGCGCCATGGCGGTGATGGGCTTGGCCCCCGCCGATGCCAGCGCGCGCTCCAGCTTGGCGGTGTCGACCTTGCCGCCGCGCGTAAATCCCAACTCCTCGGCATGGATGCCGCCCGCCACCAGCACGCTGTCGATCCCCGCACTCGCGGCGCCGGCGATGTCGGTGCGCAAGCTGTCGCCGACCGCCAGGATGCGGCGCTTCTCCATGCCGCCCAGCAATTCGAAACAGGTCCGGTAGACCGAGCCGAACGGCTTGCCGTGCCAGCGGACTGTCCCGCCGAGCTCCTCGTAGCGCTGCGCGATGGCGCCGGCGCAGATGCTGCGGCGTCCCTTATGCATCACCACAAGATCGGCATTGGCGCAGACCATCGGCAGGTCGCGCGCCCGCGCCGATTTGAGCATCGCCTCGTAAGGGCCGACGTCTTCCTCCCAATCGGCGGGTCCGATGCCGAGCAGGAAATCGGCCTGGCCGACATCGCTGACGCGCTGGTAGTCGAGGCCTTGCAGCATCGGATCGTCGCGCGCCGGGCCGATGAAATAGACCCGGCGTCCCAAGGCGCTAAAGAACGGATCGTCGCGCCGCGACAGATGGCCCCAGGCCTCTTCCCCCGAGGAATGGACTTGATCGTAAAGCGCGCGCGGGACGCCGATCTCGGCGAGCCGGGACGCCACCATCTCCGCGCGGCGCGGCGCATTGGACAGCACAACGGTTCGCTTACCGGCGGCCTTCAGCTTCTCCAGCGCCTCGATCACGCCGGGGAAGGGCTTGCTGCCGTCATGCAGCACGCCCCAGATATCGAGGATGAAGCCGTCATAGTTCGGCACCAGCTCGCCGATGCCGTCGATGATGCGCGGGCTCATCGCACGCCGGTTCCCACCGCATCGGCGATGCCGGCAAAGCCGTCGGCCAGCAGCAGCCGTGCCAGCTCCGCCTTGATGCGCGCGACCAGCCCCGGCCCCTCATAGACCAGCGCGGTATAAAGCTGCACTAGGCTGGCGCCGCTGCGGATCTTGGCATAGGCCTCTTCGCCCGAAGAAATTCCGCCGACGCCGATCAGCGGCACGCGACCGCCGGTCATGCGGAACATCTCGGCGAGCAGGGAGGTCGAGGCCTCGAACAGCGGCTTGCCGCTCAACCCGCCGGCCTCGTCGACGCTTTTGCCGCGCAGCGACGCGGGCCGCTCGATGGTGGTATTGGCAACGATGAGTCCGTCGAGGCCGGAGAACAGCGCCACCTCGGCGATCTCGTTGCGCTGCTGCGGCGCGAGGTCCGGCGCGATCTTCAAGAGCAGCGGCGGCGGGCGGCGCGGCGTCGCCTTGGCGCGCGCCAGCTGCAGCCGGGCGATGAATTCGGGCAGCACGGTCTTGCGCTGCATCTCGCGCAGGCCCGGCGTGTTGGGCGATGAGATGTTGACGACGAGATAATCGGCATAAGGCGCCAGCGCCGTCACGCCCAGCAAGTAATCCTCGACCGCGTCGGCGGTGTCGCGGTTGCGGCCGAGATTGATGCCGACGATGCCGCCGCCTTGCCGCCGCGCGGCGAGGCGCTTTTTCACCCGCGCGATGCCCTGGCTGTTGAATCCCAAACGATTGATGACGGCGCCATCCTCGTCGAGGCGGAAGAGGCGCGGCTTCGGATTGCCGGGTTGCGCGCGCGGCGTCACCGTGCCGGCCTCGACGAAGCCGAAGCCCAGCCCTAGCATGGCGTCGGGCACTTCGGCGTTCTTGTCGTAGCCGGCGGCGAGGCCGACCGGGTTGGGGAAGATGCGGTCCCACAGCTTGATCGAGAGATCGGCCGGATCGGGCGCGGGATTCGCCTTGGGCATGAGACGCATGGCCCAGATGCTGGCGCGATGCGCCGCCTCGGGCGGCAGCGCGCGCAGCAAGGGCAGCGCCAGATCGGGCAAAGCGGGCATGGCGGCGTGACGCTAACGGCAGGAACATCGGTGGCGCAAGCCTTTGACCGATGCCCGGCGCTCTTTATGCTCCTATCCATGAGTCCCGATTCGCACGACCTCGACCCGCAACAGCCGGGCGAGCTCACCCGCACGTTGTTCCTGCCCAAGGCGCCCGCTCTGGTCGCCGGCATCGCGCAGGCGGCGTGGCTCTCGCCCGAGGGCGAGATCGAGATCCTGGCCCTGCCCGAGGCGGCGCGTCGCGCCAAAGCGACGCCGGCTTTTCTCTGCCATGCGCGCTCGACGGCACGGCGACTCGGGGTCACCTCGGTCGAGGGCTTCGATCTGCTCGAGCTTTTCGCCTTCGTGCATTCGGCGACCTTCTGCCTGCCGACGCCGCGCGGGCTTGCGGCGGCGCTGGGATTGGCGCAGCCGGCGAGCGGCGATCTCGCCGCCGCGGCGCTCTCCTTGCGCGAATCCGCCAAAGTCCTGCTCGCCGAGCTTGCCGCTGATTCGCCCGATCCCGAGGCGCGCGCCATTGCCTTGGCCATGGGCAAGGGCGGCTGGCTCTGGGGTGCCGCGGCGGTGACGGCGCTGGGGCCGGTCTCGCCCGATCGCTCGCCCGCCGGATTTTCAGTCTGGAGCAATCTGAAGGAATGGGCCGAGCATGCGCCGGAGCCGCCGCCCGGCAATTTGCCGGTCGACGAGGCGGAAACCCGGACGCGGCTTGCAGCACTGCTGGGTCCCGGCGCCGAGGCGCGGCCGCAGCAGGCGGATTACGCCGCCGCGGTGTCGCATGCCTTCCAGCCGCGCGAGCGGGCGGACGAGCCGCGCACCGTGCTGGCCGAGGCCGGCACCGGCGTCGGCAAGACGCTGGGCTATGTCGCGCCCGCAAGCCTGTGGGCGGAGAAGAACGGCGGTGCTGTCTGGATATCGACATTCACGCGCAATCTGCAGCACCAGATTTCGGCCGAGCTCGACCGGCTCTACCCCGACCCGGTGGAAAAGGAGCGCCAGGTTGTTCTGCGCAAGGGGCGCGAGAATTATCTCTGCCTGCTCAATTTCGAGGAAAGCCTCTCCGGCATCGCCATGCGGCCCTATGACGCGACGGCACTCGGGCTGATGGCGCGCTGGATATCGGTGACACGCGACGGCGACATGGTCGGCGGCGATTTCCCCGGATGGCTGCCCGAGCTGATCGGCCGCAACCTCTCGCTCGGTCTCGCGGATCGGCGCGGTGAATGCGTTCATAGCGCCTGCCCCCACTATCACCGGTGCTTTATCGAAAAGAGCGTGCGGCGCGCGCGGCGCGCCAGGATCGTTGTCGCCAACCACGCGCTGGTGATGATCCAGGCGGCGCTCGGCGGCATCGACGACAACAACCTGCCGTCGCGCTATGTCTTCGACGAGGGCCATCACGTCTTCGCCGCCGCCGACAGCGCTTTCTCGCTGGCGCTGTCCGGACAAGAGGCGGCCGAGCTGCGCCGCTGGCTCTTGGGCGGCGAGGGCAGGGGCCGCAGCCGGGCGCGCGGCCTGAAGCGGCGGCTCGAGGAATTGGTGGCGGAGGACCATGTCGCGGCGAAGGCGCTCGACGACGCGCTGCTCGCGGCCCATGTGCTGCCGGGCGAGGGCTGGCTGCGCCGTCTCGGCGAGGGCCGGCCGCAGCGCCAATCCGAGGCCTTTCTGGCGCTGGTGCGCCAGCAGGTTTTGGCCCGCGCTCCGGATGCCGATCAGGGCTACAACCTCGAGACCACGCCGCTGCCGCCGATCGACGGGCTTCTTGAAGCAGCCGCGGATTTGGCGCGCGAGCTGAAGAAAATCGAATTCCCGCTCACCATCCTGATCAAGCAGCTGTCGCTGCGCCTCGACGTTGAAGCCGCGCAGCTCGACAGCGCGCTGCGTCTCAGGATCGAGGGCGCGGTGCGCAGCCTGAAGCAGCGTGCGCTGATCGAGCTCGGCGGTTGGCGCCGCATGCTGGAAGACATGGCAGGCAAGCCCTCGCCCGATTTCGTCGATTGGCTCGCGGTTGAGCGCGAGCAGGGCCACGACAGCGATATCGGCATGCATCGGCATTTCGTCGACCCAACCAAGCCCTTCGCGGATTTCGTGCTGAAGCCGTCGCAGGGCGCGCTCTTGACCTCGGCGACGCTGACCGACGGCAGCGGCGACGTAGAAAAGGACTGGCTCGCCGCCGAGGCGCGCAGCGGCGCCAGGCATCTGGCGGCGCCGGCTCTGCGCGCGCGAGTCGATTCGCCCTTCGACTACAAGGCGCAGACGCGAGTCTTCATCGTTACCGATATCGATCGCAAAAGCGCCGATCAGGTCGCGGCGGCCTATCGCGAGCTGATCCTGGCGGCGGGCGGCGGCGCGCTGGGCATCTTCACCGCCATTCACCGCTTGAAGGCGGTGCATCGCCGCATCGCCGCACCCTTGGAGGCGGCGGGGCTGCCGCTGCTGGCGCAGCATGTCGATGCGATGGACACTTCGACGCTGGTCGACATCTTCCGCGCCGAGGAGGATTGGTCGTTGCTGGGGACCGACGCGGTGCGCGACGGCGTCGACGTGCCGGGTCGCTCGCTTCGCCTCATCGTCTTCGACCGCGTGCCCTGGCCACGCCCCGATATTCTGCATAAGGCGCGGAAAGTCGCCTTCGGCGGCGCCGCGCATGACGACGCGATTACCCGCCTCAGACTAAAGCAGGGCTTCGGGCGGCTGGTGCGCCGCGCCACCGATCAAGGCGTCTTCGTGCTGCTCGACAAGGCGATGCCGTCGCGGCTCTTGGGCGCTTTTCCCGAGGGCGTCGAGGTCAGGCGCATCGGCTTGAAGGAGACGGTCGAGGAAACCGCGCGGTTTCTCCAGAATCATCCTTTAGACCTACCTACTCCTGCGTGATTGAGAGCCGAATAACATTGAAACGTTGTTCAGTTCTCATTGCATGGTTATAAGAAGTTGCCGGCTTTCTGGCAGGATTGATTGGCGTTGTTGATACCGCGACGCGTATTGGTCAGTTAGCTTTACGCCCTACGTTGTGCTGATGATCATGGGCAATATCTATGATTGTCATGGCGTTGGGATAAGGAAGAATCGTCAGAAAGCCGGACAATATTATGTCAGAGACGATTACTCCTGCAGAGCATATGAAACTTGCTACAGCGTTTAATAGTACGGTGACTGTTCAACAGTTGGCCGACCTATTGGGCGTTAGTTTCGAAAAACACCTAGTAAAATGGCACAGATTTTCTCTTCGGCCATTCGACTTTTTTCGAACTACTATATCTAACCGAAATTGTTCATTGCGGTCCGTCGCCGAACAGCGATTTCAGCGGCCCCAGCAAATCGGCCTGGAAGCTCAAATCGTCCCACTTGCCCTTGATGTTCACCGGCACCGAGAGGCCGATGACCTTGGGCGTCAGCCGGTAGGCCACCTGGCGCTGTGGCAAATCCACCGTGCCGCCGCCATTCACCGGCAGGTCGGACGAGACCAGCTTCAGATCGGTGTTCTTGAGCGTGCCGTCGGTGATGACGAAATTCGCATCGAAGGAATCGAAATCGGTCACGTCGCCGCTGCCGGACAGGCCGAAGGTCAGGATCGCGGTCGCGCTCTGCACCAGATCGAGGAGATGGACGCCCTTGATCGCGCCCTTGTCGATATGGATCGAGCCCTTGCCCGACAGCGAGGCGGCGATGGCGCGCTGGCTTTTGCCGGTGCCGGCGACGCTCATCTCGATGCTGGCGGGGCCGGACAGCACGGTGATGTCATCGACGTCGCCGAGCAACGACCCCAAATCGATCTTGGCGAGCGAAAAGCTTTCGCTGATGGCGGGCGTGTGGCCCGCACCGTCGATGATCACCTCGCCGGCGCCTTTGCCGCCATAGAGCGTGAGCTCGGTCAAGCTGGCATCGAGCCGCCCGTTCTTCAATTGGAGATTGAGCGCGCTCTCGCCGATGGTGATCTTGCGATAGCGGATCGAGCCGGTGCCGAGCTCGAAATAAATATCGGCGAGCCGCAATAGTGAGAGATCGATCGGCGCGTCGCTCCAATCCTTGTTAGGCTGCGCCGCGACGGCGGCATCCGCTTGCGGCGCGGACACCGCCGTCGTCGCGCCGACGAGATAGGGGTTGAGGTCGAGCGCGTCGAGCAACAGGCTGCCGCGCACATTGGGCCGCTTGCCCGAATTGACGTAGACCACGCCGCCGGTTCCCCTGATCGCATCGAGCGACATTTCGGCGTGGCCGAAGTCATAGGTGTCGTTTTCGATGTCGAGCGTGCCCTTGATCGCGAAGCGGCCGAGGCCGGCGCCCTGCGGCGGTATCGGGATGCCGGTCCATTTGGCGAAGCCGCGCAGCGAGGGGATGGTGAGGACGATGCTGCCGGAGAGCTTGAGTTTGGGCTCGCCGACGCCGTCGCCGGAAAAATCGAAATCGACCGGCCGCGACGAGACGTGCAGCTCGATATGGCTCGGATCGCCGCCGGCGAAGGCGCCGGGCCGCGCCACCGCGTAATCGAAATAGACCGTCTCGTTGCCCCACACGGCATTGCCGTCGGCGGTGAGCGGGCTGTCCAGCCCGGCCATGGCGAATTTCACGTTGATGTCGGTCGATCGCCATTGCTCGCCGTCGCGCGCGTCGAAAAAGCTGGCGCTGCCGTTACGGATTTCGAATCCCGCCACGTGAAAGCGGTCGAGCAGGGATATGAGATCGCCGATCTTATGCGTGGCGGGCGCCGCCGTCGGCTCGGCCACGGCAGAGGCGGGGACGGGCGCTGCCTCGCCGAACCGCCAATTGGGGTGACCTTGGCGATCGATTTCGAGCGCGATTTCCGGCTCGACCAGCACGAAGCTATCGATCTCGATCTTGCCCGACAGCAGCGGCCCGAGGCGCACCCGGATCTCGAGCGATTTCAGCTGCGCCATCTGCGGCGCGATGCCGCCCGGCGTGTTGGCGAAGGAGACGTCCTGGGCCGACAGCGCCAATTGGGGCAGTAGTGTCACTGTGATCGGCCCGTCGATGCGGAAATCGCGGTCGGTTTCCTTCTCGATCAGGCTGGTGATCTGCGCCTTGTAGACATTGGCCGAGATGAAGAACGGCACGGCGACCGCCGTGATGAGAATCAGGATGATCAGGCTGAACAGCGCCGCGACCGCGATCAGCAGCTTTTTCATATCGTCGCGATGCTAGAGCAAAAGCCGGCGCGGCAATAGAGGCGCCAAATCCTCCCAAGGTCAGGATTGCTCAAAGCTTATCTCAAGGCGCTCGCACTCAATCTCGACGTTACCAGAGTCTATATCCACGCCGATGCGCTCGCCTAGGCGCTTCAGACCCACTAGCGCGCTTAGCTATTCTTTTGGCGCTCTGTGTCGGGGGCGATACGCGCCTCGACCTCGGCGCAGATGAAATGGTAGAGGCAGATATGGATCTGTTGAATTAAGGGCGTCTCGCGCGCCGGCGCCGCCAGCAGAATATCGGTTAGCGGCGCCAGCTTACCGCCGTCGGCTCCAGTCAGCGCTACCACCTTCATGCCCTTTTGTCGCGCTACCTTGGCCGCTTCGAGCACGTTCCGCGAATTGCCGCTGGTCGAGAGTGCCAGCAGTACGCCCCCAGTCTCGCCATAGGCCTCGACCTGCCGGGCGAAGGCGGTGTCGTAGCTATAATCGTTGCTCCAGGCGCTCGCCACCGCCGCGTCGGTCGACAGCGCCATCGCTTTCAAGGCACGGCGCTCCTTCAAATAGCGCCCGACCAGCTCGCCAGCGATATGCATAGCATCCGCCGCGGAGCCACCATTGCCGCAGATCAGCAGCGGCTTGTCACTCGCCAAAGCGTCGTGGATGGCTGTCACCGCTGCGTCGACCCGGTTCTCGTCGAGGCCGGTCATGGCTGCGTCGAGCGCGGCGCGCGAGGTTGCGAGATAGTCGCTAAATCGACCCATGCTAGACGCTATATCGCATGGCGGTGGACGCGGCGAAAGCGCCAAAGCGCACCCGGCGACGCTTACGGCACGCTCGATGCGGCCGCACCGCCGCAAGATGCTTCTTTTATAGCCGGGTCTGGCGCAAATTCCTTGCCCTTAGGGTCGACACACGGATTTATACCATGGCGGGAGACGGACGGGTCGGGTGAGTAGGCGGGAGAAGTGGCTTGCGGTCTAGGAGAAGGCCGGCGCGGCGGAACCAGACGAACTCCTCGGCCGCGCTTTGCGCCACCTCAATGCCGGCGATCTCGGCCAGGCCGACGCACTCTTCCGCAGCTGCTCGCGCGCGAGCGCGCCACGTCGCCGGCCTCAACGGGCTGGGGCCTCGCCGCCAATTTGGCCGGCAACCCGGCAGCGGCGGCCATGCTCTTCCGAGCGCGCGATCCCAGAGCGGCCGGACAAGCCGGAATTCCATAACAATCTTGACATCGTTCTGATCCGCCTCGGCGACGGCGACGGCGCGGGCGCCCGCGACGCGTTGCCGCTGCCTCGGCGCCGCGCAATGGACTCGGCTCGATGTCGCCGACGGCCTCGTCTACGAGAATCGGCCGGATACAGGGCGGCGATCGACAGCTGGGGTCAGATGGTCCACCGTTTCGAGTCAGTTCAGCCAACCGCCAGCAAAGCCGGCGCGCCGCAAGCCGCTGACCAGATAGGGGCAGCTACGCATCAACGACCACAGAAAATTCGTTCGATAGTTTTCGATCATCACCACCGTCGGGCCTTCGTTGATGCCAAAATGATAGGACGATACCCAACCGGCCTTGTGCGGCGGCACGACCGGAAATGTCGGGTTGAACGACGCCTTGAAGCCGTACGGGTTCTCTTCGCGAACGCGCATCCGATCGAAGTTCTCGATCGTTGGCAGGACGATGTCCGGCGCGAAAGGCAATGCGCCGACGACCGCCCAAGGTGCCAGCGTTCCATCGTCGGGGCCGAAGGGGGCGCCGCGCGCGATGTAATCGAAAAACCGGCGCTCGACGCCGTTGATCTTTTTCGTCGTCTCGCCAGGCCCGTCGCTCGCCGTGATGCCCCAGCAGAATTCCCCATATTCCGCGAAGCCGAGCGGATTGCGAATCGCGTAGCGTTGCTGGACCAGCGTATTGCGGCGGCTGTTTTCGAAATAATCGCAGTCATGCGAGCGCATGAAGGGATCGGCAATACCGCGGAAATCCACCCATAAATGCGATAGTTGGTGAATGAACAAGGGTCCGGCATGCAGCAGCTTGATGCCCTCGACCTCTTTCCATTCATAGCTCGAGGCCCAGCTGGCATAGGATTCCGGCGGCAGCGGATGGCTCGGCGAGCCCAAACCAAGGATATAAAGAATCAAGGCCTCGTCGTAGCCCTGCCAATGCCAGGAATAAAATCCGCTCTCGGGTGTCCAGCCCTGACAAACCGTCTGGCTCTGCGCCAGCATCCAACACCAATCGACACGACGGTAGAGCTGGTCCGCGAGCCGGCGGATTTCGTCTTCTTCCGCGTTCGCACCTTGAAAATACGCGGCGGCGGTCAACATGCCGGCGACCAGGATCGCTGTGTCGACGCTCGAGAGCTCGCACTGCCAGGCACGATGGCCCGATTTCATATCCAGGAAGTGATAATAAAATCCCTTATAGCCGGTGGCATTGGGCGCGGTGCTTTGCTCGCTCGCGGCAAAGAATCGCAAAATGATGAGCGTGCGTTGAATCGCCTGCTCACGCGACAAAAAGCCGCGCTCGACGCCGATCGGGTAGACGGTCAACGCCATGCCGACCGCGGCGATGCTCGCGGGCCAATCCGCCCGGGTCTTGTCCAGCACCAGGCCATTGGCCGGATCCGCCTCGTGCAGAAAATAGGCGAAGGAGCACCGCTGCAGGTGATTTAATAACTGATTCTGTTCTACCGTTGGCGGTTCGCCGCGATCCGCCATCACGTGTCCCACTCAATGCGCAACTGTGCGACCGATTGCTGAGGGAGGTTGAAGGCGATAGCAGTCGCGCCGGTGTCTTCCTGGAAGGAGCAGGCACGCGCAGCGGCGGACGTGCTGGTGATCATCTCAGTTTCTCTTTGGCTGTGACACAATCCGGCTGCGCACTGAAAAATCGCCGACCACGGCAAAGGACGTCCAATTGGGCACATTGTGAGTGGTTCTTAAAATCAATTAGTGCGAGATTCACGATAGCACACGATCACATATGCATGGGCATGCGATGATCTAGGCAATGGATCGACGTCCCTGGCATCTCAATAAAAGAGACTGCGAGCACGAGCATCCAAATCGTACTCTTATAATTACTCATCGTTGCCCAATCTTCCATTGTGCTGTGCGAATCGAACGAATTAAAATCATTCAGGTCAGATTGGAGGACGGGGTGAAATGAAACATTTCACTATTGTCTTCGGATTGGTGCTGGTTGCGTCTTCTGCAGCTACCCAGTTGCCCGGTCTATCCGCTTGTGTAGGTTGCTCTGTCGCGCCGGATGGCGGGCGCTCCGAGATATTTTCGCTGGACCAGCCGGTCTTTGCACCGGGCCAGCCAGTCTCTGCACCGATCGACCCACCGGTAGATGAAACGAACGCCCAGCCACCCACACCGGAGCAACGTAAGGCAGCGAAAAGGTCGGTGCGCGCCGATCAGAACTTCAGGCCTCGTAACAGGGGCATCGGCATCTGTGATGGGAGATGACGGATGAAACACCGCATATCACTTCCTGACTTCCATAGGACCATGTCAGCCTGCGTGCCGCGGCGTGACCGGCTCGTCTTGGCATTGACCGGATTGGCCTTACCCCCGGTGGTGTGGCGAAAGTTCAGCGGTTGTTGATTTGCTGGCGAATCTCAGCGAGTCAACGTAGATACGATGCCCCTAAACTTACGATCCCTACTGCGAAGCCTAATGGCGACAGATACGAAAAATAATGATTCAGGTATGTGTTCCGAGTTATTACCTAGCCCCGATTACCCGATGTCTAGATATGATAGTGTGTCCCACGATTTGAATCGGGGGCCAAGTAGACGCTCTTTGCGACTAGGAACGCGCCGCGCGCCATCGCTCAACAATGGCGGTGAGGAAGCCAGGGTCGCCGATGTCCTGCGCCCACGCGGTCGAGAATTTTGCTGTACCACTCAAGGGGCGACGGTTCTCGGGTAGATCGTCAATTCGGACGCGCACCGGAATGGCGACGCCCTCGCCGATGACGATCGCCTCCGAGTTACGCAGCGTGGGTAGAAAATTGAGGAGCCCGGTCGCAGATTCGCGAAGCGTGCCACGCACGTAGTCCTGATCGGTAGTGTTGGTCATGCGTAGAGCAAAAATTGTATTGCACTGGGACAACACCGCGGAGAGCAGCTCCGAGGGCCGCTGGCTTACGAGGCATAGCGAGAGTCCATACTTGCGACCCTCCTTGGCGATGCGCGCGAGTGCGCGTTTGGCGGGTTCGAAGCCCGCTGTGTTATCGACCGGGCAGTAACGGTGCGCTTCCTCGCACACTAGAAGAATCGGTACGGATCGCTCGCTCCATAACGCGAAATCGAAGGTCATGCGGCACAGCACCGAGACCACCACGTTGAGGACCTCCGAGGGCACCGAGGCCAGATCGACGATGGTCACAGGCTTGCCATCGACCGGGATGCGAAATAACTGCGATAGCGTCGCGACCATGGTGTCGCGGCCCTGCACTTGCGGGAACATGAAGCCGAAGCGTGAATCCGCTCGAAGCGCGTTGAGCCGCGTTTTGATTCTTAGATAGCTACGGGGTTCGTTCTTCTTGTTGAGGCTACCGGCGGCCTGGTCGATGAGGCGTTCGACATCGGTCAATCGATAAGGGACGGGCGTGTCTACGTTAATTGGCGTCTTCCTTTGCGTCTCGTTGGCAAGGAGCCGCTTGGCCGCGAGAACGAGTTCTTCCAGGATGGGTGCCTCTATCAGTCGTTCTGGGCTGCCACTGAGGACGATCTCTTCGAGCTCCTCGAAAGTGAGCAGCCAATATGGGAGCTCGAACGTAGTAGGGTTCAGTACTTCGGCGGATTCGCCGAAGGCTTGCGCATACTCATTGTGCACGTCGAGCAGCACCACGTGACCTGCCGCATGCTGAGAAAGGATGGCGTGCAGGACTAATGCGACAGCACAGGACTTTCCCGTACCGGTACTCCCAAGAATTGCAAAGTGCTTCCCGAGCAGCTCGTCCGTCAGCACGAATGCCGGCAGAGATGGGTCCTGGTGAACTGTGCCGATACGCGCTGTGGCAACGTTCGGAGTCGCGTAGACGAGCCGTAGGTCGTCCTGAGTGGCAGTAAAGACACCCTCGCTAAGGCAAGGATAAATCGAAACGCCACGCTGAAAGCGACGAGTTCCGCGCTCTTGATTGGTGGCGATCTCACCGATCAGCTCGAGCTCAACGAGCTCAAGTTCGTCCTGGTCAGTCTCGCGGCGCGGCAGGGGGATATTAAAGCTGGTAACCATTCCAAAAACGATTGACTTCTCGGTAAACATTTTGACGAGCGCGCTAAGTTGAAGGCGCGCGTCGCTCCCGGCCGCGGCGGCATCGAGAAGCATTATAAGTTGAGGCCCTGTCGCGGCAACGATACGGCCGAGCCTGGTCTCGCCAGGAATGTTCAATCCGTCCATGCTTCAATCTCCGTTACTGAATTGCTATCTGGCGCCAGAACCGATGAGGAGGGTCTATCCCTCCTCGCAAATCTGTTTTGGAGGACTCGGCGCGCCGGCAAACGTACCGTCACCGCGGTTCCCTTATCCTTCTCGCTCTTAATTGTCAGCGTGCCACCATGGAGTTGGACGAGCGCCTTGGCGAGCGGAAGGCCGAGGCCGGTGCCTTGGACCTGCCGGCTAACGTGAGCATTCAACTGGGTGAACGGTGTAAACACCTTCGGAATATCCTCCGGCGCAATCCCAATACCGGTATCGGCGACTTCGATCGTGAAGCTCCCGTTTGCTTCCAGCTTCGCCCACATCGTGACTTGCCCATTCGAGGGCGTAAATTTCGCCGCATTTGAGAGCAGATTGATTAATACCTGTTTGATTTTGAGATCGTCGGCCAGCAACAAGGGCAGACCGAAGGGAATCTGGCGAACGAATTTGATGTGCTTTTCATCCATCTGCCCCTGAGTCATCCTGGCGCAGGTTTCTGCCGCATTGCGTAAGTCGAATTCCTCCTCGTTCAGATCAAGCTTACCGGCCTCTATCTTGGAAAGGTCGAGGATGTCGTTGATGACGCGTAGCAGGTGCCATCCCGCGCTATTGATGTCGTCCGCATATCCTAGAAGCTTCCCGTCTTCCGGCATCTTCTTCAGGCACAGGCGGATCATGTCGGAAAAGCCGATGATCGCATTGAGTGGCGTGTGAAGTTCATGGCTCATGTGTGCCACTAGCGAATGAGCAAAGAACTCGCTCTTGGCGGGGTCGCGCGCTTGAGCCTTCAACATGTCGATGCGGCAGAGCTCCGCGACAGCCCGCTCGCGATGCGTCTCCACCATTGCGGCGTCCGCGCGGCTATGCTCGGCCAGCGTCACCATACGCGCGCTGTATTGGTGCAATAGACCCGTGCGAATCACCGAGGTCAATGGCGTTGGCTGCACGGAAAATCCTTGTGATTGCGCACCCAATAGGGCGCTGCTGGCGATTCTCCGAATAATCTAATTTTTATTAGTTAATTTTTGGTCAATTGGATTTTACGACTGGCCGATGATAGCTTTTCGTCAGGAAGTATTGGTCTGGGGACGGTGACTTGGCAGATAGCGATTGGACTACCACAAGTTGAAACAAAGAGGAGCCGCTTCGAGCGACGCGCCTAGGCCGACCTAATGGTGATTGCGTTAATCGGTGGTCCGATAAAAAAGGGAGGGGCTAAATTCGTTCCACAATTGCGCAAAGAATTGCCCGGGTATTACAGTGCGTCCAGCTGTCGAAGTACGCTAACCGCTAAGTCTGTTCGATGGTTAGGTGATGGCCGGGCCCGCGCGAGGTCCCGCTCACACGGAGTAAAGCGATGGGTCTGATCATCCTCTTGATCGTTCTGATTCTACTTTTCGGCGGCGGCGGTTTCTATTATGGGCCGCCATACCATTACTATGGTGGTGGCCTCGATCTGATACTGGTGATTGTCCTTATCGTAATTCTGTTAAGGCGAGCGTAGCGGCCGAGTTTCTAGTTCTCCAGCGCGGCAGGCTATATCGTCGTTCCGCTCGATGTTGATGTGCTACGCAAGGTGCTCAACACACCGCATAAGACCCATAAGGAAATGATGGGCAAGGGTGACTCGGAGTCCAAGTCGGGCCAACCTAAATCTCTGCCCAAAAGTGCGCGCTAAAGTGAGTCCAGCGGCGCGTCTGCCTACTGCTGCTAATTACTAGGATAACTATCATCGCAATTGCCGCCCAGAAGATAATACCGGCGTTCGTGTCATTATGGAAAATGCACCGCCCGGTTGAGGTCTCAGCAACCGATAGGCCGGTAATGTCGACAAAATCGCAAACCCGATCCGATCCCCACAGCAATACTTGCTGAAACATGAACTCTCCAACTAGTGGCGGGTGGAGCATAGGCCCGCCACACTGCCCGACGGGGCTCTATTAAGTCTCGTCGGTCAGCGAAAGCAAAAGCATTAGCTTCGCGCGACCTTTCGTGAAGTCGCGCTCAGGCCGTTTTCCTACCAACTTGTCGATAGGTTAGTCGCTTGCCTTTCGCACCTTTAATCGCGCGCGTGGTAGATCATCGACACTGCTAACCGTATCGGACTGAAAGACCGCTGAAATCGCTCTTCCGAAATTGGTGGAGGCTCTACTCGCTCACGCCGCCTTCGCCGACCACCACGAAGGGCGCCCAGAACAGCGGATGGGCAAACTCCGGATGATCCTTGTCGTCCATTAGCTCGAGCTCGGCGCGGCGCAGCGCCTCGGCACTCCCGACGCTCTTCTCCTCGAGATGCGCGGCCACCCGCGTCATCAGCGCAACCGTCGAATCCGACACTACCGACCAATTCGAGACCATCAGCGAACGTGCGCCGGCATAGAGGAAGGCCTTCGACAGCCCGGAGAATCCCTCGGCGCCGGGGGTGCCGTCGGATGCCGCCGTGTTGCAGGCGGAGAGGATGACGAGATCGGCGTTGAGCTTGAGCTGCGCAATCTCGCTCGCCTTCAATAGCCCGTCATCCGCGGGCGAGGGCTGTGCCGGGGGTGTCATCACCAGGCCCGGCTCGGCGATTCCGACATCCCCCGCCAAGAGGCCGTGGGTGGCGAAGGCGACGATGCGGTGGCTCGACAGATCGGCATGCTTCACCGCCGTCACCGTCGCGGCTTGGAGCAGCAGCACCGAACCGGCGCTGGCCTTGAACAGCTTGGCCTCGGCCCGGAGCTCGCCGGCGGTCTCGGGCAGCGACGGCAGGTCGCGCAACTCCGCCTCATCGACCGTGCCGCCGTGGAACACGGATTGGACAGTGCCGCCGCGCGCCACAGCCGGCCCGCCGCGATTGTCGCCCGGTTGCGGTGTCAGCACCGGATCGCCGAAGCCGATGAAGGGAAGCGATGCGTGCGCGTTGCCGGCGAATTGCCGCAACGCCTTTAAGGAGGAGACCGAGGGCAGCACGCTCACCGCATAGCGCCGGGCGAGCCAGGGTGCGGCGCGCAACTCGTCGCGCGCGGCCAGGGTATCGGCCGAGGGCTTCGCGGTCAGCAGCACGCCGAGCGGCAGGCTTTCCAACGCGCCGTCGGTCACGATATAGAGACGATCGATGCCGTTCAGCGCGGGCTCGGCCGGCGCGAGCAACTGCTGGTAGAGCTTATAGGCCGTGCTCGCCTCGAAGGGCGGCACCGAGGTTTTTCCCTCGGGATTGAGCGTGTGACGCAGTGCCTTCACCGCGGCCGAGAGATCCTTGGCGCCGATCGGGGCTCCGAAAATCCCGCTGCTGCCGTGGGTGACCACCGCGAGGTAGCTTTCATTGGTCCCGATGCCGAAGACGATCAGCGCCTGATCGGGTGCCAGGAGAGCCTGGATCTCGGCGATGCTGACGGGTCGCGGATTGGCAAGCTCGGCATAGGTCGGGAAATGCGTTGCGAGCTGGCCATCAAACTGTGTCAGGCGCTGGCGCAGCCCATCCGCATCGGCGCGCAGCGCCGTCTCGGCCGCGGCATTGCGCTTGGCGGGCGGCTGGCTGACCGCGGCGAGGATCGCCGCCTCGTCGGCATCGAGCCGGTTTTCCGTATCCTGCCGCTGGCGCACCAGATTGGCAAGCGCATCGCTGCCGGCGGCAAAGCGCGCCGCCATATGCGCCACCGCTTCCGCGGTGTCCGACGCCTTCGACCATTGCAAGGCGGCAAAGGCTTCCTCGCGCAGCTGCGGTGCGTCGGGCGTGCCCGCCGCCGCCAGACGTCCCGTCACCGCAACGTCGTTGAGAAAGATGTCGCGCCGGCTGCGCAGCTCGGCCTCGCCGCCTTTGCTGTCGGCTTTCGCGATGCTGGCGCGGATTGCCGTGATGACGGCGGCGCGGTGGATGAGGGGCAGGGCCTCGGCGGTGCGGCCCTCGGCGCTATAGAGCAAGGCGAGGTTGGAGAGGCTCTCGGCGACATCGGGATGATTGGGGCCGAGCGTCGCCTCGCGGATCGCCAGCGCGCGCTTGTCGACCGCCTCGGCGTCGGCGAAGCGGTTCTCGACCCGATAGAGCCGGCCGAGATTGTCGAGGTTCATAGCGACCCGCGGATTGTCGGGTCCGAGCGCCTTCTCGTCGATCGCCAGCGCGCGCTTCTGCAACGGCTCGGCATCGGCATAGCGGCCTTGCTCGTCATAGAGATGGGCCAGATTGTTGAGGGTCATGGCGACGTCGGAATGATCGGGGCCGAGCGCCTTCTCGTCGATCGCCAGCGCGCGCTGGTAGAGCGGCAGTGCATCGGCGAGCCGGCCCTGGTCGTCATAGAGCGTCGCGATGTTGTTGAGGCTCGTCGCGACATCGGGATGATTGGGGCCGAGCGTCTTTTCGCGGATGGCGAGCGCGCGCTGGTAGAGCGGCAGGGCGTCGGCGAAGCGGCCTTGTGCATGATAGAGCGCGGCCATGTCGTCGAGGATGGGGGCGATGAAGGGATGGCTCGGTCCGAGCGCCTTCTCGTCGATCCGCAGCGCGTTCTGGTAGAGCGGCAGGGCTTCGGCGAAGCGGCCCTGCACGCGATCGATCTCGGCGAGGAGGATGAGGCTCCCCGCGACATCGGGATGATTGGGGCCGAGCGCCTTCTGGCGGATTGCCAAAGCTCGCTGGGCGAGCGGATCGGCCTCTGCGATGCGGCCCTGATGGTAATAGAGCTCGCCCAGATCGTTGAGGCTGAGGCCGACGTCGGGATTGTTGGGGTCGAGCGCCTTCTCGCGGATCGCCAGCGCGCGCTTCTCCGGCACCTCGGCCTCGGCATAGCGGCCCTCGTTTGTATAGAGATCGGCCAGGTTATTGAGATGCGTGGCAAGAGACGGATCGTTGGGCCCGAGCGCCTTGGCGTCGATTGCCAAGGCGCGCTGGTAGAGCGGCTCGGCCTCGGCGTAGCGGCCCTCCGCGCGACAGAGCTCGCCCAGATTGTTGAGAGCCGCGGCATAATAGGCGCTGTCTGCGCCGAATTCGTTTCTCGCCAGGTCGATGACCTTCTTCGCCCAGGGCTCGGCCGCGGCGTAGTTGCCGGCCGAGCCCAGCGCATTGAATTGCTGCAAGGCCTGCTTGAGCGCGGGCGATTGCGCGAGTGCGGGTGCTGTGGCCAGCGCCAGCAAGGACAGGATCAACAGGACACGGCGCATGCTTCCCCCGAAAGCGCGGCCAAGCCTCATCGTAGCATAAGCGGCCACGGCGTCGAAATCCTTTGCCGCCGCGCGATGAACTGTGTCCAAATGGTTGAAATAATGCCGATCGATCAATGGTGCCGACGCGCGGATTTGAGCCGCGGATGTGCCTGATCGACAGCTCGAACTGGGATATGCGCAGCTTTCGGCTGAACTTCGAGCTGGATATGAAAGTCTATCACGCTAACATCGTTCAGAATCTCGACGACTTGATGGCCGCAAGACGGGGAGTGTTGATCATCGCTGCCGAACTCAACAATCTGCCGCTACCCGTCAAACTGATCGATAATGGTGCTCGGCTGATGCTTCCTTATTTTTTCTAGCGCTTGGTAGAATTGGTAGGGTACTTCAATTGACTGGCAACTTTGTCGAGGCCGGCCTGGACGCAGGCTTCATCCTTCTTCTTTGCTTGGAGCGTCCGAGGCGCCAGCCCCGCCGATGACATCGTCCCCCACCTTGATCGGCAGCCCGCCTTGATTGGCGTTCATATTGCTGAGATGGGTCAAGGGTAGCAGCGGGTCTGCTTTCAGGCGGTCGACCAGCGCGCTGGAGGCAGTGAACGGCGAGGCTTAATTTCTTAGGGACCTGTACGGCACCCAAGCTTCCGCAGTCGCTTGAACGGGGTAAAGCGCGCCCGATAGGGGACCCACAACGCCGTCGTTACCAATGATGGGTACAGCGGCATTCTCTCGTATCGTGCCACAGTGTGCCGTTGCCCCGCTGAGTCAGGCGCGCACATCATCGGCAGTCTGACATGCGGGAATTCCAGCTTTGACGAAAAGGGGCTTACTGAAATCCACCGGTTCAGCGGCTCGAGTCTAGAATACGAAGCTGGCGAGAGTGACCGCCGTAACGAATAGCAGGCGGTGTCATGCGGCGATCGGGCTGCATATTCCGGCCGTCGCATAAGGCGCCCATTTTGCAATTTTTCGAGCTTATTATTCAAAACCGTGAGTCGACTTAGACACAGAAAGCAGAGATCATTACTAAACGCCGCCTTAGATCACGGAGGCATTATGTTTGATGACGCGATTATTTGGGGGTCGCACGAAGCCTGCAAGATTTTGCAGGCCACCGGTTACGCTTCTGGCATTGGCCACGATCCGGAAGGAGTATGCTCTTATGCTGGAAGCTATGTATCTGGCATAACGTTCTGGGCCGTAATCGCACTGGCCGTAATCGTGGTCTTGTTTTTCTGGAGCGCTAGCCGTCCTGTTAAGTGATTAGCTTCAAAAGGAACTTCACCGAGTTGGTGCCGTTGATCTACTTCGGGCTCTGAGATTGCCGGGTGATCCTAGGTCACACCTAGTCCAAGACGTAAGGTGGGCCGATCGCGAACATGCCTCAAGGCTTAAAAGTCAAGCCGGCAACAGCGTTGAAGGGCTCCCGTTCATTTAATTCAAAAAATAAGTCGAAGCAGATGCTCTTTCGTGTATCCCTTGGTATAGAACGTCAACAGAGATTGAAAATGTGAGAAATTGCGCTCGACGATTTCTCATTCTTCCATGATCGCCCCATGATTGACCACACGAAACCAATTTGCTGTCGATGCGTTGGCGTGATGGAGGGCCGGAATCTACTAACGTTTTGAGTTCGGATAAATTCTACTATACGCAAGATGACCCGAGTCGGATTTTAAATTAACCCATTATATCGGGTTTGATTAATACAGCCTCAGAAAGTGAGCGTTAAGGGACTCTCGCGTAAAGTTGCCATATGGTTGTAATCGCGGCTCAACGCCTGCAATGGCTGTATAGTGACTGGGAAGATCGTCGGCGCGGCCGCGAATTCCCCAGCCGACGCGATTTCACGCCGTTTGACCTTAAGTACCTCTTGGGAAACCTGTCCCTAATCGATGTCACATATGAACCGCTGCAATTTCGTTATAGAATCCATGCGTCAAACCTAGCTCAACGGATCGGCGAGATGACCAACAAGAGCGTTGATGACATTCCTGGGGCCAATCAGGCTAAGCGTCTACGGGATCATTTTTGCGAAGTTGTTCAACGTCGTGTCCCGGTAGCTTACGTGCGCGGTCAACGATTCAACGATCATGATATGCCACATGATTGCGAAGCATTGGTGCTACCGCTATCGACCGACGGCGCGGTCATCGACATTCTGATGAGCGCCGTGGTCTGGGATGCAGACGGCGAGCAACGCCGAGATTGGGCAGCGATCAGGCGTCTACTCCATGCGCCGACCAGATAGCCGATGTCTGTACAGGCTTAGGGTGAGTCATTTCGTGCGGGCGAAGCTGAGCATAAGGAGCCGGCGAGAAGCGGAATCTCTTGGTTATGCCACTTACTGAACTAAGCGCCCTACTTTCGTCAGCCGAATTTGCGTCCCTCAAGGAATTATTCGAGAAGGACAGCATGCGGCATGGCGAGAACCAGAAAACAACTTGAGGCGACGGCTTACCACGAAGCTAGACACGCGATCGCTGCGTGTGCGCAGCTTAGCTTGTTTGATTCGGATTGGCACATATGTACTGGTGAAATAGTCAAATATCCTCCCTAGCAGCCTGCACTCGTGAAACGCCGCCCCTTTAACCGCTGGGATGGCGTTTTCTAATGGCTCACCGATTTTCTGGGCCTCTCATAACATGGCCACGGAAAGACCATGGGGTAATCTTATTGATAGGGTGAAATCTGCAGACTTGGAGGGGCCGCCGCGTCCAACGCCGAATCGGCTGTAAATTAGGGGAAGCGCCGATTATACCGATGGGCGCGTTTGTCGCCGTGCCAAAGCTCGAACCCGACACAATTGGAGAATGCCGGCAACGGTAAGAGCGCGACGCAGGCAGCGATCGCGGCTTCGAGGCTAGGCGATGTCAATTCGTCGCGCCGGAAGCAATGCCCGTCATCGTCAATGAAATCGCAGCGGTAGGTTTGGATAATGAAATATGTCGCGTGATCACGAATCGGGCCATGGCCCACCCACGGCTCTTGGGCAGGAGGGGCAATAAAACGTCGGAGCTGTTCCATTGGCAGTCACCACTAGCAAGTACTGACAGCAATATAACTATCGACGGGTGAATTAGTTCGATCGTCGGTGCTTAAGGCTCACGACCCGGCGATAAATCGGAATCTCAGTCTGGGACGCAAACCGCAGAATTTTTGATTCAAGCTCTGTCGGACTGAGACGCTATCCCTAAGAAGGTCGCGCTACATGTCGTAGGCTCTTCCATATTTTAATAGCGCGATACTTCTACTGGCCAGCTAACAAACGCAGTCCAGTTTGTTCGGCATCCATATCATCCGTGCGCTCGATTTCTTAACTGGTAGCGGCGAATTCGTTGTCGATGCTTAGGAAGTAGAAGCGATACGCTTCCATAATCAGGACACCTTGGAATGTCGACCTACGAGCCTGTCGCCGCTCCACATTTCGATTGTCGGATATAATCGTTGATCGGCTAGCAACTGTGCGGCGATATGTTTCGCGCCGACGTCGTCAACACCCTCAGCGCGTTTGTCGACGGTAATGGTGTGATTTTCAACAGTCAAAAAAATGAAGTGACATGAGACCACAGCGGCTCTCGCTCGTTGGGACGGGGGCGTGCCCGCCTCACCTCAGGCCAGCTGTCCAGCGTCAGCTGCAATATCAACATCGCCGCTTAGTCCCCTGTTCGATCAAGCTCGCATCATCCTTCCAACGCACCGCGGCTGCGAAGAAGAGGCGCTAATTCGGGCCGAAGGATTTCACGAGCCAGTGGGCGGAGACGGTGCAGGGTCAGGCGTGAGGACTCCGAAGCCAGCAAGTAGGAAGAAGAGGACTGCGCCGTTATGACAACCGGGAACTACGGTGTACCGTGAGGATCGAACCGATTAAAATCCACGAGATGTCAGCATTCACATCTTGTGTTTGACAGTATCGAGTGGATTGGAGGACGGAATGAAACATTTCGCCATTGTCTTCGGATTGGTGCTGGTTACGTCTTCTGCAGCTGCCCAGCTGCCCGGTCCATCTGCTTGTGCAGGTTGCTCTGTCGCGCCGGTCATGCCGGATGGCGGGCGCTCCCAGACCTATTCGCCGGACCAGCCGGTCTTTGCACCGGGCCAGCCGGTCTCTGCTCCGGTCGACCGACCGATAGATGAAACGAACACCCAGCCACCTACACCGGAGCAACGTAAGGCGGCGATCAGGTCGGTATGCGACGATCCGAACTTCGGGCCTCGCAACAGGGGCATCGGCATCTGTGATGGGAATTAACGGATGCAGCACCGCATAGCGAGGGCCAACTTCGATAGAGCCATGTCCGGTTGCGTGTTACCGCATGATCTAGTTGCCAGCGAGGCGATGGTCGCGCTGCATGATTATTATGAAGATCCCAAGCGCCGAAGACTCACATTATTGGGTCCCGGGGCCGTTTAAGACGTTTTGGCGACATCTGGATCGGCTTTCCGCGCTTCTATAATTCTCAGCGTTTCGGCCGCGTCTTCGGCTTCTTGTTTAGTCTTGTAGATACGTCCCGGATGTATGAACTCGCCGGGGACGTACCGCTCAACGGCCCAGCCCGATTTGGGTTCGAGATCAGATTTCGTGACCTCAACAACGCGAATTATCACCATGCTGCCAATATGGCATAGGTGCACCGCAGACCAAAGAGGATCGGATATTCAAACTGACCTACCCCCCAATCCTTTTGGCAACGCATGTAAGCCTGCAATTCTTCAGTTTGTCCGATTTAGATTGGCATAGATATTTATGCTGAAAGATCGCTGAAATAGTTTTTCAGAAATTGACGGAAGACTTTACTCGCTAAGCTCCACCTTCTCCGACCACGACGAACGGCGCCCAGAACAGCGGATCGGCAAACTCTGGATGATCCTTGTTGTTCATCAGTTCGATCTCGGCGCGACCGACACCCTTATCTGATGAAACGGAGAGAGCAGGCTCATGCTATCGTACTGAATGTGAGCGGTCTTGCTGAAACGAGTGTGGTGCAGGCACTTTACACAAAAAGTCACCAGCTGCCCGGCGGCGTAATCGCCGATACGCCACCGACCGTGGATTTCGCTCAGAAGAACGGGATGCGCCATCTCAACAAGGCGTTCACCGTCGACGGACTTCGCGGTGCTCTCAATAAAGCGTTAGAGATTCACCCTACCGGGAAACCTCAAGGTCAGTCGATCGTGAGATTGATTTGAAACGTCGGAACCCGCGCAACTGATTGCGCGGGTTCCCAAATGGACGACAGCAGCTCCAGGCAACTGTCACCCGACGAACGTGATACGCACTTCTAATAAAGTAATTTCCAGCGTCACCGCATAACCAGCGCGGCAGGACGCGGAAGCAAATAAGAAATCACGCGTTCGGAATGTTCCGGGCGCCGCTTCGATACAAGCCGCGTTCCGTCCCATATCTCAATCGCATTATGTTTCGTTTGACTGGCCAACAGTCTAAACCCAACCTGCTCCGCGTCATTGTCGTCCGCGCACTGAGCATCTTCGCTCGCGGCTACAAAATGGCTTGTAGGGCCCAGGAAATAGAAACGGTACCCGTGCATGAGTAACTCCACCTATGTTCACTTACGGCGGAGCAAATTTAATTGAGCACAAGTGCAAGTTGAAAGGTTCGGAATCTACGCACGTGGCCTAATTTATTTTAGCGGCATTTGATGTGAAATCACTTTAGTCAGAGCTAGCCTAAGTCGACAGAGTTGGCCAGAAATACCGGGAGCACCACGAAGATGGGTACATGGAGAAAACGCGGTTACGGCGTGCCGATAAAATCTCAACGCGCTAACTGGTAATCCTCTGCATGCATGCAAGTATTCATTTCGGCGCTACTTGGTACAGCAAACGCCCGAGAACTTTTGAATTGTTCGTTGAACCTTTGATAACTGGAAGGCGAATTGAAGGCAGGAGTACCAGTCGTGTAACTCACATCGCTCATCCGGACGATACAAGTCGCTAAAGTCTGTTCTGCCTCGGCCGGAAGTAGGGCGGTCCCATCTGAGCGACCCCAATATTTCTGAGATGGTCCGGGTTCGGGGCTGGAGCAAGCTGCGAGTGCAACCAACACTATAAGAGCTATCCACCGCATATCATTCTCCCTCATGAATAAGGTGCAGTTAGTGACAACCATGGCGCGAGCAGCATGCGCGCTATGCGGGTGTTCTTGAAGGTTCGGAAAATACCTAATCCTATTTGCTCCTTCCCAATTTCAGCAATTGGATGGAAACCGCTTAGACACTGTTTATTTTGTTTGGCTGTTAATGACCGTTAATAATCATTAAGGACTACTCAGGGCTGCAACCGCACCGTTGCGCTTTTATCGCCTTAACCAAAGCGTCGCCATCTCAACGGGCAGCTCAATCACGAAAGCCATCGCATCTACGCGGAAAAGCACGGTAAGTAACCCCACTACTTCCGGCTTTTCAACAAAGGGCTCCGTCGCCATCCCGATCCCCGGCGGCGGAGCCTTTTTCTTATGGACATGCCTCGCGATTAGTTGCCGGTGTTGAACGTTGCTTCAGCGAGTGATCGAACAACGAAGGGCGAGGAGGGCCGCTCTGTGGAAACAGTTAAAAATCTTCGATTACAAAAGTCTAAACTGTATACGCCCGCTTCGCGAGAAGACCTGATATAACAAATGGCATGTAGAGAGTGTCAATGTCCGACGCCGTTGCATCGCCATCAATCTCCGCTTTTCTTGCTCTAAACCGCCTTGGCTTCGGCGCGCGTCCAGGCGAAGCTGAAGCGTTTGCACGACGCGGCTTTACGCTCTGGCTCGACGAGCAGCTAAAGCCGCCATTGAGCGACGATCCGGAAACAAGCCAGGCGCTTGCCGATGCACGATTGCGTATCAAATACGCTGCTGGCGACCCTGCAAAGAATCAGAATTGGGAGGCCACCGACGAGATGCGGCCGCTCGCTACGTTAACGCAACCCATCGATGCGCTCTGGCCGACGATTGCGGAACGCGACAAGCATGACGGTGCCGAGCGGCGGCGACCGCTCCTGGAAATTATCTCCGCAACACTTATCCGTGCGGTGCATAGCCATTATCCGCTGCGCGAGGTAATGAGCAATTTCTGGCACGATCATTTCAACGTTGATGCGTGGGGCTCCGAGCAGGTTGCGGTCGCATTGCCAACCTACGATCGCGACGTCATTCGCCCCAATTGCTTCGGGAATTTTCGGAATCTCCTCGAGAGTGTCGCGACCTCGACGGCGATGCTCTACTACCTGTCCAACCATTCCTCGCGTGCTGGCTCAGCAAACGAGAACTACGGCCGTGAACTCTTCGAACTGCACACGCTTGGGCGTCAGGCCTATCTCAACGACAAATATGATCGCTGGCGCGATGTGCCCGGGGCGCTTCAGGGCCATCCAACCGGTTATATCGACGAAGACGTCTACGAATCCGCGCGCTCCTTCACCGGCTGGACGGTGGCGGACGGCGCTGCCATCGATGGCGGGCGCAAACTCCCACAAACCGGACGATTCGCCTATGTCGAAAGCTGGCACGACGGCTATCAGAAGCGCGTGCTGGCTGCCGATTTCACCGAATTTCAGCCAGCGATGGCGGACGGCAAACGGGTGCTCGATCTCGTAGCGAGTCACCCTGCGACCGCACGCTTTATCTGCACCAAGCTTGTGCGTCGTCTAGTCGCTGAGGACCCACCGACAACTCTAACCGAAGCGGCGGCAAGGATTTGGCGCGATAATCTTCACGCACCCGACCAGATCGCCAAGGTAGTACGGATGATCGTGCAATCTCCGGATTTCGCGCGTTCGCGCGGCACCAAGGCGAGGCGTCCGATGGCGCTGGTCGCGGCCTTCGCGCGCGCGAGTGGTCTCGACCTGATGCCGACCGAAGCGTTGATCAACACAATCTCCGCTGCTGGGCAGCGTCTCTATGGCTATCCCGATCCGACCGGACTACCGGACGATAAGGCACATTTTCTTGGCACCAATGACATGCGTGTGCGCTGGCAGCTTATGCTCGGACTCGCCCAGAATACTTGGGGCACCGGCGTTTTTCATCCAGCCATGGTTATGGATAAGCTGGCAACGAATGTGCGCGATGCGACCGCGTTTTGGCTCGCGGAATTCACTGGCAGCGCTAATCCACAAGAGATAGCAGGGATTGTCGAGGGCATGGGTCTAGCGCCCGATGTATCGATCGGGCCGGTTAGCACTTACGATACTGAAAAGCGCCTCGCGCTGATTGCCGCCTATGCCGCGATGTCTCCTACTTTCCAGAGCTGTTGAGGTCGTATGTCGCTGTCGCGTCGTACCCTTCTTAAAAGCGCGGCTGGCCTTGTATCGAATCTCGTTCCAGTTCCCGGCCTTACATTACGTGCCTTTGCTACCTCGACCCCTGACCGTCCGCTGCTCATCGTGGTTCATTTGCGTGGTGGGGCCGACGGCCTCAACCTTGTCTCGCCGGCGACCGATCCAGTGTTCATCGCGGCGCGCTCGACCGATTTGAGGGTGGCGATCGATGGCCCTGATGCGGGCTATGCGCTGGCCAACGGCCCCGATCCGAAAACCGAGTTCCGCCTGCATGCAGCCGCTGGTGGTCTGGCCGAGCTCTACGGTGATGGACAGCTCGCCATTATTCACGCTGCAGGACTGACCGACAGCACACGAAGCCATTTCGTTGCCACCGATATGATCGAGCGCGGCGTCGCAGATGCGCGCGGGCTGACGCGCATCCATGATGGCTGGCTCACACGCTATCTTGCGCATAATCATACTACCGACATTGCCGCGGTCTCAGCCGCTGGCAGCGTAAGTGGTGAGTTGCTCGGTCACGCGGCCGCGCTAGCGGTGCCTGATCTAAGCGCTGGACTGGCGCCTTCTGGGGGGTCACAGGCCCGCGAGGTTCTAACCCGACTTTATTCGAGCGGGAACGACGTATTTGCTGCGGCTGGGCGCGACGCACTCGGCGCTATGGCTACGATCGACAGTCATGTGCCGCGCGACGGCAAAGGTGCAGTGATCGGCTACCAGCCGGAACCGGGCAGTGCATACGACTCTGCCGCGGAATTCGGTCGCCCACTCAAGGCCTTGGCGCAAATTATCAAGATGGATCTCGGCCTTGAGGTCGCGACCGTTGATATCGGCGGCTGGGATACGCACGAATATCAGCCCGGGCGATTCAAGGGCATCGTACAGCGTCTATCGAACGGACTTGCCGCATTCTGGAACGATGTGCAGCGCTATCACGATCGCATGGTCATTGTGACAGTGAGCGAGTTTGGGAGGCGGCTGCGCTCCAACCGTAGCAATGGCACTGATCACGGCCGCGCCAATGTTATGATGGTATTGGGTGGGCAGGTGCAGGGCGGTCGCTTTCATGGCGGCTGGCCCGGTCTTACGCCCGACAAGCTCGATGAAGGAGTCGACCTAGCCGTGGTTACGGACTACCGCCAGGTTCTCATCGAGGTTTTGGGGTGCGGCACCAAGAAACCTGTCGCGGGAATCTTTCCCGGTTATGCCTATCCCGGCGAACTGGGGATTTTCGGCGCGTAAGACTGAGAGCAGCGTCAGAAGCACCCACGTCAGCATCAAAAATGACTGACTCGGGCATTACGAATTCGGATCGTTAGCTAAAGCCAGGCGCAGAGGTTCTGGTGGAGCTTTTTAGATGATGAAAACTTTCCGACTTGATCCAATTGGCCTCGATCATCCCCGATGGAAATTATCAACTGTCCGAGAGAGAGTGTGGGTTACGGCGGCGACTCCCGACAGAACGCGTCAAATCGTCGGCGCAAAAACCTTGTTACTCAGTGGCCCCACCCGATTTGCTTCCGATATTCAATCTCCCTGACTCGATGAGGCGCTGGCAATCTGTGTCCTAGACACGTTTGATACGAGTCGTTCGACGGGTACTGTAACCACAGCGGACGGTTGTCCGTTGCGAACGAGTGACACTTAGTCGCGTTCAGATCGGTCAATCGCGCATTGGGTGAACAGTGGTAAATGCAGCCGCACTCCTAGGAACCTGGCGAATGACATCGTGGACGCGCAAGGCGGTCGCGACCGGCGAGATCACCGACGCCATGGGTGCCGATCCTATCGGATATATCGCCTACCATGCCGACGGGCGCATGATGGCGCTGGTCGTCAACCGTCACCGGGCCAAGCTCAAGAGAGCGATGCCAACGGACGACGAAAAGATCGCGCTTTTCGACTCCATGCTGGCCTATTCCGCCTCATATACGCTTGAGGACGACAGGGTGATTCATCACGTCGATACGGCCTGGAATCCGGCCTGGGGTGTCTACGATCTGATCCGCCCCTATTCGCTTGAGGGTGACACATCGGCGATTAGCGGCGCACCGGGTGAAGACCCGACTACGGGGCAAACAGGTGATTTACCGGATGGAGTTTCGAAAAGTCTGAGAAGGCCGACTCAGTTGGCGGCCTCTTTCGTCATTTCAAACCGTAGACGCGATGTCTCCTACTGGCACAGAGCGAACATTCCGCGATAGCGGTAGAGAGTCCGCTGTTGGGGGCAAAGCGGACATTCGTACATTCAGCGCCTATGCCATTGAGGGTCTGCCGCAATACGCGATCAGGCAGCCACCGGGACCGATCGGACAACGCGATCGAGCGGTAAATAGACCCTGACAGTGGTACCAACGCCTTTGACGCTCTCGATTTCGAGACGACCGCCATGGAGCTCGATCAGGCGCTGGGCTAGTGGCAGTCCGAGGCCGGTGCCCTCGTTTTTCTTAGATAATGCATTATCGATCTGGCCGAAGGGTTCCAGCGCTACTACGATCTCGGCGGTCGACATACCGATACCAGTGTCGGCGATAGTGAAGCTGAATCCGCTCGCGGCATCGCATGCGACCGACACGGTGACATGACCAGCATCAGTAAATTTAACCGCGTTCGATACGAGATTAATCAGCACTTGGCGGAGCCGCAGCGCATCGCCGCGGATGAATGGCGTTCCAGGTGGTATTTCTGCCGCGAGCGCGATGCACTTCCTGGCCGCCTGAACGCGCATAGTCGCCAAGCTGGCGGCCACAATCTCCGTCGGATCGATCAGCTCGTCCCTGAGGTTGATCTTGCCCGCCTCGATCTTCGAAATGTCGAGCAGGTTGTTGATGAGTTCCAGTAGATGTTCTCCAGCACCATAGATGTCCTTGGCGTAATCGGCATAGACCGGCTTGCCCGGCCCCATGATCTCGTCCTTGATAATCTCGGAAAAGCCCAGGATGGCGTTGAGCGGGGTGCGCAGTTCGTGGCTCATATTGGCGAGGAACAGTGACTTCGCGTCGTTTGCAACCTCGGCACGATTCTTACTCTCCAACAACTCGGCATAGGCCAATTTCAGTTTGCCGCGTTCATCGTCGAGATCGATATTGGCCTCCTCCAGTTTTCCGCGCTGGTCGGTAAGATCGATATTAGCTAACTTCAGTTTACCGCGTTGGTCGGTAAGATCGATATTGGCTACCTTCAATTTTCCGCGTTGGTTGGTGAGATCAATATTGGCCGTCTTCAGTTTTTGGCGTTCATCGGTGAGTTCGATATTGGTCACCTGCAGTTTACGGCGCTCGTCGGTAAGATCGATATTGGCTGCCTGATGATCGTTGCGCTCGTCCGCGAGTTCGATTTCGCGCATTGTCCGGCGGCCGATCTCGCGAATGAGGTATAAGGCAGCTCCGCCAAGCAATAGAGTGGCGATGGCGGCCAGAGCCGATATCACTTTGGCATTCGTCCGCCATGATGCCATCCCTTCGTCGTAGCCCAGCCCCACAGATACAAACAGCGGATAGTCCGCGACGCGTCGATAGCCGTAGAGACGCGGTATGTGATCGACCCTAGTCTGCCGGACATAGGAGCCTTCGGCGTTTTCCGGGACAAAGCCCGGACCGTAGTTGTTTGCGATAGGCTGGCCAATACCGTCCAGGCCATCCGGGCTGTTCTTGCTGAAGCGTGCACGAATAATGTTGTCGACACCGATCAGCCCGATGGTGCCGGATTGGCCGAGATTAATGGATTTATAAAGGCTCGTCAGTTGGGCGGGCGACAGCACAAAATCCAGCACACCGAGAAAGCGTCCATCCTTGGTCTCGACGCGCTCGCTGATCGGAATTATCCACCGATCGACCCCGCTGATCTGACTATAGACTCGACTGATCACCGGAGGCCCGATGAAGAGGCCCTTGAACTTGCCGTCAAGCTGGATGCGGATATGCTTAAGATCGCTCACGTCTACCGGTTTTATGACTGGAGCTTTTGTGCTGGCGATGAGCAAGCCGTTAGGTCCGATGATGGTTGCCTCGATAATAGGGCTTGTCACAATCGGGATCTCGTACGACCAAGCGTAAATATTCATGTCCGACCGCTTGGCACGCATGCGGTTGGCGACGGCATCCATGGTTCCGGCAACAGTATTGAGCGTATGTGTCAGTTCGTCATCGAAAGCGAGAGCAAGATTGTCCGCGTCGGAAGTCATTTTCGCGAGCGCAGTCTCTCGGGAAAAATAAATTGAGGCCCCGACCGACACCCACATGGCGAGGACCATGACGGCGACGATCGCCGCGATGCCCAATTTGAGGGTTTTCGCGCGATCGCGCTGATCGATGTTAGGGACATAGGACATGGTGGTACGCACTCAGCCTGGGTGCGTATCATGAAGAAACTCATAAGCACTCGATTGGATTTAAGTAGACTGTTAGGCAGTAGACCTAGGGCTGGCGCTTGTGGTGAAAGAAAACAACGTGAAATCTGTCCGCTTAGCGCTGCCGCTTCCGTGACGCTTATCGTCTTTAGCCCTCGAGATACCGGAAACTGCCAAACGGTAAAACCGCATTACCGAAGGCTTGGCTCAGCTCTTCATGCTGGATAAGCCACGCGGATTTTATGTAACCGGTATCGATCCCAGTGGGCCTGCTGCCCGCGCCGGAATGCATCTCGGAGCAGTCTTACTAAGCTTCAACGGTCAGAACTTAACGACTGCGGAACAACTACAGCAGCTGCTGACCAAGAATCCCGCCGGGATCACCGCCCATATCGACGTTTGGTACCTAATGAAGAAGACGACGGTCACCGTGAGTCTGTAGGGCACCTATATAGATAAGCACAGGGTCGGCAAGGTGCAAAAATCTTGATTTTTGCAACAAAGGGGAGCGAATTTCGGAACAGACTTTCGAGACCGCCAAGGCGCCGATTCGATTGACCCTAATTTTTGTCGCTAAATTGTTCCATTTCGAGACTGCGGGGCTTGCCGCTGCGTGAAATAGTTTCACGCAGCGGCGCTGTGCTATGTATTGAACAGAGCTCTGCGGAAGTCAGAGCTGAGTAGAGCCGCCAAAATCACTGGCCGATCGGAGGCATCGTGAGCCAAGACCACGTGCACCTTGGAATTGCAGCGGCGCGTGAGAAGGTCGACGAAGCAGTCAGCCGAGAGGACATACTGCGGGCGCGCGATCGCCTTAAGGTCCTCCAGACCCGGTCCGCCAAGCGCTGGCCGCGGCTGCTCTGGCTGCTGGCCGGCCCGGGCGTGCTTGTCATGCTGGCGGAGAACGACGGTCCCAGCATGGTCTCCTACGCCACCACCGGCGCGACTTACGGGATCGGCTTCTTCGTCCCATTCATCCTGCTCACCTTCGTCATGGCCTTTGTGGTGCAGGAGATGACAGTGCGGCTGGGTGTCGCGACCCATCGCGGCCACGCTGAACTCATCTTCCAGCGTTTCGGCCCATTTTGGGGCTATTTCGCGATGGGCGACCTCGTGTTCGGCAATGTGCTGACCTTGGTCACCGAGTTCATCGCGATCCAGGCCGGCGGTCTTTATTTCGGGCTGCCAGCCTGGCTGTCGGTGGCGATCGGGGTCGGGCTCATGATCGCCTCGCTGGCGTTGCGGCGATACGCCACCTGGGAGCGCATGTTGATGACGCTGGCGGCGGGCAACCTGCTGTTCATCCCCGCAGCGCTGTTTGCACATCCGAGCGGAGCGGGGTTGGCCCACGCGGTCGCCACCTGGGGCCCGCTGCCCGGCGGCTTCGGCAAGGCGTTCGTCACCCTGATCCTAGCCAATGTCGGCGCGACCGTGACGCCGTGGATGATCTTCTTCCAACAAAGCGCCGTCGTGGACAAGGGCTTGACCCGGGCGGACGTGCCGCAGGGCCGGATTGACACAGCGGTCGGCGCGGCCGTGGCAGCCGTGACCGCGATCGCGACGGTCGTCGCGACCGCGCCGCTCTTCGCCGCGCATGTCGATGTCTCGCAGTTCGCGAGCGGGGCCGATTTCGCCACCGCCCTTCGTCCGCTGCTTGGCACCACAGGCGCAACGCTTTTCGCGCTCGGCATTGTGGAAGCGGGCCTGGTGGCTGCGATGACGATCTCTATCAGCTCGTCCTACGCGCTTGCCGAAACCATGTCGGCGCGGCACAGCCTGAACCTCGATCTCTCCCGCGGCCGGCTGTTCTACGGGGTGGCCGTCGTCTCGACACTGGTTGCAGCGGGGATCGTGCTGATCCCGGGCGCACCTCTGCTGGCCATGACACTGACCGTCAACGTCATCGCCACCCTACTGATGGCGCCGGCGCTGCTGCTCCTGCTCCTGTTGGTCAACGATCGCGAGATCATGCGGGATCTTGCGAACGGCTTGCGGGCCAATCTAGCCGGAGGAACGATCGTCGTCGCGATCTCCCTTATTGGCGCGCTCTACGGCGTCATCACGGTCTTTCCCAATCTGTTGGGCAAGTAGGAGGCGCTGAATGCAATACGATCCCGCGCTGATCAGCGCACTTGAACCAGATCAGCTCACGACCACGACGGCGCGCCCGCTGCCGCGCCGCACCCTCGGGTGGGGACCTCTGGCCCTGCTAGTCCTGCTGCGCGTCTATGTCATCATCGCCATCCCAATCGTCGGCTACGCCTTCGTTCACGCGTTGCTCGCGCCGCCGCAGTAGTTTTTACCGATTTGCCGAAGCTAAATGAAATTTTAGTCATCGATTTTGCGGCAATTTTTGGGCACGGCCTGCGCCTCATCGCCGCATCAAGAAACGCATTTGTGCGTTGCAGCAATTGCGATGCAAGCGCGAAGTATTCGCGCCTATCATCTCACCGTTGGCGAGCCGCAATAACGCGACGAAGCCACCACAAAGCAAGGAGTGTTGAACTATGAATCGCATAGCAAGCTACGTCCTGGCGCTCGCGCTCGGGCTTTCGGTCGTCTCCACCGCGGCCTTCGCGGCGGACATGTCCTCTCAGGACCAGAATGCCAGCCAGTCGTCTCAGGTTCAGACCACGCAGCAATCGGGTTCGGGTCCCTATGACAACAACCTCGATCTGGGCAATTCTGCCTAATTTTCCGAACCGCATGAAGATACAAACAAAGCGATAGCCGGATTTCAGATCCGGCTATCGTTTTGTGCGGTTTCATTTTGAGGGGGATTGAACAATGTCCGATGCCGCGCTTGAAACATTTGCCATTCCCGGAACACTGCGGTTCAGTACAGCGGCAGTAATTGGACTCACATTCCTCATCGTTGCTGGAGTCGCGGCCGCTGCTTTGCAATTCCGTCAATCCACAGAGCCATGGGTCCACACAACTAGGTAAGCGTGGATCGAACAGTCTTATCAGGAGGCAGTTATGTTCAAGGACGATACGATCACGCATCTCGCCAGTCGCCGCTCGCCCGAGGCCGTGTCCTCGAATGGCAGCCCGCCGGTATTGAGCGAAATCGGCTTTGTCGGTCTTGGTCACATGGGGACGGCGATGGCCGCAAACCTTGCCGCCGCCGGGCATCAGGTGACCGCCTATGTCCGTCGCCCGGACCAGATGGACCAGCTCGCTGCGCTCGGTCTCAAGCCAACAATGAAAATCACCGACCTATTCGACCGCGAGGTCGTCATCAGCATGCTGCCGGACGACGCCGCCGTTTGCGACATCGTGCTTGGGCGAGAAGACCTCGGCCTCGACGGTCTCGCCTCGGGATTAAAACGCGGCGCAATTCATCTTTCCATGAGCACAATAAGCACATCCGCTGCGTCTAGCCTCGCGGGGGAGCATGCGCGTCGCGGGCAAGGCTACGTCGCAGCGCCGGTCTTTGGAAATCCGGATGCTGCCAAGGCGCGCCAGCTCTTCATTATAGCTGCCGGTTCCCCAGCCGATGTCGAACGCTGTCAGCCGCTATTCGACAGTCTCGGCCAAAAAACGTTTATGATCGGTACTAATCCTGAGCATGCAAACCTCATCAAACTGCTCGGTAACATGATGACCGCGACCACGCTGGAGGTGCTGGGAGAAGTCGTCGCCGTGGCTCTCAAGCGCGGACTCGATCCCAAGCCTTTCGTCCACATCATGACAAGCACGATGTTCGGCGGACGCGCGCACAAAATCTATGGCGACAAGATCGTGAGGCAGTCCTACGCGCCCGGATTCGTCATGCCCCTGGTGCTTAAGGACGTGCGTTTGGCGCTCGCAGAGGCAGAAAACGCGGGCGCCCCGATGCCATCGGTAAACGTGGTGCGAGACCGGCTAATAACGGGAATCGCTCGCGGCCATGCCGATCTCGACTGGACCGCGCTCGGTCTGGTCGCTGCGGAGGAAGCAGGGCTCAACGTCACCCCGCCAATTGCCCCTGTCAGCGCGGCCTAGCCGCAAACACACGAGGAAGGAGAAAGATCATGGCCCATCAAACTAAAGCGCTCGAAATCAAACTGGAGCATGTCGACATTCCCGGTACCAAGCTCGCCCCAACGCGTATTGCGCTTGGCACATGGGCCATCGGCGGATGGATGTGGGGAGGAAGCGACGACCAGGAATCGATCCGCACAATCCAGAGCGCCATTGATCGCGGTATAACTATCATCGATACCGCGCCGGTCTATGGATTTGGCCATTCGGAGGAGATTGTCGGAAAGGCGCTGGCAGAAGGCGGACGGCGGCAGAACGTCGTCATTGCCACGAAAGTAGGCCTCGACTGGCGCGACGGACAGCCGTTCCGGAACGGGAGCAAGACGCGTATCCGGAAGGAGATCGAAGATTCGCTGCGCCGGCTGCAGACCGATGTCATCGACATCTATCAGGTGCATTGGCCGGATACGAACACGCCCATCGAGGAAACCGCCCAGGCGCTTGCGGAACTGTACCGGGCAGGCAAGATCCGCGCAATCGGCGTCAGCAATTTCAGCCCGGCGCAGATGGATGCCTTCCGCGCCGTCGCGCCGCTGCACACGGCCCAGCCGCCGCATAATCTCTTCGAACGCGAAGCTGAAAAGGACGTGCTGCCCTATTGCCGTGACAAGAACATTGCGACGCTTGCCTATGGCTCACTGTGCCGCGGCTTGTTGGCCGGACGCATGAAGGCCGATGCAATCTTCACTGGCGATGATCTACGCCGCAATGATCCCAAGTTCCGCGCGCCGCGCTTCCAACAATATCTGGGTGCAGTCGAACGGCTCGATAAATTCGCCCGAGATAATTATGGAAAGCGTGTTCTGCACCTGGCGGTGCGCTGGGTGCTTGACCAGCAGCCGCTGAGTATTGCCCTGTGGGGCGCCCGGCGCCCCGAGCAGCTCGATCCGGTTTCCGAAGTCATGGGCTGGAAACTCGATGCCGACGCGTTGGATGAGATCGATCGTATCGTCTCCAATTGCGTTCGTGATCCGGTTGGGCCGGAGTTCATGGCGCCGCCGACGGTGGGCCAGAGCTCGCGCGCGGGCAGACGCCAAGCGCAGCACGCTTGACGCGTGCTGGGGTGCTAGTGCGATCAGGTATCATGTCCGCTTCTGGCACAAAGCGGACAATGATCAACCGTTGCCCGCCAATCTTACTTTATGAGGACACGGCCTAGTTCGCTGACGCCGTCCGGGATCACCATCCAACGCTGAAAGATCGCTGAAACGAAGCCGCGATCTAAACTGCCCCCG